>Ga0209751_10004274_pt1 | contig 13721 bp, 11 predicted proteins | sample RifCSP13_1_FD_184019 | JGI IMG/M metagenome (GOLD analysis project Ga0209751, IMG submission 184019) | Soil microbial communities from Rifle, Colorado - Rifle CSP2_sed 13_1 (SPAdes) (version 2) | ecosystem: Environmental > Terrestrial > Deep subsurface > Rock core/Sediment | place: Rifle... | reverse complement strand
GCGCCGCCAGAGCCCGCGCGACTCCGTTTGGATCCTCGACCATCTGCTCGTAGCGGAGCTCGACGACAGGAGAGCGGGCGGCGCGCACGGCCGTCACGTAGCGCCGCCAAGCCCACGCTGCCCGGCGAGCGTCGCTTGTCCCGGAAAACTCCTCGCGGCGCTCGGGCTCGACCCAGAACCGCGCATAGACGCCGTACGCGATGCCCGCGTCGTCCTCGCCCGCCTGGGGGCGCAACCAAGGCTTCTCGAGCAGCGAGCACACGACGTCCCGCCCGTCGCGGAGGATGTGAACGATCCGAGCTTCGGGATACGCGATGGGAACGACATCGACGAGGTGCGCGAGCTCGGGCGTCTGCTCGACGGCCCGGACGGCGCCCACGAGACCGACCCGCCTCGCGATGGCGAGGATGCGGCGGAGACGGCGGGCGGCTTCCTCCGACGAAAGTGTGACGAGCTCCGGCACTGCGGCCTTCAGCGGCGGCACCTCGCCCAGGTCGACGAAGCCGGGGAGCGAGCCGATCGCGCCGGCAAGGAAGGTCGTGCCGGACCGAGGAGAGCCGACCACGAACACGAGTCGGTCGTCGAGCCTGCCCAGGCGCTCGCTCAGGGATGCACCCCGGCGCGGAGCGAGCCGCTTTGCGACACGTAGCTGGAGAGCAGCAAACTCGAGCAACCCCGGCACGGTCGCGATTCTCGCAGTCCGGCGTCCGCGCGATTGACACAAACGGGCGCTTGCGCCAGAGTCTGGGCCACGGCTCGCGACGGAACTCAGCGCATAAGGCGTGCGAAGAGATTGTGGGTCGCGGGCCTCGTGACGGGCTCGCTGCTCGTCTTCGTCGCTGCCGCCCTGGCCGACGCTTCGTTCTCCGATGCGCAGGGCGACAACAATGCAGCGCCCGACGCCACCTCGGTGACGGTGTCGGAGTCAGCCGACGGGACGATCTCCATCGCTCTCACCGTCGCGAACTACCAGGCGCTTCCGCCGAACAGCTGGATCAACATCTGGTTCGACCTCGACTCGAACGAGAGGACCGGGGACGCGGGCGACGAAGCGCTCGTCCGCTACCGCTCGAACGGCGCGATCGACTTCTATCACTGGGACGGATCCGTGCTCGTCAGCCGTCCAGCGGCTGGAATGACGGGACGGTTCGAGGCAGGAGCCTTCACCGTCACCCTTCCGAAGAGCGCGCTGGGTAGTCCGGCAACATTCGGCGTCCTGGCCGTGACCTCCAGGGAGCAGCAATTCGGTGAGGACGAACTCATCGCCTCCGACTACGCGCCGAATCAGGGCCGCTCGGCCTATGTCTCGCCCGCTCAGCTGGTCTTTCCCGATCCCCAGGGCGACCAGGATGCCGCCCCGGACATCACCGGCGTGGAGGTGAGCGATACGAAGGACGGCTGGATCGGCTTCGCGATCTCCACGCCGAACTACGCCACGCTTCCCGGCGACACGGTGCTCCTGCTCGGGATCGACCGCGACGGTCGGCGGAGCACGGGTGACGCCGGAGCCGAAGTCCTGGTGACGAACGTCGGTGGCGAGGTCATCCTCGAGCGCTGGAGCGCCCGCGAGAACGACTGGATCGAAGACGATCCACCGACCCGCGTACGTGCGCGGAACGCGGGCGGTGTCGTGACGGTCGACGTGCATCGGAGCGAACTCGACGACATCGCCCGCTTCGGCTTCTCCCTGATCAGCGCCGACATCAACACGTTGGCGGAGTCGGTGCTCGCCCTCGACTTCATGCCGGACGACCAGTCGTACTTCAGGTACACGCTCGCGAACAGGCCGCCTCTGCGCCTCATCGGCGGGCAGGCCTTCGGCACCCCGAGCAGTCCGCGCGCGGGCAGGCCGTTCACCGTCAAGCTCCCCGTCCGCCGCTCGGACACCGCGCGGGCGATCTCCTCCGGGACGGTGACGTGCAAGGTCACGGCCGGCGGGAAGCGAGTCCCCGCGGTCGGGAAGGTCCGCGCGGGTGAGGGGCAGTGCAGCCTCGTCGTCCCGGAGACGGCGGCGCTGGTACGCGGCTCCCTGACCGTCCGCTCCGGGGGGAAGTCGGTCAGCGCGCGGTTCTCGTTCCGGGTCCGTTAGAGAGACTCCCCGGGTCAGATTCGAACTGACAACCCTCCGGTTAACAGCCGGATGCTCTGCCAATTGAGCTACCGGGGAAGGCAGCCGCCGGATTGTACCCGGCTCCTCCGCCGGCCCCTCGCGGGGAAGGACGCCGCGAACGGGTCGCGAACGCCTCTGTATGCGTCGCTTCGTCGTCGTAGGCGTCGCGCTGTCCATCGGCATCTTCGCCTTCACCGAAGAGGCCATGGCGGCCGACGCGCGAGTTGCCGCACTCCAGATCGGGCTGCGTGCGCACGGATTCAGCCCCGGTCCGATCGACGGAGTTCGCGGGCCGCTGACGAGCAATGCGCTTGTCGCGTTCCAGCGCGCGAAGGGGATCCGCCTGGATGGCAGGGTCGGCCGCCGAACGCGGCGCGCGCTGGGAGTCCGCGGCAAGCCTCTTCTGGGCCAGCGTGAGCTCGCGGTCGGGGCAGTGGGCTGGGATGTGGCGGTGCTCGAATTCCGGCTGCGACGCTACGGCTTGCGCGTTCGCGCGGTGGACGGCCGCTTCACGGGCGCAACGGCGGCTGCGCTCCGGCGGTATCAGCGCCGCCATGCGCTCGTCCCGGACGGGATCGCCGGGCCTCTCACGTACCGCGTGCTCGCGCGCCGCGGCCACGTTCGCGTGCACGTCGTGCGCCCCGGGGAGAGCTTCTTCTCGATCGCGGCTCGCTACCGCGTGAGTCCATGGCAGCTCGCGCGCGAGAACGCGGTCCCGCTGACTCGCGTGATCGTCCCGGGACAGCGGCTTCTCCTGCCGGTGGGCGCGCGGATGCGCGTCGGCGCACCGGCCGCCGAGCCCGGATCGGTTCGCGCCGCGATCGACTACTGGTCACGGGTCTACGGGGTCGATCCGAAGCTCGCCCGGGCGCTCGCGTGGATGGAGTCCGGGTTCCAGCAGGACGTCGTCTCGAGCGTCGGCGCGATCGGGGTCATGCAGCTCCTCCCCGATACGTGGGAGTTCGTCGATACGGTGCTGATCGGCCGTCGCACGCCGCGGACGTACCAGGGCAACGTCCAGGCGGGCGTCCGCTACCTGCGCTGGCAGCTCGATGAGTTCGGCGGGAACGCACGGTTGGCACTGGCGGGCTGGTACCAAGGGGCGCGGGCGGTACGCGAGCGTGGCGTCTACGTGGAGACGAAGGAGTTCGTCCGCATTGTCCTCGCGCTCTACGGCACGGTCTGAGCGAGAGCGGACGCGGCGGCGTAAGCACGCCCGGCTGCCTCGTCCACGGGCAGAGCCCAGAAGCGATCGGACGTCGAGAAGATCTCGACGTCGACGAAGCCGTTCCAGCCCGTGGCCGCGAGGGCTGCGACGAGCTCGGCCGAGCGGGATCCTCCTTCGCCCGGCAAGACGCGGTCGGTGCGGTTGGGCTCTGTGGGGACGTCGGCGACGTGGAGGCCCGTCACGCGCGGCGAGATCCCGGCGAGCGCCTCCGCGGCCTCCTCCCAGAGGTTGTAGGTGTCGGCCATGATCCCGACATCGTCGAGGCCGGCCTCGTCGAGTAGGGCGACTGCGTCGGCGATCGAGTTCACGAACGAGACGGACTCGCGCTGCGAGGGATGGATCGGCTCGAGCCCGAGCCGGACGCCCGCCGCGCGCGCAGCGGCGGCGATCTCGCGCAAGCCCTCGAGCACGGTCTCGCGTGCTCTCGCCCCGTCGAGATCGCCCACGGGCCCGGTGATGACGAGCACCGACTCCGGCCCGTAGGCGGCGAGCCGGCGCATGCTGGCGGAGAGCGCGTCGATCCGCTCTCGAAGGTCGGTCGGGCCTTCCATTCCCGGGAGCCGGAGCGGGAGCAACGACGGCACTGTGGGGACGCAGCTCGCGACCGCGAGCCCAGCCTCGCGGAGGAGAGCGAGGTTCGCTTGGTCGTCTTTAGGGAGCTTGAACTCCCAGATCCCGATCCCGTCGAATCCGGCGGCGGCGTACGCGGCGACGTCTTCCTCGAACGAGGCCCCGACTGTCGAGATCTCCGAGAGCGAGAGCTTCAACGTCCGACGACCGGGATCTTGGCGAGGAGCCGGCGCGGCAGCGGCGCCTTGGTGAGCTCCTTGTACACGAGGTAGCCGGAGCCGGCGCCGAGGCCCGGGCCGGGGTGCGTCGAAGCGCCGATGTGCCAGAGGCCGTCGACCGGCGTGCGATGGCCGGGCGACTGCGGCAGCGGGCGGAAGAGGAAGTTCTGGTCGAGGGCGCACGAGCCTCCGTAGATGTCCCCGCCGACGAGGTTGACGTTCGTGGCCGCGATGTCGGCTGGGGACAGGGCCACGCGCGCGATCGTCGCCCGCTCGAGATTCCGGATGTGCCGCCCAAGGCGCGAGACGATGCGGTCCGCATACACCTCGCGAAGGTCCTCGGTCCACGAGCCGTCGGCGACGTCGATCTCTCCGGCTGCGTCCCCCTTGACGCGGCCCGCAGGGAGCTCCTGCAGCTGGATCCAGACGATCCACGAGCCAGCTGGGGCGCGGGAAGTGTCAACGGCCAGCGGCTGCCCGCACACGATCGTCGCCTCGGCGGGGAGAAGCCCCCGCTCCGCCTCGTTCACCGCACGTGAGACGCCGTCGAGCCCCGGAGTCACGTGCACGATCGCCGTTCGCGCGAGCCGCTCGTCGCCCTCCCAATCGGGCGGCTCGTTCAGCGCCAGGTGGATCTGCATCTCGCCCCGCCCGTAGCGGTAGCGCGCCGCGGCACGTACCAGCTCGTCCGGTACCTCCCCCTCCGCGAGAAGCTGTCCGTAGAGCTGGCTGGGGCCGACGCTCGCGACGACGCCGCGCTCGGCGCGGATCGTCTCGCCGCTCGCGAGGCGGACTGCCGTCGCCCGCCCGCCGGAGACGAGGATGCGCTCGACCTCGGCGCCGGTACGGAGCTCCCCACCGGCATCGCGAACGATTCCGGCGAGTCCGTCGACGAGCCGAATTCCGCCACCCTTGGGGACCGGCATCCCCCCGAGCTGGAGTGCGCAGGCGATGACCCGCGTCATGAAGCCCGAGGTCGCCTGGTCGGGACCGAGGCTGGTGTGCAGCACCCAGGGCGCGAGAAGGCCGTGCGCGGCGTCGGATTCGAACGTGTCCCCGAGCCAGTCGCGGCAGCTCGAGAGCAACGTTCCGACATATGCGAGCAGCCCTCGGCGCCCGAAGCGCTTGAGCGCCTGCCGCCCGAGGCCGAGCCCCGCCGGCGACCAGAGCTCGGTCCCGAGGACGCCGAACGAGAGGTCGGCGTTCTTCATGAAGCCGGTGAACATCACCTCCCATGCGGCGCCGTCGCCGGCCGCATGACGGTCGAGCTCGGCGACGTTCGACTCGAGGGAGGTCGTGAGGAAGACGCTCGATCCATCCGGGAACGCCGAGCCGGTAGGAAGGTCCGTGTTCAGGTACTCGAGCCCCCGCCGGTCGAGGTCCTCCTTCAGCTCGGCATAGGCTGGCGAGCCCGTCCAGAGCGGGTGCCAGGACGCGAGCAACTCGTGCGTGAAGCCGGGCGCGGTGAGGTCGTCGACCGTTCGGATGCAGCCGCCGAGTCTGTCGTCCCGCTCGAGGACGCACACGCTCCAGCCGGCCTTCGAGAGCAGCGCCGCGCCCGCGAGGGAGTTGATCCCGGCGCCCACGAAGACCGCGTCGAAGGCCGCCATCGACGCGCGACGTTAGCAGCCGAGAGAGTTCGGCTCAGGATGATCGCCCGTCGCGAGGCGGATGATGGGCGGCGCGAGGCAAGGACGCAGGGAGCGTCCATATCGAAGTAGATATGGGCGCGACTGAGGACGCAGCATCGCGCCGCCGAGCGCCGCATCGCGACATGGCCGCTCATTCTGAGTCGGACTCTTAGGCCGCTTGACATGTCACGGCGCCGTGTGACTGAATCCCTCTATGCTCCTGCGCGAGGTCGATTACGTGCGCCCGTCGACCGTCGAGGAGGCCGTAGCCCTCCTGTCGGGCCACGAGGGAGCGCGGGCTCTCGCGGGCGGGCAGACGATCGTCAACGTCATGAAGTCCCGGGCAGCAGCGCCGGACGTCCTCGTCGACCTCGCCGATCTCGAAGAGCTCAGCACGATCGGCTTCTCCTCGGACGGGCTGCTCGAGATCGGCGCGATGGTGACGTGCGCGCAGCTCGTCAACTCGTCTGAGGTGGATGTGGCTCGACCGATCCTCGCGGAGGTCGCGGCCACGATCGCCGACGTCCAGGTCCGGAACCGGGGCACCGTCGGGGGAAACGTGTGCGTGAACGACCCGACGAACCACCTGCCGCCGCTGCTCGTCGCGCTCGGAGCGACGTTCACGATTCGGGGGCAGGAGAGCGAGCGCACGGTGCCCGCGGACGAGTTCTTCCTCGGTGTCTACCTGACTGCCGTCGGCGAGGGCGAGCTCCTGACGAAGGTGAGCGTCCCTCCCTCGAACGACGCCGGGGACGGCTTCGCGGGCGTGACGATCGGTAAGCACGGGACGTACATCGTGGATGCGGCAGCGACCGTCTCCGATGACGGCGTCAGGATCGCGCTCGGCTGCGTCGCCGCGGCACCGGTACGCGCGACGGGGATGGAGGAACGCCTCGCGGGGAGCGACTTCTCCGAGAACTCGGTGAAGGCTGCGGCGGAGGGTCTGGGCGCGACGCTCGATCCGCCCTCCGATGTCCACGGGTCGGCGCACTACCGGCGGCACCTGGCCGAGGTCTCGGCCGTGCGCGCCGTTCTGCAGGCGGCCGGTCGTCGGAAGGGGGCGTAGTGGCGACCCCAGCGCGGAGCCGCGCGATCTCCCTCGAGATCAACGGTGAGCAAATCGAGATGGAGGTACCGGCGCGGCGCCTGCTTGTCCACTTCATCCGCGACGACCTCGGGCTCACGGGAACGCACGTCGGCTGCGACACGGGGAATTGCGGCGCGTGCACGGTGCAGCTCGACGGGGAGCCGGTGAAGAGCTGCATGATGCTCGCCGTCCAGGCCGACGGCGCGCGGATCGCGACCGTCGAGGGGCTCGCGCCGGACGGCGACCTGACGGCGCTCCAACGCGCGTTCAACGAGCATCACGCGCTCCAGTGCGGGTACTGCACGCCCGGGATGCTGATGAGCGCGAGCGCACTCCTCGCTCGCAATCCGCACCCGACGGAGGAAGAGGTTCGGTACGCGCTCCAAGGGAATATCTGCCGCTGCACGGGCTATGTGAACATCGTCGAGGCGGTCGTCGCGGCCGGTGGAGGAGGTGCATGACTACCTCGCCAAGTAACAGTCTGTTACAAAGTACGGGCTCGACCGCGGTCGAGACGGAAAAGCCGGTCGTTCTCGAGAAGGGCTACGTCGGCCAGTCGATCCCGAGGCGTGAGGACAAGCGGCTCGTCCAGGGGCAGGGCACCTTCTTCGACGACGTCCGCCGCCACGGGATGGGCTACGTCCACTTCGTGCGGTCGCCGTACGCGCACGCGCGGATCCTCTCGATCGACGTCTCCAAGGCGCTCGAGCTGGAGGGGGTCTACGGGACGATCACCGGCGACGAGGTCGCGATCCACACCGACCCCTTCTTCGAGATGTCCGTCGAACCAGGCGGCTTGATCAAGGACTACGCGCTCGCGGTGGGCAAGGTTCGGCACATGGGGGAGCCGGTCGCCGCTGTTTGCGCGGCGACCCGCGAGCTCGCGCGCGACGCCGCCGAGCTGATCGAGGTCGAGTACGACCCGCTGCCTGTCCTCGTCGACGCCGAAGAGGCGCTGAAGGACGAGGTCGTTCTCCACGACGATGCCGGCTCGAATGTCGTCTGGTCGGGCGTGTTCGACTGGGGTGACGTCGACGAGGCGCTCTCCGAGGCCGATCACGTCGTCAAGATCGAGCGGCTCCACTTCCACCGCTTCTCCTCGACTCCGCTCGAGTGCGCGGGCGCCCTCGTCGAGTACGACAGGGGCACCGGCGAGTGGACGCTCACCTGCAACCACCAGATGCCGGGTGTGGGGGCGATCTGGATGGCGCCCGCGCTCCGCACCGGGATCGACAAGCTGCGCTTCGTCACGCACGACATCGGCGGCGGGTTCGGGAACAAGATCTGCCTGCATCCGCAGTACGTCGTCCTCTGCTTGATGGCGCGCAAGCTCGGGCGGCCGGTGCAGTGGACCGAGTGGCGCACCGACCAGCACACCGCGAACGCGCACGGCAACGAGCGGACGTTCCTGGACATCGAGGTCGGGGTGCGCTCTGACGGAACGATGACCGGCTTCAAGGTGCGGGCAATCGACGACTGCGGCGCCTTCCCGCGCTACGAGCCGCTCGGCTGCATCATCTGGGCGCAGGTGACGCCGGGCTTGTACGGATGGCGCAACATCCGCGTCGACTTCACACAGGTCTGCACGAACAAGTCTCCGGTGTCTCCGAACCGCGGCTACTCGCGCATGCAGCACCTGTGGCTGACCGAGCGGATCATCGACATCGTCGCGTCCCAGCTCGGGTTCGACCCGGTGGAGATACGGAAACGCAACTACGTGAAGGCCGAGCAGATGCCCTACGAGACGCCGAACGGGTGTGTCTACGACTCCGGCGACTACGCGGCGGCGCTCGACATCGCGCTCGACCTCATCGACCACGGCTCGATCGAGGAGCGGCGCGAGGAGGCGGCCGCGCGCGGAAAGCTCCTCGGGTTCGGCATCGGCTCGACGCTCGACTCGGGAACCAACAATTTCGGCCAGTCGACGCTCTTGAACCCCGACCTCCAGTTCTCGGGGAACAACGAGGCGGCCGCGGTGAAGCTCGACATCTTCGGCGAGGTCGTCGTCACGCTCGGGACGGTTCCGCAGGGGCAGGGCCACGAGACGACCGCCGCGCAAGTCGTGGCCGACATCCTCGGCTGTCCGCCCGAGCAGGTGAACGTCAGGCGCGGACACGACACGTGGTTCAACACCCACGCGGGGTTTTCCGGGACGTATGCGAGCCAGTTCGCGTTCACCGGCCTCGGCGCTGTCAAGGGAGCCACCGAGCTCCTTCGCGACGAGATGGTCAAGCTCGCGGCTTTCGTCCTCCAGGCGCCCGAGGAGGCGATCGAGCTCGCGGACGGGATGGCACGCATCAAGGACGGGCCCGAGGAGGCGGCGCTTCCGTTCATGGCTCTCGGGGCGATCGTCAACGCAAACAATGCGTTCCTTCCGCCCGACTTCAACCCCACGCTCAACCATCGCTACGTCTGCCGGCCCTACTTCGGCATGGTCGACAAGGAGAAGAAGACCGGGCAGCTCACGCTGACGTACGCGACCCAGATTCACGCAGCGGTCGTCGAGATCGACCCGGAGACGGGTGAGGTCGAGATCGTGGACTACGCGGCCGTGGACGACTGCGGCGTCCGCATTAACCCGCAGATCGTCGAGGGGCAGGTCCACGGCGCGACCGCGCACGCGATCGGCGCAGCGCTCTCCGAGAACTTCGTCTACGACGAGGAAGGGACGCTCCTGACCGCCAACTTCTACGACTACCACGTGCCGCACGCGATGGATATGCCGCCGCTCAAGACGGGCGCGATGGAGTCGCCGTCCCCCGTCGCGCCGCTCGGCGCGAAGGGCATGGGGGAGGGCGGCGGCGGCGGGATCCACTGCCTCTGCGCCGCGATCCAGGACGCGCTCCGCGCGGCGGGCAAGGCAATCGTCTACGACAGCTGCAACCCGCCGCACCGGGTCTGGTCGATGCTCCAGGATCCCGAGGCGACCCGCGCGAATGTGGAGGTGACGTCGAAGTGATCGTGGAAGGGACGAAGGAGCTCCCCGCCCCGCGCGAGACGGTCTGGGGGGTCATCAACGAGCCCTCGGAGCTGGCGAAGCTTATGCCCGGGATCGAGAGCTTCGAGATCGTGGACGAGCGGCATTGGACGGCAAAGGTGAAGGTGCCGCTCGGCCTCGGCGGCCTCCGGATGACGATGAACTTCGAGAAGCTCGAGGAGCGACCGCCCGAGTTCGCGTCCATGCGCGCGAAGGGCCAGGGCGTAGGCGCGCTCATGGACATGACGACGTCGTTCACGCTCTCCGAGGCGGGCGAAGGGACCTCGATGGCCTGGGAGGCGGACGTCAAGATCGCGGGCCCGGTCGGCGCGATGGGGCAGCGAGTGCTCCAGCCGATCGTCAACCAGCAGGTCTCGCAGGTGCTCGCCGCGCTCGAACAGCGGGTGGTGGCGGCAGCAGCGATGTCCGGCGGCGCGTAGGAGCCTTGTGGCTCTGAGCCACAAGGTCGTCATGGAGCCAGACGGGGACTTGAGGTGACGGTGCCGTTCCGGGTCGGCGTCATGCAGCTGACGATGGAGCCGCTCGAGGAGATGCTCGCGTCCGCGCGGGTGATGGACGAGGCGGGGATGGACACGATCTGGCTCGCGGAGGCCTACCCGTGGTGGAGGAAGCACGGGATGGAGGCGCGGTCGTCGACCGTCGTCTCGGCGCTGATGGCACGGGAGACGAAGCGGCTCACGATCGGCTGGGGGATCATCTCGCCGTTCACGCGCCATCCGGTGCAGGTCGCCATGGACGCGCGCGTCGTGCAGGAGGCGGCCGGGCCGGGCCGATTTCTGCTGGGCTTCGGGACGTCGAAGATCTTCCTCAACAACATTCGTGCGCAGACGACGAAGACGCTCGGGCCGATGAGAGACGCCGTGGCGATCGTGCGCGGAGTGCTCGGCGGCGGAGCATTCGAGTACGAGGGCGACACGTGGAGCGCTTCCGTGCCCGGCCTGAGCCCGGAGGCGCACACACCCCGTGACGTCCCGCCCGTCTACGTCGCCGCCACCGCGCCGAAGATGCAGGCGCTCGCGGGCGAGATCGCGGACGGCTGCCTGACGCCTTCGATCACGACCCCTGCCTTCGTTCGGTACACCCGCGAGAACGTCGCAGCCGACATCGACATCGGCTGCACGATCGTGGCGTCGATCCACGAGTCCGACCGCGATGCGGGGCGCGACGGCGCCCGCGAGATCGCGGGCATGTACCTCGCGAACAAGTTCCAGAACATCAAGGGCGCCGCGGACACGCTGCTCGAGCTCGCTGGAATCGAGATGGAGGAGCTCGCGCGCGTCGCCGAGGCGATGGAGCGGGGCGGACGGCTCGCCGCCAAGGCCGAGGTGACCGACTCGCTCCTCGACCGCTGCAAGCCGATCGCGGGGACGCCGTCCGACTGCATCGAGGCAATCGAGGAGTACCGCGAGGCCGGGTGCACGCACGTCATGCTCGAGCTTTGGGGCGACCGCCGGCACGACCAGATCCGCCTCTTCGGCGAGAAGGTGCTCCCTCGCTTCCGATGATCGACGAGCGCCGCCTCGTCGAGCTCGCCCTCGAGCTCGTCTCGACCCCGTCGTTCACCGGCTCGGAGCAGGCGGCGGCGGAGCTGCTGCGCGACGTCTTCGCCGACACCGGGCTCGCGGTGCAGTGGCAGCAGGTAGAGGACGGTCGCGCGAACGTCGTCGGAACATGGGCGGGAACGGGAGACGGGCCGACGCTGATGTTCAACGGCCACCTCGACACGTCGTACTCTGGGCGCGAGCCTTGGCTGCAGGACATTCCGGGCTTTCAGCCTCAGGGTTTCGAGCGCGACGGCCGCATCTACGGGCTCGGGATCTCGAACATGAAGGGCGCTCTGGCGTGTTACGTCGAGGCGGTGCGCTCGCTACGGGAGTCGGGAGTGCGACTGAGGGGCGACGTGCTGATCGCCGCAGTCGCGGGAGAGATCGAGAAGACGCAGCAGGGCGACGCGCAGGGGGCCGAGTACCGGGGGTACGCGGCCGGCTCGCGGTACCTGGTCACGCACGGCGGCGCTGCCGACGTGTGCATCATCGGCGAGCCGACCGAGAACAAGCTCGTGCTCGCGCACTTCGGCTCGCTGTGGCTGCGCCTGTCGACGCACGGACCCTTCGTTCATACGGCGTTCAGCGAGGGCCGCCGCGACGAGAACTCGATCGTGAAGATGCGACCCGTCCTCGAAGCCGTCCTCGCCTGGCTGCCGACCTGGGAGGAGGAGATGTCGTACGGGGACGTGCGCGGCGTCGCGAACGTCGGCTCGATCGAGGGCGGCTTCGGCTGGCGAGCCTCGCGGACTCCGCACCGCACCGACCTGTACCTCGACCTGCGCGTGCCGCCGGATGTTCCCATGGCCGACGCGCGCCGAAAAGCGCTCGAGTTCTCGCGCTCGCTCGTCGGCGTCGAGGCGGAGGTCTACGTCACCGCCCCGGGAGCGGAAATCGAGGAGGGGCATCCGCTCGTTGCCGCGCTCGCGGATGCTCACACCGAGGTCTTCGGCACGCCTCCCGAGCGAGACGTCACGCGCTGGTTTTCCGACGCCTCGGTTCTGACGCGGTACGGGATCGCAACCGTCAATTACGGAACGTCGAGCGGTCTGCCGGACGCCGAGCTGGGCGAGAACCTCTCGATCGAGGGGCTCGTGAAGACGGCCGAGGTCTATGCGCGAGTGGCGATGAAGGTCTGCGGGGTGGCTGAGTGAAGCTTGTTTCCTTCGGAGCGGATAGCCGCGTCGGCGTCCTCGAGGGCGAGGAGATCGCCGTCCTCGACGTCCCGACCATGCGCGAGTACTTCGAGCAAGGCGGTGCCGACGAGACGGGCGAGCGCGTGTCGCTCGCAGAGACCCGGCTGCGGGCGCCGATCCTCCCGAAGAAGCTCATCCACACCGCCGGCAACTTCCGCGAGCACGAGGAGGAGTCGAAGCAGGTCGGCTGGACGCACGAGATCGCTCCCTGGATCGTGTTCTTCCAGAACGTGGACGCGATCGTCGGACCCGACGAGCCGGTCGTCTACCCGGAGCACCTGACCGAGGAGCTCGACTACGAGCTCGAGCTCGCAGTCGTGATCGGGAAGGCGGGGAAGTGGTTCTCGCCGGAGGAGGCCGTCGGCTACATCGGGGGCTACGTGATCTTCAACGACATCACCGCCCGCGACATCCAGCGGCGGGAGATGCGCTCGGGCGTGTTCTCCCTCTGCAAGGCGATCGACACGTTCTGCCCGCTCGGGCCCTGGATCGTGACACCGGACGAGATCCCCGACCCGCACGACCTCGCGATGGAGCTGCGGGTGAACGGCGAGCCGCGCCAGGTCTCGCACTCGGGACGTATGAGCGTGACGATCCCGGAGATCCTGAGCCACTACTCCGCGCTCGGGTACTCCGCGGGCGACGTCGTCTCGACGGGCACCGTGTCCGGCGTCGCGGGGTTCTCGCCCGACGCCGCCTCGCTCTATCTGAAGCCAGGGGACGTGATGGAGGCGGAGATCGAGCGGATCGGCGTCCTTCGCAACCCCGTGATCTCGTGGGAAGAGGCGCACGGGGAGCCCGCGCCTCCGCGTGTGCAGTCGTAGTCGGCTCGATCGAGCTCGTCCCGCTGCTCGACGCCGTCGGGGAGCTCGGCGAGCTCGCCGAGCTGTATCCCGAGACCTCCGCGGACGAATGGGAGCCCTATCGAGCGCTCTACCCTGCCCTCTTCGCCGGGTCGAGCTGGCGCGTGCCGTGCGCGTGCTTCCTGATCCGCGCCGGCGAACAGACCGTGCTGGTCGACACCGGCATCGGCCCGCCCGGTCTGTGGGACTGGGGAGCGGAGGCGGAGGGTGGGTTGCCACGAGCGCTCGAGGAGCACGGTGTCGGCCGCGACGAGGTCGACGTCGTCTTCCTCACGC
>Ga0209751_10004273_pt1 | contig 13721 bp, 16 predicted proteins | sample RifCSP13_1_FD_184019 | JGI IMG/M metagenome (GOLD analysis project Ga0209751, IMG submission 184019) | Soil microbial communities from Rifle, Colorado - Rifle CSP2_sed 13_1 (SPAdes) (version 2) | ecosystem: Environmental > Terrestrial > Deep subsurface > Rock core/Sediment | place: Rifle... | reverse complement strand
TCTAGCCGTATCGGGTGCTCTTTCCTCAAGCTGTCTGGTTATGTCTCTAGCCAGTTTCCGGGCTTCTCGCCAGTCGGTAGTGTGTAGACTCTCTCGGTACTGGATGCCGTTAATGACTACATCGAGGTAGTAGACGTTTCGGCCTTTTGGTTTATACGGCTGTGACATTCTCTTGGCCCAAATAAGTCTTTAAGTCGGCATCCAAGACTAATACCCTTCGCCCGAACCGCTTGATAGGCAATCGACCATCTCGCACCTCTTTGCGCAGGAAGGATACGCTCAATCCAGTTTGTTTTGATATGTCAAGTAGACTCCAAGCTAACCTCATTGTTTTATCTTTCCTTTTTTGTGGGAGTAGGCGGGGCGCGGGAGAGGAGACACTAACCAACGCCCCCTTTGGCCCGGACACGACTACGGGCCTTTTTCAACATCGCTTCCTCAGCTTACGTAAATCTATGCCGGCTTCATCTAACGTTTGGTGAGTGGCCTCGCTAGCCCGTTCGTCTATCCACTCCAACTCTCTTGCGTCCATGCGCCGCCAGACGTGCTGGCCTTGCTTATTTATGCAAGCGTCCTGTACCAATCTGCCTAAGCAAAGGGCATGTTGTTCTTGAAGAGGCTGCATCAAAAAGCTGTCAAACTCATCCGCATCAAGGCGCTTCCCGCGCTTGCTTCGACTGATTATCTCTCTAATCCATTTTGGAGTTTTCGTCTTGTTAGTTGCCATGTCTTCTCTCGTTAACCTTTCCATTTCCACCTAAGTATTTCCCCGTCACTTGGTGAGTACGGCGTTAGATTGCTTCCGTCAACCTTGACGATAAGGCCGCCGCCATCTAGTAGCATTGCCTTAAACTGGCCAGCCTCTTCCTCTTCTAGAATCTGGAACTTATGGTCACCAGCTTTGGCATAGTCGCCAGGCTTGAACGTCTCTTTTGCATGGGCAGCCAATAGGGCTTTTAAAGCCTTGTCAACGCCCCCGTACTTCTTGGCGAGCGTCTTTAGCGCCCTGTCTACCTCTGGACTAACCCGGTATGTAATCGGCTGTGTCATGACGTGTACTGTACACTATATGGACCCTGATGTCAACAGTTTCCATCAGTCAAGTTGACACCCTACGTTATCTCCTCTATCTAAAGGGTTAAAGTATTACCTTAAGGCTGGTAATCTGTTGACTTTTTCCGGCTTTTAAGGTATACTTCATGCTGTCGAATACGGCGCTACCACACTGCCAAGGTGCTTGAATTTCTTGAATTAACTCCACCGTTTGGACAGCGCGGCCTTGGCAGGTTTTTGGAGCGACTTTGAAGACTAGGCAATCGGTACAGCCATCTTGGCATTTATGTTTGCCCGCCCTTCTTAGTCCTCGCAGTAAAAGACGGTTTGAGGGGTAGAGATAGAGGTCATTAAGGCTCCAGCCTTTTTACCTCTTTCCCTACCATCCCCTCAAATTAAATTCATCAGAAAGAAGGGCTACTGCTGTGCCTCACGAACAACAGGCGGACATCGCCTACATTAGGTCCAAGGACTTTGACAATACGCCAGAAGCTATAAATCTCTCCAACAACTTTGCCAGCTTTGAGTCTGTCATTCGGGCATTAGGAATCCCTAGAGGTCGCCTGACTGACTACTGCCAGATTCTTCTATCGCTTTGCAAAGGCCGGACTCGGTTTATATGCAGTTCGCAGACCGTCGGTTGCCGGTACTTCTTTGGAGACGGCTGGAAGCGCCTCAGCGAAAAGGAGCGCAACCGAACAACTAAACAGGGCACTAGGCTTTACACAGACCTCTGCAAGATTAGCGACAAGCTAGTTATCCGAGACGGCGTTTACTTACAGCTACCTCTAATGAACATCATCCTAAGAGCCTCAGAAGTAATGAGGCGAGGCTATTCGCCTAAAGAGGCCGCAGGCTTGATTCTGGATGAAGTACCTACGCCTGTGGAAAGGACTAGAAAGTCTCGCCATATCGTTTCTCGCCTAAAGACAATCCAGACATTACTGAAGGGTTGCTTTGAGGAAGACTCAGAACTAACGCAATCTGCGCTCGCTCCCCTTCGTTTGTGGGACTACGGGGAGCATCGCGATAAAACAACTCATACCCAACCCGAGAATGCAAACTCATGTCTCAAAAGCGTTGTTTCTAGCGCTGATGTTATCCTCGCACAATTCTTGCAGCTGCCGTTCAGTAGGACTAATCGACCGCTCAAGCCAAGACGCGTTACGTGCTCGTCGGTGAGATCTCCTTCACTTGTTCCGCAATAGATGCACTTACCTATTTCGGTTGACTGCCTTGTGTCTATAACTCTCCGCATAAGACGCCTGACTCCGATTTGCAAGTCACCATAGATTCACACAATCCAACCCCGACAGGCTAGCGTTAGCAAATGCGCCCTCAAGCTCTTACAAACTTCTGCGTTTTGATGGTGTATGAAGGGGGACCCCTAACAATGCTATACTCGCCTAACTCTTCGAGTTTCTTTAGCGAAATAGGAGCAGGATCATGGCCGTAAACTTGGAAGACCAACTGATTGATAAGGTGCGAGCGCTGCCTCCCAACAAACAACAGGAAGCGCTAAGACTCCTTGACACTCTTGCCAGTGGGCGAGCTCTGAACCTAACGGCACAGCTGGGGATCGCAAACCCATTTGGGAATCGTTGAAGAGGTCAACGCGGGGTTACCTAAAGACACTTGGGACGAAGTACCAACCGACGGCTCGATTAATCTCGATCATTATCTCTACGGAGCGCCGAAGCAAATAGGAGGACCGCGCTGTGGCTTTCAACGTTCAAATTGAAGCGCCTCCACTCACTGAAGATGCGACCGGTGCTCTGCGCGTCGGCAATTCGCGCGTTCTGCTGGAAATAGTCGTTCGCGCGTTCCAGGACGGCGCGACGCCGGAGACGATCGTGCAGCGATACTCTACGTTGGCACTCCCAGACGTTTACGCGGTCCTTGCTTACTATTTACGGCATCCCAACGAGGTCGAGGAGTACTTAGCTCGACGTGAACAGAAAGCCGAAGAAGTACAGCAACGAATTGAAAGTCAGCAGGGCGACCTAAGCGAAATCCGCGCCCGCTTGCTCACACAGCGACGGGCATAAGGACCAGAGATGCTGCGGCTGCTTGCCGATGAGAACTTCAACGGCGACATCGTGCGCGCATTGCTTCTGCGTCAACCGGATCTCGACATTGTTCGCGTTCAAGACGTTGGCCTTGCTGGTGTAGGTGACCCCGAGATCCTGGCCTGGGCCGCTGCGAACGATCGAATCATTCTTAGGCACGACCGTGCGACCTTACCCGATTATGCATATGAACGCCTGGCCGTAGGCGAAAACATGCGGGGCGTTTTCATCCTAAATGATCGGTTTCCAGTCGGGGACGCGACCCGCGAGATACTGCTAATGATTGCATGCAGCGAGCAAGCGGAGAGGCGCGACCGCGTGGTCTACCTGCTTTTGTGAAAGCGTGACGTTCCGGATAATCTGGATATTTACGACAGTAGCATTTCTGTGAGATCTTGAGGAATCATGAGGATCGACATTGACGGGCTTACCGAAGGTGAACTGATTGATCTCAACAATCGGGTTGTCGAGCGGTTGAAATTCTTGAGGCACATGCGGGCTCACTCCCAAATGCTGGAGTTCAGTATTGGCGATCGTGTTTCGTTTCAGCCGGAAGGTCGGCCTCTTCAGGTTGGTATGCTCACGCGCTACAACAAAAAGACTGTTACGGTTATCACTGAAAGCGGGGAGCACTGGAACGTCGCTCCCGGATTGCTGCGCCGCGTGAATAGCCCTCAGAGTGCCGACAAGCCTTCGGCAAATGTGATTCAGCTGCATCGAAAGTGAGTGGCGAATAGGATCCAGCGAACGGTTGCGCCACTCCTTACGCTCAAGCCTGATGGTGCCCGTGAACCGAAGCGGAAGAAATAGCATGGATATTCTGAAACAATACACTGACCGAGCGAACGAAATCATCGGAGAGCGCACGCCGGAAGAGGAGAAGTACGACCGTGAAGTCATACGCTGGATGCGCAGGGGCAAGAGCATAACCAAAGCGATCGCGAAGGCGAATGAGAAGTACCCGACAGAGGCGTTACAGGTTGACAACGATAACTTGCCGGACGTGCAGGCCCATTACGAGTACCTGGCGGACCACGAGGCCATCAACGAGAAATTAGACGCACTCAAGAAGATTAGCTTGGAACTTTAGCCAGCTATTGAACCTTGCCTCAGAAGTTCGAAGGCGATCTTCATCTCCATCGTAGGTGCGAAAAACAGGTTGCGAAGAGTGTCCACTGCGGGGAGCCATTTTTAGTAATGTAGCTGATGTAAGAAGGCTTTAGCTCATTGAGTCGGCATAGCCTGTCATAGCTAAGTCACAAGGTTTTGGGTGAACCACGTGGCTATGGCAATTTGTGACAAGTAAGCATCAAGGATTGAGTCCGCGACGTAGTCGCAGACTTTGTCAGGGTCTCCCTCAGTCACAGATTCTGAAAGTGAAACAGTGGGTCTTTAGTTGAAGTTCGCTGCTCCTTTACACCCCATTTTCGTCCCCGCCACACAAAATATGCCCCGGTCCCGTGGCCAGGTCTAGCTCCGAGCCAGTTCCTGACCGCCACCGCAGCACGCCCGGAATGTTGAGAGACGGCAGAAGATGGCTCGTCCAACACAGTGCTTCCGACAACCGCTGACAGCGAGTCCTGCCAGGATATCTTGTGGCCGATGCCAAAATGCACCTACGAATGATCCTGAACCAATGGCAGCCTTGAGTCGTCGCTACCATTGCCAGAGTGAAAATTGAAATGTGACTCCGGCGCCTAGTGGAGCATTAGTATGGTTGCCACACCCGCAAGCAACCCCGTGAGTTGCACAAAACTCTTCTTCAGCCCGGAATCGTGGTGCAGAATCGGCGCGAGATCCACCATACCGATGTACATAAAACTCGCCGCTGAGATTGTCAGGAAGAAAGGGATTCGCGGCGCAATAAACCCGAGTGCAAAGTACGTTGCGATCGCACCGGCAAAGGTGCCAAGAGAAGAAAGAAAGTTCGCCCAGTACGCTGTCCACCGCTGCCAACCACTCTCGATCAGAATCACAAAGTCTCCCAACTCCTGCGGGATCTCGTGGGCTATCACAGCCAAAGACGTCAGGACTCCAAGCGAGATTGATGAGGAGAAGGCGGTCGCAATTACCACACCGTCCACGAAATTATGGAAGGTATCACCGACGAGGATCATTGTGCCCGCCGGCAGTGGCCCATGGTGCTGACCTTGGCTTTCGTGTCGCTCTCCGGCGTGCCCGTGGGCGTGCGGCAATCGCAAGAATTTTTCGAGCAGGAAAAATCCGAACAGACCCGCCAGCAGAATCAATCCGACTTGCCTGGGGGCGACCTGGACCATAGCTTCTGGAAGAAGACCAATGAATGTCGCGCCCAGAAGTGTGCCCACGGCGTAGGCGAGCAAAATCGTCTTTAAGCGGTCGTGCAGCTTGGGGAAGGCGACGAGGGCTCCCGCCCCAATCAGGGCGCCGACGCTTCCCAGAAGACTGAAGATCAGTACGTATTGCAACGGCATTCCGGATTACCTTTCGACGTAATTAACCTTCCGGGGCAACACACGTGCCGTCTCGGCTGTAAGAAAATCAGTACAATTGCAGCAGCCCACTTGTTAATGCAAGGCAGAAGGGGGGATTTCCCGCAACCGAACAAGAGTTTTTACGCACTTCACAAGATTATTTTCCACAAATGCGAGGAGCATAGTTGAGAATTCGAGGGTACACCACTTGCGCCCCTGCTTAAGAAAAGGGAGGTTGGATATGAAGGTCCTTTTAGCCATCGACGGCTCGTTGTGTGGCCGCGGTCAAAGAGGTAGAAGCCCGGAAAGTGAAGAGAAGATGAAAAGCTTGAATGTTTGGAGAATCATGCTTGCGATAGTTGTACTATTCTCCTTTACCGTCGGCGAGGCGTACGCGCAAAGGCGTCGGGGTCAGGTAAAAGGGACGCCACGCTACGACAGGACCACGGAAGTGACCATGCGGGGCACGGTTGAAAAGGTCGAGAGCCAGATAGGAGGGATGGGGTGGAACGGCACACATCTCGTTGTCAGGTTCGAGGCCGAGACGCTGAAGGTTCTTGTCGGACCATCACACTATCTAGCCCAAAAGGGGTTCGCTTTTGCCGTGGGTGACGATGTCGAGGTCACAGGGTCAAAGGTAAAGTTCGAGGGCCACGACATTCTGGTGACGCGTGAGATCAGGAAGGGTGATTGGTGGTTGACCCTTCGCGACAAGCAAGGGATCCCCGTGTGGTCCAGGAGTAGGTGGCGCTACTAGCATCAAGATAAGCGGCTGGACCTACTCGGAAGATGGGTTGGAGCATGGGCAGGCAAACCATTCTCGTTTGAAAGTGGAGAGTTCTAGTAGCAGAACGATGAGAAAAAGGCTGAGGAAGTTCGGCGACGAATTGAGAGTCAGCATTGCGACTTAAGCGCAATCGCCCGCCTGCTCAACCAGCGACGGGCGTGAGGACCAGAGATGTCGCAGCGGAGCGGGCAAAAGGGATAAAGGCTATTTCTTTTCGCTCAGCTTGATGAGCCGCTCCTGATAGAGGGCACTATAAAGCTGAGCCGCTAAGGCGGATCTTAGGCCCTTAAGGATTGCGTATTGCTTAAGGGAGGCGTCTCTGTCTTTGAGCGTGAGGTAGGTCAGACCGAGCGTGTAATGGGCTCTGGCATGATTGCAATCAAGTGAGATCGCATGCTTGAGGCAATTGATGGCTGCCCCGTACTGATCAAGACGGATATAGGCAATGCCCAGATCGTAATGCGCTTCTGCATAGGTTGGACTGAGTCTGGCAGCTTGCTCGAAACACTGGCTTGCTTCCAAGAATTGATTCAGCGCGTAATACAAAGTGCCGAGGTTACTATACGCTAGAGCGAAGTCGGGCCTGATGCGAATGGCTTGCCGAAGAGAGACGATGGCATCGTTGTATAGGCCAGTATCAGCGTACGCATTGCCCAGATCGTTGTAAGCCTGGGCGTAGTCCGGTTTGAGATTGATCGCCTGACGAAGTAACTCGATCGCCTCTCCCTGTCGGTTCAAGTTGAGATACACATTCCCCAGGTTGAAACTCAAAACCGCGCTATTCGGTTCCAGGCGCAGGGCTTTTTTGAGTGGCTCAACGGCCTCTGCGTATCGACCTAGCCGAGCATATACATGGGCAAGATTGCCAAGCGCGGGCGCCAAGTCAGGTCTGAGTTGAATCGCCTGTTGGTAATCCTCGATCGCTTCAAGCCAGCGCCCGGCTCTGGTGCGATTATTCCCCCGCTGGAGGTACATTTCGGCACTGTCTTCCTGTTGACGCGGATGCTGACTTCTTCCTTCCACGGCTGGCGCGGCGAGGATGACGCTGAGGCAGACGATGATTGGCGAGAGGACTGGTAAGCCGGCTTTGCGGTAGTGCTGCTGTGCTCGAAGCATTTACGTTCTCCCTTTCGGGATGGGTTCGGTTTCCGTGTGAACCGAGGGGATCGATCTGTATTCAGGTTAAAGGCTTAATAGCGGAGCGTTCGAGCAATTTCTTTCCTCAGAGCTGGCAACTTGGTTACCAGAGGATGTTCCGCTTGTTGTAGCGGAAGGGGGTAGGTTCGAGTCCTACTTGCGGAGCCAGTAATCCCTCAGCAAACATAAATAAAGGCCACCCCAGGAGAGTGGCCTTCATTTGTTTTTGACGTGTCTTGTGCCCGTTTGAACGGTCATTGATTCAATTTGACCGCTTCACTCACCTTTGCTCCTCCCTCTTTCATTATTGAAAATTTCAGTGCACCTTATTTCTTTTTGTTTTTTCACCTAACGGAAAAGTCTAAGTTAACGCACTTGAATGACTATCAAATTGAGAAAAGATTTCTCAAAAAGGATCCTCCACAAGTGTCTCTGAACTTAGTGCCCACCGCAAATCTGAGCCCGGCATACGTATTGCCCTGGGTTAGTCCACGAGTTCGCGCTTGCTCGTACTAACTACTTGGGCATTAGCCGCCCCGGCCAAGCCGACCAGCTCAATATACTTGCCATGCAAATCACCTTACCTTTCGTGCGGACTACGAGTGAAGGCAAGTAGCGTCAGAGTTAAGGGCATAACACAGATGAAGACGCAGAAACTTTACACCTCGGTGCGACTGATGGTAGCACTCGCCGTTCTCTTCGTTGCGCTCAGCGCCGGCGCTTTGCCGCAATTCCTTGTGTCTACCGCTCAGGCTAACGCTGAACGGGCCGCAACCAAAATCTCAAGCGATCTTGCAGCGAAGGTAAAGAAGGCGAACGAGGGCGACACACTAAGCGTCATCGTGCAAACCGATGAGTTGTCCGAGGCAGGGCTGGAAGCACTCTCGCTTTCGCTCGGCGGCAGCATGAAGCATCGATTCGCCAACTTCGACTCATTTGAGCTGAAGGTGCCCGCCAAGGCCGTCTCCTCTTTGGCTGGCACGGCGGGGGTCAAACACATTTCACTTAATCGTGCTGTCTATACGCTCGGCCACGTCTCGCTCACTACCGGCACTGATGCGGTCCGTAAGACTAGCGGAGTAACGACGAGTGAACTCGATGGAACGGGCATAGGCATCGCCGTTCTCGACTCCGGGATCGACGTCGCCCACACAAGTTTTCTCGATCGAGACGGCATCTCCCGTATCGTTTACAGCAAAGACTTCACGGGTGAGAATCGGACGGACGACCCTTACGGCCACGGCACGCACGTCGCCTCTATCGCGGCCGGCAACGGGCGTATCTCCAATGCGGCCTACCTCGGCATCGCCCCGAACGCCAACGTTATTAACCTCCGCGTCCTGAACGCGCAGGGTCAGGGATCAGTTGCCGCCGTGCTTGGTGCCCTCGACTGGATAATGCAAAACCGCACCGCATACAACGTCCGCGTCGTCAACTTGAGTCTGGGCATGCCGGCCATCGACTCTTACCAGGACGATCCGGTTTGCCGCGCCGTGCGACGACTGGTGGACGCCGGCGTGGTAGTTGTTGCGGCTGCCGGCAACCGCGGCAAAGATGCGGCGGAGCAAAAGGTTTACGGGGGTGTCCACGCCCCGGGCAACGAGCCATCTGCCATCACGGTGGGCGCGGTCAACACCTTAGGCACGGACTCTCGAGCGGACGACGTTGTTGCTACTTACAGCTCGCGGGGACCGACGCGCAGTTACTGGACTGATACCGCAGGCGCAAGACATTATGACAATATCGTCAAGCCTGACCTTGTTGCGCCAGGCAACAAGATGGTGAACGCACAGGCTCCGGGCAACTTACTGGTGACGCAGAACCCTCAGTTGGACGCCAACGTGAGTCCGGTTGCGGCCCGCGAGATGATGTACCTCAACGGCACCTCTATGGCGGCCCCGGTCGCGGCGGGCGCCGCAGCCCTACTGTTCCAGGCCAATCCGGCGCTCACACCTAACTTGGTGAAGGTGTTGCTGGTGTACACCGCGCAGGAATTGCCCGGAGCGAACGTCTTCGAGCAAGGCGCGGGCGAGCTCAACGTCGAGGGAGCGGTGCGGCTCGCTTGTCTCGTGCGCTCGGACCTCACTGCGACCACCCCCTTAGGCGCACCGCTACTAGCGACCAACGAAATGGTTCAGCCGACGACTACTATCGCCGGGTACACCTTCCCGTGGGTGCAGCGGGCCATCTTGGAGCGCACTTATGCTTCAGGCGCTGCCCTCATCACTAAATACCAGAAGGTCTACGGCCTAGGGATATTACTAGGCGACGGGATTATGGTGAGTGATGGAATCATGGTTGGTGACGGGATCATGGTAAGTGACGGAATTATGGTCAGTGACGGGATCATGGTAGGCGACAACGTCTCCCTGAAGAACGGGGACCTGCTGGCGAACGGCATTATGGTCTCGGACGGCATCATGGTCTCAGACGGCATCATGGTTTCTGACGCGATGATGATTTCGAACGGCATTCTGGTCGGGGACACCCTGCTACAGGCCATGTCGGCGACCGTCGGCGGTGACGCTACGACGGCTACTATTCCAAGCCCGGACAACGGAAGCGACTGTTTAGCCTACTGATCCCTTTTACCCGAGCTTCTTGGGGCCGCCCTCCCTCCGACGACAGCGGTACCCATTCCCACAATTGATTGTTCAATTAATTCTTCTGCTCGGTGGCAATGGAGTATAATTGTTCGGCGGCCCGCCGCTCGCCCCCTTCTCACCTCGATTCGAACGCTCGCCAACACCTTGAAGTAAACTATTAGCTTTACATGATCGAGACGCACGCGCCAGAGCTAACGAGCAGACAGCGGCTTCACCAGCCGTTCATGCATCTGCTAATCAGCGCCGGCGCCGCTGTCTGCCTGTACTCCGCCTACCGCCTTGAGACCTCAGGCCTCGACTTTCAGTTCCTGCTGCTCGCCTCCTTCACCGTGCTAATCGGCTCCCGTATCGGTGTTCAGATCCCTAAGATTCATGCTGAGATTACTGTCTCCGACACCTTTATCTTTCTCACGATGCTGCTCTACGGGGGTGAGGCGGCCGTTCTGCTCGCCAGCGCCGAAGCCCTCTGCTCCTCACTCCGCTTTAGCAAGAAGTGGATCACCAGATTTCTCAACGCGTCCCTTCTGGCTTGTTCCACCTTCGTCACCGTGTGGGTCTTGCGCCTCTCATTCGGGCCAATTACGAACCTGATTCCCGGTGCTTACCACAGGCAATTCATCCTCGCCGTCTTCCTGATGGCGCTGACCCAGTATGGCGTCAACTCGGGTCTTGCCGCGTTGCGTGACTCGCTGAAGCTAAACCGGTCGTTCTGGCAGACCTGGCACGACTTCTACCTGTGGACCTCAATCACTTACTTCGCTGGCGCTTCCGCCGCTGCGATCGTGGCCAAGCTAGTCGGGGGACTCGGCTTCTACGCGTTCGTCGTGTCTCTGCCCATCATAGGGATCATCTACTTCACTTACCGCACCTACAGCAAGAGTCTCGTGGCGGCGGAGAACCATGCCGCGGAGCAGCAGCGTATCAGCCATGCTTTACTGGAAAGCGAAGAGCACTTCCGCAACGCCTTCGATCACGCAGCCGGGATGGCGCTGGTTACACCGGATGGACGATGGCTGCAGGTCAACAAATCGCTCTGCGATATCCTCGGCTACTCCGAGGAGGAGCTCTTAGCCGGCGACTATCAATCTATAACTCACCGCGACGATTTGAGCCGAGGTTTACTGCATGTTTACGAATTGCTCCAGGGGAAAATCCCCGCGAGCCACAGCGAGAAGCGATACGTACACAAGGACGGGCGTGAGATCTGGGTGCTTGAAAGCCTATCGGTCGTGCGCAGTGCAGACAACACCCCGAAGCACCTGATCTTTCAAATCCAAGACATCACGGAACGCAAGCGGGCCGAGCAGCAAGTGCGCCATGCCGCCTTTCACGATGCCCTGACCAACCTGCCGAACCGAGCCATGCTGGCGGATCGGCTGAGCTTGGACCTGGCCCGGGCCAAGCGTAACCAGAACTACCACTTTGCCGTCCTCTTTCTCGACCTGGATCGCTTCAAGATTGTCAACGATAGCCTCGGCCACACGATGGGTGACCAACTGCTGGTTGAACTGTCGCAGCGTCTGGAATCCTGTCTGCGAAAGAACGACACCGCGGCGCGCTTGGGCGGCGACGAGTTTGCCCTCATCCTGGACGACATCAAAGACCCGCTCGACGCGGTGTACGTCGCGGAACGGGTGCAGGAGAGCCTAGCAAAGCCCTTCGACCTCAACGGCCAAGATTTTTACACCTCCGCGAGCATCGGCATCGCCTACTCCAGAACTGGCTACGAGCGCCCGGAAGAAATTCTGCGCGACGCGGACACGGCAATGTACCGCGCCAAAGCGAATGGCAAAGCCCGCTACGAAGTGTTTGATTCCGAGATGCACCAGCGTGCTCTTCGGGCGCTGAAGCTCGAGGGTGATTTGCGGCGCGCAATCGAGCACGGGGAGATCCGTGTCCACTATCAGCCGATCCTTTCACTTACAACGCGGGAAGTGATCGGGTTCGAGGCGCTGGCCCGTTGGTTTCACCCGGAGCACGGCACGATCCCGCCCGACAAATTCATCCCGCTGGCCGAGGAGACGGGGCTGATTATTCCCCTAGGCGGACTGGTGCTGCGGACCGCCTGCCGGCAGTTGAAGCAGTGGAATGACAGATACGGCAATGTCGATAAATCTTGGACAATAAGCGTCAACATGTCTGGCAGGCAGTTCTCACAGCCTGGCTTAGTCCAACAGATAGAGCAGGTACTCAGGGATACCAGGCTTGCTCCTGGCTGTCTACGCCTGGAGCTCACAGAGAGCGTGGTGATGGAGAACGCCAACACCGCCGCCGACATGCTACATCAGCTTAAAGAGTTGGGGGTGCAGTTGAGCCTTGACGACTTCGGCACCGGCTATTCCTCCCTCTCCTATCTACATTGCTTCCCATTCGACATTCTGAAGGTCGACCAATCCTTCATTGCTAAAGTGACCAGTGATCGGGAAATTGCGGGCATTGTCGAAACAATCATGGTCTTGGCAGGCAAGCTAAGTAAACAGATTGTGGCGGAAGGTATTGAGACCGAAGAACAGTTAGAACAGCTCAGAGCTCTGAACTGCGAATACGGGCAGGGATACCTCTTCTCCAAGCCGGTGGAGGCCGCCGCCGTGCCAAACCTTTTCTTCAAGCCGAAGCCGGCCGAACAACTAATAATGGAGGCTGCCCCTAATGAGAGCGTCGAACCACTCAACGATGCCTATACCATGTAATGGGAGTAATGAGTCTCTGTAGCGTTTCCATCTTCTTGCTTACTGGCCATTGTGCATGGTGAAACAAGCCGCATTGATGGAGATTGAGACCGAACGCCTGTTCCTGCGTCAGTTCGAGTGGGAAGACCTGGAGGATCTGGTGCGCATCCGCGGCGACGCGCGGGTGATGAAGTATGTGGGACGTCGCGATGGCAAGAGAGGAGACTGGGGAGGCTCTCCGCAGCATCTTCGCGCACTGGGAGCGGCACGGCTTCGGTCGGTGGGCGGCTGTACACAAGAACGAGCCCGTCGGAAATTCTAGAGAAAATCAGGAAGTCGAAATTGCGCCTGAGCTCGGCGTAACACCTCAGGAGCTAGCCCGAATCCTTCCTTCGAAAGAGCGGAATGGATCTTGCTCTATTAACGAATGGAAAGAGCTGTTCTGCAAAATCTGTCTTGAACGAGGCAGGTTTCCCAGGCTCTTCCTCAGTTCTTTTTAAAAGACGATTGCACACGATAAAGGCAAACCCGTCTAGAGACGGGGACGCAAAGCCGTGAGTCTTCCGTTTTGAGGTTTTGATCTTAATTACGCGGAGATTGTCTGGTTGCCGAAGGCGATCGGAGTATTGACTCAATGAGGTGCGTAAGTTTTACCTCATGAACTGCGTAAGTTTTACTTCAGAATTGCCGAACGACTTTACCAGCCAAGTTCGCCAGAACGGGAAGCTCTATCCACGAATCCCGAACCTCAGAGTTACTGAAGTTTGACGGCCAGCAGCGGCGTTGCTCATCGCAACCGTCGGTCCAAGCTCTACAACTCCCTCCCTTCAATCCCCAACTAATACATGTGTCCCATGCAGGCGCTTTTCTAAGGTAAGCGTCCGTATCGGCGTCTTGGCAGTCTAGAATTGTAATTGGGACACGCCCCGCTAGTTGGCAACCTTCAC
>Ga0209751_10004271_pt1 | contig 13723 bp, 10 predicted proteins | sample RifCSP13_1_FD_184019 | JGI IMG/M metagenome (GOLD analysis project Ga0209751, IMG submission 184019) | Soil microbial communities from Rifle, Colorado - Rifle CSP2_sed 13_1 (SPAdes) (version 2) | ecosystem: Environmental > Terrestrial > Deep subsurface > Rock core/Sediment | place: Rifle... | reverse complement strand
GCACTAAGATGACAAAAACCCCACCTCATATCCTTGTCACCACACCGGAGTCACTTTATCTACTGCTAACAAGTGAAAGCGGACGGAAAATGTTATCCGATGTACACACCGTTATAGTTGACGAGATCCATGCGCTGGTAGGCAGCAAACGCGGCTCCCATCTATCATTATCGCTTGAAAGGTTAAGTGCCCTGACAAGAAGGGAACTAATCCGAATTGGGCTTTCGGCTACACAAAAGCCAATTGAAACAGTCGCTCGATTTCTCATCGGCAGTAATGGAACGAACGGGGCTCGTAAATTAAATTGCACAATAATTGATGCCGGCTATAAAAGGCAATTAGATCTAGCAATTGAGATCCCTCGATCGCCATTAACTGCTGTCATGTCAAACGAGGTATGGAGTGAGGTTTATGAGCGATTAGAGGAGCTCATTAAAGAGCATAAGACAACCCTCATCTTTGTAAACACAAGACGCCTAGCAGAACGTATGACACACAACCTAGCAGAAAGGCTTGGCGTAGATATAATCACAGCGCATCACGGCAGCATATCAAAAGAACACCGTCTGGATGCAGAGAGACGTCTGAAATCAGGAGCGCTTCGGGCATTAGTGGCCACCTCTTCACTTGAACTAGGCATTGATATCGGTTCTATAGACCTGGTTTGCCAGATTGGATCACCAAGGGCGATCTCCACATTTCTTCAGCGTGTCGGGCGCTCTGGACACACCGTTAAAGGAACCCCAAAGGGTAGGTTATTCCCTCTAACTAGAGATGAATTGGTTGAATGTATAGCTATACTTGATTCGGTAAGACGAGGCGAACTGGACAGCATCATCTTGCCTGAGAAGCCTCTTGATATCCTTGCACAGCAGATTGTAGCCGAGGTCGCCTGCAGGGAATATAAAGAAGATGAGCTATATGGATTGGTTACTAATGCCTATCCCTACAGGGATCTTACTTCCAAGGAATTTAATGATGTAATAAAGATGCTCTCTCATGGATTTGCAACGCAGAAGGGAAGACGAAGCGCCTACCTACATCATGATATAGTGAATGAACGGTTAAGGGCACGTAAGGGAGCCAGATTAACCACCCTCGTCTCAGGCGGCGCCATACCTGATAATTTTGATTACGATGTAATCCTTGAGCCAACGAACACACTTATAGGCACAGTGAACGAAGACTTCGCCATAGAAAGCGTCGCGGGCGATATCTTCCTCCTAGGAAATAACTCGTGGAGGATACTAGGAGTTGGAAACGGTAAGGTAAGGGTAGAAGACGCTAATGGCCTTCCGCCAACCATCCCATTCTGGTTTGGTGAAGCCCCAGGAAGGAGCGCCGAATTATCGTCAGCCGTTTCTAGAATAAGGATAGAGATCTCAAATAGGCTAGGGAACTTAAAAGGGCTTAGACATGGAGAAGACACCCCAGAGGATCTAATAGACGATCCTATAAAGGATGAATGGAAGAGAGAAGCTATTCTTTGGTTAACAGATGAGATAGGGATAGACCAGGCATCAGCCGATCAGGCAGTAACCTATCTCGGAACTATTAAGGCCGCTCTAGGGGTAATGCCCTCACAAGATACGCTTGTAATGGAGCGGTTTTTTGATGAAGCCGGGGCTATGCATCTAGTTATTCACTCTCCGTTTGGCAGTAGGCTCAACCGTGCATGGGGGCTGGCATTGCGCAAGCGCTTTTGTAAGAAGTTCAATTTTGAATTGCAGGCGGCGGCTACAGAAGACACTATTATCTTATCCTTAGGTGCTACACACAGCTTCCCATTAGAAGAGGTTTATAGTTACCTTAACCCAAAATCAGTCCGCCATATTTTAATCCAAGCCCTACTCGATTCTCCTATGTTTGACGTACGATGGCGCTGGAACGCATCGAGGGCTTTGGCTGTTCTACGAAGGAGAGGTGGGAAGAAGGTCCCTCCTGCTATACAACGTATACAGTCTGAAGATCTGCTCTCATTAGTTTTTCCAGATAAACTAGCCTGCCAAGAAAACGTTCAAGGAGAAAGAGAGATACCAGATCATCTACTCGTGAACCAGACCGTTAGCGATTGCCTTTATGAGGCAATGGATATAGAAGGGCTTGAGCATTTATTAACCAAAATCCAAGCTAATGAAAAAGAGCTCATTGCCCTTGATTTACGTGAACCGTCACCTTTATCTGAGCAGGTTTTAAATGCCCGCCCATACGCATTCCTGGATGATGCCCCACTTGAGGAGCGAAGGACACATGCCGTACAAAACAGAAGATGGTTAGACCCCGCTGAGGCAGAGGAGTTTGGGAAGTTAGATATAGAAGCCATTAACGCGGTAAAAAATGAGGCATGGCCTCAAGTGAGGAGTGCAGATGAACTACACGATGCTTTGATCTTAATTGGCTTTTTAACTGCAGAGGAAGGGAAGAGGAGGAATGATCAAAACGGTTGGGAGAGCTATTTAGGAGAGTTAATAAATGAAAACAGGGCCTCGATTCTGAGAACTGAAGAGGGGAAGGAATTCTGGGTTGCTGCCGAACGAATGATACAAATGAAGGAAATTTACCCTGAATCAAATATGACACACGAGATCCAAATACCCGAAAGGCGAATCGAACAACTACCGTCAAAAGAAAATGCACTGGTAGAAATTATAAGGGGAAGACTCGAGGCACTTGGCCCTGTCCGCGCTATCAGCCTGGCAGAGACTATGGGAATCCCTACTTCAAATATCGAACAGGCATTAATAGCCCTCGAAAATGAGGGTTTCGTATTCAGAGGCCATTTTACACCAGGAGTAGATGAGCTTGAATGGTGCGAGCGCAGGCTCCTGGCGCGGATTCACAGATACACCTTAAATAAGATACGAAAAGAGATAGAGCCCGTATCGCCCGCGGATTTCATGCGGTTCTTGTTCTCATGGCACAATATTCATTCAGATGAAAAGCCAGAGGGTCCTGAGGCCCTACGTGAGATTCTTAACAAGCTAGAGGGCGTTGAAGCGCCAGCCGCTTCATGGGAAGGGGAGTTAATACCATCTCGTATGAAGGATTACGACCATCTTTGGTTGGACATGCTATGCCTCTCAGGTAACACAGTTTGGGGGAGGTTTAGACAACAAAGTTATGAGCCTAACGGTAAGAAGAGCCCAAGCCCAATTAAGACCACACCTATTACACTTGTAAATAGGGCAAATCTCGAAACATGGAAGAGATTGAGTCCCTACTCTAATAACAACTTAGGGAATCTATCCCATGAAGCGAGCAGGGTTTTGGCACTACTGACAGATCAAGGAGCGTCATTCTTTGACGAGATTGTTAAAAAGACAGGGCTCTTAAAGGTACAGGTTGAAGGGGCAATAGCCGAGCTTGTTGCTCTTGGGATGCTTACATCAGATAGTTACTCGGGACTAAGGGCACTATTAGTGCACTCAAAGTACCGTACGAATAAAGGCAGGCTAAGGAGAAGAAATATTAGCTTTAATATGGAAGGGGCAGGGCGCTGGTCTCTTCTTCACACCAATTCATATTCTAAAGATGAGAAGAAAACAGACAGCGAAACCTTAGTAACCATAGCAAGAGTCCTTCTTAGAAGATACGGTGTTGTATTTCGCAGGCTTGCCGATTGTGAGAATTTTGCCCCGCCCTGGAGGGAGCTGGTTCGTGTTTTTCGGAATCTGGAAGCAAGAGGTGAAATAAGGGGAGGCAGATTCGTTGAAGGTGTTTGGGGTGAGCAGTTTGCATTAACTGAGGCTGTTAACAGGCTTCGTATAATAAGAAGAGAGCCTAAAGATGGGGCACTCGTTTCAATAAGCGCCGCTGACCCGCTTAACTTAACAGGGGTTATCACACCCGGTAGACATGTACCCTCCCAATTTAAAAATCGCATCCTTTATAGAGATGGCGTTCCTGTTGCTGTAAAAGAGGGAAAGGAGATCAGATTATTGACCGATTTTGAGAGAACGGAGAAATGGAAAATACAGAATGCATTAATCCAAAGGAACGTTTCGCCTAAACTGAGAGCCTACCTGGGGAAGGGGGTTGTTTAATGACGTTTCTACAAAAACCCCTCTATAACCACCGCGCTATCATAATAATGTAGAGACGACCCGCCGGGTCGTCTCTACAAAATAGGAAACATAGAATCCTGCCGATTAAAGGAATGGGACTATTCATCTTACAGTTATTATTTTGTTACTATCTACACGAAAAATCGGGGGTGTTTTTTGGTAATAATTATTTAGGTATATGTCCGGTTCTTACACTCCAGAGAAGGAGATCAAGATCGTCAATTCCGATACCCAATTTATCTGAAAACGCCTTTACCCTGTTTTCCACCTCTATGTAATTCTTTCTGGTCGTCGGTGGCTTAGCGTTATCCACCAAACCAAACTCATAAAGCATTTTCATAGTATTTTTGTCGAGAATTGCGTATCCGGAGAAGCCGATGTTCCTTAAAAAATGACTAGCCTGTAAGTAGCCTGCCCCTTTAATATTCTTATTAGAGGCAAAAAAGTCCCTTCTCTGTACGGGGTCTTTAAATGAAAAAACTAAGTCTTTTAGTTTGAAATCGGACTCCTTTTTCAAATATTCCCTAGTATGGACTATATAGCTAGCCCTTTCTGGATACTTGTGTACGCCATGAAGCTTTTCATAAAGCTCACCTTCGCTCCCTTCCATGAGAAGACCGTTTATAGCATCAACTGACACCTGTCCCATTTTAGGTCCCGCTGCCGATGTTAGTATGCAAAATGCAAGCTCCTTAAAAATCCTTTTATCATCCCCGTTGTCCAACACATCCTGAAATTCCGTCAGGCGAGCCTTGATCGAGTCTCTCTTTTCTTCATAAATCAACCTGAGCTTTTTATAAAAATCCTCATTTATCATTAGAGCTTTATAGCATTGCTGTTAGTGTCTATTACTTAAGTATCTCACCAGTCCTCTCACTCCAGAGAAGAAGGTCAAGTTCATCAAAATCAATTCTTAGAGCAGTCGCCAGTTTTTTAAGCCTATTTTCTATCCGGAGATACCTTTTCCTCGTAGTTGGTGGCCTAGAGCTCTTTATTAACCTCAGCTCATAAAGGCATCGTAATATATGTTTATCAAGAATCCCATATCCACAAAATCCAATGTTTCTAAGAAAATGACTAGCCTCCTTATAGCCTACACCCTTGATATCCTTATAAGTGGCAAAAAAATCTCTTCTGTCTAATGGGTGTTTGAAGCTATCTATTAAATCCCTCAATTTAAAATCAAACTCACTCTCGAGATGATCCCTCGTGTGTACTATATAACGTGCTCTACTATTAGGAAAGCGATGGATATGTTGGAGTCTATTGCTAAGCTCCGTCGCTCCTGCATCAAAGAGAATATCTCTAATGGCATCAATTGACCTAATGCCCATCTTTGCACTTGCGCCGGCTGTCAGTATACAGAAGGCGAGCTCTTCAAAGATTCTTTTGTCATCCCCACCTTCAAGGATATCCCTGAACTCCTTAAGCCGGGCTCTGATTAAATCTCCCTTTTCTCTATAACTTAACTTAAGCCTCTTGAAGGACCCGTTATTCATTTAATGCCAGATCATGTACACGGAATAATTATTATTAAAAATGATGACAGACATAATAATGTAGAGACGCATTACAATGCGTCTCTACAAAAAAATATTTGTCATATATCATTCATGGTTGTTATCGCCATAAAAAAACCTAAAGAGTAAGCACAGCCCAAGAGCAACATAAGATAAGATTATAGCTCGGCTACGGGCTTATATGAAGTCCCCGGGTTTTTAAAGCTGGCAAGATGTAACTCTTCTTTAAGATTACTGCATACGAGTGAGTTTGAAGGTAGCTGTCTCCTTTGCTTTTCCATCCTCAAACATGGTCCACTCCTGAATCATGTGGTCCTTATCCACAAAGGAGATAAGCAATTCATGCATGTGTGGGGACTTCGCCAGATCAATATTGCCGCCACTTACAAATACAAGAGCAATCTTATTATCATCTGCCTTCTTAAGCGCCAATTGAGGCTGATTACCGAGCATGCAGTAATGTGTCATTCCAATCTTTCCCCCATTATCGTAATAAACCGAAACCATTTCATGCGGAGTTCCCGGAAATAGGGTCTCAAGTATAGCGCTGCCTCCTGCGGTTGTTTCATATTTCACTGTCACCTTTTCACCATCCTTGCTTGATGTACCCTCCCAAGTACCAACAAGGACTTTTATACGCTCGAACTCCTTAGAACCTGTGTACTGGCTATGCCCACTTGGAGCATCGTCTGATTTGGCAATGAATGTGCCAATAAAAAACAGACATACGATAGCAACAATTGTGTTTGTAAATAATCTCATTTTTCTCTCCTCAATTATAAACTTGTTTGATATTTAGATGCACCTAGTCATTAATAGGTGCAATACCGCGCTTTAGATAATTAGGACTATAAATTATGTGTATATACAAGTCAAGATTTCTAGAATGCAATTTAGAAAAGTGAAACTGCCTGACAAGAGGAGAAAACCTAGCTGTAAAATCAGGGAATGAGGAGGCAACCTATAAACTATAAAAGGGCAATTGATAGGGATACTTCAACCAAGTTAGGATATAAGATATATACCAAAGCAACGGCTTTCGTAAATCTATCAGGAGATATTCGACGGTGCCCACTGAGTAAGATGTCGCTTTATCTCTTGTGCGATCCTTCTATTCATTCCATGAATAGATGAAATCTCCTCGATCGAGGCCTCCCTTATTCCTGATATACTACCAAAGCGTTTGAGAAGCGTTTCCTTTCGCCTTTTCCCAACCCCTTTTATAAAATCTAGTTGAGACTCAAATGCTTTTTTAGCTCTTAGTTTCTTATGGTAGGTGATTGCAAATCTATGGGCTTCGTCACGAATCCGCATCAGAAAAAGGAGCTCTTGTGAATTTTTAGTAAGAGGTACTGGATCCTTTCTCCCAGGTATATAAATCTTATCAATCTCTCCCTCTTCCCCACCTTTAGCGATTGATGCCAGCTTTACCTTGTCTAAGAATCCAAGCTCACTTACAACTTGATGAACTATGTTCAGCTGTCCCTTTCCACCGTCAATCAAAATCAGCTCTGGAAGTTCCCAGTCCTCCTCTTCCGCTCTTTTAAGCCTTCTTTGAAGCACCTCATATATCATTGCATAGTCATTTGCTCCAAAAACCGTTTTTATTCTATACCTTCTGTATCTACTCTTTGCAGGTTTACCATCTTCAAATCGCACCATTGACGCTACAGCAATATTTCCCTGAATATTTGATATGTCGAAGCATTCGATACTAAAAGGAATCTTAGAAAGAGAGAGTGAGTCTTTTACCCTTTGGAGTAAAGAGAGTTCTTTTTGCTTTTCCGGGGACCTTCTCCTAAAGCTCTCCTCCGCATTTCGGCATGCAATCTCAAGCAGTTTCAAATTGGCACCACGTTTGGGAACAGTAATCCTTATTTTCTTACCCTGCTTTTCAGAAAGCCATTCACGTAATGCCTCTACCCCTTCGAATCGGAGGGGAATGATGATCTCCTGTGGTATAAACCTCTCACCTCCGTATAGTTGTCCAATAAATTCTCTAACTATCTCCTCATCCTCCCATGTAGCGTTGTTGAAAGGGTATTCAACCATATCAATAATCGCCCCGCCCCTTGAGAATAGAACCACGAACTCTACAAACTGGGCATCCCTATAGAACCCTACTACATCCTTATCCATTAGGCTTGAGGAGATATGCAGGTCTACACCCAGGTGTCTCTTAAGGAGCTCAATCTGGTCTCTATAGTGCGCCGCTTCCTCGTATCTCAGCTCTTCTGAGGCTTTATTCATATTTGTACATAGTAGTCTTATTATCTCCTTTCTCTCCCCCTTGAGAAACACCTTTGTCTGCTCAACAACCTCTCCATATCTGCCCTTGTCAACCTTACCGGCACACGGCCCAAGACAGAGCTTCATATAGTAGTTAAGGCAGGGCCTTGTTGAATGGCGTTTAAATTTTTCATCTGTGCAGTCCCTTAAAGGAAAGATCTTATGAATAAGCCTCTTTGTCTGTCTCAAGGCTTGTCCTGACGCAAAGGGACCATAGTACATAGCCCCGTCTCTTAAGACGCGTCTTGTATATGTGAGTTTAGGGAACTTCTCTCTTGGATCGAGTCTTAAGGAGGCGTAATTTTTGTCATCCTTTAAGCGGATATTGTATTTAGGCTTTTTTTGCTTTATTAGCGAGTTCTCAAGTAGCAGCGCATCACGCTCATTTTGGGTGACGAAGTAATCTAAATCACATATCTCCTGCATTAAATAAGGAATCTGAGACCTCTGGTCCTTTCCTATGTTCTGGGTAAGATAGGAACGGAGCCGGATTTTTAGATTTTTTGCCTTTCCTATATAGAGCGACCTTCCTTTTTTATCCTTTAATAGATATACGCCGGGAGAAGTGGGAAGAGATTCTAATACCTCCTTTTTTATAACCTCCATATAAGTATTGTATATATTGCCAATTTACTTATCCACCTAAACAACTTCATTTGCGTTCTTAGCTAAGTGTGTGTTGAATTGAGTGGTTTAAAGTGGTATAAAGTGACTTAAAGTGACTTAAAGTGGCTTAAAGTGGCTTAACTTAATTGACCTTAACCTGTGATTACTCATTATTAAGTAACTAAGGAGAATACAATGGCTGAATTAATTAAACTTACCAAAAAGCTAACTAAAGAAGGAAAGAATTTTACCTCGATCGCGACACTTATGCCAGATGGCTCACCTCAGGTAAGGGCAGTATTTCGAGCGCAGCGCGCGAGAAATGAAAATAGATTGTTTGGATTGATTCAGGCAGAAATCACCTTATTATTAATACTGCAGAGGGACGGACTAAAACCAATAACATGCGGAGTGATCACAGGATTGCACCAACCATAGTGAACGCAGAAAACCCTTACCAACAGGTTATGATCAGCGGCCGCGTTGTAGAAATTACACACGAGGGTCCAGATAAACATATCGATAGCCTAGCCAAGAAATATCTAGGCGTAGATAAATATCCACACCGCGCTCCCGGTGAGCAAAGAGTTATTGCCAGAATTATCCCTGATCGTATTTCTACTACAGGCAATGAAGAGCCAGCATAAAGTGGGATTTTAAGATAAACAATATCTAGCGATACAGTTCATATCGTTTTGTTTTATAATTAAACCAGGAAGATGGATGAGGATAAAGAATTCCGTGATATTGTTATAGCATTTGGGGATATCCTCGAGCGCGAGGATGTTGAAGAATTAACCTTGGTGCCCTCAGCCCTACCAGAATCCGTGCTACCCTTTTCCAAGGGTGTGATAAGACACGCTATAGCCCAGCTGCTTCTCAGAGAAACGTCCCCAGATAGACGCAGCATACTGGAAGAGGCTTATCTCTTTCTAGATAATTTTATTTCTGACCAAGAGTATGAACTATTTTATCCCTTAGATGCTTCCATCAGAGATGCTAGAACCGATAACCCCGATGACCCTAGTAGGGTTGAGGAGATTATTTCAAAAAATATTCAGCTCGTGCAAATGATAAATGAAAAAGTCGAGAGCATGAAACTTAGAAATGCGCAAGCAAACGAGGAGCTAAGATCCTTAAGACGTATTATCGGTTTACCTGATGAAAGGCGTTAGTGAATAGCAATTGTATTTGCTTTATGTTGTTTAATCAAAACTGCCATTCTATGCTATTGGTAGACTTAATCATTGATCCCCTGATTAAATAGTAAATAAATTTTCTTAATAGGTTCAACTTGGAACCTCCTTCTGTGTCAAGTTTGTTATGTTCATTGCTGATAATTACCCATTATATCGTCGATTCCGTTAGTAAATTCGATTTTGCCCACATTTGCAGGGTGTCTAACCTTTTTAAAATTTATCCCTATATTAATTAAAGTTGATTCTGCCCTACTTCCTATAGCAACAACTGCTTTTATATCAAATAACTGAATCAACCCTCTTGAATACCCTTCACCAATTTTCAGCTCATCATTTGTCGGAGTCCTATTAGATTGGAAGAATGTATTTTTAAAGGGATGAAATGGAAAGGCGTTCCAGAGTAAAGGGAGGTGCTTAATTCTTTGTAATGCATTCCACATGATTGTCGCGGTTGATTCTTTAGAGATATCTGTAAATTCATTAGTCTTCATATAACCTCTAGAGCGTCCAAAAATTTCAAATCTATCTGCCCCGCTTAACAGAATGAACTCGCTAGTAAATGCAACGCCTGTCAAACGACATCCCCTGTATCCCGGTGCCTCTCCGACCATCAGGATTCGTGAGTTGAACTTTTCCATTTGTTGAAAATACAATAATAGGTTGTTTCTTCTAATCGTGTTTACAGGATTATCATGAGAATAATGATTGCACGCATTGCCATTTAGTTTGACTTTTGAAAGCTCTTCAATAAACGCAATGAATCTATTTTTTGCTTTCTTGCTACATAATCCTTGTCCGCACTTTCCTAACTTTATGACTCTTAGTTGCTACAAATTGAAAAACTTCCACCGTGATTTCTGCATGTTCTCTCTTAGCTTCTGCCCTAGCTTAAGAATCTTCCATGATTGCGTCATAAACCTTTACCTCTTTAAGAGCAGCATATCATATTAATATTCAAAAGTAATAATATAATAAACGGCCTTACCAGTTCAGTTAAGCTATTCTTTTATGTGATAAACATGCTGAGGATCGCAGGTAAATGGCCTCTAAGTTTTCAAAAGTGGCAAGTAACAGTTAAATAAACATAAAATAAGCACTTGTTATTTGTAAATAAATACTCTAGAATGATAAACTGACATAACAACAGAAATGAAATTTCTAAAAGTATAGACCAATCGCAGTGAAGAAAAAAAGCAGCCTTAGAAGATTTGATTTAGCAATGTTGTCCCAGGATATCTGGAGGACATACGAAGATGCTTCCAGACAGCTTTTAAAAGATATAAGGGAACAGCTCTTGATTGGTGAGAATGAAGAAAAGGAAGTGGGGAAAGAAGGCTGGGGAGCTGATTGGGAGGTGAACTTAGTTGCTTTCAGAATTGGCGTTGAAGGCTTTGTCTTAGCTGAATGCAACCGATGGAAGCACCCTCCAGATCAGGGTGGTAATCTAGTTAAGTTTTATTATACAATTGAAAGCTCGCATGAATCCGATGATATAATTGTCACCCCGATTGATCTTCAAGATGGTGCTAGTAGAGTAACAAAAGCCGAGAAAATAACTGAAATAAAAATAGACCTTAGTTCATCAAATGAAAGCTTTATTGCAGGAATGATTAGTCATGTATTTGCTAAGGTTAGGGATAGAATCTCGGTTCGTAATAATTTGCGAATTGTTCATAATGACGACGGAGCAGAGTAAGTATAAGAGAGATTTATAGAGTAATTTGAAGAAAGCATTTCTGTTTGGTATGGATGAGGAATGCGTTATACGATGCATTCACATAGTTTTACAATTTGTGCTTCTTAGTTAATTACCAGATGCAAAAGAGTTTCATCGCAAATCCAGATAATAAATCAGAAGCACTAATAAAGTTGAGTACCTTACTGTCAACGACTTAACTATTTCGTGATCAAATGCGACTACGCCGAATAAGCGATTTATTGCCAAATTATCTTTGGGAATGTATTCAGCATTAACAATTCAACAAAATGGAGATGCATTTGATTATAGATTCTAGTGCGATGGTTTTGGTGAATTTGCGAAGACGTCCTTTGCGAGCATGGAGGGATAAGGAGATGCCTAAAAATATTGCAGGATTGAATCTTTACAACCTTAAAGAAATTTCAAAGAAACTAGATGTTACAAGCAGCACATTAAGGGCCTATATTAGACAGGGAAAAATTAAGGGTAGAAAGGTGGCAGGTAAATGGCTAGTTTCTGACGAGGCACTGAGGCAATATTTTAATAAAAAGGAAAGAAGTAATGAAAAGAAAAGGAAGAAGGTTAAAGACTAATCATATAAAATCAGCAATATAGACGAGCTGTTTGATCTAATAAGCACTATTATCCTCTGCACATAAAATGATTGGGACTACTCAAAAATACTTAGGTATAAAAAGTCTCTCAACCTTCTTCATTGGTATTGTGTCTTACTACTAGGCTATTTACAGATAATGAGCAGAGGGGGCCTCTTGAAAGATTCCAAAGGTATTGCCCTCTGTGTCCTGTAGGTAAGCAACTTATCCAACCTTAGGAATAGTCATCTTAGGTGTGATAGCCTCATTTAATACGGGAGGTTCATTAGGCTTCATTATAGAAATAAGTGGTATTACCATATCTTATGTGATAGGCTCTACAAACTACTCGTTAATATTGCTAAATAATAATTTTGTTGAGAAAATCCAAATATGTAAAGTGCGTTATACATCTTTAACCACCTATTCTTATTGATTTTTCTTCTAGATAGTTAACATATTCTTTATTATAAGACATTAAATCGATTATTGCTCCTCCATAAACTTGGCTCTCATATCGGCACTGAACCACAACACACCCTTAGTTACACTTTTTACCACCCGTACACTAATAACTTCTACTGTACTATACTAATAAAGTAATTGATATGCATAATAATGAAATTTTAGTACTTTAATAAAAACGGTGTCATAACTATTTAGAAATGTCCTCTAGTGTATCTAGAATTTCCACTCTGGTACGCATTGGTATTTAGATACCATTACATCTTTTCCAATCCGAATCAAGCTCGTTTCCTCTTCTTCCAAGAACAACGCCATGGGTGATCCAATGCCGGTGTATATTTCTTTTTCTTCTTTGTCCCTGACTGTCTTTGCACTGGAACTGGCCTCTGGGGTAGTTGCTCGTAATTCATATCTTGACCTCTGTAGTTGAAATGAAGCTCTGAATTAAGATACTTTCTAACTAAAATTTTCCCCGATGCCGGCACATATTTACTCTGCCTCTTGAGCTGATAGTAATTATTTTCAAACCTCACTATCCAGTCTCTTGTGATTGCTCTTTCTTGTTCAATGCAAAATATTGACTCCAAGTCATACCCTAAAGCAGTGCGATGAAAATCTGCACGCTCTGTTGGCTCCACAGAAAACTTCTGGTTTAACTGATCTATAAACCCCCCATGCAATAATTTGTTGGCTGAATTTATATCGCTTATCCCTGCCAAACGAAGTTCCTTTACTAACCGATCCTGATATGTCCCATTGCTTCTTTCTACTCGTCCTTTGGCTTGTGGAGAGTTGGCAGTGATTATTCTAATCCCTAGCTTTTGGCAAGCCCTGAAATCTGATTCAGGGCAAGCCCGTCCAAACTGCGTCAGTACAACAGTGCCACTTTCTTGAGCCCTCAGATTGGATCTTTCAGAAGGGACGTAGACATTTCTACCATCAGTATAAAGTGCTGCTGGGATGCCGTAGTGCCCTATCCATTCCCATAACAACATCATTGCGCAAGCAGTTGTCTCCTCCTTGTCGAATAGAGACATTGTCACCCCAGTGGCATCATCTACCATATTCATCAGACAATAATCTTCGTCTGCACGACCCTCAAACCACCGGTGAATTGATCCATCCATCTGCACCAACTCTCCAAAGTGCGCTTTTCTCTGCACTATTGCCTCATATAAAAATCTATTCGAGAGTTTAATTCGCTGCCTCACGGAAAATATACTCGAAATCTTGGTGATTTTTATCATAGTTTTTGTGGTAATTTTGTTTTTTTCTCTTCTGTACTCCA
>Ga0209751_10004270_pt1 | contig 13724 bp, 9 predicted proteins | sample RifCSP13_1_FD_184019 | JGI IMG/M metagenome (GOLD analysis project Ga0209751, IMG submission 184019) | Soil microbial communities from Rifle, Colorado - Rifle CSP2_sed 13_1 (SPAdes) (version 2) | ecosystem: Environmental > Terrestrial > Deep subsurface > Rock core/Sediment | place: Rifle... | reverse complement strand
GATAAATTCATTACTTTTATTTTAAAGTACAAAAGAAGCGTTTTCAAATCATATATGAAAGTAAAGGGCGATCATTTTGAAACCATATGGATAAACAGGGATGATCCTGCCGTTGTACAGATCATTGATCAGCGGTATCTGCCCTTTGATTTCCGGATTGAAGATCTCCGTACTGCCGGGGACATGTACCTGGCAATCCGGGACATGCATTTGCGTGGCGCTCCCCTTATCGGCGCAGCCGGGGCGCTGGGTATGTATCTTGCACTGGTAAATATGAGCGGCACCGATAGTTCGGAAGTTTATATTGCCCGTAACGCAGACATGCTGAAATCATCAAGACCCACCGCGGTTAACCTGGCATGGGCGGTCGACCGTGCTTCGGAGACCATCAGGCAGGGCAGAGACAAACCGGAGATGATAGATGCAGCCAGGAAGGTTGCCCTGTCAATAATTAATGAAGAGCGGGCCAACTGCCTGAAAATAGGACAATATGGCATGAAGCTGATCGAAGACATGAGCAGGAAAAATGGCGGGAAACCCGTAAATATACTTACCCATTGCAATGCCGGGTGGCTGGCCTGTATCGATTATGGAACGGCCACAGCGCCCATTTACCTCGCCTATGACCGGGGAATTAAAGTTCACGTGTGGGTGGATGAAACAAGGCCACGCAACCAGGGAGCCAGGCTTACATCTTGGGAACTTCAGCAGCATGGCGTGCCCTGTACCGTAATTGTTGATAATGCAGGGGGTTATATGATGCAGCAGGGGATGGTGGATATGGTGATAGTGGGAAGCGACCGCGCTTCACCCTGGGGCGATGTGGTTAACAAAGTTGGCACCTACCTGAAAGCACTGGCGGCTTATGACAATCATATCCCGTTTTATGCGGCTCTGCCTTCCTCCACGATCGACTGGAAACTGGGGGAAGGTGCATCCGGAACCCCCATTGAGGAACGTGACGGAAGTGAAATCAGGAGCATGGAAGGGCTGGCAGACGGAAAAATCTCGACGGTGGAGATCATTTCCGGAGACACGCCGGTTTTGAATTTCGGGTTTGATATAACCCCTGCCCGACTGGTATCAGGAATTATTACTGAAAGAGGAATTTCACAAGCGGACAAAAAAAGTATATTTGCAATGTTTCCTGAAAAAACTTAAACCCGGTTTTATAATGAAAACAGCAATTATTGGTGGAACAGGCCATACCATACCCGATTACCTGTCGAATGTAAAAGAGATATCCGTAGATACCCCCTTTGGCAAGCCCATTCCGGTGTTGTTTACCGGGATGCTGAACGGCCTGGAAGTGATCCATCTGGCAAGAAACGGGAAGGACAATGCGTTGCCACCCACTACAATCAATTACAGGGCAAACCTCTATGCCCTTAAGATGCTGGGATGTAACTATATACTTGCCACCAGTACCTGCGGAAGCCTGCAGGAGGAGATTTGTCCGGGTGAGGTAATTATTATGGACCAGTTCATTGATATGACAAAGCACCCGGTAACCGGAATTATTGAGGAACTTAACCCCGGGGAGAGCAATTATATATCCATGGCCGAACCCTTTTCCGGGGAATTGCGTGACCACCTGATCGAATCAGCTATTGTGCAGGGAATTACAGTCCATACCAAAGGCCTTGTTATTTCTATTGACGGGCAACGATCTTCATCCAGGGCAGAGTCGAAACTTTACCGTAACTGGGGAGCTGATGTTATCAATATGACCACCGCTCCCGAAGTGATCCTGGCCAACGAACTGGGCATGTCCTACGCAGCCTTGTCGCTTTGCACAGGCTATGATTCCTGGCGGATAAGCGATATACCCCCGGATCCGGAAGAAAAAAAATACCTCATCTCCGCCAACCAGGATAAGATCCTGAAGATGCTGACATACACACTCAATAAGATTCAGGAATAGGAACTGAAGATGTTGTGGGTTGTGGGTTGTGGGTTGTGTTTTTGAGAACCCTTTGCATTATTATAAACAATTTACTAATATTGCAGGCCTTAAAAGCTGAGGTCCCATAGCTCAGCTGGTTAGAGCACCTGACTCATAATCAGGGAGTCCCTGGTTCGAGCCCAGGTGGGACCACAAAATTGTAAATCCCCTGTGATCTGCTGGTCATTGGGGATTTTATATTAGTTGATTGTTCTGCCATAAAATTTATCATTATGCCAATTGGTGGGATTATTGATGATATAATTTGCAATTTTTTCATATGACCGATGATCCCGGACGATATGATCATAAAAACCACGCTGCCATAATTTTCCCAGTAACATATCCGGACAATTGGATTTTATATATTGAATTGCATGGTGCAAAACCAATGATTTATACATACCAATTATTTTCGAAACCGACGTAGGGGCGACCCTTGCGGTCGCCCTGCCGGATTCGGGCACAAGGGCGGGTGTAAAACCCGCCCCTACGTTTGTTTCAATTAATCCGGATGATACGGTATCATCCAATATCAATATTCCATGGACATGATTGGGCATTACCACAAATGCATCCAATTCCAAATCCGGAAACCGATTGGGTAATTCATACCATTGATCCCGGGCGATTTGACCAAACGGATTTGGTTGCATTTTCCTGTTTTCAATGTTGCCAAACAAACAATGATGATTGTGGATACAAATAGTAATGAAATACATACCATTTGATGTATAATCATGACGTTTCAGCCGTATGCTGTGACGATGATGTATTTGCATGTATTAAATGAATTTCAGATAACGATCGTTTAAACGATTCCTTTTATGTTTGTCTTATTCCGTTGTTACCCCTTTCAGGTACTTATCCAGAAACGCCAATATCTGACCGTATCCGGTTATTTCATTTTCCTTTTTAACAAATCCGTGCCCATCGGGAATTTGCGGAAAGTCAACATTTTCGCCGGTGCTGTTGTTCCTGATCACGAGTGAATTCTTACCATCCTCATAGATTGCGATAACCCGGTATTTTTATTTCGCCAGATGTTTTCTTTTGGAGATGTACAGATAGGTAAAAGCAAGAATTAACACGGCAGGGACGATAGCAACGTAAAGGAGTGTATGAGCCCCTGCGGTGAGTTGTGCCTGTTCCAAAACCGATGCCTCCGTCGATCCGGGCAGGGCAGATTTTAATGCTTCCAGGGTTTGATTAGCAGGTATGGCTATCCTGGTCCGGGCATCAAAAATCGCACCCAGGACCGGCTGTGCAATTGCACCGCCCAGAAAACCTATTCCACCCATAATTGCGAGTCCCAGTGCTCCGCTCTGCGGAATATTTTCAGACACAAAACCCAGCATGGAGGGCCAGAAAAAAGCAACTCCCAGTGCAAAAATCGCAGCAGACGCAAAAACCATTACGCCGCCGGTATGTCCCAACAGGAGCAAACCAATAAATGCCAGTGCCGCAGAGGTGAGTAACACCACGGTGGATTTCATGTTGTGTATCAGTGTACCGCCAAACTGTCGTGTCAGCGCCATGATTCCCGAAATCCAAACCAGCAGGAGTATCGGACTATCGGTAACATTAGACATCAGCGCGGCAATCCATTGATTGGTTCCAAGTTCCGTTGCTGCCGTAAGGATCATACAACAGGCAATAAAAATAAATAACGGACTTACACAGGCTTTCAGCATTTGTTTATAGGTAAATCCCGAAACAACACGTTCGGTCTGGGGAAATTCTTTTTTAAAGAACCACAGGCCATACCAGAGGGTAGGTATCAGCATGGCACCCATGGAATACCTCCAGTCGGCAATGCCCATTTTGGTGAAAAAATACACCATCAAACCGCCAATTACAATCCCTGTCGGGAACCAGGCATGAAAACGGTTCAGCCGTCGCGTCTTTTCATCGGTATACATGCTGGTAATAAGCGGATTACATGCAGCCTCCACGCTACCATTAGCAATACCCACAAACAGGGTTGAAATAAACAGGGTCCAGAATCCTGTGGCAAAAATAGTAAGAACAATACCGGTAACGTGACAAATAAAAGCAATGGTGAGAATACGCCCGATACCAATGATATCTACGAGGGGACCACCAAAAACCATGGCGAGGGTAAAGCCCCAGAACGCAGTTCCAACAATCCATCCCACCTGTGTGTGGGTAAGGTTGAATTCCTTAACCCAAATTTCAACAAAAGAACCTCTTGTAGCAAATGCCAGTGCTGTAACTACCAATGCAACGCAACTTGCATTGAACAAAGCTGTTTTATTTATAGAATTCATGGTGTATGTATTTATTAGGTATGATCTTTTGCTTCATAAAGATATATTTATTATCAATTCCAGGTTAATGCGGCAATATTTTTTTTGATTAAGGATCAATTCTTTATCGCATGCATGAAATGGCATATAATCCAAATGTTAATGCGGTTTTATATACAGCATGTGATGAATTATTTTAAATTTGGAACGACTGTATATTTAAAATCACCGCCATATGGATGAAGTATTGATTGTGCCACCTGAAAGTATCGGAAAAGGTTTCATTCCCCCGGAATACCTACCCAAAGGGAAGGATGAATATTATCAGCGTAACAAACAGGCCAATCACCCTGCGTCGGGTTGGCGTAACCTGCGGTCGGACGAAGTGGAAAGGCTTGTAAAAAACAACAATAATGCGGATAACTGGGATGAAATAATGGTAACCGACGAGTTTGACACCAACCAGATCAAAAACAACAAATTTTTCGGGCTGGTACGAATAGGTCGGGTGCGCAATGTAATTCTCCAGCATCACGATTTAAAAGTGCCGGTTGGAATAACCAACAGCCTTATAGTTGCCTGTGATATCGGGGACGATGTTGCAGTTCATGAGGTTCATTACCTGGCGCACTATATCATTGGTGACCGTTGCATTGTTTTCAATGTGCATGAAATGGATACGACCGATCATGCAAAATTCGGCAACGGTATTATCAAAGAAGGGGAATCTGAAAGCGTCAGAACATGGCTTGATCTGATGAATGAGATGGGTTGCCGGCAGGTTCTTCCTTTTGACGGCATGATAACTGCTGATGCCTATTTATGGGCAAAATACAGGGATGACAAAGCCCTTATCGAAAATCTGAAGGAGATCACACAAAAAAGCTTCGACAATCGCCGGGGTTATTATGGAACTACCGGAAGCCAGTGTGTGATCAAAAACTCGCTGATACTGAAGGATGTCAGGATCGGATCACACTGTTATATCAAAGGGGCAAACAAACTAAAAAACCTGACCATCAATTCTTCAGCAAAGGAGCCTACTCAGATCGGAGAGGGTGTGGAACTGGTGAACGGTATTATTGGATATGGCTGTCATATCTTTTATGGCTGCAAAGCCGTGAAGTTTATTCTGGGTAATAATTCAAACCTGAAATATGGTGCAAGGCTGATCAATTCATTCCTGGGGGACAATTCTACGATATCCTGCTGTGAAGTACTGAACAACCTCATCTTTCCCGCACACGAACAGCACCATAATAATTCCTTTTTAATTGCAGCGGTTGTAATGGGGCAAAGTAATATGGCGGCAGGGGCCACCATAGGCTCCAATCATAACAGCCGGGCTAACGACAATGAAATCCAGGCCGGACGGGGATTCTGGCCCGGACTATGCACCAGTGTAAAGCATTCCTGCCGGTTTGCATCCTTTGTATTGCTTTCCAAATCGGATTATCCCGCAGAGCTCGATATCCCGTTGCCATTTTCATTGCTGAACAACAATACGGCAAAAGACAGGCTGGAAATAATGCCCTCTTACTGGTGGCTGTTCAATATGTATGCCCTTGCACGGAATTCCTGGAAATTTGTGAACCGCGATAAACGGGTTAATAAAAATCAGCATATTGAATTTGAGGCCCTTGCGCCCGACACAGTTGAAGAAATTATTCATTCCCGCAGGTTGCTTGAAATCTGGACCGCCAAGGCCAGTCTCCGCAAGCAAGGAGATAATCCGGAAATACAGGATGAGGGCAAACTGGTTAGCTTGGGGCAAAAACTCCTTTCGGGGAATGAAGAAGCCGTGAGCGGACTGGAAGTGCTGGGTGAAGATATGGAAAATACCAGGCGAAAGGTGCTGATTCTGAAAGCACCCAGGGCATATCATGCTTACGGTGAAATGATGGTTTACTATGCAATGATGAATTTGATCGACTACTGGCGGTCAAATCCTGAAACTACTGTCGCTTTGATGTGCAAAACCCTCGGAGGTAAACGTGAAAAGGAATGGGTTAACCTGGGCGGGCAGATCATGCGGCGAAAAGACCTTGACACGTTACGGGCCGACATCGGTACGGGTAAACTTGCTACATGGAAAGACATTCATGTCAGGTATGATAAGCTTTGGGGAAAGTATAAGCTTGATAAGCAGAAGCATGCCTTTGCTGTACTCTGTGAAATAACCGGAAAAGAGACACTTACGAAAACTGATTGGGATCGGGCACTGGACAAGGCAGTCGCAATACAGCAATACGTCTCTGACCAGGTATATTTAACACGGAAAAAGGATTATGATAATCCTTTCCGCAGGTCAACTTTCAGGAACGATGCTGAAATGACAGCAGCAATAGGTACCATAGATGACAACAGCTTTATTGTTCAGGTAAGACGTGAAACAGAGGAATTAAAAGAGTTCATCCGGGACCTGAAGAAGAGAAAATAGCACGGTCCACAGCAGGCGGGACTCACACTTCCCGGCGATATTTTTCCCATCGGCAGGCGAATGATTCCAAAACTATTTCTGGCTGGCCCGGTAGTATTCCATTGCTTTTGGCATAATCCTGTTCAGGTTATTGATCCTGTTTGCCGGATCGGGATGCGTGGACAGGAATTCCGGAGGGCGGGCACCACCGCTTTTCGCGAGCATTCTTTCCCACAAAGCCGGGGCTGCACGGGGATCATACCCGGCCATGGCCATGAAATACAAACCCATTTCATCTGCCTCACTTTCATGGGTCCGGCTGTAAGGAAGTATCACACCGAGTGTGGATCCTACTCCGAAGGCCAGCAGAGCAAGCTGTTGGGTTGTTTCCTTTTGTGATTTAATTGCCTCGGTCAACGCCATGCCTCCCATCTGAATGACAAGCTGCTGCGACATTCTTTCATTGCCATGCCTGGCAATGGCATGTGCGATCTCGTGTCCCATTACTACCGCAACCCCATTATCATCCTGACAGACAGGCATTATGCCTTCATAAAAGGCTATCTGACCACCCGGCATGCACCAGGCATTCAGTTCTTCAGAAACGATCACGTTGTATTGCCATTGATAACCTTCAATGTCTGCCTCCATTTTGTTATTCCTAAGATATTGCCTGACGGCCACGGTAACGTTTTGACCAACATTCCTGACCGATGTATTGTATTTCTGGTTTGTGGACAATTTGGATTCCTTAAGTACCTGGCTGTAACTGTCGGCACTCAGTGACATCATTTGTTCAAGAGGAATAAAGGCAAATTGTTTTCTGCCGGTGAGAGGAACTATAGCGCATGAAAAACCGAAAACCAACAGCAGGATGATTAGCTTTTTCATGGTGGATAGTTTTTGAGGTTTGGGGTTAAAACCAATTGAAATTTAACGAAATTTACAATTATTTTATGCGTTAAATGCAGGCACAGCATGAAATTTTATCAATCCTTGCATGGGTGACCGGGTAATTGTACCCACATGAAACCCGTTATCATCGGCTGACTCTTGCAGGATCTCCCCGAAATACCATGCAATACTGCCCGTAAAGTTTATGGGTAATTCGCGGGCATGGTGATATTGCCTTATATTCCTGATAAAAAACTTGTTAAAACTCGTTTTCACCAGGTTACGCAGGCTGTATTCCTGGATATTATCTGCAATAAAAGTGGTGAATTGTGCCAGGAACCTGTTTGGGAACGGATTTTTGTAAACATGCTCCTGAATTTGATCGGGGGTGTACGAATACGTTTTAAAAAAGATATCGGATACTGCTGGAGGCAGTTGTTTTTTCAATATATCCGCAATCAGCCTCCTCCCGATATCAGCTCCGCTGCCTTCATCCCCCAGGATATATCCCAGGGCGGGCACATGCTGGACTATTGCTTCACCATTAAAATAACAGGAATTGGATCCTGTACCCATGATACATGCTATGCCGGCTTTACGCTGACATAAGGACCGGGCTGCAGCCATCAGATCGCTTTCGATAACAAGTGATGAGGCATTAAAATAATCCTTCAGCGCACTGCGGACTATTCCCCTGGCTTTATCGCTTCCACATCCGGCTCCATAGAAATAAATGCTCACCGGTGCCTGAAGGACCAGACTGAATTCTTTCTGAAGGATCCGGTAAATTGTTTGCCCGTCCTGATAATAGGGATTAATTCCGCTGGTCTGGCAGGTTTCCAGGGTCCCTGTGTTTTCATTCACCAGACACCATTCTGTCTTGGTGGATCCACTGTCACTTAATAAAATCATTGCCCGGTGCTTATCTTCTACAAATATATAATAAGCAGTTTATGCGGGACCGATAATCTGCAAAACACATGCAACTTTTTTAACTGAAAGTTTCTATTTTTGAACTACCAAAGGAACCCCAAATCTATCCGGCTTAAGTATGAACCGCCCTTCAAGTTTTAATAAAAAAAGATCCGGATATATCCTTACAGGTTTGATTTTGATCGGGATCTCCTGTTGCGGGAATATCAACTCCCAGGATAACGACCGGAAAAACCTGCGTCTGGAAAGAAAGGCCATCAGGCTATTTCAGGATCTTTCCGGATTGTTTGAAGGATGGCAGCATACAGGTGTAATTGGACTTGACAGCATTCGGGTTGATTACCGGGAACATACCGTGGGACTTTATTTCAGTCCCACACTTACACACCTGCCCATCAGAAACGGATGGCTCCTGCAATTGGAGAGTAAGATAGGCAAACAACTGGGGAAACCATTTCAACAGTATGGGATACAGTTATTTGCGCGGGGACGTAAGCTGGAAGAATACATACCCAACTACTTCCGTGATTCTACCCTGCTGCCTGATGAAAGCCGCAATTCAAAGCCATTTGCAGGTCCGGCATGGGTGACAAATACCTCCCGGCCTGTATTTTCCTCGGGACTTTCTGGTAACCACATCGCCCTGTGGCCAAGTCACGGTTATTTTTATGACCAGGCGCAGGATCGCTGGCGATGGCAGCGGGCCCGGCTGTATGGAACGGTGGAGGATATTTTCCCTTTTTCTTTCGTTGTATCCTACCTGGCTCCCATGCTTGAAAATGCGGGTGCAACTGTTATCATACCACGCGAGCGTGACACGCAGGTTCATGAGGTGGTTGTTGACAACGACACAATACAGGGGGCATCCAGGCTGGAAATTGTAAACGGGAAGAATTCCTGGGAGAAATCAGTAAAAGGTGGATTTCTTCCCCGGGATACGATTTTCACCGGTGAGAATCCTTTTGTAATGGGAAGTTACCTGAAGATAGCCTGTATGCCGGACGATACCGCCAAGCTGAAGTACATTCCTGAAATACCGGAATCCGGAGATTATGCCGTTTACGTTTCATGGGGGAGCGAAGAAAATAACCGGGATGATGTTCGCTGTGATGTTAACCATTCAGGCGGTACAAACCGGTTTTTATTGAATCAGACTATGGGAGCTGCCACCTGGGCTTATCTGGGTACATTTCATTTCCACCGGGGGTTGGATCCGGACAAGGGATCGGTCATTGTTTATGGTTCCGGAACCGAAGGATCAATAACGGCCGATGCAGTACGTTTTGGGGGGGGAATGGGCAATATAGCCCGTAAACCCGGGAATGGTTTTCGGTACAGGACAAGCGGAAGGCCCAGGTGGATGGAAGGATCCCGGTATTTTCTTCAGTATGCGGGAATGCCCGACACAATTGTTTATACCCTCAACAAAGGACAGAATGACTACAACGATGATTATATGTCGCGCGGAGAATGGATAAATTATCTGGTGGGGTCTCCTTCGGGGCCTACAAAAAATCCGGGTGAAAAAGGTCTGAACTTACCGGTTGAGCTTGCCCTTGCTTTTCACACCGATGCAGGTGTTACCTGGAATGATTCGGTCATTGGCACACTGGGAATTTACAGCACATTCAAGAACAATGGCATATTTCCTTCCGGAAGGTCTCAAATGGCAAGCCGCGATCTTACCGATATTATACAATCACAGATCGTATCGGATATCGGGGTTTTATTTGATCCGGAATGGACACGCCGTGCCATTTGGGATAAGCAGTACTCCGAGGCATGGCGGCCCAACGTTCCGGCCATGTTGCTTGAATTGCTCTCTCACCAGAATATAGCTGATATGCAATATGGTCTTGATCCGCGTTTCAAATTTGCAGCGTCAAGGGCTATTTATAAAGGGATGGCCCGCTTTCTTGCAGGCCAGGAAGGCAGGGATGCGATTATACAACCTCTACCCCCGGACCACATGGCAATTGAATCCCTGGAAGGACTTGGGATAAGGATCAGCTGGAGTCCGGTTGCTGATCCGCTTGAACCATCTTCTTTTCCCACAGGATTCATGGTTTACAGGCAGGAGGAAGATAATGGCTTTGCTGATGGTAAGTATACTACGGACACAAGTATGATAATTGCACTTGATAATTGGCAAACTTTATACAGTTTCAGGGTTACAGCCCTTAACAGCGGTGGAGAAAGCTTTCCGGGTGAAGTTGTTTCAGTGGCATTGTTCTCATCACAGGGAAGTCCGGTTCTCATCGTCAATGCTTTTGACAGGATATGCGGACCTGCTGTTTTTGACAAGGGTGATATGGCCGGCATTGCCTGGTGGGAAGACGAAGGGGTCTCCCGGGGTATGGATCACAGTCATACCGGCAAACAATATGATTTCAGCCGGAATTCCGACTGGAAGCACGATGACAGTCAGGGATGGGGCGCAAGTTTTGCCGATCAGGAAGGACAATACCTAGCCGGAAATTCGTTCGATTTTCCGCGGGTACACGGCAGAGCGCTCCGTGATGCCGGTTATTCCTTTGTTTCGGTTAGCGATGAGGTCTTTGAATCCGGATCTTTCCCTGTAAGCCGTTACCGGATGGTAGATTTGATATTTGGTGAGGAACGGGGCACGGCGGATTTTCGCGATACATCCGTTATTCAATATCGCCTCTTTACGCCGGGCATGATGAATTCGCTCATCCGTTTTGCAAAAAGCGGAGGGAATATTTTTATTTCCGGAGCCTATGTGGGCACGGATATGGTTGAAAACCAAGATTCCGCAGCTATCCGGTTCGCGGGTGAAACACTGCATTTCAGCTGGCGTTCAAACCATGCCACCAACCTCGGATATGTTTATGCTACCGGACTTGCAGAAAAATACTTTTGCCCGCAGCTGCGTTTCAATACCGGTAGCAGTCCCGAACTGTACCGGGTTGAGTCACCCGACGCCATTGAGCCGGCCGGGGAAGATGCCTTCTGCATTTATCGCTATACCTACGGCACAAGCAGTGCGGCGACTGCTTATCGGGGCCCCTGGCGGGTTATTGTGCTCGGTTTTCCTTTTGAGACAATCGATTCGCATGAACAACGGGTGACTTTCATGCGTCAGGTCATGGATTTTTTTGAAAAATAACAGGATTATCATGGATAAGAGAATAACAGCGTTTGTGCTCAAGGGAATAAAAATTGAACCTTCTTCAGGCTTCCCTGAAAATATTCCGGTTTTTGAGGTCCCTTCCATGAGATCTTCAGATTCTATCCGTGAGGTCGCATGTAAGGCAAATACCGATTATTCCCTGGTTTGCACAGGCGCCCGGCCGGTACAGCTGGGTGCTTTTGCGCTGGAAAGAATGGTTCAGGCTGCCGACAGCACTGCAGCCGGGATGGTATATGCCGATTATTATGTAATGAAAGAAGGCACCATGGTCCCCAACCCGGTAATTGAATACCAGGATGGCAGCCTGCGGGATGATTTCGATTTTGGTTCCTTGCTCTTGTTCAATACGGGCGCGCTGAAGGAAGCGGCTGCACAGATGCATGCCGGTTACGGATTTGCCGGATTATACGATCTGCGGTTAAGGATCTCACAGCACCACAGGATCGTTCATGTTCCCGAATTTTTATATACCCGGGTTGATCCGGATAGCCGGAAGTCGGGAGAGATACAATTTGATTATGTTGATCCGAAAAATCATGAGATGCAGCTCGAAATGGAACAAGCATGCACAAACCACCTTAAGAACATAAATGCATGGCTTCAACCGGTTTTTAAGCCGATACGTTTTGACCAGGAAGATTTTAAAACGGAGGTTTCGGTGGTTATTCCGGTCAGGAACCGGGTGAAAACCATAGCCGACGCAATGGATTCGGTTTTGAAACAAAAAGCAGGTTTCGCCTTCAACCTGATCGTCGTGGATAATCATTCATCCGATGGGACGACAGATATTATCCGATCTTATGCGGCCCTGGATAAACGAATCATTCATGTGGTACCCAAACGAAAAGATCTGGGTATAGGCGGATGCTGGAATGAGGCTATCATGCATCCCTTATGCGGAAAGTTCTCTGTTCAGCTCGACAGTGATGACCTGTATATTGATGAAACGGTAATTGAACGTATCGCAGGGGCATTTTATGGTCAGCAATGTGCTATGGTTGTTGGTTCTTACCGCATGGTCAATTTTGCCCTGGAGGAAATACCTCCGGGACTGATTGATCATAAGGAATGGACACCCGGCAACGGAAGGAACAATGCGCTGAGAATAAACGGACTTGGTGCACCGCGTGCGTTTTATACCCCCGTGATCCGGAAGATCCTGGTGCCCAATGTGAGTTATGGTGAGGATTATGCAGTAGGGCTTGCCATCAGCCGTTATTACCAGATAGGCCGGATTTTTGAACCGTTGTATTTGTGCAGGAGATGGGAGGAAAATTCGGATGCATCAATTGACATCCATAAACAAAACGCATTTAATTTCTATAAGGACAAGATACGCACCATGGAGTTATGGGCAAGACAGCGATATGTGCAGGAAGGACAGATGGTTTAAAGGATTTGCAAATGGATGATGCACGGAAAATCGATCTTTTATTTGAGAGCCAGCTGAGGGATTGGGAACTGGCTTCGGTGAACTATCATGATCTGAGCAAGGTAAAGATCAAAAGCTTTTTCTTTGAAAATTTTGAGATAACCCTGCAATTTAATCCCAAACGCATGTTGTCCTCGGCAGCAAAAATTGATGCCAGGTCGATTGAAGCCCGGCCTTGTTTCCTTTGTCCCCATAACCGGCCCGTCCATCAACAGGGTATCATTTTCAGGGATGATTACATAATTCTTGTCAATCCCTTTCCAATTTTCACCAAACATCTTACGGTGCCGAGTCTTCTCCACAAAGCCCAGCTTATCCGCGATAATTTTGAGGATATGTTGCACCTGGCGAGGGCTCTGCCCGGTTATGTGGTTTTTTACAATGGACCGTTGTGTGGCGCCTCAGCTCCTGATCATTTTCACTTTCAGGCCGGATTAAAAGGACTTATGCCTGTTGAACGTGATTTTTTTAATCCAGGCCGTTGCGTTTTCATCGACCAGCATAATGGAATTAAGCTTTACAGGTGGCAGCTATATCTGAGGAACCTGCTAACCATGCAGGGGAATGATCTGTCTGCACTTGCCGGCTTTTTCAATAAGCTGTATGCGCAGCTTCAGGTTCTGCATACAGGGAGCGACGAACCCATGATGAACATACTTGCCTGGTTTGAAAAGGAT
>Ga0209751_10004269_pt1 | contig 13727 bp, 13 predicted proteins | sample RifCSP13_1_FD_184019 | JGI IMG/M metagenome (GOLD analysis project Ga0209751, IMG submission 184019) | Soil microbial communities from Rifle, Colorado - Rifle CSP2_sed 13_1 (SPAdes) (version 2) | ecosystem: Environmental > Terrestrial > Deep subsurface > Rock core/Sediment | place: Rifle... | reverse complement strand
TTGGCTCCGATCAACATCGGCCAGCCCCGCCAGCGTGCCTTCGGTCGGATGGCCGAAGGGCGTGCCAGGGCCATAGAGGACCCCGTCGATGGCGCGCTCGGCCAGGCCCACTGGGTCGTCCTGGATGCGCTCGAGGTCGGTGCGGCGCTCGCGGAGCACGCGCATCAGATCTGCTTCTGGGAACGTCGGCCGGGTGACGATGTCGGCCAGCAGCTCCAGCGCCTTCCCCCAGTTCCGGCTCAGGGTCTCGGTCGAGAAGAAGGCGTGCTCCCGGTCGATCTGGGCGAACAGGCGCGCCCCCAGCGACTCGAACTCGTCGGCGATCTGCTCGCTGGAACGGGTCGTCGTGCCTTCGGACAGCATGCGCGCCGTCAGCGAGGAGAGGCCCGGCCGCTCCAGCGGGTCGCCGGCCGCACCGCCGCGCACGAGAAGGCCCATCGCGATCACCGGCAGGTCTCGCCGCTCGACGACCACCACCTCCAGACCGTTGGCGAGTCGCTGGCGCATGTGCGGAGGCGGCGTAAACGAGGGATCGGACCCCGGACGTGGCTGTGCTGTCCGGTCGAGTGCCGAGGCGATGGGCTGCAAGCTGCGGCGTGGCTGAACCTCCAGGCGCACGCGCCCGGCATCAAGGTAGGTCTGCGTGGCGCGCCGAACGTCGCTCGCCTGCACCGCGAAGTAGCGGTCCAGATAGCTGTTGAGGCGACCGGGGTCGCCAGTGTGCACGTTGAACGAGTTCAGCAGGTCGGCGCGGCCGCCGAAGCCGCCGATGCTCTCCAGCCGACGGACGAACTGCGTCTCCGTGCGCGTCTTGGCGCGTCCCAACTCCTCCTCGCTGGGGCCTTCTTGTCGAAGGCGCTCGATCTCCTCCTCGGCGACGGCCTCAAGCTCCTCCAGCTTGTGGCCCGGCGCGGCAGTGAGCTCGACCCCGAACACGCTGGCGATCTCGCCCGATTCCTGGTGCGCGCGCACCTCCTGGGCGATCTGACGCCGCTGCACCAGCGACCGGTACAGGCGGGAGCTACGCCCCTCGGCAAGGATACAGGCCAGCAGGTCGAGCTCGGCGTCCTCCTGCGACAGATAGGGCGCGGATGGCCAGGCGAGATAGAGGCGCGGCAACTGCACGCGGTCGTCCATGCTCACTGCAATCTCGGCCGGCAGGCGCGGCACCCACCGCTCCAGCCGAGACACCAGCGGCCCGGGCGGTAGGTCGCCGAAGTAGCGCTCCGCCAGCGCCTTGGCCTCGTCGAGGAGAAGGTCGCCGACCAGGGCCAGGCTCGCGTTGGACGGCGAGTAGAAGTGGCGGAAGAAGTCGCGTACGTCCTCCAACGAGGCTGCGTCGAGGTCCGCCATCGAGCCGATCACAGGCCAGTGGTAGGGATGGTTGGGGGGATAGAGCGCCGCGAGCAGGCGCTCCTCCACGAGGCCATAGGGCCGGTTCTCGTAGCTCTGACGCCTCTCATTTTTGACCACGTCCCGTTGGATGTTGAAGCGGCGGTCGTCGAGCGCGTCCAGCAGAAAGCCCATGCGGTCCGACTCGAGCCAGAGGGCCAGCTCAAGGTAGTTGGATGGCACGTTCTCCCAGTAGTTGGTGCGATCGGCGCTGGTGGACCCGTTGAGGGTTGCGCCGGCCTCTTGGAGCGGCGCGAAGAAGGAGCGGTCGTGGTGCTTCGACCCCTCGAACATGACGTGCTCGAACAGGTGGGCGAAGCCGGTGCGGCCGGGCACCTCGTTCTTGGAGCCGACGTGGTACCAGACGTTCACCGCCACGACGGGCAGGCTCGGCTCGCGGTGCAGGATAACGTCGAGGCCGTTCGCCAGAGTGTGCTTCTCGAACTCGATGAGCGGCATAGGGGACCTCGTCCTTGCAGGATGGTGTTGGGCGGTACTTTCGCAAAGGGAGGAAGACACGTCAAGCGTAGGCGCGGAGCGCGAGGCCCCCTCCAAACCAGCGCTAAGCCAAAAAGGCACGGGGCCTCAGCCTGGGGGCTGAGGCAGCACACTCAGGTGCGCCCTGCGCCAGCCGTCAGCCGGCGTGCAGGCCCCACCTCAAAGAGCCCTCGCGAGCCAACAACACTCCCCTTATGGGTAGTTGACTGCGTTTGATAGGACTCACAGAATCAGGTTGGCCTAAATCGTATGCGAGGAGAAGACCGATGCCAGACACCCGCATCGAACGCGATTCCATGGGGCCCATGGAGGTGCCGATCGAGGCGTACTACGGGGCCTCGACCATGCGCGCCGTGCACAACTTCCCCATCAGCGACCTGCGTTTTTCGCGCCGCTTCATCGCGGCGCTGGGGGCGACCAAGCGAGCGGCCGCAGAGACAAACCGCGACCTGGGTCTGCTGAAGCCCGACATCGCGGCGGCGATCGTGCAGGCGGCGAGCGAGGTGGTCGAAGGGCGTCTGGACGGCGAGTTCGTGGTCGACATCTTCCAGACCGGCTCTGGGACATCCACGAACACCAACGCCAACGAGGTCATCGCCAACCGGGCCAGCGAGATCATGACCGGCGGGCGCGCCGAGCGGGTCGTCCATCCCAATGACCACGTAAACCTCGGCCAATCGTCCAACGACGTCATCCCGACCGCGATTCATGTCGCCGCCCTGAGCGGCATCCGCGACCAGTTGGCGCCAGCGCTCGAAACGCTGCGGCGCTCCCTGGAAGCGAAGGCGAGCGAGTTCATGCCCATCGTCAAGACAGGCCGGACCCATCTGCAGGACGCGACGCCCATCCGGCTGGGCCAGGAGTTCCAGGGCTATTCCGGCCAGGTGGAGCGCGCCCTGCGGCGCCTGGAGCACGCCAAAGAGGAGCTGAGCGAGGTCGCCCTCGGCGGCACCGCGGTGGGCACGGGGGTCAACACCCACCCCGAGTTCGCCGCTCGCGTCTGCGGGAAGCTGACGGCCCAGCTCGGCATCTTCGTGCAAGAGACCAGCAACCACTTCCAGGCGCAGAACACCCTCGACGCGGTGGTCGAGGCGAGCGGCGTGCTGCGCACGATCGCCGTGAGCCTCATGAAGGTCGCCAACGACATCCGCTGGCTGGGCTCCGGCCCGCGGGCTGGTCTCGGCGAGCTGGTCCTGCCCGAGGTGCAGCCCGGCTCGTCGATCATGCCCGGCAAGATCAACCCCGTTATCGCCGAATCGCTTATCCAGGTCTGCGCCCAGGTCATCGGCAACGACCTGGCGGTGGTGCAGGCTGGACAGGGGGGCTTCTTCGAGCTGAACATGATGATGCCAGTTGCCGCGCACAACCTGCACCAGTCGATCGCACTGCTGGGTGCCGCCGCCCGCAACTTCGCCGATCAGTGCGTCGTCGGTCTTACCGCCACTGAGCAAGGGCCACGTCTCGTGGAACAAGGGCTCATGCTGGGGACTGCGCTCTCGCCGCTGGTGGGGTACGACCAAGCGGCCAAGATCGCCAAGGAGGCGGCGAGCACAGGCCGCACTATCCGCGAGGTCGCGCGGGAGATGACCAGCCTCAGCGAGGATGAGCTGGCCCGCGCCCTCGACCCACTCAAGATGACCGCGCCGGGCACGCCGATGGGGGGAGGAGGGGGGTAGGGTGCGGTTTTCCGATAATCGACGTTCCATCAAACCTAATGCCAGGTTCTCATGTACTTGTGGCAAACGGTAGTTGACCGAACCTTCGGCTTAGCGTTAATCTGCCTAAGCTGAGCGGTCGACAAGTCAGGGAGCACAAGTATGACGGCATTGGCGTGGGTTGGGGCATTTGTCGTGGCTTTGGTCATCGGAATACTGGCAAACTTCTTAGGTGACTCTATAGTAGATTCAGGTTGGTTAGCCGCAACAATTAGCGTTGTAGTCCGAACCCTGGAATGGATCATGTCTGTTTGGATATTGTTGATAGTGGGATATCCAGCTTGGCAGCTAATCAGAAGGAAATCTCTATCCACATCACCATTCCAGGTGCTAGGATGGTCTTTTGTTATAGCTGGAATCTTCGTAGGTATCTTTGGACTGATCATCTATGTGCAAACTGCAGCTGACCTCGGTGGCTTGGTTGGAGCTATTCTTTCTCTGGTGTTTGCTCCTATTGCAGTCTTCGCTGTAGCTATTCTAGCAAAGAGCATCGATTTCTGGGTCATGGGCGTCATAGCGACAGCGTGCATTGGGATCGGTACCCGTTTGGCTGCCGGTTCTTCGGATAGTTACTAGACTCATTCCTTCGCTCCATTCGAAGGAGAAGTCCCTTATGCCAACTATTCGCCATCTCCTATTATACTAGACTACATGATAGACCCAGGCTTCCTCGTTGCGGCGTATGGCGCAATATTGTCAACAGTCTTGGCTATTCTCCACTGGAAACGCGACCAAGGTAGATTCGTTATCGACGCGGAAGTTCTTCATGTTGAGTGGTGGAATGGAAGCGCAGTTTGGCGCATGGTCAGTGTTGTCAACGTGGGCAGACGGCCACTGTATATGGACGATTTCGGAGTCACTTTGGCCAACGGCGACAACATTTCGCTAAGAGACAGAGAAGCTGACTTTCCGCTCAAGTTGGATGAAGGGCAGAGGTATCGATCCATGACGATACCTGACAAGTTTGCATCGGCTGATATTCAGCAGATTTGGGCAAAAGATACAAAGGGTAAAATGTATCGTTCAGCAAGATTCCCTTTCAAAAATGCAACGCCTGTCACCCAGGCATTGGATCAAGGGCGTGAGTTCCAGCGTTAGGCCTCAATCTCATAGTACCTAACTCAGCGACTTCGCCTGAGAATTTACCTATGCTACGCTACACGGTTCTGGTTTTCCGCGAGCCTGATGGTCGTTACTCCGTCGAGGTGCCCACGCTGGACGGCTGCGTGACCCAAGGCGACTCCCTTGAAGAGGCGATCGCGATGGCGAGGGAGGCCATCGCTGGCTACCTGGAGTCGCTGGCGGCGCACGGAGAGCCTATCCCCCGCGAGCATGAGCCGCCACACGTCCTCACGCTTGAACTCGGCGAACCGACGCCGCCTTTGAAGGCGAGCACGCCCTCGACCCGCTGAAGATGACGGCGCCCGGCACGCCGCTGGGCGGGAATTTGAGGGTAGGACGGGCTTGGCTCGAGAGGCCAGCAGAAAGCCCGTTCGCCTGGTTGGTGGTTTCTCCCAAGGTACGTTCTCTGGGCCCACGGTCAATGGGGGAGGCCTCAGACTTCAGTTCAGGCTGAATTGCAGCAGCCTCAACCATCCGGGCGCTGAGAATGCCAGTAACAGCCTAGGCCCTGCTTGACAGCGGCGCCGTGCTCACGTAAAGAGTGCTCACCAACCTACACAAGCGAGGTCGCTATCATGCCCATTCGTCTCATAGTCACCATGACCGCTGCCCCGGGGAAGGGCGCCGAGCTCGCCCGCGCGATGGCGCCGCGCCTCGCCGAGGTGCGGCAGGAGCCCGGCTGCCAACAGTACGACCTGTTCCAGGACACGGAGCGCCCCGATACGCTCGTCCTGCTTGAGCAGTGGGTCGATCAGGCTACCCTTGATGCGCACTCTGAGCGGAACCGCGCCCGCGGCCCCTCAGCGAGCGCGGACTTACGCGGCGGCCCTTCGAAGATGGAGCGCTTCACCTTCGAGCCATAGGCGCACGGCCACCTTGCCCTTATGGCTATCAAGGCGCTGGCGCCGATCAAACGTCGCCCCGGCCACCGGGCCCTCGGTTTACGCCCTAGTCAGCATGGCCTAAGATTGCCCCACAAGCCGTTCCTGAACCAAGAAAGGATTTGGCCATGCCCACAGTTGAAGCCGATTTCCAGGAGCGCAAGCGCATCGTCTTCACGGCGCGTGGGCGGTCGCAGGTGAACGTCCGAGAGACGCTGAACGACGGGCCGATCGGCTTCTCGTCCATGGAGCTGCTGCTCATCGCCCTCGGCAACTGTAGCCTCGGTACGCTGCTTAATCACGCGCTGCTCAAGGATGTGCCGGTGCACAGAGCGCATGCCACGCTCGAAAGCGAACAGGCGCGCGACCCGTCGCGCATGGGCAAGATAAAGCTGGTGATCGACCTAGAGGTAGAGGACCCGGCGATGCTGGCGCGGCAAGATACGCTGGAGCGGGCGGCCGACTCTTGCCCGGTGGGCAACACGCTGCGCTTCAGCCCTGAGATCGAGGTCGAGCTGCATATGTCCGCCGTCCCGGCGGCAGTGCCGGTGTGAGGCGCGAGACGCCAGCCACAAGGCTGAGGCATCGGTTGAGGCCAGACCACGTGCCTTGGCCTTTAGGTTAGTGCGCAGAACAGTCCGCAACGTGCAAAATCAGAAGGGGGGGAATCCGTTACTATGGGAAAGCTTGATGGGAGAGTCGCGTTCGTGACAGGGGCCAGCCGGGGAATCGGCAAGGCCATCGCCGTCCTTTTCGCCGCCGAGGGCGCCAAGGTCGCGTTGGTCGCTCGCACCCTCAAAGAAGGGGACCACGCAGCCGGCCTGGAGGGGTCGCTTTCGTCAACAGCGGAAGAAATCCAGAAGGCGGGCGGGACCGGCCTGATCGTCCAAGCGGACCTTTCCCTGGAAGAGCAGTGCGAACAGGCGGTGCAGGAGACCCGGGAGGCCCTCGGTCCCATCGATATTCTTGTGAACGACGCGGCGCTCAACTACTACATCCCCATCAAGGACTACCCCACGAGTCGTTGGATGCGCGCTTTCGCCGTGAATGTGCATGCGCCGTTCATCTTGACCAAGCTGGTGCTGCCCGACATGATCGCCAAGGGAAGCGGCGCGATCATCAACATCTCCTCCAGCGCAGCCATCGGCCCGGGGCGGGCTCCTTACACCGGTTCCGGCGGAGGCGGGACGATGTACGGCATCACCAAGGCCGCACTCGAGCGCTTCACGCAGGGACTCGCCCAGGAGGTCTACGCGAACGGCGTGACCGTCGCCTGTCTCGCACCTTCACAAGTTGTGCCGACGCCTGGGACCGTCTACTTCCGCATGGTCTCCAGCCTGGACGACCCACGCGGCGAGCCGCCAGATGTGATGGCGAGGGCGTGCTTGCTCCTGGCAACGGAGCCACCCGAGAAGGTGAGCGGCCGCGTGACGTACAGCCAGGCCATACTGAAGGAGTTCGGCTGGACCGAGAACGGCAGAGGGCCAGGTATCGACCGCCCAGGCAGCGGCTTCAGCCAGATCTAGCGACTGCGGGATAAAGCCCCTCGCATTGCCCGAAAGCTGAGGGCTTACGGTCACTCACGTAGTACTGACGCAAGGACTGCGATGCTCCTCCAAGATGCGCTGGCTGTCCGCCTATCCAGCAACCGCGGCCGCTTCCCGCTCTCCCGACCGCCCTCGAGCGACATACAGCGCCAAGGCCACACTCAAAAGGAACGTCGTCAAGGCAAGCGCGGATAAGGCGACGTAGACCGCACCGGTGTCCCAGCGGTCGGCGATCGCGCCGGCAAATGCACCGGCCAGGGAGCCAACTCCAAAGCTGGCGAAGAACATCGCGCCGTAGGAACGCCCTACGGCTGCCGCCGGGCTATAAGCCGCCACCAACGCGGTAAACAGCGGCTGCGTGCTGAAGTTGAAGAAGACAAACAGCCCACTCACGGCGACCAACGTCAGCTCGCTACTGAGCCCCATGGCGAGCAGCGAGGGCGCGAGCGGCAGCATCAGGCACGCCGCGAGGGGTTCAAGGCGGAAGCGCCGAGCAAGGGTGCCCCCCGTCACCTGGCCGAGCGCGCCGGTAAGCAGTGCAGCGGTCGTGAGCATGGAGGCGACGGCCGGCCCGCCGAAAGTCACCTGTTCTTCGATGTGAGCCGGCAGGAAGGTGAGCGAGCCTCGATAGACGAAGCCGCCGACGATGCTCAGAGCGTAGACAATGGCAAGAGGTACCCATTGTGCGCGCCTAGCCGGGTCATTCTGCGGCGTCACGGTGCCCCGAACGGCCATCGCCTCCTGGCTTGGTAGGAGAGTGCGCAGCAGGACGGCTGCCACGAGACACAGGAACGCCAGGAGCGCATAAGCCCAGCGCCAGCCGGCCGCCTGGGCAACCAGCGTCGCGATGATGGGCGCCGCAGCGATGCCGAGGTTCCCGCCCACGCCGTGCCATGCGATGGCCGAGGGAGGATGGCGCGCTACCGTGGCAATCGCTGAGAGCCCGGCAGGGTGGTAGAGGCCGCTGGCTAGTCCAAGGATGGCGAGAGTCACGGCGAGGGTGGCGAGGTTGGGCGAGAACGCCACAAGGAGCGCCGCTGCCATGGAGAGGCCGAACGCAAGGTTGAGCGTGCGGCGAGGCCCAAGCCGGTCCACCAGGACCCCAGCCGGCAGCGCGCCGAACCCCAATGTAAAGGCCGCGGCCGTCGCCACGGCCCCAAGCGCGAGTTTGTCGGCGCTGAACTCGAGTCCTATGCGAATGAGCAGCGCGGCGTACGTCAGCTCGATGGTGTGCACGAGGCCATGGACGCCTGAAATGACGGCGACGAACCGCCCTTCGGCTTGCCGTAGCATGAGGTGCAGTATGGCCGCCGACGTTGACGACCGCAACCGGTGAAGCTTGAAGATTCCCTCAACCGTGTACAATGCCCAGGGAGGCTGTCGACTTGGAGCAGAACGCGGGCCCGGGCGATGTCCTACGTGAAACGCGCGAGTCGCTTGGCTATTCGCTGGACCAGGCGGCTGAGGTGACGCGCATCCGCCGCTCGTATTTGGAAGCTCTGGAGAACGGAGACCTGAGCATCCTTCCTCCGCCAACCTTTGCGCGCGGTATCCTCCGCTCCTACGCTCAGTTCCTCGGTCTCGATCCGGTCGCACTTCAGGGAGTGATCCCTGAGCCAGCCGACGTGGAAATCAACAGCCCAGCGCCCATCGCGGCGGTCGGATGGCAGGCCCAGGGCAGTTGGGCGATCGCGGGCGTAATCGTCGTGATCCTCGTCGTCGCACTGCTCTATATCCAGAGTCTCGGAGCATCCACGATTGAGTCTGGGGCGCCGCTCTTCGTGGAGCTTCCCACGCCAACGGCGACCTCGGTCCCAGCGGCGACACCAGCGCCCGCCGTCAGCCCTACGGCCACCTCTCAGGCTCCCACGGCCACTCCTGCGCCCCCGCCGCCGACTCCACCCGCCCCCGCTCTAGTGGCTCTGCCGGCCGTCGTGGGGCAGACGTTCACGGCCGCCGAGGCTACCCTCAAGGGGGCCGGCTTCAACGTCCTGCGCCAAGACCAACCTGGGACAGCGGGCCAGGTCCTCAGTCAGGAGCCGCCCGCGGGACAAAGCCTACCGCGGGGAAGCACCGTCACGCTGCGCGTGGGCAGCGGCCCGCCCCAGGTTGTCGTTCCGGAAGTGGTAGGGAGGCCCGAAACGGAAGCGCGCGAACTCCTGCGTCGGGCGGGACTCAGCGTTTCGCCGTGGACCAACTACCAAAACATGGACGAACTGCCTGCGCATCTGCAGAGACCGGTCTGCGTGGGGTGCGTCCTAAGCACCTCACCTCCTGCAGGAACCCGCGCAAGCGCGGGCAGCACGGTCAGCATCGCTGTCCGCTCATCCTAGGCCGCTCGAGCCGGTCGCCGTTCCACGTCAACCCAACCGGAAAGCCGCGCGCACGGTGTCTGCTCCGTTTGGCGAACCTGGCCCTTTCAGCACCCTTTTCTAAGCCGCGACAGCGCCACAGTATCTAGCACACGACCGTGTGAACCGCCGCGGGCCGGCGGGAAGCAACGCGGGTCATTTCGAGGCGGTGAGGCGGCGATACAAGACGGCGAGCACGTCCATGATCGTCTCGGCGTCCTCTGGACGGACATTCCTGGCGAACCGTAACGACGAGGCGATCACGGCCAGAGGCTCTTGCTCCTCTTGGCGCTTGCGATCGACACGGACGAATGCATCCGCTGGCATGCTCAGCCAGTGGAGGAGGGTGACGAAGGTATCGATGTCTGGCCGCCGACCTTGAGCAAGGCGAGTGAACGTCGAGGGACTCATCGCGAGATGGTGAGCAACGTCGCGCCAGCTCAGGTCAGCCGCCTGGCGTTTGCGCCGCAAGGCGGCGTAGAGTGCATCGATGTCCACTGTGGCTTCTGGCATGATGTGTACGGCGCTGCAGTGCCGCTCCTTAGTTGAACATCCGCCTACGGTGCGTAGTTGTTCACGCTGTTGGCTACGCGTCCGAAGAGGCCGGGGAGAGCCACATTCAGGATAAGAAGGCCCGCCAGAATCGCCAGCGAGACTAACGCCGAAATAAGCGCGTACTCGATTGCCGTGGAGCCCCGTTCATCCAGGAGCAAGCGCCGTAGCTCGTTCATACTCCCCCTGTTGCGAAGACATCTTGCTGGACAAGTGTATCGACCACTGTTGGACCCAAGAAGAGAAACCACCTACCAACATCCCGTCGTCGGCTCCCAGGGATAACTTCCTGTCGCCCGGGACACAAAAATAACCGGCCCGTCAGGGTCGGTTTCGCCATTTGCTCCCCGGAGGACCAGGCGACCACCTACGGCCCCCCGCCCAGCCGCCTCCCCACCTCCCTCCGGATCAGCGCACCCCTTCGCAAGAAACAGACTATATTGGTACGCCCACTCTATGCAGAGACTACCCATGGGTCAATCAGTTTGTGTGGAAAAGTAGCGGCCTCTCACCGTTTTCTCACAGGATGAGCGCGCAGTTCAGCACGTATCTGTCAAATGTTGGCCCACCTTTCAAAACAACTACTCCACCTTTCGCGCAGCCTCAGCAACGACCTCGGCCCACCTGGTCCGCGCCGAGGTGGTTTTTCCCGCCGCTGTGCGCAGTCCCGGTCTATGCCGTCAGCCTGCGGTGCGCCGAGCCGCCCGCGGGATCACGAAGCGCATGGCGCTTTCGCGGTCCGACATGCTAATCGACTTGTTGTCGATCAGGCCGGCCTGCCTTCCCAGAGGTATGAGGTTAGCCAGGTCGACGTAGCCAGAGCGGCCCCGCTTGGGCATCACGATCCAGAGTCCTCCTGCCGGCCTCAGCAACGGTCGCAGTCGCTTCAGAACCGCGCCGATTTCCTCGTAGCTCTCGGGCCAGTACATCACGAGGTCCGCGGGTTCGCCCTCCGCTGCGGGCGCTCGACCCAACCGCGCCCACAGACGCCCCAAGACCGCTTCATCTTCAGTCCCAGCCACGCGGACAGCCTGCCCCTCTCTCACGCCCAGCTTGTCCAGCACATCCCGGTGCGAGTAATCGCGTCGTTGAGAGCGGGCTGTCATCAGAATCATTCACCCGGAGTGCAAGGACGACCAGAGAAGCAGCTGAACCTCAGCGCTCTCCGTGCCCTCTGAGGTGAAACCTCAAAACGCCGTGATGAACTCCAACTGGTAGTCCAGCAGCTCGAGGTCGCGCCCGCTGTTTTCGATGAAAGTCACGGCCTGGGAGAGCACGCTGTTGGCGTGGCGCACGTCATTGCTCACGCAGACAAGTCCGATCGCCGCCGCACGCAAATCGTCGAGCTGGTCCACTTCAGCGACCGCGACGTTGAAACGGCGTCGCACCCGGTCCATGAGCGGACGAAGCAGCGTCCGTTTGTCCTTCAGCGAGCTGCTCTCCGGCAAACGTAGCCGCACCACGCCCATGCCGACATGCATCATCCGGCCTCGCAGTCTGGCGTTAGCGGCTCATCCGCCTCCACGCCCAAGGCCATGAGGAACCCCTTAGCGCGCTCGGCTAGCGGGTAGCGCTCAACGATGCGCCAGAACGCGACTGAATGGTTCGGCTCGACGATATGCGCGAGCTCGTGGACCAGGACGTAGTCGCGCACCCAGGCCGGCAAAGCCGCCACGCGATGCGCGATGCGTATGCTGCCACTGGGAGAGCACGAGCCGAAGCGTGCCTCCTGGTCAGCAACGTATTGGATAGCGAACCTGAGGCCACCGCCGAAATAGCGCTCGTTCAGAGTCGTCGCCCGACGGTGCAAGTCGTCGTTGTCGAGGCCGGAGAGACGCTGTTGGCGGCGGTCGCGCCGTTCCGCCCAGCGGCGCATACGCTCCACCCAAACGCGCTCCTCCTCAGCGCTGGCGCCACTCGGGACCCGCACCTCCAACACCCCCGCCACCACGCGGGCCGAAACGGTGCGGCGTCGCCGGGCGCTACGGACGACGCGCACTAGCCGCTCTTCGAGCAACGCTGGCCCCACCTCCATGATGTTGGGCTGAGTATAGATATCCCACGCACAAGGCCGCAACGCGGCAACACATCGCTCGGTCATGCGCTCGCCGTGACCAAACCTGCGCGCCCTGCTCAGTCTGAATTGCTCTGCTATACTGGCACTGCCTGGCGGGCCAGCGCTGCCGGGCGGGCAGGAGGGCATCGTGTCATCGCTTTCCCTGAGTCGCGTGCAGTCTGGCATCTTCCCCATCGAGACCACCGTTGACGGCGCCGGCCATCTAACCATCGGCGGCTGCACCACGACGGATTTGGCCGCTCAGTTCGGCACCCCGCTCTACGTCTTCGACGAAGCGACGCTGCGAGCGCAGTGCCGCTCGTTTCTTGGGGAGTTTCGCTTGCGTTATCCCGCAACCGATGCTATTTACGCCTGCAAAGCATTCATCAATAAGAGCCTCCTCCGGCTCCTCAACGAAGAAGGCATGGGCCTGGATGTCGTCTCCGGCGGCGAGCTGCACGCCGCTCTCGCCGTCGACTTTCCGCCAGAGCGTATCTACTTTCATGGCAACAATAAGTCGCGCCACGAGCTCGAGCAGGCCTTGCAGGCCGGCATCGGCCGGATCGTCGTCGATAACCTCGACGAGCTGGCGCTGCTTTCCCAGCTCGCCACCGGCCTGGGACGCCGCCAGGGTATCCTGCTGCGCGTCACACCCGGCATCGATCCGCACACGCACCGCCACACCACTACGGGCGTCACCGACTCGAAGTTTGGGCTCCCGCTGGCTTCCGGGATGGCCGCCTCGGCGGTGAGGCAGGCGCTGGCCTCGCCTTCCCTCGACCTCCTGGGCCTTCATTGCCACCTCGGCTCGCCCATCTTTGAGGTCGAGCCGTATGCGGAGGCCGTGGAGGTGATGGCCAAGTTCGCCGCCGACATGCAGCGGGAATGCGACTTTCGCTGGCACGAGTTCAGCCCCGGCGGCGGCTTCGCCGTTCAATACGTCTTGGAGCGCCCGGCCCCACCCCCCGCCGCCTACGCCCAGACGATCGCCAGTGCGCTGCGCTCCGCCTGCCGCCACCACGGCCTGCCTGAGCCCCGCCTCATCATCGAGCCGGGCCGCGCTATCGTTGGCCGAGCTGGAGTCGCGCTCTACACCGTGGGCGACGTCAAAGACGTCCCGACCGCCCGCACGTACGTCGCGGTCGACGGCGGCATGGGCGATAACATCCGCCCCGCGATTTACGGGGCTAGGTACGAGGCCGTTGTCGCGAACCGAGTGACCGCGGAAGACGACGCGCTCGTTACCATCTGCGGCAAGTACTGCGAGTCTGGAGACGTGCTCGTCAGCGACATCCGATTGCCCCAGCCGCGCTCCGGCGACCTTGTAGCCATTCCCACGTCCGGCGCCTACTGTCTAGCCATGTCGAGCCAGTACAACGCTAACCCCCGTCCTGCGGTCGTGATGGTGCGTGATGGCCAGGCCCGGCTCATCCGACGCCGTGAGACGTACGCCGACCTGATCGCCTGGGACACGGACTAGTGTTCGCCAACGTCGTGGGCCACGACGCCGCACAGCGGGCGCTTGGCCGCGCCCTGGCCTCCGGTCGGCTCTCACACGCCCACCTAATCGTTGGGCCACCGCGGGTCGGCAAGCGCACGCTGGCCCTGGCTTT
>Ga0209751_10004267_pt1 | contig 13729 bp, 18 predicted proteins | sample RifCSP13_1_FD_184019 | JGI IMG/M metagenome (GOLD analysis project Ga0209751, IMG submission 184019) | Soil microbial communities from Rifle, Colorado - Rifle CSP2_sed 13_1 (SPAdes) (version 2) | ecosystem: Environmental > Terrestrial > Deep subsurface > Rock core/Sediment | place: Rifle... | reverse complement strand
CCGCTCCAACATAGCACGAGGGCGCACATCGTTTCCCCGTGCCGGTCCTCCGGGATGAAGGGCAGCGGGGGTGCGATCTGCCACGCGAACAGGGCGTACAGTTCTCGGGGCGCCTTCGAGAGGTAGACATCGAACGCGCGCAGGACCGGCTCGGCGTCGTCCGCGTCGAAGAACATGGCACCTCCCACGATGTCACGGACCGGGTGGAGCCGGTACTCCAGGTTCGTCACGACGCCGAAGTTCCCTCCGCCTCCACGCAGGGCCCAGAACAGATCCGCCTGCTCCCGTCCGTTCGCCGACACGAACGTGCCATCCGCGAGGACGACGTCTGCGGCCAGCAGGTTGTCGATGGACAGTCCGGCCCTCCGGCAGAGGTACCCCATGCCGCCGCCGAGCGTGAGCCCGCCGATTCCCGTGGTGGACACGACCCCGCCCGTCGTGGCGAGGCCGAACGCATGGGTCGCATGGTTGAAGTCCCCCCACGTGCAGCCGCCCTCTGCCTGCACGAGCCGAGCGGAAGGCTTCACTCGGATCCCTCGCATTCGAGCGAGGTCGATCACGAGGGCGTCGTCCGCGGTCCCGAACCCGGGAACGCTGTGCCCGCCCCCGCGGATCGAAATCGTCAGTCCGTCTGCGCGCGCGGCCCTCACGGCGGCCATCACGTCCGCGACGCCCGCGCAGCGAACGATGGCCGCGGGTCGCCTGTCGATCATCGCGTTGTAGACCCGGCGAGCCTCCTCGTAACGCGGATCGCCCGGCAGGATCACATCGCCACGCACGTGACCGCTCAGCTCCGAGATTGCCTTCTCGCCCATCGTCCCCTCTCCGACCTCCGAGCCGAATCGGGACTGGAACTTTCAACGTTTCGACCGAGGCCCCGTCGCGGCTTGGATGAGCACTCGGGTAGCGACCGTCGCCCGTGGACGGGGCGCCTCGTCACGCCGGCGGTCTGCCCTAACCCGCAGCCCCCACGGCCTGGATGGCTCGAATCTCGTCCGCGGAAAACGCCCGCTCAAGCACGTTCACGTCATCGAAGGGACCGTCCGGAGATTCCCCTCCGCGTGCTCAGAGCCCCCCCTTCCGCCGCCCTCACGGGGCCGCTCGACGGGGGCAAACGGCCATTCCGCGCCATGCAGGATGTCCGGCTCTACTCTTCCTCGGGCAGCCGGGGCGGAGGACCGCTCCGGCTGCGCTGCGCGCCGACTCCCCGGCGGCCGTCCTAGAGCACCACGAGGGTGCCCGTAAGCGTATCGTGGTCGGGATGGCACTTGTTCGCTGCGTCATCGTACGGGATCGTGCACCTGAACACGCATGTCCCGGCCTTGAGGGCGGTGAACCCGATCGTCGCGTCGGTGCCCTGGGGATTTCCGCTGTTGTCCCTCCCCTGGACGTTCCCGCTGTTCGTGGTCCCCGAGAAGGTAGCCGCACACGCATCGATGCTGAACGAGTGGTCTCCGCCTCGCGGGTTGTTCACGGTAAGGCTGACGGTGTCCCCCGCGTTGATGATGATGACGCTCGGCGCCCACCGAACGTACTCACCTACAACCTTCTCCGTGTCCGCCGCCGGAGAGTCGATCTCCACGGCGCACTGGCACGTATTGTTCCAGCCCGTGACGATGAAGCCCTCGTCGATCGTCACCGTGTAGGCAACCGTCCGGGCCGCTGGTGCTCTTGTAAAGACCAGACCGACGGCCACGCTCGACAATACGACACCAAGCACACCCAGAACGAGTGCGATCTTTGCAGGACCAAATTCCGCCATGTTTCCACCTCTTTGACGCGTTAGCGAACCTTCCGCTGGGCCGCCGGAGAGTCCCCAATCCTATAAGTCGTACGGACGATTCCAGCGGTTGGTTCCCACATCTGGGAGCGAGCCTCCATGCTCATAAGGGACCGCCAGCTCCAGCAAGCTCTGTTGAAAGCCCTGGCGGATGAGCAGAGCGCGAGGATCCTCGCGGCGACAGCCGACAAACCTCGCTCTGTGATGGATCTGATCCGGGAAGAAGGTCTGCCGAGCTCCTCGGCCTACCGCCGGGTGCACGAACTCGTAGATGACCGACTCCTCGCCGTTGCCCGCACGATCCTCAGCCCGGACGGAAAGACGTACAGCATGTATAAGGCAACCTTCCGAGAGGTGGCCGTGGCATTCCAGGCCGGGCACCTCGTCGTCACGGCAACACCGAACCTCGATGTCGTCCAGAAAGCCTTCCGGCTGTTCCATTCTTTCACGCAGGAGCTCTAGTCGGCCATGGAGCACTTCCTGTTGGTGGCGGGAAAAGTCGCTGTATTGGTGTTGGGCTCAACCATCGCAGCGATTACGTTCCTCGCCCGCCGGCGCACGGGGAGCCCGTTGATGGGGCGCTTGGGCATCGGCTTCACGCTGATTGCCGCAGGCTCCTTGCTCGAGGGTTTCTTCTTCGAAGTCTTGGGATGGGACCTGCTTACCGTTCACCTCATCGAGTCGGCGTTTGTGTTCACGGGCTTGCTCATCTTGGCGATCCTGCTCCGTCCCAGGACGGTGCGTCGATGAGCGTGTGGGCCCTCCTCAGTTTCGGGGCGCTCGTCGCGGCCGGCTTGCCTCCCGCCTACTTCGCCTTCCGGCTCCGCAGGTCAGATCCTTCCTATGCGGCCCTCTCCCTCCTTTTCGCGGCGGCCCTGATCATCCACGGCACGTATCACCTACTCGAGTTCCTCTCGTGGTCCCAGACCGCGGTCTTCGTTACGGAGACACTCTCGGCCGCTCTCCTGCTAGCCTTCGCACTTGCCTACTGGCCTCAACGAGGGAGGACATAGCCGTGGCGCTCCTGACGCTCCTCAGAGCCGTGACGGTCGCATCCCTGGCCGTCTCCCTTGGCGTCTTCCTAGTCCGACTCACGAGACGCGCTCGTGGCGTGGGGACGTGGACCGCAGACTTCGGATTCGCCTTTTCGGCCTTCGTGGCCGGATGGATCGCGACGGAACTTCTCGACATCGCGTCACCACAGGCCTGGGGCGGGGGGGACGAGGTCCTCCACTTCGCCCTCGTCTTCCTCTTTGCCACATGGATGAACAGCCGGTGGCGCTGGGCCCTCCGCGAGGCGCGGGAGAGACGATGACACTGCATTGGGTCCTGGTCGCTTTGCGACTCGGCATCGTCGCCATCGGACTTGTCGTCGGCGTGTGGAGCCTCCGGATGGGCGTTCGGTCCCGAGGAGGCCGCGCCAGGTATCTCCTCCTATCGATCGGCTTCAGCCTCCTTACGCTTGGATCTGTCGTGGAAGGCATCGTGTTCGAGTTTGCAGGATGGAGCCTTCTGAATTCGCATACCGCGGAGACATTCATCAGCGCCGCGGGGTTCGCGAGTGTCCTCGTTTCGATCCTGAGGACCGCAGGGTGAGCGAGAGGTCCGCCCCAGAGTCGCGCACGAGGTCACCAGGCCAGCGATCCTTGGCAGCGGCGTCGCCAGCGTTCAGCGAATTTGCGCGGGCACGCAGCTCGAACGTCGTGAGACGCCTCAGCTTGGCTCCCGCGAGACGCCTCTCGTCGTCAGTTCCCAGATTCGCTAGCCGGCGCCAATCGTCGAGTACCGCACCGGCCTTCGCTGCGTAGTCGATACCGAGAATCCTTGACTTGGCCACGCCTATCGCCTACACGCCGCGTAGCCGAGCGCGGGTCGTGTCGGACGTGCGGATCCGGACCACGTTGCCGCCTGGACCCTCGTCGTAGACGTCTCGTGGTCCGCCTCCCACCGTTCATGCAATCCGGGCCGCTGGGAAAGCTTATGGACGACCCCGCGGTTTCGAGAGGCGGCATGGAGAACTCCTTGCTCGCACGGAGCCGCACGTTGGCGAAAATGGCCTTGGCCAGCGCGGTAGCCTTGGTTGTCCTCGTCCTCCTCCTTCCCCTCGTAATCGACCACGCGACCGTTTCCGAGGCCTTCCTCATCCTGTGGGGCGTGTTCCTCCTGCTCGCCGCCATCATCGTTGGCGTTGCCCTCGCCTACGTGTTCATGACGCGCGGCGTCCGGATTGGGGCGGACGCTTCAATCCCGTCGGGCGCGGGTCTCGTACCTCCGGACTCGGCGGGGGGGAGGCCGCCGACTCCAGAAAGCCTTCACGATAGACCGCCGGCCGCGGACCTAGTCCTCCGGCTGCTGACGGAGGATGAGCGCCGAGTCTACCGAAGGATCGTCGCGGCGGGCGGCGCTCTCCTTCAAAAAGACCTCGTCGGGGCAAAGGTATTCTCCGGGCCGAAAATCACTCGAATCCTCGACCGCCTCGAACGGAAGGGGCTCATCGCGAGGGAGCGCTATGGGATGACGAACCGGATTCGGCTTTCCGATGCGTGGCGAGAGAGCGCCTGACGCCAGCGTATCGGTTTTTTCGAATCCATTTCAGTGGTTTTCACGAAACCTTGATTCGCTTTTTCGGCACGATAGGTTACCCAAGGTGAAAACCTTGGAACAACGGGAACGGAACCCTGTGCTGTGGCTCGCATCTGCAATCGTCCTCGCGGTCGGACTGATGGCCGTCTTTGCGGCGGCCCTCCTGCCCAACGGGACGTCTTATGGGATGATGGGCATGGGGATGGGGTGGGGCGCGATCTTCATGATCGTGCCAGCCGTGCTCCTCATCTTCGTGCTCCTCGTGGCCCTGAGCGCGATCACGCCTTCACCGGCATACGTCCCGGGGACCTTCGTGCCACCCCCGTCCGCAATCGAGACGCTGAACACGCGATACGCGCGTGGGGAGCTGTCCCGGGAAGAGTACTTTCGACTCCGCGCGGACCTCGAGGGTCGGTCCACCTGAGGAGGTCGAGGCCATGGACCGAATCGCGGCGTTCGCCGTCCTCGCAGTCCTCGTGGTCGCGGCAGGCGCTGGGGCGCTCCTATACCGGGCGTCCATAGCTCCCGCAGACGTTCGGGTCTCGATCGCCGACTATGCGTTCAGCCCGAGCAACGTGACGGTGAGGGCGGGCACCACGGTCCAGTGGCTGAACTACGACGGGGTGGGCCACACGGTGACCTTCGGAGAACACGACGAAACGGGAAGTGGCATGGGGTCGGGGATGATGGGACACATGGGGAGCTTCAGCATGACCTTCACGGAGCCCGGCACGTACGCATACCACTGCGATCCCCATCCTTACATGACCGGGATCGTGATCGTGGCCGGGTGAGGCGATCGGAGACGATAGGGTGACACGCCCCGATCGACCGCCGAGAGCCGTGCGGAACGCCCGCTCGGGGCGGATCGGCTTGGCGGCTCCGCACACGGACGCCGTTCACGCCGACCCACCCACGAATACGCTCGAACTGCGGGCCCGGCTCCGCCCCGTGAGTGGGTGAGGCCGATCAGCGCGATCGATGCTGGACCGGGAACGCATCCGTACCTCGCCGCGCTCAGGTACGGCTGGCTCACGCCGTTGTACGACCCCGTGATTCGATGGCTGTTTCGGGAGGACGCGATGAAGTCGCGCCTCCTCGATCAGATCGACCCGCGTCCCCATGAGAGAGTGCTCGACATTGGCTGTGGAACCGGGACCCTAGCCATTCTCCTGAAGAGGACGGAGCCGACTGCCGATGTGGTGGGCTTGGACGGAGACCCCGCGGTCCTCGGGATCGCCCGACGGAAGACCGCCGCCCTGGGGCTTGAGGTTCGTTTCGATGAGGGGATGGCCTACGACCTGCCGTACGAGGATGCGTCGTTCGACGCCGTCGTCGCGAGCCTCGTGCTGCATCACCTCGCGAAGCGGGACAAGGAGGACGCTCTGCGAGAGGTCTATCGCGTCCTCCGGCCGGCAGGGTCCTTCCATGCGATGGACTTCGGGGTGCCCCAAAACGGGCTCATGCGATCCCTCGCCCGGGTGAGCACGTGGCTTGAGGAGACGGAGGACGGTGTGGAGGGGCGATTCCCTCTCATGTTCGGAGCCGCAGGCCTCGATGACGTCCGAGAGACGTCCCGGAGCATGACGCCCCTCGGCACGGTTGCCCTCTATCGCGCGAAGAAGCTGCGGTAGGCCCACGCGAATCTCGACGTGGACCCAAGAACGGACGCCACGATTCCCGGTGTGACCTCGACCTCACGGAGCGGTTCATCGGGCGAGGTACCTATCGCGTACTGAGGAGTGCCCCGGGTCGGCGCGTAGCTTCATGCCGTCCCGACTCCTGCCCAATCCGGGGCGGACCGCTGGAGCATCACGAGCATCCGCAGCGCGGGGAAGCGCGTGCTCAGGATGAATCCACACTCGTCCTGAAAGTCACGGACTTCGTCCCGCCCGACTGCACGCACGCCGTCGAAGACCGCCTCCTCGAACTGCCCGGTATCCGATCCGCCGTGCTGAACCACATCACGGGCGAGCTCACGGTGATCCGCTCCCGAGATTCCTCCGACGCGGCCATCGCGAACCGGCTCCACCAGATCGGGTACGAGTGCACGGGCCGTCTATCGACGACCCAGGTCGTCCAGGCGGAACACGAGGCCCACGCGACCGGGCAGCCGGCGGAGCACGACCACCATGCGATGATGGAGCGTTACATGCGCCGCCGGTTCGTCTCCGTCCTCGGGCTCACGATCCCGGTCCTCACCCTCTCGCCGACGATCCAGGCGTGGGCAGGCTATCGGCTTCCCGACATCCCGGGGCTCCGCTTCGTCCTCGCGTCCCTCGCGTCCGCAATCGTCCTGTACGGGGGACTGCCATTCTTCCGGGGCGCCGCGAACGCCGTGCGCGCGCACACGGCGGACATGGACGTCCTCGTGAGCCTCGCGGTCCTGGCAGGATATCTGTATAGCCTCGGGGCGACGTTCCTGTTCGAGGCCGCAGACTTCTACTGGGAGATCTCGACCCTGGTCCTCTTCCTCCTCTTCGGGCACTGGATGGAGATGCGCTCGGTCCAGGGCGCCTCGGGGGCCTTACGAGAGCTCGTGAAACTCATCCCGCCCACGGCCAACCGCGTCCGGTCCGACGGGTCGATCGAGGAGGTCGAGACGGCCCGCCTGACCGTGGGCGACGTCGTCCTCGTCCGGCCCGGTGAGAAGGTGCCCATCGACGGCGTCGTGATCGCCGGTAGAAGCGCCGTGAACGAGGCTCTCATCACGGGCGAGTCGAGACCGGTATCGAAGGCGGTCGGCGACGGGGCCCTCGGCGGCACGATCAACGAGGAGGGGGCGCTCCGCGTGCGCGTGACGAGGACGGGCGAGGAGACCGCGTTGGCGCAAATCGTGAACCTGGTCCGGCAGGCGCAGGAGACGAAGCCTCGCGTGCAACGCCTCGCGGACCGCGCGGCGACCGTCCTCACGCTGACCGCGGTCGTCCTCGGCGTCGTGACGTTCCTGTACTGGTTCGGCCTCGCGGGGGCGGACGGCGTCTTCGCCCTGACCCTGATGATCACGGTCTTCGTGATCGCGTGCCCCCATGCCCTCGGCCTCGCGATTCCCACGGTCACGATCATCTCGACGACGATGGGGGCCCGGCGTGGCCTCCTCATCCGGAACGCGGAAGGTCTCGAGGCCGCGAAAGACCTGAACGCGGTGATGTTCGACAAGACGGGGACCCTGACGAGAGGGGAGTTCGGCGTCACGGACGTCGTCTCGTTCGGCCCTTCGACGGAGGCCGATCTCCTCCGCCTTGCCGCCTCGGTGGAACGGAACTCGGAGCACGTGATCGCGAAGGCGATCGTGGCCCGCGCTCAATCGGAGGGGCTTCCTCTGTCGGACACCGTGGACTTCACCGCGATTATAGGGAAGGGCGCCCGAGCGACGGCGGATCGCCACGCGGTCGCCCTGGGGAACCGCGCCCTCCTCGAAGACGCCGGGCTCCAATCGCCCGCGGAGGCGGAGCGCCTCGCGGCCCAGGGCAAGACAGTCGTCCACATAGTCCTCGACGATCGGCTCGCCGGCCTGATCGCCCTGGCGGACCCGATCCGAGACGAGTCCCGCGAAGCGGTGGCCCAGTTGAAGACGATGGGGCTTCGCGTCGCGATGCTAACAGGCGATAACCGGGCGACCGCCGCGCACGTCGCGAACGTGCTCGGCCTTGACACGTTCTTCGCGGAGGTCCTCCCCGCCGACAAGGCGGCGGCCGTCGGGAAGCTGCAGATGGAAGGGAAGCGGGTCGCGATGGTCGGGGATGGCGTGAACGATGGGCCCGCCCTCGTCCAGGCGGACGTCGGGATCGCGATCGGCGCGGGGACCGACGTCGCGATGGAGGCGGCGGATGTCGTCCTCGTCCGGAACGACCCGAGAGACGTCGTCCGCCTGATCCGCCTGAGCCGACTGACCGGGAACAAGATGCTCCAGAACCTCGCATGGGCCACGGGCTACAACGGGCTCGCCCTTCCCCTCGCCGCGGGAGTCGGCGTGCCGGCGGGAATCATCTTGCGACCCGAGTGGGGCGCTCTGCTCATGGCTGCGTCGAGCGTGATCGTCGTGGCGAACGCGCTCCTCATGAAGCGGCGGGACATCTGACGAGACCGAGCCTAGGACGCCTCCAGGCCGAAGGCAGCCGTGAGGACGGTCCCTCGGTGCGGGAACTGACCCCACACCTTGCGGATCGACAGCCTCCCGTCAGAACGCGCTGTCGTAGCTGTGACAGGCCCAGTAGTCTAGACCAATCAGCGGCAACAGATGGGTGTACTCTCGGCTAGGCGGATCGGTCGGGCACGGCTGACCATTGAACAGGTCGTCGCGGACGATGATCTCGGTGCCGAGGAACGGCGCATCCCCTGCCGTCGGATCCGTGGTCTGGAAGACCACGAACGTCATGGTTTCAGCGGTGCCGTCCGAAACACGTGCGAGGCCCCCAGGAGGGGCGCAATGGACGGCGCCGAGCACGAAGAGGCAGTCCCAGCCCGCTTTCACGAGTTTGGCCGGGCTTGGGCTTCCCGCCGAGGCCGACGGGGCGGCGAGAGCAAGAACGGCGAGCACGACGGCGAAGATCCAGAGGCGATTCATCTCTTGTCCTCCTCAGCGCCACCTGCAGTTATTGCGGAGACGATAAGGCTTGCGGAAATTACCCGATTGATAACACGATGAGCTTGTGCCTCCCGGGGCCGCACAGTTCGGGGGTCAGATGCTAAGCGCCATGGCGCATCGGGACTCCTCTGGGGACCTGTCGCCTGCAGGCCGCCGTGGGCTTCCTTCCAGAGGACATTCTCCGCATTGTCCAACTACTGTCTCACCCGGGGGTTGCTCACGGGTCAGATCGAAACCTGGCGGGGCCCTTATCTGGGCCTTGCAGCCACGGGAAGATGCGTGGGCCAGGACTCGCCTGCAATTAGGGTCGAGTGCACTCGTTGGACCCTCTGGCTCGGGGCCCTCCTCCGGAGATCTCGGACGACGTAGGATCGGCTACTTCTTCGAGTACCCGCTCTGTTTACTATACGTGCGATGATCCCACAGGTAAAGAACCCACACCCTCGCGCCGCCTGGTTCGCCGACGAGCGAATAGTAGCCGCGCCACCGCTCGGCCAATTCAAATCGGAAGAGGTTCGGGATGTCCGCCCCATAATCACGGACCAGGACAGCCGGCCAGCGATCCTTGGCAACGGGGTCACCGGCAGTCAAGGGGTTCGTCCAAGCACGTGTCTCGAAAGTCGCGAGGCTCTTGAGTTTGGCCTTTGATAGGCGTTTCTCCTTGCCACCTCCTTCCCTCGCGAAGCGACGCCACTCCTCAAGGACGGGGGCGGCTTCTGCGGCGTAATCGACACCGAGAAGCTTTGGCTTGGCCAAGCACACCGCCTATTCGCCGCGGAGCCGAGCGCGCGTCGCGGCGGAGGTGCGGATCCAGAGGACTTTGCCGCCAGGGCCCTCGTCGTAGACCATCTCGTGGTCGGCCATGTATTCGAGGCCCTCGTCGAGCAATGGCTGGCCGATTCGGTAGCCGAGAGCCTGTCGAATCTTGTACCGGGTCATGGGCATCGCCTCTTGTCGCAGAACATCTTCGATGGCCCTCAACGTGGCCACGGTTGGACCCTTGTGCGATATCATGGACGTGGAAGGCGTCACCAACAAGGAGCAGGGCAAGAGTAGTATATTAATTCATTGCTTAATGAAGTCGTTACCGTTAACCGGCGGGCCTGCGAGCTGACGGTCGAGGGGTCAGGGTAGGGATGAGTGCACACTCACGCATCCTCGATCAACTCTCACTCGCCCACAAATAGGGGCGAGTCCGATGCGTGGGCCAGGATTCGAACCTGGGAACCCCTGCGGGAAGGGATCTTGAGTCCCTCGCCTTAGACCAGGCTTGGCTACCCACGCACGGAGCTCGCAGCGTTCGCGCGGGCCTAAAACCTTTCCGTGGGGGAAACCGTTTTCCCCTCCCGCCGAATGCCCGTGCGGCCGTGACGTCATGGTGATGTACTTCACGAGGGAGTTCTTCGAAGAGATCGCGAGCCGGCTCAACGCGGATCCGGAGTGGGCGAAGAAGGCGGGGGCCCTCACGGTGAAACTCGTCCTCACATGCACGGACCGGGCCTCCGCGTTCCTCCTCGACCTCCGTGGGGGGAGGGTCGTCGCCTCCGAGGTCGCGGCCGATGCGCCGGCGGACTTCAAGTTCGAGGGGCTCTACGACGCATGGGTGATCCTCGGGACGGGCCAGAAGGACTTCCAAACTCTCGTCCTCACGGGGAAGATCAAGTTCCGCGGGTCGATGCCCAAGATCATGGGGATGCTCGGCCCGCTGAACCGGATCACGGCGACGGCCCAACAGATCCCAAAGGAGTTCTAGCCTGCGGCACCAGGTACGTCAGGGCCGCGAGCAGCCCGGCGATCTCCAAAGCCCCCAGGACGGCGGACGTCCCGAGGAAGGCGCTGCCCCACCCCGCTGAGCCGACGCTCGCGACGTGGTCGGGACCCGCGAAGAGGAAATGGGAGAGGAATCCGTACACGAACGCAGCGCCCGCCGTGCCCCCGAATACCCAGGGAGCCGCGGGGTGCGACCTCCACGCCAGGACCGCACCGACGGGCAGCCCGACAATGATCACGACCACGATGAACGCGCCGTCCACGAGGCCGGGGATGACGTCGACAAGGACATGGACGACCGCATGCAGGAGCGTGACGCCCGTGTGGGCGGCTGCGATGGACAGGATCCACGCGGTACGCGTCTTCATCGGCCCGCTCCTTGCGGGGACGGGAAGCCATCCGCCTTCCACGCCTCCGCGACTTCGAGGAGGCCTTCCCATATCGTCGGGAACCGCGGCGACCAACCGAGGTCTCGCCGAATCCTCGCGTTTGTGGTCCGCGTGGACGCGGTCAGGAACGAGACCGTGGAGCGCCCGATGAGCAGCTTGGCGAGACTGACCGGGACGCGGCGAGGCTCCGGTGCTTCAAGGACGGCCGCGAACGTCCGGAAGAACTCCGCCATCGTGACGACCCGGTCGTCGACGACGTGCCACAGGCCGGACCCGCCCGCCTCCGCGGCGGCCACCATGGCGCTCGCCGCGTCATCGAGATGGATGCACGACCAGGCGGCGTCCCCGGGACCGAGGATCGGGAGCCGCCTCCTCCGGAGGGCGTCTCCCATGAGGCGCGTCTGGGCCGCGTCGGACCCGTAGAACATCCCGAAGCGCAGGGTCGCGACCTCGAAACCATGGCGTCGTCCCGCGTCCCGGGCGATCGACTCCGCGTCCGCTGCGGATCCGTACCAAAGTCGCGGGGCGACAGGGCTCGTCTCGTCGAACGGCGCACCCGTCTCCGGCTGGGCGACCCAGACGATCCCTTCCTGGAGATACAGGCGCGCGTGGACCCGCGCCGCGGCCTCCGTGAGGGCCCGGGTCCCCTCCCGCCGGATCCGGTCGTTCGCGATCCAGTCTCGGGGCCGGAAGCGCGCGCCCCGCGGGATCGCGGTCGCCGCGCGGACGACGACATCCGCACCCTCCGCAGCCTGCGCGATTGACTCGACATCGTACAGGTCGCCGCGCCGCGGCGTCCCTCCGAGCACCGCAATCGTCGACTCGTTCCCGAGGCTCCGGGCGAGCCCGACCACTTCATGCCCCCGCCCGCGGAACTGGGCGATGAGCCGGCGTCCCAGGACGCCCGTCGCGCCCGCAAGGAAGATCCGCATCGCGCGCGCACGGCCGCGGACGATTAAATACCCGCGGGTCCATCGCAGAGACCCCACAGCGCCGAGCGAGGACGATGGTCGACTTCGAGCTCACGGATGAACAGAAGCTCATGCAGAAGATGGCCCACGAGTTCGCCGAGCGGGAGATGCGGCCGGTCTCCCTGGACTACGACAAGAAGGGGACCGTCCCCTGGGACATCGTCAAGAGGGCCCACGAGCTCGGCCTCGACACCGCGTTCATCCCCGAGGCATACGGCGGCGGCGGGGTGCGGTCCACCCTCACGCAGTGCATCGTCACGGAGGAGCTCAACTGGGGGTGCGCGGGGATCGCGACGGGCCTCATCGGCGCAGGCCTCGCGTACCTCCCGATCATTCACATGGGGACGGAGGATCAGAAGAAGCGCTTCCTCACGAGGTTCACGGGACCCGACGTGCGGCTCGGCGCGCTGTGCCTCACGGAGCCGGACGCGGGCTCCGACGTCGCGAACATCTCGACGACCGCCAGGAAGGCCGGGGACGAGTGGGTCCTGAACGGGACGAAGCGGTTCATCACGAATGGGGGGATCGCCGACCTGCACGTCGTCTTTGCGACGACGGACAAGAGCCTCGGGTATTTCGGGATCCGCGCGTTCGTCGTGGAGAAGGGGACGCCCGGGCTCCGGATGGGGAAGGTCGAGGACAAGATGGGGGTCCGGGCGAGCCACACGGCCGAGGTGGTCCTCCAGGACTGCCGGATCCCGTCCGACAACCTGCTCGGGTCCGACGAGACGACCGCCTTCTACGGCGCGATGAAGACCCTCGAGGCGTCGCGCCCCCTCGTTGCGTCCGGGGCCGTCGGGATCGCGCGGGCCGCGTACGAGTACGCCCTCGAGTTCAGCCGCACGCGGAAAGCGTTCGGCGGTCCGATCGCGAAGAAGCAGGCGATCGCATTCATGCTCGCGGACATGAAGACCCGCGTGGATGCGGCCCGGCTCCTCACGTGGCGGGCCGCCTGGATGCTCGACGCGGGGATGCCGATGAACAAGGAGGCGAGCATCGCGAAGCTGTTCGCCGCGGACACGGCGATGGACGTCACGACGGACGCGGTGCAGATCCTCGGAGGCACGGGCTACATGAAGGACCAGCCCGTCGAGAAGTGGATGCGGGACGCAAAGGTGTTCCAGATCTGGGAGGGGACGTCCCAGATCCAGAGACTCGTGATCTCCCGCGAGGAGATCGGGGAGCTCTAGCCCTTCCGGACCGCGACGACCGCGGGCCGCTCCATGACGGACCGGACGAGTTTTCGGTGCTCGCGGACGATCTTCAGGTACTCGTTGAACTGCTCGTCGCTCATCGTAAAGAGCTGGATGTAGTGGGCCGCGCCCTGCTTGACGAAGAAGTCGAGGTCCTCGAGGTCCGAGACCCGGTCCACCCACTCGGACTTCTCGCCGACCTCCTCCATCCGCTTCTCGAGCTCGACGATCTTCGCGATCGTGGCCTCGTCCGTGCGAGCAGGGAACCCGATCCGGGACAGGGCCTGAAGGGCCTCCGCGGTCTTCGCCTCCGCGTAGTCCTTCCACATCCCCTCGCCGTGGGCCATGTGGAAGACCTCTGCGCTCGCCCGGTAGTACGTCTCGATGAAGTGGTCCACCCGTTCCTCCCGCGCGATCTCGTGCGGACCTCGCTTGCGGCCTTCCTGTTCTAATTC
>Ga0209751_10004266_pt1 | contig 13733 bp, 14 predicted proteins | sample RifCSP13_1_FD_184019 | JGI IMG/M metagenome (GOLD analysis project Ga0209751, IMG submission 184019) | Soil microbial communities from Rifle, Colorado - Rifle CSP2_sed 13_1 (SPAdes) (version 2) | ecosystem: Environmental > Terrestrial > Deep subsurface > Rock core/Sediment | place: Rifle... | reverse complement strand
GCTTCACGTGGGATCACGACCTGCACCTCTACTTCAAGCGCGCCAAGTCGTCGGAGTTCACCTTCGGCGACGCGACGTACCACCGCGAGCGGGTCGCCCAGCTGATCAACCTGTAGAGCTGGGGGGATGCGCCTCGCATCCCCCCAGACCACCATTCAGGTCGAGGGGGGACCCGCGACGGTCCCCCCTCGAGCTCCCCTGTGCGCGTGAGCGTGCGAGCGTGCCGCTCGCACGGTCCAGCGGACCAGCGTGCCGACGGCGCGTGCGATGCTGCTACACTCGCCTGCGATGAGCACCCCGGTCGAGCCGAAGCCGGCGGCCTCGGTCGTGCTCGTGCGCGCGGCCGGGCCCGGCGCGCCCGAGCCGCTCGAGGTCTACATGATCCGGCGCAACAAGGGCATGAAGTTCCTCGGCGGCTTCTACGCGTTCCCCGGCGGCAAGGTGGACCCGGAGGACGGCGCCCCCGACGCGCTCGCCCGCTGCCGCGGGCTCGGCGTCCCCGAGGCCGAGGAGCTCTTCCCGGGCCACGAGGGCGCGCCCGCGCTCGCCTTCCTGGTGACGGCGGTGCGCGAGCTCCTCGAGGAGAGCGGCATCCTGCTCGCGTGCGACCCCGCGGGCCGTCCGCTCGACGCCCGCGACCCGGCGGTCGCCGCGGGCATCGAGCGCTGCCGGCGCGCGCTCATGGCGGGCGAGGCGCCGCTCGTCGCGCTCGTCGCCCGCGAGGGCTGGTCCTTCGACCTCTCCGGGCTCCGGTACTTCTCGCACTTCATCACCCCGCGCTCGAGCCCGATCCGCTTCACGGCGCGCTTCTTCCTCTGCCGGATGCCGGCGGGCCAGGAGCCGCGTCTCTACACCGAGGAGACCTCCGAGGGCTTCTGGATCCACCCGGGCGAGGGCTACCGGCGCTACCTGACGGGCGAGATGGCCATGGCGGAGCCCGCCGAGTACGGGCTCGCGTACATCGCCCAGTTCGCCTCGCTCGACGATCTCTGGGCCGCGCACGACGACGGCCGCCACAAGTTCCACGGGATCATCGACCGGATCGACGTCTTCTGGGACAGCTTCGATTGGAAGAGCAGCCGCTTTCCGCGGTAGCCGAGGCCTGGCGGCTCACCCTCGTCTCCGTCCCGATCGCGCTCGTCCTCTGGCTCTGCGCGCTCCTCGCCGCGCGCGCCGCGCAGGGGGGCCCGGCCCTCTTCGTCGTCCTCTACGCGCCGCTCGCGCTCCTCGGCCTGCGCGCCGCCGCCGGCGGCGGCTTCCTGCTCCACCTGGCGTACGCCGCGTGCGCGGACCTGGCGCACGCGCGGCGCGTGCGGGCGGGCTGGCTCGTCGCGCTCGCCGCGCTCCACTGGGCGTGCGTCGCCGCGGCGCTCGCGGGCCCGGCGCGCGGGGCCTGGCCGCGCGGCGCCCCGGCGTGGGCCGGGCTCGTCCTGTTCCTCGGCTGGCAGGCGCTCCTCGCCGCGAGCTTACTGAGGCGCGCGCCGCGCGCTCCGTGAGCGCGGGCGCCGAGCCCATGGCGGTCGAGCACGCGACGTCGATGCAAGGGCGCCCGGCGCCGTCCGGCGAGCGGCTGCGCGCCCGCCCGATGCCGGAGGACGTCGCGCGGCTCCTCCGGGGGGAGTGACGCCCGGGCCGGAATCGGTGTAGTCTTGTGGCCCCGAACCATCCGATACCACTCACGACTGAGGAGGATGCGCTATGGGTGCACTGACGCGTCGAGGGTTGCTCACGGGCGCCGGGGCCGCGGCCGTGGGCGTGGCGGCGGGCCCGTGGGTGCTGCGGAGCTGGGCGCAGGGCGGGCCGATCAAGATCGGCGTCGTGCTGCCCTACACCGGCGTCTACGCGGTCCTCGGCGAATCCATCACCCAGGCGATGGAGCTGGTGTTCGCCCGCGAGAACTGGACCGTCGCCGGCCGCAAGCTCGAGATGATCAAGGAAGACGACGAGATGAAGCCGCCGGTCGGCATCCGGAAGACGGAGAAGCTGATCGACTCGGACAGGGTCGACATCCTCACGGGCCCGGTCCACAGCGGCATCCTCATGGGCATGCGCGACAAGGTCCACAACTCGAAGACGATCCTGATCGTCTCCAACGCCGGCGCCGACGCGATCAGCCGCGGGCGCTGCTCGAAGTGGATCTTCCGCACCTCCTTCTCGAACTGGCAGCCGTGCCAGCCGATGGGCGGCTGGGTGGCGAAGAACGTCGCCAAGGAGGTCTTCCAGATCGCGCCCAACTACCAGGCGGGCAAGGACATGATGGCCGCGTTCCGCGAGACGTTCCTGCCCGCGGGCGGCAAGGTGATCGCCGAGGACTATCCGAAGCTCGGCGAGACCGACTACGCGCCGTACCTCACCAAGATCAAGCAGTCGGGCGCGAAGGCGGTGTTCGCGTTCTTCTCGGGCTCGGACGCGGTGAACTTCGTGAAGCAGTACGACCAGTTCGGCCTCAAGGGGGCCGTCAAGCTGACGGGCGCGGGCTTCCTCACCGAGCCCGACGTGCTGCCGGCGCAGGGCAAGTCGGCGCTCGGCGTGCTCACGGGCCACTTCTACACGCCCGTCCTCGACAACCCGGTGAACAAGCGGTTCGTCAAGGACTTCAAGGCCAGGTACGGCAACAAGACGCCGGACGGCTTCGCGGTCCAGGGCTACGACACGGCCGAGGTCATCATCCGCGCCCTCAAGGCCACGAACGGCAACACCCAGGACAAGGACAAGCTCGTGGCCGCCATCGCCAGGGTGGAGTTCGACAGCCCGCGCGGCCGCTTCCGCTTCGACCCCAGGACCCAGAACGTGATCCAGCCGTTCATCTACGTCCGCGAGGTGCGCGAGGTGCCGGAGTTCGGCCTCACCAACGTCCCGATCGACAAGGTCGCGGACGTGCGCGATCCCGGGACCGGCTGCACCTTGCCGGCCTGACGGACCGGTCGGAAGGGGGCGGGGCGCCGCGCCCCGCCCCCCGAGGCCTCCCGCCCGTGCCCTTCATCCCCGACTTCTTCGGTCAGGCGCTGAACGGCCTCGCCTACGGCGTGCTGCTGTTCCTGCTCTCCGTCGGGCTCACGCTGATCTTCGGCATGCTCGACGTCGTCAACCTCGCGCACGGCTCCTTCTACATGCTCGGCGTGTACGCGGGCCTCACGCTGATCGCGGCGACCGGCAGCTTCTGGGTGGCGCTGCTCCTGGCGCCGCTGGCCGTCGGGCTGGTCGGCGCGCTCGTCGAGCGGGGGCTCCTGCGGCCGCTCTACCGCCGGCCGACGCTCGACCAGGTGCTGCTCACGTTCGGGCTGATCTACCTCTTCGAGGACCTCGTCAAGTGGATCTGGGGCGGGCGGATCCGCTCGATCCCGCCCCCCGCCCTCTTCGCGGGCTCGGTCACGCTCGGCGACGCGACGCTGCCCTCGTACCGGCTCTTCGTGATCGCCTTCGGGCTCGTCATGGCGCTCGCGCTCTGGCTCCTGATCGAGAAGACGCGCCTGGGCGCGATCATCCGCGCGGGCGTCTTCGACGCCGAGATGGCCGCGGGCCTCGGGATCAACACGGACCGCATGTTCACCGGCGTCTTCGCCTTCGGCGCGGCGCTCGGCGGGCTCTCGGGCGTGATCGCCGGGCCGATCCAGTCCGCGTACCCCTCCGTCGGCGTCACGATCCTGATCCCGGCGCTGATCGTCGTGGTGGTCGGCGGCCTCGGCAGCCTCAAGGGCTCGCTCGTCGGCAGCCTCATCATCGGCCAGGCGGAGACGTTCGGGAAGGCGTGGCTGCCCGGCGTCTCGATGCTGATGATCTACGTCGTGATGGCGCTGATCGTGCTGCTCCGCCCGCAGGGGCTCTTCGGGCGCCAGCTCAAGTGATGCGGCTGCGCGCGCTCGGGTTCGTGGTGGTCGTCGCCGCCGTCGCGGCGTTCCCGGCGGCCTTCGGCGTCTACCCGGTCAAGCTCCTCCAGGAGATCCTCATCTGGGGCGTGTTCGCGATGAGCCTGGACTTCTTGATGGGCTACGGGGGCATGGTCTCCTTCGGCCACTCGGCCTTCTTCGGGATCGGCGCCTACGTCGCCGCCTTCGCGCTCCAGGGCTCCCCGGGGGCGCTCGCGGGCCTCGCGGCCCCCGCGCTCGCCGCCGCGGCGGCCGCGCTCGTCATCGGGTTCTTCTCGATCCGGGTGAGCGGCGTCTACTTCATCATGCTGACGCTCGCGTTCTCGCAGATGTTCTTCGCGTACGCGTTCCAGGCGGCATGGCTCGGCGCCGAGGACGGCATCGTCGGCGTGCCGCGCGTGGTCGTGCTCGGCCTCGACACCGCGCAGCCGACCGCGTTCCACCTGTACCTCGTCGGCCTCGTGACGCTGGCGGCCCTGGTCCTCTGGCGGGCGGTCCGCTCGCCCTTCGGGCACGTGCTCCGGGGCATCCACGAGAACGAGGCGCGGATGGAGGCGGTCGGCTATCCCGTGAGCCGCTACAAGCTCCTCGCCTTCGTCGTCGCCGGGACAGTCGCCGGCGTCGCCGGCGCGCTCTACACGCAGTTCAACGGCTCGATCTCCCCGGACGCGTTCTTCTGGACGACGTCGGGCGAGGCGCTGCTGATGGTCATCATCGGCGGCACCGGGACCCTCGGCGGCGCGATGCTCGGTTCCGCGGCGTTCATCCTGCTCCAGTCGCTGGTCAGCTCCTACACGGAGCGGTGGATGCTGATCCTCGGGGCCACGTTCATCCTGTTCGTCCTCTTCGCCCCGGGCGGGCTCGTCGGCGCGCTGCGGGGTCGCGTGGGGCTCCACGCGTGAGCCCGCTGCTCGCGGTCGAGCGCCTCACGAAGAGCTTCGCCGCCCTCAAGGCGCTGAACGGCGTGTCGCTCGCCGTCGAGCCGCGCGAGCGCCGCGCGCTCATCGGGCCGAACGGCGCCGGGAAGACGACCCTCTTCAACCTGATCACCGGCCACCTGGCGCCGAACGGCGGGCGCGTCCTGCTCGAGGGCGAGCCGCTCACGGGGCTCGCCCCGCACGCGGTCGCGCGGCGGGGCATCTCGCGCTCGTTCCAGCGCACGAGCCTCTTCCCGCGGCTCGACGTCGGCGAGAACCTCCGCCTCGCCGCGGCCGCGGACGGGCGCGGGAGCTGGAACCTCTTCGGCTCCGTCGCGCGCCTGGCGGCGCCGCGCGCCCGCGCGCGCGCGGTCGCCGAGCAGGTCGGCCTCGCCGAGCGGCTCGCCGAGCCGGCGGGCCGCCTCTCGTACGGCGAGCAGCGCCAGCTCGAGCTGGGCGTGGCGCTCGCGACGGCGCCGCGCCTCCTGCTCCTCGACGAGCCGACGGCGGGCATGTCGCCCGAGGAGACACAGCACATGACCCGCCTGCTCGCGGCGCTGCCGCGCGAGATCACGCTCCTGATCATCGAGCACGACATGGACGTGGTCTTCTCGCTCGCCGACCGCATCACGGTGCTCCACTACGGCGAGGTCCTGAGCGAGGGGGCGCCCGACGCGGTGAAGGCGGACCCGCGCGTCTACGAGGTGTACCTCGGCACGGGGGACGAGGGCTGATGCTCGCCGTCGAGACGGTCCACACCTACTACGGCGAGAGCCACGTCCTGCACGGCGTCTCGCTCGCCGTGCGCGCGGGCGAGGCCGTCGCGCTCCTCGGGCGGAACGGCGTGGGCAAGACCACGCTGATCCGGTCCATCATCGGCTTCACGCCGCCGCGGGAGGGCGCCGTGCGGCTCGACGGCGCGCCGATCCACCGGCTCGCCGCGTTCCGCATCGCCAAGCGCGGCATCGGGCTCGTGCCGCAGGGCCGGCGGATCTTCGGGCCGCTCTCGGTCGTCGAGAACCTGCTGCTCGGCGCGCGGCCGGGCGCGGGCGCCTGGACCCCGGAGCGCGTGTACGAGCTGTTCCCGCGCCTCTACGAGCGGCGGCTGCAGGGCGGCGGCACGCTGTCGGGCGGCGAGCAGCAGATGCTCGCGGTCGCGCGCGCGCTGATGACGAACCCGCGGCTCCTGCTGCTCGACGAGCCCTCGGAGGGGCTGGCGCCGCTGATCGTCCGCGAGATGGGGCGCGTCCTCGTGCGGCTCAAGCGCGAGGGGCTCTCGATCCTCCTCGTCGAGCAGAACGTGCCGCTGGCCCTCCGGGTGGCCGACCGCGTCTACGTCATGAGCAAGGGGCAGATCGTGTACGAGGGCACGCCGGCCGGGCTCGACGCCGACGAGGACGTCAAGCGCCGCTTCCTGGGCGTGGCGTAGAGGAGGCGGGCCATGCGCGTGCGGGCGGCGGTGCTCCTGGAGGTCGGGCGGCGGCTCGAGGTGTGCGACGTCGAGCTCGCGCCGCCGCGCGCGGGCGAGGTGCTGATCCGCATGGCGGCGTGCGGCGTCTGCCACACCGACCTGCACGTGATGACGGGGCACGTGCCGGCGCCGCTGCCCGCGGTCCTCGGCCACGAGGGCGCGGGCGTCGTCGCGGAGGTCGGCGCCGGCGTGACCTCCGTGCGGCCCGGCGACCACGTGCTCACGCTCTGGCGGCTCTCCTGCGGCGTGTGCGAGTACTGCAGCGACCGGCGCCCGGCGCTCTGCAACGAGGGCATGCGGGTGCGCCAGACGGGCTGCCTCCTCGACGGCACGACGCGCCTGACCCTCGAGGGGCGGCCGCTCAAGCACTTCTGCGGGGTCGCGAGCTTCGCCGACCACGCGGTCGTGCCCGAGCGCGGGGTCCTCCGGATCCCGGAGGACCTGCCGCTCGACCGCGCTGCGCTGCTGGGGTGCGCGATGGTCTCGGGCGTCGGCGCCGTGGTCAACGCCGCGCGCGTCCGGCCCGGGAGCAGCGTCGCGGTGTTCGGGACGGGCGGTGTCGGGCTCTGCGTGGTGCAGGGCGCCGCGCTGGCGGGCGCGGGGCGGATCTTCGCGGTGGACCGGCACGCGCTGAAGCTCGAGCTGGCGCGGCGGTTCGGCGCGACCGACGCGGTGGACGCCTCCGCGGGCGACCCGGTCGCGGCGGTCCGGGCCGCGACCGGCGGCCGCGGCGTGGACTACGCGTTCGAGGTGATCGGCGAGCCGCGCACGATGCGCCAGGCGTACGACACGCTCGCCAAGCGCGGCGTCGCCGTCGTGCTCGGCGTCGCGCCGGCCACCGCCGAGGTCTCGGTCCCCGTGCTCTCGCTCGTGTTCGAGGAGCGCGTGCTCACCGGCTCGATCTACGGCGCGGGGGCGCCGCGCGTGGACATCCCGCGGCTCATCGAGCTGTACCGGGCGGGTAAACTGAAGCTGGACGAGCTGCTGACGCGCACGTACCCTCTCGAGCGGATCAACGAGGCGTACGATGCGCTCGAGCGGGGCGAGGTGGCCCGGAGCGTCGTGACGTTCGGGGCGCCGGGAGCCTGAGGAGTCGCCGGTGGTCGACGAGAGGGAGGGGCGCGCGTGAGCTGGATCGACCGCGACTTCCCGACGACCGCCACGCCGAGCGACCTGGTCGGGCGCGTGCTCGGCCTGAACCCCGGGCTCATGACCGGGCCGGGCACCAACACCTACCTCGTCGGCCGGCGCGACCCGATCCTGCTCGACACCGGCGCGGGGGTCGCCGGCTACGTGCCGCTGCTCGCGCGCTACCTCGCCGGGCGGGGCTGGCGCCAGCCCTCGCGCATCGTCCTCACGCATCGTCACCGCGACCACCTGGGCGGCGTGTCGCAGCTCCGGGCGCGCTTCAGGGGCATCCCGGTCGCCAAGATGATCCACCGGGACAGCGGCCTGCCCGAGGCGATCGACGACCTGCGCGACGGGCAGGCGGTGCACGGCGACGGCGCGACGCTGATCGCCGTCCACACGCCCGGCCACGCCTCCGACCACCTCTGCTTCTACCTCGTCGAGGAGAAAGCGCTGTTCACGGGCGATGTGGTCCTGGGCGGGTCCACGACCGTCATCCCGCTCGACGACGGGGACCTCGGCGACTACATGACCTCGTTGCGGCGTCTGCTCGACCTCGACGTCCGCCGGATCTACCCCGCCCACGGCCCGGTCATCGAGGACGGGCCGGGGCGGGTGCGGGAGTACATCGAGCACCGGCTCATGCGCGAGCGCCAGATCCTCGAGGCGCTCGGCGACGGCCTCGTCACGATCCCCGAGATGGTCGCGCGCATCTACGCCGACGTGTCCGCGGCGCTCCACCAGGCGGCCGCGCAGTCGGTCGCCTCGCACCTCGCGAAGCTCGCGCGGGAGGGCCGCGTGCGCGAGCACGTGGTCCGCGACGCCCCGTCGCGCTGGGAGCTCGTCCGCTAGGCGCGCGCGGCGGCGGTGACGAGCGCGGCGAAGAGGCGGCGCGCCGCCGGGTCGTGCTCGACGAGGTCCTCGGGGTGCCACTGCACGCCCAGGACGAACGGGTCGCCGCCGGCCGGCTCCACGCCCTCGACGATGCCGTCGGGCGCCCACGCGACGGCGGCGAGCCCCCGTCCGAGCCGCGCGAGCGCCTGGTGGTGGAAGCTGTTCACGTCGACCTCGAGGGCGCCGAGGACCGCGGCGAGCCGCGAGCCCGCCTGGACCTTTACCTGGTGCGTGGGCTGGTGGCGGCGCTCCGCCTGGCTGTGAGCGAGGGGCGAGCCGGGGTCGCTCCGGACGTCCTGGTAGAGGCTGCCGCCGAGCGCGACGTTGAGCACCTGGATGCCGCGGCAGATCGCGAGGAGCGGGAGCCCCTGGGCGAGGGCGCCGCGGGTCAGCTCGAGCTCGAGCGTGTCGCGCGCTTCGGAGACCTCTGCGAGCGTCGGGTGGCGGGGCTCGCCGAAGTGCCGCGGGTCCACGTCGCCGCCGCCCGTCAGGATGAGCGCGTCGAGCCGCGCCCACAGCCCGTCGCGGGCGGCGGCGCCCAGGGGCGGCGGCAGCAGCACCGGCACGCCGCCCGCCTGCTCGACCGCGCGCACGTACGCCGTGTTCAGGTAGGCGCGCTCCGGGTACGTGTCCACCGTGACCGACGTGGTCACGCCGACGAGCGGGAGCTGCGTCACGGCTCGAGCGTACCACGGCGCGCCTTTCCCGGCGGCGCCGCCCGGGGGTATCATGGGGCGCTGCCATGAGCCTCGACTCCGCGTCCCACCAGGAGACCGCGCCCCTCCACACGGCGACGGCGACCGTGCAGGCGATCGGCACGCGCTGGGCGGTCGCCGCCGGCCACGCGCTCGCCTCCGAGACCGCCGCGCGCGTGCTCGCCGCCGGCGGCAACGCGATCGACGCGGGGGTCGCCGCCGGGCTCACGCTCGGCGTCGTGCACCCCGACATGGTCAGCGTGGCCGGCGTGGCGCCGATCCTCGTGCACCTCGCGCGGACGGGCGCGACGTTCCAGGTGTCCGGCGTCGGGCCGTACCCGCGCGCCTCGAGCCTCGCGTACTTCCGCGAGCGGCACGGCGGCCAGATCCCGCCGGGCCTCGCGCGCACGGTCGTGCCCGCCGCGCCCGCCGCGTGGCTCGCCGCGCTCGAGCGCTGGGGCACGATGTCGTTCGCCGACGTCGCGGCGTCCGCGACCGAGCACGCGAGCCGCGGCTTCCCCGTGTCGCGCTTCTCGGCGTACCAGATGGCGGCGAACGCCGAGAAGTACCGCCGCTGGCCGACGTCCGCCGCGCTGTTCCTGCGCGACGGGCGTGCGTACCGGACCGGCGAGATTCTCGTGCAGGCGGAGCTCGGCGAGACGCTCGCGCGCATGGCCGAGGCCGAGCGGCGCGCCGGCGGTGGCCGCGCGGCCGGCATCCGCGCCGCGCGCGACGAGGTCTACCGGGGCGAGACCGCGCGGCGCATCGCCGCGTTCCACCGCGCCGAGGGCGGGCCGCTCGCGCTCGAGGACCTGGCCGGCTTCGAGGTGGAGGTCGGCCCCGCGCTCACCACGCGCTTCGGCGCGTACGAGGTCCTCGCCTGCGGCTTCTGGTGCCAGGGGCCCGTGCTGCTGCAGATGCTGAACCTGGTCGACGGCGTCGACCTCGCGGCGCTCGGTCACAACTCGCCCGCGTACCTGCACCGGCTGATCGAGACGGTGAAGCTCGCGTTCTCCGACCGCGACGCCTTCTACGGCGATCCCGCCTTCGTGGACGTCCCCGCCGCGGGGCTCCTGTCCAAGGCCTACGCCGACGCGCGCCGGAGCCTCTTCCGCGCCGACCGCGCGGCCCCCGACATGCCGCCGGCGGGCGACCCGCGGCGGCTCGCCGCCGTCCTGAGCCGCGAGGCCGCGCTGCCGCTCGCGGGCGGCGCCGGGGGGGCCACCGACGCGCTCGACACGAGCTACGTCGCGGTGATCGACGGCGAGGGCAACGGCTTCTCGGCCACGCCGAGCGACCCGAACGTGGACGCGCCGGTCGTCGCGGGCGTGGGCTGCGTCGTGTCGCCGCGCGGCTCGCAGGGCTGGCTCGACCCGGCGCACCCGAGCGTGGTCGCGCCCGGCAAGCGCCCGCGCCTCACGCCGGCGCCCGCGCTGGCGCTCCGGGACGGCCGCCTGTTCGCGGCGTTCGGCACCCCGGGCGGCGACGTCCAGCAGCAGGCGATGCTGCAGGTCTTCCTGAACGTCGCCGTGTTCGGCCTGGAGCCGCAGCAGGCCGTCGAGGCGCCGCGGGTCGCCTCGCGCAGCTTCCCCGACTCGTTCTGGCCGCACGCGCACGCGCCGGGCAAGCTCGAGGCCGAGCGGCGCATCGCGCCCGAGACGCGCGCCGCGCTCGCCGCCCTCGGCCACGCGGTCGTCGAGTGGCCGGAGTGGGAGTGGCGTGCGGGGGCGGTCTGCGCGGTCCAGGTGGGGCCCGAGGGCACCCGCTGGACCGGCGCCGACCCCCGCCGCGGCGCCCACGCGATCGCGCGCTAGCTCCGCCCCCGCACGACCCGCTGGGGTCCGCACCCCGGCTTCGGGTATGGTCACAGCATGAGGCTCCCGCGCGCCCTGAAGGACCTCGGGCCCCGGTGGCGGACGCACCGGCGCCGCCTGCTCGAGTTCTGGGCCGTCGGCGTCGCCGCGAGCATCGTCGTCACCGCCGCCTCCGCCGCCGGCTACCTGGAGGCCACCCAGGCGCGGGCCCTCGACCTCGTGATGCGGCTGCGGGCCGACCGGCTCGTGTCCGACGTCGTGGTCGTCGCCATCGACGAGGCCGCCTTCGAAGCCCTCGGGCAGCGCCAGCCGCTGCCGCGCGGCTACCTCGCGACGCTCGTCCGAAGCCTCCAGCGCGCCGGCGCCGCCGTGGTGGGGCTCGACGTGAGCTTCGCGGCGGCGACGGCGGAGGACGCGGCGCTCGCGGCGGCCATCCGCGGCTTCGTGGGCGAGGACGGCGCGAGCCGCGTCGTCCTCACCACCGGCGCGGTGCCCGAGCGCGGGCCGCTCGCCGACCCGGCGCTCGCGCGGACGACCGTGCGCGGCTCGCCGGACGTCCCGCAAGACGCCGACGGGCTGATCCGGCGCATCGGACTGCTCGTCCCGGGCGCGGACGGGCTCGAGCCGGCCTTCGGCCTCGCGGTGGTGGCGCGCCTGGGCGGGCTGACCCCGGCCGCCCTCGCGCGGGCCCTCGGGGAGCGCGGCGGCGCGCTCGCGCTGCCCGTCGTGCGGCGCGGCCGGCTCGACCCGCTCGACGCGCCGCTCCCCGTCCGGCCCGGCGAGCTCTCCCGCATCAACTTCGTCGGTCGGCCCAAGAGCTTCCTCACGATCCCCAGCCAGACCGTCGCGGCGCTCGACGCCCCCGGTGCCGAGGTGCCGTCCGACAACCCGTTCCGCGGGCGCATCGTGCTGGTCGGCGCGACGTTCCAGGAGAGCCGCGACTTCTTCCCGACGCCGCACGGTGCGCTGCCGGGCGTCGAGATCCACGCCAACGTCGCCCACATGCTGCTGACGCGCAGCTTCATCCGTCCCTCGGGCTTCACGGTGAGCTTCGTGCTCGAGGTGCTGGCGGTGCTCGCGACCGGCCTGGCGCTGGTCGCGACGCGGCCGCTCCGCGCCACGCTCCTGGCCGTCGGCGGCACACTGCTCGTCGGGCTGCCGGCGAGCCTCGTCCTGTTCCAGCGCGGGGGTTACTGGGTCGACTTCCTGCTGCCGACGCTCGCGACGTGCGCGCTCGGCGTCGGCTCCGGCGCCCTCGAGCGGCGCCGCTTCCGCGCGGCGTTCAGCCGGTACGTCAGCAAGGAGGTCGTCGCGCAGGTGCTCGCCGAGGCCCCGAGCCTCCGCGGCGAGCGGCGGGACATCTCCGTCCTCTTCTCCGACCTCCGCGGCTTCACGACGCTGTCCGAGACGACGCCGCCCGAGCGGATGGCCGCGCTGCTCAACGAGTACTTCGACGCCATGATCGCCGCGATCTTCCGCTCCCGGGGGACGATCAACGACTTCGTCGGCGACGCGGTCATGGCGGTCTTCGGCGCGCCGCTCGCCGACCGCGAGCACGCGCTGCACGCGGTGCAGGCCGCGCTCGCGATGGACGCGGCGCTCCAGGGGCTGAACGCGACGTGGAAGGAACGGGGGCTGCCGCTCCTGCGGATGGGGATCGGCATCCACTCCGGCGAGGTGTTCGCGGGCAACATCGGTGGCCGCTCGCGCGTGAAGTACACGATCATCGGCGACCCGGTGAACGTGGGCTCGCGCGTGGAGGGGCTCAACAAGGACCTCGGCACGACGATCCTCATCACGGACGCGACACTGGGCCGGCTGGGCGCCCGGGTCGAGGTGCGCGACTGCGGCGCGCGCGAGGTCAAGGGGCGCGCCCAGCGGGTCCACGTCTACGAGCTGCTGGGGCTCGCGGGCGGCGCCGGCAACCCGACACGCTGAAAGGGGGGCGGACACGATGAAGGCGCGAATCGCGGGGCTCGCAGTGGTGCTGACGCTCGTCGCGCTCGGGCCGGCCCGGGCGGCCGAGCCGGTCGCCTACATCACGGAGATCCAGCGGACGGGACCCGGCGAGGTGGAGGTGAAGCCCGCCGGCGAGCGCGACTGGCGGCCGTCGCGACCGCTGCTCGCGCTCCGGCCCGGCGACCAGGTCCGCGCCCAGGGCGCCGCGCGCGCCGTCGTGCTCTTCCACGGCGGCGGCACGAAGGCCGTGACGCCCGAGGGCCCGCCCCTCACGATCGAGGCGCCCGCGGCGAGCGGCGGCGTGACCGCGCAGCTCCGCGCGCTCACGGAGGGCGTCGGGCGCTTCCTCCTCGGCAAGCAGGACCCGCCGCAGTACCGGCGCCTGGCCACGCGCAGCGTGACGCTGCCGCCGGTGATCGTCGCGCCGCGCAACACGCGCCTGCTCGGCGGCGACCCCGTGTTCGAGTGGGAGGGGAGCAGCCGCGCCCGCTACACGCTCCGGGTCGTCGGCCCCGGCGGCGTGGTCTGGGAGCGGTCCGAGCTGCCGCGCGCGCCGCTCGCGTACCCGGCGACGGCGCCGCGGCTGGCCCCGGGCGTCCGCTACGCGTGGGAGCTCGAGGTGCGCGGGCACGCGGTCCAGCGCGCCGAGTTCGAGCTGCTGCCGGACGCCGAGGCGCAGCGCGTCCGCGCCGCGCTCGCCGCGCTCGACGGCGCCCCGGGCTACTCGTCGGGCACGCTCGCGCTCATGCGGGCCGTCGTCCTCTTCGACGCGGAGCTCTACGACGAGGCGCGGCGCCGGCTCGAGGCGGCCGCGGCGGCCGCGCCGAAGGACCCGACGCCGCCGCTGATGCTCGGCTACGTCTGGGAGCGCGTGGGGCTCGGCGCGAAGGCGGCGGAGGCGTTCGACCGCGCGAAGACGCTCGCGCGCTGAGCGCTCAGAGCCCGTGAACGAATCGGGCTCGCGGGATCCCGTTGGGGGTGTCGGCCGG
>Ga0209751_10004264_pt1 | contig 13736 bp, 15 predicted proteins | sample RifCSP13_1_FD_184019 | JGI IMG/M metagenome (GOLD analysis project Ga0209751, IMG submission 184019) | Soil microbial communities from Rifle, Colorado - Rifle CSP2_sed 13_1 (SPAdes) (version 2) | ecosystem: Environmental > Terrestrial > Deep subsurface > Rock core/Sediment | place: Rifle... | reverse complement strand
GGGGGAGCGCCGCCCCGGCCGCCCGGAACTCCACCGCCACCGCCCGCGTGGCCGATCCGGCCGAGCTCCTTGAGCATCTCGCGCTGGACCGCGACGCTCTCAACCATGGGGTCAGCCAGGATCGAGACCCCGTTCTTCTTCGCCTCCTCGATCATCGCCTTCGTGTTCGCGTCGAGCTCCTGCCCGGAGGCGAGCGACGCGTTGAGCTGCTCGCGCAGGAGCGGCGCGATCGCCGCGAAGCCCGCCTTCGTGGCCTCGGCCGGCGCCAGGCCTGCCTCCGTCGCGGCCGCGGTTGCCTGCGCCCGCAACTCCTCGGCCGACGTCGCCGCGGCCCCGAGAAGCCCGGCGTCGAGCGCCCCAGCCTCGCGCATCCCCTTCAGAATCTCCGCGACGTCGGTGGCCGCGCCCTGCGCAGCGCCGAATGCCTTCGACTCCCGCAGCGGCCCGGTCGTCATCCCGGCCAGGCCCGACTTCAAGAGCGCGTCCTGCACCTTCCCGACGAGGGTGTTGAGCGCACCGGTGAGCTTCTCGCTGAACCCGCCGCCCTCCATCCGCCCCATGAGCGACTCGGCCGCGCTGCGCGCCGACTTCAGCCCCTCGATCTGGACGCGTTTTTTCTCATCCTCCACGGCCTTGCGGTCCGCCTCGGCCTTCTTGAGCGCCTCCGCCTCGGCCGCCTTCTGCTCCTTGCTCTTGCCGCCGAAGAGGGACTTGATGCCGCCGAAGAGGCTCTTGCCGATCGACACCACAGACAGCGCGGCCGAGACGAATGGAACCGCCTTCCCGAGCGCCCCGGCGATCTTGCCGACGACGCCCCCGCCGAGCTTGTCGAGGAACCCGCCAACGCCTTTCCCGAGTCCTCCACCGGCCCCTGCGCGCAGGCCCTTGAGCGCGGCGCCGAGGCCGGAGATCCCGCTACCGAGCGCCCCGAGGAGGCCGCCCAGCTTGCCGAGGAGCCCCCCGGAGCCTTGCATGATGTTGGCGAGGTCCGCGAGCTGGCCGCTCCAGTCGGTGGTCGCCTTGGCAGCCTCGGCCATGCTCTTCGGGAGGGTACCGATCGACGTCGCGAGCCCGCCTCCCATGAGCTGGCCCATGAGATCCCCACCCTTCGCCGTCACGTCCACCGAGGTTGAAGATCTGAGCGGGGCAACAGGCCCGCCTCTCTCCTTCGGCATCTGCTGGAGTTCGGCTTTCTGCCTCTGGTGTGCCTTCAGCACCTGCTCCTCGGCCTTGACGGCCTCTTTCGTCAGGCCGAGCCGGCGCTCGAGCTCGGGGTTGAGGCGGCCCTTGTAAAAGTCCGCGATCTCCTTGGTGGTGTTGCCCATCTCCCGCATCGATGCGACCTGCTTCGCGATGGCGCCCTCATTCGATGCTGCCATCTGCTTCGAGAACTCGCCGAGCCCCTGTGTCGCGGACTTGTCGATCGAGCCAGCCAGCCCCACGAGACGGAACAGCGGACCCAGCAGGGCATCCGCGGCGTCCCGCACCGCCTTGAACTTGTTGAGCAGCCCTCCGATAGCCGCGCCGATCGCAGCAGCGGCGGCGATTGGGCCGAGCATGGCGAGGTGCATGGACTTGAAGGACACCGCGCTTTTCAGCGCGCCCTGCTCGAGTCCCCTGAGTCCCAACTCTGCCACGTCGGCCACATCGTCGAGGGAGCGAAGCGCGCCGGCGGGCAACCCAAACGCGTCCGCCGAGCGCGCGAGCGTCGTGGAGACGCGCCCCATCGAGTCGGCAAACGCGCCCGCCCGCTGGGTTGACGACAGCATGCCAGAGCCGAAGCCCTTCGCCGCATCGTTCGCGCTCTTCGCCTTCTTCTCGACCTCCTCGAGGCCCTTCACGGTGGCGACGAGGCCGGTCCCCGTTTGCGTGACCTCGATCGGGACCTTGACCACCATCAGGCGTCACCCTCGGTAGCAGCCGGCCCGCGTAGCCAGGCCGCGACAGGTTCGCTGTGCAGCGCCCGGATCGCGCGCAGCACGACCGCGCGGGCCTCGGCCGGCTGCATGTCGGCTGTGATCGCCTCGACCAGGACAGGGAGCAACGCCCGCGTGTGCTCCGGGAGCGCGGCGTAGACGATCGCCGCGGCGGCGTCGTTCTCAGGCCACAGCTCGACCCGCGGGCAGTCCTGGCCGAACTGCCTCCGGTGCTGCTCGGGGTTCACACATGGATCGAGGCTGATGTCCTCACCCACCCGGATCGGCTCGGGGTCGAGGTCCCGCGGCGTCCAGGCGGCCGGGCGAGAGCGCATCGACAGCTCGAACGCGCGCGCCTCCCCCGGCGTCTCGATCGTGTATCCGCCGAGCATCTTGCAGCCCCTACACCTCTCCGGGCTGATCGCTGGATAGCCCTGGCGGAAGGCTATCCAGCCGATCAGTTTCCCTCGGCCTCCTCCTCAGCCTCGGCGTCCTCGCCGCGGAGCTTCCGCGCCGTCGAGCCCATGAACTCGACGAGATCGGGGAGCCCGGCGAAGACGAGGGTCTTGAGGGCGTCGGTCCAACGGCCGTCCAGCCTCACTACCGCCCCCACGTCGAGCTTCTCGTTGAGGAGCCCCGAGAGCCGCGCCGCGGCCTCGGGCCCCGCCACCTCGAGGTCGAACCCGACGGAGTCCACCAGGCAGTAGGCCGCCTTCTCGACGTTTGCCTTGTTCTGGGCCTCGACATCGAGGTCCTGCTGCACTCCCTTCGCGGCGTAAGTGATGCGGCGCTTGGCGCCGAAGTGCTTGCCGTCGATCCGGCGCTCTTCGGCCGGAGGAAGCCGGCGGATACGGAGCGATACCTTCTCCTCTCCCTCCTCGCGCCAGACGAAGATCTCCCCCGGGTCCGATTCGGTAGGTGCGTAGAACTTCACCGCCATACGTTCACCTTCCTACGCGAGCGCGTCCGTCGCGTCCTGGTTGGAGTTGTCCCATGTGACCGCGTCCACGTAGCCCGTGGTGAACCCGGTCGGGATCGCGGTGACGTGCCACGCCGTGAAGGGGATCGTCCACGTCTGGCCACCGGGGCCCGGGATGCCGACCTTGGCCTCGCCGAACTGCAGGTTGGGGAGCCACAGCTTGTGGTTGAAATACTCCGTCGCCGACCCCGCGAGGTTCGGCGAGGTGATCGTGAGGGTCGCCTTCTTCCGCGTCAGCGCCATCGCCTCGGCCAGGAAGACGGCGTTCCCGCCCGTGCCGTCCTGCAGGGCCGGGAAGTCGAACGACCCCGACACCTTCAGGAAGCCGGTCTCGATCGGCTCGTCACACTTGTCGCCGCCACCCGTGCTGAAGCGAGCTTCCATCGCGCGCTCGATGTTCAGCTCGAACCCGGAGATGTAGATGGCATCGCCGCCGGCGAGGCCCGCGCCGCCCTGGGCGTTCATGAGCAGCACGGCCTGGCTGAAGAGCGCGAACTCGCGGTTGGTCGGCAGCGTGATCGAGTCGATCGTCGTCGTGGTGTTGGCGGCCGACGCGTCCGTCCAGTCGCGGCAGATCCCCGAGACCTCGATCTCGATCCGCTCGCCGGCCTTGCCGGAGATCTTGAGCTTGTTCCACTTGACCGAGGTCAGCTCCTCGACTTTCGTGTCCTTGATCGACTCGTAGGCGAGCGTGTTGAAGATCGCGTCGAGCGAGTCCTTGATCTTGAAGGTGTGCTTCTTCGCGGTCGTGTCGACCGTGGCCGGCACGCCGGCCGTGCCCAGCACGTAGGCGATCTCGCGGCCGTTGCCCTCGTAGCGGAGAGCCGTCTGCAGCACGACCGTGATGTTGCGCAGCCCTGCGCTCGCCTCGCGCTGCGTGACGCGGCCGGTGATCTGGTTGTCCTCGATCATCGCCGCCCCACCGGACGGGACGAGCGAGACGACCTCGATCCCGTCGAGGGCGGCCGGCACGGTGGCCGTGCCCCACGTGGTGCCCTTCTTCCGGCCGACGATCCCCTGGAACCCCTTTGCGCGAGCCATGCTCTAACCCTCCTTCTCGATATCGGGCTGCTTCGGGGCCCGCTGCCGCTGCTTCATGGCGAGGAACCCGACGGCCTCGAGCTGCGCGGCCTGGGCCTCGGAAACCTCCATCTCGCCGGCGACGAGGTCTAGACCCGTGGCCGGGTGGTAGCCGTTCACCGTGCACTCGACCTTCATTAGCCTTGCTCCTTTCGCTCCCGCTCGCGGAGTCGCTCCACGAGCCGCCGGTGGGAGGCCTCCAGCCGTTCGCCCTGGCTCGGCTCCTCCGGCTCGCCAGCAAGCGTCGCGACGCTCTTCCTGGCCCTCTCCTCGACCTCCTGGAGACCCCTGACCGTCGCCTCGAGGCCGGTGCCGGCCTGAGCGATTTCGATCGGGACGCGGATGACGGTCATGGCGTCCTCGCCGGGTAGGTGTAGACGGCAGAGAAGCGCGCCTCGGCGACCGCCCACCCTTCGACGTCGGTGTCGCGGTCCACGATCAGCGAGCCGGTGACGATATTGCTCACCAGGCCTCCGAGCGTCACATCCAGCAACAGCGCCCGCAGGAAGTCGCGGACCATCCGGTCCTGCTCGATCGCCTTCGTCCCGGCGTCGGCGCCGAAGGGGTCGGCGTCGGCCGCTTCCGTCGGGCGCAGCAGCAGCACGAAGAACTCAGCCGTGGCCTCCATCCGCCCGCCCGTCGTCGCGTCGCCGGTCGACTCCTCCCGGTGGCGCTCGTCCCCCGCCCGGATCGCGTACACCAGCCCGACCGTCGGATCGGCGAGGAGCCGATCATAGGCCTGCACGCGTACCACCCGGGCCGGCGTGTACCAGTAGGTCGTACCGCCGTCGGTGACGATCGCCGCGAAGCGGTCGATCAGAGCCTGCGCGATCTGGTTGTGCTTGCTCTCCACGGCTACAGCCCCGCCTTCTGGATCGCGGTCGCGATGCCCTGCTCGAGCTCCTGGCCGAGCACCGCCTCGGCCCGAGCGGCCGCGGAGGCCATGAACGGGGAACGGGGGATCCTCGATCCCGGGTGAGTGACGATCTTCGTCGACACCCAGCGCCCCCCCACCTGGAAGGTGAGGTAGCCGCCCTGGGCGAGCTGCTGCGCACGGAGCGACCGTCTACGCGAGTAGCCCCCGGCCCGGGTCGGCTTGATCGAGTGGCTCTTCGTCTTGCCGCCGGTCTCGATCAGCGCAGCGAAGCCCTCGGTCTTGAGCGAGCCGAGCCAGGATCGTTGGCCGCGCGCGAAGTCCTGCCGCAGCTCGAGCTTCCCGCGCTTCACGATCAGCGGGATCGTCTTCTTCCTGACGGCTGCGCCGATCGTCGACCGCTTGAGCAGCTCGGCCGCGTGCGACCGGCCCGCGCTCATCGCCCGGCGAATCGCGTTCGTCGTCGCCTTGACGAACGCATCCTCGGAGAAGGCCCGGAGCTTGGCGATCGCCTGCGGCAGCGTGACGGGCCCCGTGCTCATGCGTCCCGCTCCCCGGACACCCAGAACGCGAAGCGTCCCTCTGGCGCGAGCGCGGACTTCATCTCGGGGGTCAGTTGCGCCGGCGCGAAGCGCGTGTAGTTGCCGAGGGCGTCGGAGGCGCCGGAGACGCCGAAGTCCCCACGCTTCGTCTCGCCCCAGATCAGCGCGGCGTAACGGAGCGCGACCGCCTTGATCCGGGCCGGGACCGTGGCCGTCGTGGCATAGCCAGCGGAGTAGATGACCTTGATCGCCCGGGAGCCGGTGTGCCAGTTCCGCAGCCCGCCGAGGCCTTCGATCCGACGAATGGTCCCGGTCGGCTTGATGACCTGGTATCCCGTGTCAACCACGAGGAGGGCGCCGGCGCCGTAGGTGCGCGGCGTCACGGTGTCCTCGTGCACGCTCGTGACCGTGATGATCGGCCACTCGAGCGTCCGGAGATCTGACGCCCCGACCGGCGTGGCCTCGGCGCGCATCGTGTGGTACTCGGTGAGGCTTCCGCGCGTCACGATCTGGCGTCCCAAGTGGACCTCGATCTCGTCCGATACGCGGTTGATGACCCCCTCGAGCACCGGGTCTTTCGCCGCGCCGCCGGCGCCGACGTGGCCCTTCAGCTCCTCGATGTCCAGGAGCGCATAGGGCGATAGGGGCATGAGCTACGGCCGCCCCCGGCGCGCGACCGCGGCTTCCGGAGCCCGGCGCGTCGCCGTCTCCACCTCCGGCTCGGCCCGCGCGACGAGCCCCGCGGCGATCCACGCGAGCCCAACCGGACCGGGCACCTCGAACACGTCACCCTCCACCGGCGAGGCAGCCGGCGAGGCGAACGACTTGAGAGCGCGAACCCTCATGTTGGGGCCCCGGAGGCGAGCCCTCGCCCGCCCCCGGGAAGCCTCCGGTTAGGCGGTGCGGAGGTAACGGACCGCGGTCGTGTCGATGAGGTTCCCGTCCGATCGCTGGAACGCCAGGAACACGACCTGGTGGTTGAGCACCCGCAGCTCGTCGGCCCGGATGAAGACCGGGGCGCCGGCGTCGCGGACGTGGTACGACGCGAAGTTGCCGAAGAGCACGAGCCTCTTGTTGGTCGAGAAGGCCGAGTCGACGTCGTTGTTCACGATCACGGGTTTCCCGAAGACCCGGTCCGGCTGGCCCGCGAGCAGGCTCATCTCCCAGAGGTAGCGGTTCTGGGAGTCCTTCAGCTTCCGCAGGTACGCCGCGACCGTGTCGTGCACCATGAACGCCGTGGACGGCATGTCGCGGTAGGCGGCGTCGACGGAGTGGAACAGGTCGATCACCTCGTCGAAGGTGATCGCGTTCGTCGCCGCGGCCGTCTTCCCGAGCGCCGCACGCACCTGCACGCCGAACGGGAGGGTCGTCCCCGCGCCGGCGGTGAAGTCCGTGTTCTGCTTCCGGCCGATCCTGGTGCCGAGCGCGGCGCCCAGGTAGACGGGCAGGTTCATCGACGAGTCCTGCAGCAGCTCGACCGGGACGATGACGGCCTTCGAGCTGTACTTGAACGCGCCGAGGTTCACGGCTCCGAACGTGGGGTCCGCGGACGTCGTCACGGCGCCGCCGTCGTCGACGATCTCGCCGGTGTTCGCGGTGTCGTCGACGGTCGGGAACGGCAGCGGCGCGCCGGTGACCGTCGGGACCACGGTCGCGACGTTGCGCACGCGACCGTACCACTTCTGCACCTCGACGAACGCCTTCATGAGCTCGTCCGGGATGCTCGCCTGACCCTGGGTGGCCGTCACGCTCGACAGGGCGCGGGTCTCGAGCTCGCGCCGGCCGTAGCGGAAGCCGATGCGCTGGGCGGCCGCGATCATCTCCTCGGTGGCGTGCTCGCCGCACGCCCAGGCCCGGAATGCCAGGCTCGCGTCGACCTGGGCGTTCGGGACGACCTCGACGGTCGTCTCCGTGCGGCGCCCGCGGCTCTCCGCGAGCGCCCGCTCCTCGGCCTCCTGCAGTGCCGCGCGGTCGATCGTCCCCTTGATCGACTGGATCTCCGCGTGCATCGCGTCGAAGGCCGTCTGCTCCTCGGGGGTCAGCTCGCGCTTCTCCGCGGCCGCCTTGTCCAGGAGCGCCTTGCTGTCCTCGTTCAGCTTCAGCCGCTTCTCGATCAGGTGCTTGAACATGTCCCGTGCGCCTCCTGCGCTGTCGCCAGGAAGCGCCGGGCCAAAAAGCCAAGGGCGCGAGCCCTGGCGGGATCAAACGGAATCACCGCTTCAGGCTTCGCGCCCGGGTAGCCGGTCGAGAAGTCTTAGGACGGTGCGGAGTCGGCGGATAGCCGCGTCACCCGCACCGAACTAGTCGTCAGCGAGCATCGTAGCACGCGCGTCAACAGGCGACCACCTCGACGGTTTCACCGCCTGGAGCACGAAGAGCAGGTTCTCGTCGTCCTCCCGGCATGCGCCGGGCACGGGCCTGAAGTCAGCCCGGTAGCAGAAGCGGAAGTCGCTCATCGCCGTCTTGCCCACCTGGCGCACGTACTCGGCCTGGTCGAGGAATACCAACGTCCCGCTCGTGATGACGCGCCGGTGGCTCGGATCACCCCAGGCCCACATCGAGCGCCAGCTCGGGCACGTCGCCGCCAGGAACCCGCCCGGCTTGAGGATCCGCCAAAGCTCGGAGAACTGCGCGAAGAAGGTCCGGAAGTCGCCCTGCTGGCCGAGATGCTCGAGCACCTCGTAGGCGTGCACCTCGTCGAACGTGTCGTCCTCGAACGGGTAGGGCAGGACCTCGAGGTCGTGGACCACGTCCGGCCCGTGGTCGGCGTTGTGGTCGAGCGTGACGAGTCTCGACCAGACGCGCCGCCCGTCGATGATGATCCGGCGCTCCCGGGAGCTTCCACAACCGAGCAGCAGCTCCGTTCGCCCGACCGTCGGCACCACCCCGGGGTCGAGCTCGGTTCGGCTCACTTCAACCCGCAGCCGGCACAGAAGCGGTTGCCGTTGCGGATGACCGCTGCGGTAGGCAACACGCGCCCACACATCGCGCAAGACGGGAGATCTGCCTCCGAGAGCCGCTGCCGCGCCTTGTTCACGCTCATCGGCACCGCCGGTGGAGCGGGCGGCGTTGCGTGTTCCCTCACGTGCTCGAGCGCACGGGCCGACACCTGCGTCTGCGGATACGCCGGATAGGCCACCGGCGAGACGTCGAGTAGCTCGAGGTCGACGAGCTCGCGGATCTGCTCGCCGTCCTGCAGCCGCCAGTTGTCGGTCAGGGTACGGAAGCCGAACGACATCCCGTCCACGTCACCCCGCCGGATCGAGGCGAGGAGGTCCTCGGCCGCCTGGGTTTCGGGTGGGTTGATCTCGACCCTCAGGCCCTTCTCGTCGACGGCGAGCTTGAGCGTGCCGCTCTTCGTGCGGCCCAGCACGACGTCCGAGTTGTGGTTCCAGAGGGCCCTCACGTCGTGCTCCTCTTCGAGCGCACGGTCGAAGGCGCCGGGGAGGATGATCTCGCGGAAGCCCCAGAGCTCCTCGCTGAGCTCGTTGAACACGGCGGCGTATCCGACGATCGTCCGCCCCCCCTCTGCGGCCCGGACCTCAGCCTTCCCCAGCGAACGACGTTCGATCTCCGGCTGCTTAAGCGGCATGACTCTCCTCCACCTTGAGTGCTGCGACGGCGTCGGCCATCTCCACCGGGCGCAGGTGATCCCATCGCTGCAAGAGCAGCTCCGTCTGTGCCTCGAGGTCCTGCGCACGCAGTTCGAGAAGCTCGTGCCGCGACCGCTCTACGTAGGCCCGGGCGAGCTCCTTGCTCGTCTTCGCGCCGTCGTTCGTCGAGCCGGCCATGAAGTAGCGCAGCGCCACGACGGGCTGCAGGAGCTCGGCGAGCACGTCGGCCTCGCGGCCGTAGAACTCGGCCACCCACTGCTCGAAGGCCTTCGCCCCGCGCTTCGCCGCCCGCCGCGCCTTCTCGGCCTCGCGCCGGCCGAAGCGGGCCGTCAGACCCACGACCACGGGCCGGAGCCCGCGGGCCACGTCCACTGGGGCGGGCGGTGGGGGCGCGGCAGCCGGAGCCGGAGGAGTGGCGGGAGTCGGCTCCGGCTTCTTCTCCGGCTTGGGAAAGTTCTCGAGCTTCGCGACGTATTCGGGCGTCATCGCGCCCATGTCGACGTAGGTCTTCTGGACCTGGCTGCGCGTCCTCGCGTCGGTCCGCAGCACCGCGGCGCGCACGTGCTCGACATAGTAGGTCCCCCGCTGCGCCTCCGAGATCAGCTTCCGGTTGCACTCCTGCTCGATCAGCACGAGCCATGGGTCGAGCGTGTTGTCGAGGAAGTCGAGCCGGCTCGATTCGTAGTTCCCTCCCGGCCGCTCCGCCGTCTTGTAGCCGATCATCGCCGGGTTGAGGTTGAGCCACCGGGCGACCTCCAGGACCTGCACCTCGCGGGTCTCGATCAGCATCGCCTCCTTCGCCGGGACAGACATCACGTGCGCCTTCATGCCCTCCTCGAGGACGGCCGTCCGGTGCGCACGGTCGGGGCCTTGGTGTAGTGCCTTCCACGAGCTCTTGAGCCGCTCGCTCGCATCGGCGTTCAACTTCGCCGGGTGCTCGAGGAGTACGCCCGGGAAGGCGCCGTTTCCGAAGAAGGCGGCCCCGTACCGCTCCGCGGCAAGGCCGAGGGCGAGCGACTGTTTTGCCATCTGCACCACGGAGTAGCCCCGGAGCCCGTCGAAGCCGAGGCCAGGCACGTGGAAGATGTCCTCGCGGGGGATCTTGACGCTCCCGTTGTAGACGTAGACGAGCCGACCGCCCTCCACCCGCGGCTCGATCCTGTCGGGCGCGATCGTCCAAATCGCGATCGGCCGCATGGCCCTGTCCCGCTCGATCTCGGCGTAGCCGTTCCCCCAGGTGAGCACGTGCCCCATGAGCGTCCGCCAGAAAGAGAATGGGACGAGGAAGGGGTTCGGCTCGCCCTGGACGATCCACGCGGCGCCGTGGTTCGGGGTCTCCTCGCGATCGTCCGCGGCGAGCTTGCGATAGACCTTCCGCGGGAGCTTGGCGATCGCCGACGAGATGAGGTTGACGGCCGCCCAATAGCTCGCGAGCGTGAGCGCGGTGCGCTCGTTGACGGCGACGCCGGCGGCGGTCGGCTCGTCCAGCAGACCGAGGGCCTTGAACTGATCGAGCGTGAGCTCGCGCTTCTCGGTGCGGCGCGGCCAGCGAAGCCAGTCTCGGAAGCCCATCTCAGTCCTCCACGATTTCGCCCATGCCGTCGCTGCTGGCGTCGAGCTGCGTCGTCGCGAAAGCGAGAGCCTTCTCGTCGTCGTGCGAGCAGCGCCGCGTCTTGTAGTGGCCGAGCCCTGGGACGTGCGCACACCAGAGCTTGAAGCCCGCGGCCGCGGCGCGCACGGAAAACGCCAGGTCCTCGCCCTGCGACTGGTAGCGGAAGGCGCGCGGCGTCGGCGCCGCGGGGCTCTTCGGCAGGTAGAGATGGTGCCACCAGCACGCGCCGTCGGCCTCAGCGATCGCCGCGAAGACGTCCCGGTGGATGAGCGCGCAGGCCGTCGCGATCCCGTCGACCTCCATCGGCTCTGTCGGGACAGGATGGATCGGATCCCACACGCCGGGCGTGTCCGTCCGCCGGAACGCGCAGCTCGGATAGGCGCCGAGCGGCACGCTCGCCGCGAGCACCTTGCGGCTCTCGCCGGCGAGGGCGAGCAGCGTCTCGAGCAGCGTCGGCGGGAACTCGATGTCCGTGTCCACCTGCAGAAGCCACTCTGGAGAGCCCCGATCGTCGAATCGCTCCGTCAAGAGGGTCCGGTTGTCCGCCACGTATAGCCCGGCCGAGTGCGTCATCTGGGCGAGCAGGCGCTCCCGCGGGGGCTTCGCCTGCTCGTATCCGAGGAGCCGGAGGCACGAAGCGTGGAACGGCACCGTAACGGAGCCCCCCGTGGGATAGGCGAAGACCACCTTCCCACCCCTCGTCCGCCCCGCGTTCAACCTGGCCTCACGTCCCACGCATCTCCCCCTCAGATCACCAGCAGCCCGCGTTCTTCGTACACCGAGGGCCCCGGTGGAGGCGCCTGCGCAGTCAGCCGGGACAGTCCCATCAGCCCCGACACCACGCCGTCGATCTTCTTGTTTGCTCTCCTCGGCTTGACTGGGCGGATGCGGCCGGCGTCGTCGCGCTTCACCGCCACGTTCTCGACGTTCCACCGGAGCAGCCTGTTCCCGTCGTGTACCCAGCGCCGCGACTTGACCAGCGCCTCGAACACCTGGCAGGGCTCGTTGAGGTGCTGGTAGTTCTGCAGGATCTCGACCGTCTTGAAGCCGGCCTTGTCGCGCAGGCGGTTGGCGATGTCCGTGGCGAAGGCCGGGTCGTATCCGATCTCGCCCTGCTTCAGCAGCGCGAACCGGGGCGCGATCTTCGTGGTGATGTCCCGGTACACGCGGTCATAGTCGATCGACGCGCCCTCGGTGATCGTCAGCAAGCCCGCCGCCGCCCAATCCCGGTAGGACGAGAAGCCCTCGCGCTCGCGGTCGCGGACCGTCTCCTCGGGGAGCCAGAAGAACGGCAGGCCGTATACGCGGAAGTTGAGCGAGACCTCGCGCTTCGCCGGCTCGAAGGTCTCCTCATCAGCCGTCGTGACTTCGATCTTGATCTCGGTCTCGAGCGGCTGGCGCAGCACGACGTGGAAGGCGACCAGATCGATCTTCTGCGCCATGTCCAGCCCGGCGGCGCACTCGAGGCCGTCGTACCCTGCCGGGAAGGGCGCCTCGCACTCGTCCCACCACTCGCTGGGGATCCACGCCGTCGCCTGGTTGACCCATCGGTTCAGGTTGAACTTGAGGAAGTCGTTGCGCTTGCGCGGCGTGTCCTGGGCGGCCTTGCATTCGGCAGCGAAGATCGTCGGGTTTACCGTGATCCCGAAGCCTGGATTCGTCTTCTTCCACACCCGCTCCGACGTCCAGTCCTCCTTGGCCCCGGCCTCGAAGACGACCGGCAGATAGGACTCGTCAATCGTGGGGTCCTTCAGCACCCGCTTGGCGACTTCGTATTCCTCGGCGCAGATCGACTCGTCGTCGTCGCCGGCGTGCGACAGCATGACCATGAGGGGCTGGCGCCGCTTGAGCATCGACTTCCGGAGGGCCTCGAAGAGGTCGCGGTTCTTCTGGGTGTGGAACTCGTCGATGATGACCCCGTGCGGCCGCCCGCCGTGGGCGCCCGCCGCGTCCGCAGCAATGGCCTTGTAGAAGCCGCGCGACGTCGGGCAGTAGATCGAGTCGCGCAGGACCTGGGCGAGCTCGGACAGGTCTGCCGACTGCTCGACCATGATCTTCGCCGACTCGTGGACGACCTTCGCTTGGTCCTTGTCGGTCGCCACCGAGAAGACCTCGGCCGCAGGCTCATCATCGCAGAGCAGGAGAAGGAGCCCGAGACCGGAGCCCCAGGGGCTTTTCCCGTTGCCCTTGGGAGCGAACAGAAAGACGAAGCGGAAGCGGCGACAGGATGTCGCCGCGCTCTTCCATCCGAAGGTCGCCCGCGTCGCGAACCGCTGATAGTCGAGCAGCTCGAAGGCCTCGCCGGCGAACTCGCCGATATGGTGCGTGAGGAACGTCGGGAAAAAGTCGCACGCCTTGTCTGCGGCCTCGGCGTCGAAGTAGTAGCGGCCGTCGGGGCTCTCCCATCTCTTGCGAGCCCTCGACCAGGTGGCGGGGATCTCGATCGTTACGCCCGGCCAGCGAAGATGGGGCGCCTTCCTGGTTCCCCACCACGGAAGCCGCGGGCTGGCCTTCTTGGCCGCCGCCTTACGCTTTGCCACCACTGATCCCACGGAGTCCCCTGAAGAATCGGTCGTGCTTCGGCTTCTCGACCGGCGCCTTCGTGACCGTCTTCACCCTCGAGCGGGCGACCGACGTCATTCCGAGCTCGGCAGCCTGGCGCAGGTAGAGGCTGCCGAGCTGGTTGACCGTTCGCTGGATCGTGATCCGCGCGGCCCGGTCCAGGTCGCGCTTCGACTTCTCCTTCTCCCAGTACTCGAGGTCCATGGCCGTCTTGCAGTGCGTGATGAACAGCGGCACGTCGGTCGCGCGCAGCTGACCGGAGTCCTTCATCGCCTCGGCGTGGTCGCGCCAGAGGCGGAAGCCGGCGCCGCGGAGGTCCTTGGGCGCCGACGTGACGTCGGCCTCGGGCACGTCCGGCTCGTCGTAGTTGACACGGCTCGGCCGGGTCTCGCCCTTGGCGAGCTTCTCGGCGGTGGTGGCTGGCCTGCGTCCTCTCATCGGGCCCTAGGCCGGGGGCGCAGACGTTGCAAGAGGGGAGAAATCCCTGCGCGCGCGAAACCGCCAATTCCGTCCGCGTGTGCGCGAGGCTGCAAAGCGGTACCGCTACCAGTCCGAAG
>Ga0209751_10004263_pt1 | contig 13739 bp, 14 predicted proteins | sample RifCSP13_1_FD_184019 | JGI IMG/M metagenome (GOLD analysis project Ga0209751, IMG submission 184019) | Soil microbial communities from Rifle, Colorado - Rifle CSP2_sed 13_1 (SPAdes) (version 2) | ecosystem: Environmental > Terrestrial > Deep subsurface > Rock core/Sediment | place: Rifle... | reverse complement strand
CGGGAGTGAAAGCGTTCGCAGTCACGGTCCTGATGCTCTTCAAGCACTACTTCCGCGACCGCACAAGCGTGTTCTGGGGACTGGTCTTTCCGCTCCTCCTGATGGGGCTCATCGGCCTCGCCTTCGGCCGGGGGGAGAACCTCTCGTTCGCGGTCGGCCTCGTGGATGAGGGGGGCGGCCCGCTGACGCAGGGCTTGCGGCATGGGCTCGCCCAGGTGCCGGTGTTCAGGCTGACGGACGAGGAGGATGAGGCGTCCGCGCTGGACGCGCTCCGGCGCGGGCGCCGCACCCTTGTGGTGGTAATCCCGCCCGTGGGGACCGGCGAGGCGGTCCGCGTGTACTACGATCAAGCGCGGCTCCAGGAGTCCCGCACGGCCATGGTTATTCTCGACCGGTTCATCGCGGAGGCAAATCTGCGCATCGCCGGCGTAAAGCCGGCGCTCCGCGTGCAGGCCACGGGCGTGGCGGCGGCGCGGCGGGTTCGCTTCTTCGACTTCCTGCTGCCGGGGATTCTGGCGATGACGGTGATGAACTCCGGCCTGAACGGTTTGACCTGGGTGATCACCGAGTACCGGCAGCGGCTCGTCCTGAAGAGGGTGCTGGCCACCCCCGTGCATCCGCTGGCGTTCCTCGGCGGGCTCGTCGCCCGATACGCGGCGACCAATCTCGTCCAGCTCGCAGTGATCATCGTTATCGCCGTGGTGGCCTTCCACGCCACGATCGTCGGAAGTCTGTGGACCCTCACCGGCCTGGCGCTGCTGGGCACCCTCGTCTTCGTCGGCATGGGGATCGCCGTCTCCACCGTGTCGCGCACCCCGGAGTCGGCGAACCTCCTGGGCAGCGCGCTCAGCTTCCCGATGATGTTCCTCGCCGGTACCCTCTGGCCGCGCGAGTACATGCCGGCGTTCCTGCAGCCGGTCATCTCCGCCCTCCCGCTGACGCCCCTGGTCGAGGTGATGCGCGCGGTGGCGGCCCGCGGTGAGGCAGTGTCTGTGTACTGGACCAGCCTGCTCTATCTCTCGGCCTGGGGCCTCGCCTCCTTCGTCCTGGCTGCCTGGCGCTTCAAGTGGGAGTGAGCCTGCTAGAAGCCCCTGATTGAGAACCCGGTGTGAGCCTCTGCCACGGCAACGTCACCGTGGAAGAGGTCGGCAGTGCTCAGCGTTCTCGCCAATCGTCTGTCGCCGTGTGCCAACGCCCGGACGATCTGCTCCTGCAGTCGTTCGCACTTGGCGAAGTACTCCCGGCGTGCCGGGGAGCGATGCCCCGTTGTCGGGTGACGACTGAGCGAGTCGTGGTGAAGCCTGCGTGAATAGAGCACTTTGGGGACGTTGCCGATGTCCATGTAGCGGAGGAGCCGCCGGTTGAGGTCGGAGTCGGCGCCGAGCGTCGTGTGGCCATCGAACCCGCCGAACTCGAGGAGCAGATCCCGCTCGAAGAGCTGGCTGCCGTGTTTGCACAGCACGCCGTGCCGCCCATGGAGGACTTGATATCCGACCCGCCCGCGGGCCGCGGGAACGTGAGGATAGATTGCCAGACTGTGCCGATACCCCTCCGCTTTCAGCAGGATGCCGGTTCCCGACCGGGGCCGGATCCCCGGTGGGAAGAATTGATGAACACACGTCCCGCACACACGGAGCCGCCGCCGGTGCAGCCAGGCCGCCTGGTCCGCCAGGCGGGTTGGATGGCTGACATCGTCGGCGTCCTGGAGCGCGATCAGCCGTCCGCGGGCGAGTTGGGCGACCACCCAGTTCTTGATCTGGTAGGGTCCTACCCGCCGCGCCAATCGAAAAACCGCCAGCCGGCGGTCGCCGCCGAACCGGCGGACGACGCGATCGTATGAGTCGTCCTCGCTGCAGTCGTCCACACAGAACACCTCGAAGTGATCGTATGTCTGTGCCAGTACCCCCTTCAGGCAGAGGTCGATCCAGCGGCCGGCATTGCGCATGGGAATGACCACCGAGATGAGGTCCTCGCCGGGGACCGGCGGGCGCCGGCTGAAGTGATCAGAGGGCCTCATGTGCCGGAGTGCGGCGAGGACCTTCACGCTTCGGCGGATCTCATCCGCGTACTCGCCCGGAGAGATCTCCGGCACAGCCTGATGCAGATCCAGGGATCGCGCGATGACTTCATTTCAGCCGGGGAGGCCCCGCCAGTCTATCTCTCGTATGATAGATAGACATTCATGTGCCGGGGACTGTTAGGTGGGAATGAGCCACTAAACCTTCCCTCCCGCCTCCGCAGTCGTAGCAGGTAACACCGGTCACCAAAGCGAGGCACGGCGCATGGCTGAGGCTCCTCTGCGCAAGTTCCAGGCCACCCCGGCGAACCCGTGGAACCGGCCCAAGGCGGCGCATTTGTTGAACCGGGCCGGCTTCGGGGGGACGCCCGAGCAGATCACCCGCCTCGCCGCGATGCGGGTGGAGACCGCGGTCGACGAGGTGCTCAACTACGAGCAGACGTCCGACGCGGCATTTCCCGAGGTGGACTTCTCCCGGCTGCGCGAGTTGTATGCGGCCGTGCAGCGGGCGCGCCGGGAGCGCGCGGATCAGCGCACCCTGCGGGAGCTGGCCAATCAGATCAACCGCGAGAACCGCCTCAAGTTCCAGGAGCTGCGGGCGAACTGGATCGGCCGGATGATCCAGACCACGCGGCCGCTCCAGGAGAAGACGGTGCTGTTCTGGCACGGCTTCCTCGTCTCCGGGTTCCCTGAGACCGGGGCCTCCGAGCACATGGCGATCCAGCTCGACCTCTTCCGCCGCATGGCCACCGGGAACTTCAAGGAGCTCATCCTCGGTATCTCCCGCGACCCGGCGATGCTCAGCTACCTCGACAACAACAGCAACCGGAAGGGGCGCCCGAACGAGAACTACGCCCGCGAGCTGCTCGAACTGTTCACGATGGGGATCGGTAACTACACGGAGCAGGACATCAAGGAAGCGGCGCGGGCATTCACCGGATGGACGTTCGCCGGCAACGACTTCGTCTTTCTGCGGAACCAGCACGATGACGGGCCGAAGACCTTCCTGGGACGTACCGGCAACTGGGACGGTACGGACGTCATCAACATCATCTTCGAGCAGCCGGCGACGGCGCGGTTCCTCCCCCGGCGGCTGTGGGAGTTCTTCGCTTATCTCTCTCCGGAGGAGCCGCTCGTCGAGGAGTTGGTCGGCGTCTTCCGGCGGAGCAATTGGGAAGTCAAGCCGCTCCTGCGAACGATCTTCCAGTCCGCCGCCTTCTACTCGGAGCGGGCGCTCCGTGCTCAGATCAAGAGCCCCGCGCAGCTTGTGGTCGGCGCGGTGCGTCTCACCGGCGCCGGGATCCCGGAGCTCGGCCTGGCCCGGGCGATGGATCTGATGGGGCAGGCCCTGCTTTACCCGCCCAACGTCGGGGGGTGGCCGAAGGGGCAGGGCTGGGTGAACACCGCCACGATGCTTGTGCGCTACAACTTCAGCAACCTCCTCGTCTCCGGTACGATGCCCGGTGTCGGGCGGCAGCGGCCCACGGCTGCGCGCGTGGACCATCTCGTTGACGCCGGCCGAGTGCGCACTGCGGGTGACGTCATCGATCAGCTCGTGGACCGCTTCATCCAGAGCCCCCTGGACGGCCGCCGGCGCTGGGGTCTGCTGCGGGCGTTCGGCACCAATCGAGAGGACACGCCGATCGTCCTGGATGGGGAGCGCGGCCAAGAACAGCTGCGTAGTGCCGTCCATCTGGTCATGAGCACGCCGGAATTCCAGTTGCACTAGGGAGCGCCGATGAGCCAGGGGATGACGCGGCGGGAGTTCATCAGGAAGGGCCTCACGATGGTGGCCGTGGGCGCGACGGCTCCGTCGTTCATCACCCGCACGGCCCTGGCCATGAACAATCCCTGGGACGTCGCCCAGGTGACGAGCCGTCCGGGCGTGCCCGACGACCGCATCCTCGTCGTCGTGCAGATGGGCGGGGGCAACGACGGCCTGAACACCGTCGTGCCCTTCGGCAGCGACGCGTACTACCGCGCCCGGCCCAACCTGGCTGTCCCCCAGAAGGACGTGATCAGGGTTACCGATGACCTCGGCTTCCACCCCAGGCTCACGCAGCTCAAGGAACTCTACGACAAAGGCGCGGTCGCCGTCATCCAGGGCGTTGGCTATCCCAACCCGAGCCGGTCCCACTTCAAATCCATGGAGATCTGGCACACCGCCGATCCGGAAGGCCGGGTCGTCCGCTACGGTTGGATCGGCCGCTACTTCGACAGCAAGTGCCCGGTCTGTGAGCAGCCCACGGTGGGTGTGAACATTGGGCCCGCCATGCCGCTGGCGATGCAGGCGGAGAGCGGCATGGGCGTGAGCCTTGAAGCTCCGGAGGCCTTCCAGTGGATGCCGTCGTTCAACGGCATCGGAGACAGGGAGGAGCAGGAGCTCTTCCGTCTCCTCAACGCGCCGGCGGCCAACGAGGCCGGGACGATCGACTTCCTGCGGCACACCGCGATGAACGCGTATGTGTCCGCAGAACAGGTCCGGGGCGCGGTGCGCGCCTACCGCGGCGGGGTTGACTACGCGAGTACCCGCTTCGCCACGAACATGAAGCTCATCGCGCAGATGATCGCGGGGAAACTGCCCACCAAGGTGTATTACGCGCACATCACCGGATTCGACACCCACGCCACGCAGCGGGGCATCCACGAGACCCTCCTCCAGCAGCTGGCCGAGGGCGTCGCCGCATTCTACCGGGACCTGGAGGCTCAGGGCAACGCCGACCGCGTCCTCGTCCTGGCCTTTTCCGAGTTCGGCCGGCGGGTGGCCGAGAACGGCAGCGCGGGGACCGATCACGGCACGGCGGCGCCCATGTTCGTCTTCGGGAAGCCGCTCCGGCCAGGGCTCTACGGCCAGCAGCCGAGCCTCACCGACCTCACAGACGGGGACCTCAAGCACGGCATCGACTTCCGCTCAGTGTACGCTACGGTCCTGGACCGCTGGCTGGGGACCGATCCACAGAAGATCCTTGGTCACAACTTCGAGCAGGTCAACTTCATCTAGCAGACACCGAAGCCTCGCGTCAGCCCCTCGGTTGCCATGATGACTAATTCTGGTTATCATATGGTCATGAGGCAGGTGCGCATCTCCGAGCTAAAAGCCAAACTCAGCGAGTATCTCCGGGCCGTGCGACGCGGCGAGACCATAGCAGTCCTTGATCGTGAGACACCCGTCGCGCAGATCGTCCCGGTACGGGCTCAGTCTGCGCTGCGAGTCCGGAAGCCGGCGCCTGGAGTTCCGCCACTCAAACGTATCCCTTTGCCGAAACCTGCGAAGCTGCCCATCGACGTCGTTCAGTTGCTGCTTGAAGAACGGCAGGGGCATCGGTGATTGCGTACGTCGACGCCTCGGTCCTGCTGAGGGTTGCGCTCGGCCAGCCGGACGCGCTGTCGGAGTGGCGGCAGATCGACCAGGGCATTGCCAGCGCCCTGGTCACGACCGAATGTCTCCGCACCCTGGACCGCCTTCGCCTCCGCGTTGGACTGTCTGACGGCGAAGTGGCGATGCGCCGAGCGGCCATCCTCACGCTGACCGGATCCCTGGAGCTCGTGGAGATCGACTCGGTCGTTCTCGATCGTGCGGCCCAACCGATGCCGACTGAACTCGGCACGCTCGACGCCATCCATCTCGCTACCGCCTTGCTGTGGAAGGACGTGACGCACGCCGATCTGACCATGGCGACCCATGATACCGCGCTCGCCCTTGGCGCCCAGGCTCATGGGCTGCGCGTAGTGGGCGTGAAGTAATGCCCTCTGAGTTCGTCGAGGCGGCGATCGAGGCAGCCCTGCAGGTAGGCGCGATCCAGCTGCGGATGCTGCCCGAGAGCCACGAGTTCAAGGAAGTCACCTTCAAGCGGAATCCGACCGACCTGGTTACACGCGCGGACCATCTATCCGAGGACCTCATCGTCGGACTGCTCCGCGAGCGATTCCCCGACCACGGCATCCTGGCCGAGGAGGGCACGCTGCACAAGGGTGATGAGTACCGGTGGATCATCGACCCCGTGGACGGGACGACGAACTTTGCCCATGGGGTGCCGCTGTTTGCGGTCTCGATTGGCCTCGAGCACCGGGGCCGGCTCGTCGCCGGAGTCGTCTACCATCCGCCGATGGGCGAGCTCTTCTACGCCGACCGCGGTCACGGGGCATTCCTCCGCGCGAGCGGGACCGATGAGGCGCTGGCTGTTTCAGAGATCGCCGCGGTCGGTGAGGCCGTCGTGGCAACGGGGTTGCCCTACGACATACGCGAGACCGGCAGCAATGTCGCCAACATCGCCCGTCTTGCGCGGGTGGCCCGAGAGGTCCGCATCCTGGGCGCGGCGGCCCTCCACCTCGCCTATGTTGCCGCGGGTCGGATGGAGGCGTTCTGGGAGCCCGCCCTCAATCCGTGGGACCTCGCCGCCGGGGCGCTGCTCGTCGAGGAAGCCGGGGGGCGGATGTCGCACATGAGCGGTTCAGAATTCCGCGTGGACTGCCGCGACGTGCTGGCCAGCAACGGTCGCGCCCATGCGGAGATGGTCGCCCTGCTCTCTTCAGCGAGCAGCTAGCCTTCGTTTTGGGCGGGCAGAAGACAATGATCATCACTGTGGCAACGGCGATCGCCGAGCGCGCCATCTCATTTCTCCTTGAGGGCTGTCGACTCAGGATTCGCACCCGACCGCGGACGCTGATGCAGGTTGTTGACGTGAACTGTTGGCACGTTTACGCGGATGGACTGGACCGTCGCGGCGCCTTCGTAGTGGATGACGCGGAAGGCGATCCCCTCCGCAGGGTAGGGGACCCAGTAGGCGATGCCCATCTCGTACCTGGCGTCTTCCACGATCAAAGTTGGGTTCGGCTGCCCGAACTGCCGGATTACTTTCTGGAAGGCCGATCCGACCTGCGTACCGCTCTCGAGACGAACTGCTCCACCGCAGGCCGTCGAGATTCGTGTTAGGCGATCCCTGTCGAACTCTGCGACAAATGCCCCTGGGGAGCACGGGATCTCCGCGAGGGCCTGCTCGACCTGAGCGTGGGTCATGCCGAGCCGCGCGCCTCCGATGCCCTTACCCGGAACGACGGCCCAATAGGGGTCTTCCGCAAAGGCCACTCCGCCGAGGGCGACGATGACGACGGCAGTGATCGCAAGCGCGAGTCGGAACATCCCCATTCCTCCCATGGGGCCTGTCGGCCCAAGCCGCCGCGTAGTCTTGCGCGGCTGTCGTCAGCCTACGCGACGATGGGGACGCTGCCATCCGGAAAAAGGCGTAGGTACCCGATGCAGGTCGGAGGGGGGCTGCGAGGCTAACCTGAGCTAGTCAGCCGGCGAGTGTACAGGCAAGTGCGTTGCGGCCCAGCCGGCAATCTGGGCGCGTCTGTCCATGCCGAGCTTGTTCAGGATATTTGAACGTGAGTGTCAACGGTCCGCGCGGAAATTGCCAGTTCCTCAGCGATCTCGCGGCCTGTTAGCCCGCCGGGGCGTGTGCAGTGGGTCTCTTCCTGCGTGAGTTCCTCGTCACCGGCCGCGAAGCAATGCCCCGAGCGCGAGTCCGGCCATGTAGACCCAGCCAAAGAGCCGGTTGTGGACGAGACAAACGCGGTGGTACCAGAGCGGCCAGCCCACGTAGCCGGGCGGTGGGGCATCCGGCCGGGGTCGCGAGAGGACCGTGACGGCTCTCCAGGCCCGCGGCAGCGCGAGAGCGGCGACGGCGGCGAAGGGCGTCACACGGCCGGCGGCGACGAGAACGCCGATGATGACGTACATCGCGATGATCACGATACGGTTGAGCGCGCGGGCGCGCCTATCACCGAGCAGGACGGGGAGCGTGTGCTGGTGATGCTCACGATCGAACCCGGCCTGATCGATGTGCTTGCCTACCAGGATGGACATCACGCCGAGTCCATAGGGAAGTGAGACGAGGAAGGCGTTCGTGGACACGTTTCCTGTGATTACGAAATAGCCGCCGCCGATCATCAGCGGTCCCCAGACCAGAAATGCGGCGATCTCCCCCAGCCCCAGGCTCTTCAGCGGCTTCGGAGCGGCGTCATAGAGGTAGAGCAGCGCCAGTCCGGCGGCCGAGAAGGCAAGGGCGACGGGCCCGCGCACGATCCAGAAGTAGACCATGATCGCCGTACCGGCCATGGCGAGGATGCCGAGCCCCACGGCCAGCGTGCGGGCGTCGAGCACCCCGCTGGCGATTGGGTGCATCGTGTAACGCATGCGGGGAGAATCGGCCGTGTCGTGGCCCCGGAGATACCCGAAGTAGTCGTTGCTCAGGTTGCTGATCGCATGGGCCGTCACGAACCCGATGAGGACGAGAAGAAACGCGACCGGATCGAAGCGCCCGTCCGCGGCGGCCAGCAGGCCGGCAACGATGGCGGCCTGTGCGGAGATGACGAGGATGACACTGCGCGCGGAGAAGAGGAACTTTGCGACGGGATCGAGTGTCCGCGCCGACTCATCATGCGGAGGGTAGAACCCGACAAACGCCCGGAGCCACAATCGTACCCCTCGAGGTCTGGCCAGCTCCGTCGTTGCTCGCGCCATCAGCCGCACACCCTCACGATTGACGTCCTGATGCCCCCTATTGTAGCCTAATCCTGTAGACCGACGCGTCGGTCTGAGAGGCCGCCCTACCCACGGACCAACCATGGCCCGATCAACCGCCGACACCGCAACCAGAGACCGCATCCTCGACGCTGCCGTTGACGTCTTTGCCAGGAAGGGCTACCACGGGGCAGGCGTGGAGGACATCGTCGCCGCGTCCGGCACGTCCAAGGGCGCCTTCTACCATTACTTCGCGAGCAAGCAGGCGATCTTTCTCATGCTGATGGACGACCTGGCCGGCGTGATCGAGCAGGGCGTTGAGTCCGCGATCTCCGCCGAGCAGGGTGCGATGGCCAAGGTCGAGGCCGCGCTGCGCGTAGTGGTCGAGACCGCCGCCGAGCAGCGCGACCTGGCGAAGATCCTCCTGGTGGAGGCGGTGGGGCTCGGTCCTGAGTTCGAGGAGCGACGCCTGGAGATCCATCGCCGGTTCGGTGCGGTGATCCGGCGGCACCTCGACCGGGCCGTGGCCGAGGGCGACATTCCTCCGCAGGACACCTCGCTCGCGGCTCTGGCCTGGTTTGGGGCGCTGAATGAGATCATCACGCAGTGGCTTCTCTCCGGGAGAGGGGATTTCACCGCTCGGCTGCCTGAGCTGCGCACGCTGCTCCTCCGAAGCATAGGGGCGCCGCCGTGAGCGTAGAGGAACTGACTGTCGAGCGGGTCGTGGAGGCCGCGCGAACGCATCTCGCGCGCCGGCATGTCTGCACCTTTGCGACATCGCATCATGATGTGCCCTGGGCGGCATCCGCGTTCTACGTCGCCCGCGATCTCGACGTCTTCACCTGCCAGCGCAGCGACGCCAGGACGCTCACACAGATGCGGGCCAACCCGCGGAGTGCGTTCACGGTGGATGATGGCAAGGTCGAAGCCTGGTTCCAGGGGCTGGGCACGGCGCGACCGGCGTCGCGTGAGGAGGAAGCCTGGGCGCGCGAGGCCCTCCAGCGCGCCGCGCCGGAGTTCGCCCGGCACTTCACCAATCCGGAGTCCCCCGTGCTGCTGGTTCGCCCAGAGGAGTTCACATTCGTGGATCGGCTCGCGGGCATCATCCCTCGCCGCCGGCTGCTTCGCGAGGACGATCGATGGAGGTTTGCATGAAAGCCGATTCTAGGCAAGTCGTACGGAGTCTTGTGCTGTTCCTTACCGCCACGATGCTCCTGAGCGCGGCCTCAGCGGGGGAGGTCCAGGCGCAGCCGGGGGTTCCCGTGAAGATCCGCGTCGTCCACGTCCCCGTGCTCATCTTCGCCCCGCTCTACGTGGCCATCGATCGCGGCTACTTCCGCCAGGAGGGTCTGGATGTCGAGCTGATCGGCACGCCGGGGGGTGCGTCGTCGTTCGTCGTCCTGGCCAGCGGCCGGGCAGAAGTGGTCGTCGGCGGGCTCGGCGCGGCGCTGTTCAATGCCGCGGCCCGTGGGCTGGACTTCAAAGTCGTCGGACCGGTGCACATGGAGAAACCGCCGGTCAGTACGCCGCTCGTCGTCAGCAAGAGAGCCTACGATGCCGGCCAGATCCGCTCAGTGCGCGATCTGAAGGGGAAGCGCGTCGCTATCAACGTTCTCGGGTCGGCCACGGAGTTCTGGCTGAACGCCGCGCTGTTGAAAGGCGGGCTGAGCATGGACGACGTGCAGGTCGTGGCCGTGAACTTCCCCGAGGTCCCGGCCGCACTTGAGAACGGCGCGATTGCCGCGGGCCTGCTCGGGGAGCCGCTGGCCACGCTCGCCGAGGATCGCGGGCAGGTCGTCCGGCTGAGCAGCGACTTCATCAACGGCATCCAGGTCACCGCCCTGTACTACAGCGGCGAGTTCATCCGGTCCCATCCCAGGGAGGCGATCGGGTTCATGGCGGCGTGGCTGCGTGCTTCGCGCGACCTCTACGCCGGCGGATACAAACGGGACGACGTCGCGGCGATCGTCGAGAAGTACACCGGCGTCCCCGCGGCGGTCGTGAAGCGCGCGGCGCCGCCGTTTCACGAGCCCGACGGAAAGATGAACTTCAACGACTTCAAGCGATTGCAGGACTTCTTCAAGAAACGCGGGTCCCTGACGTACGAGAAACCCCTGGAACCGAGGCAGTACATCGACGGCTCGTTTGTTCGCGAGGCCCTCAAGAAGGTGGGACCGTTCACTCCACCCCGGTGAGCTCTACGACTCTCAGTCCCTCGACTGCCGGCACCCGCGTGGCCGTCGATGGACTGACCCACACCTATCCCGGCCGGCGCGGGCCGGTCACGGCGATCCAGAATGTCTCGCTGGCCCTGCAGGATGGCGAGTTCTGCGCGGTGATCGGTCCCAGCGGGTGCGGGAAGACGACGCTGCTGCACATCCTCGCCGGCCTCCTCCGGCCCACGTCGGGCGTCGTCCGCATGCCGGACCGCGCGAACGGGGCGCCGGCGGCGGCGCTCGTGTTCCAGGGCGTGAGCACATTCCCATGGTACACGGTGCTCCAGAACGTTGAGTACGGCCTGCGTCTGCTCGGCGTGGAGACCTCGGAGCGGCGCGCCAGGGCGCTGTGGCAGATCGACCGCGTGGGTCTGACCCGCTTTCGCGACGCCTTCCCGTCCCAACTCTCGGAAGGGATGCGCCAGCGCGTCAGCATCGCGAGGGCCCTGGCTGTGGACCCGGATGTCTTGCTCATGGACGAGCCGTTCGCCAACCTCGACGAGCAGAATCGCCTGCTGCTCCAGGATGAATTACTGCAGCTCTGGCAGGCGAGCCGTAAGACCGTCTTGTTCGTCACCCACAGCCTGGACGAAGCCCTCCGCCTCGCCGACCGCGTCCTGGTGATGACGGCCGGTCCGGGCCGCATCAAAGCCGAGGTCTCCGTGCCCTTCCCGCGCCCGCGCGACTTCCGGGCAATCCGCCGCGAGCCCGGATACGGCGAGTTGAGCGCGAGGTTGTGGGACGAACTCCGAGACGAAGTGCTTCAAGCGAGCGGTCAGTGAGCGGGCCGCCGCGGTCGGCCGCGTCCTACCGCTGGCTGGCCATCACGTCGCCGCTGGCGCTGCTGATCGTCTGGGAACTGCTGAGCCGCGGGGGCATCCTCGACCCGCGCTACGTCCCGCCGCCGTCACAAGTCCTTGCCACGGTCGCCCGCCTGACCCGAAGCGGCGAACTCCCGTACCATCTCGGCATCAGCGTGCGGCGTATCCTCATCGGCTTCGTGCTCGGTGCCGCGCCGGCGGTCGCTCTGGGCCTGGCCATGGGGCTCAACCGCGCGGTGCGGGCCGTGCTCATGCCGCTGGTGGCCGCGATCTATCCCATTCCGAAGATCGCCGTCTATCCGTTGATCATCTTCTATCTCGGCCTTGGGGAAGCGTCCAAGGTGAGCATCGTGGCGCTGAGCATCTTCTTCCTCGTGCTGCTCAACACCATGGCCGGGGTGATCGGGCTGGATCGCGTGTACTTCAACATCGCGCGGGCGTACGGGGCAGGCGCGCGCGGACTGTTCACGACGGTGGCCTGGCCCGGCGCGATGCCGGCGATCTTCACGGGGCTCAAGCTCGGCATGGGCTTCGCCCTCATCGTCATCGTCGGCGCGGAACTGCTGGGCTCCGACGCGGGCATCGGGTTCCTGATCTGGCGGTCCTATCAGATCTTTGCCGTGGACGTGATGTTTGCTGGACTGCTCGTGACTGCGGTGCTCGGGTGGCTGGCCACGATCGCCCTGGACTGGCTGGAGCGCCGGGCGCTCCCCTGGCGGCCCTGGAGCCAGGTTTGAACTCCGGCGAGTGCGGGCCTGAGCCGACATGACCGCACCCGAGGAGGCCGCGGTACTGTCCCCGCGCCGCTGGGCCGGGACATGGTGGCATGCCGTTCGTCCGTTCGCTTTCTCCGCGTCGGGGACGCCCGTGGCCGTCGGCTCCGCCGCCGCCTACTACGACGGGGCGTTCCATCCGGCCTTGTTCGTCGTCACGCTGTTCGCCGCGATGAGCATCCACGCCGCGACGAACCTGGCGAACGACTACTACGATTACGTGCGCGGCGTTGACGCCGGGCAGCCTATCGGCCCGGGCGGCGCGATCCAGCAGGGCGTCCTTTCCCCCCGTGCCGTCCTGCGGGGGGCGCTCGTGCTCTTTGCGTTCAGCGGCGTGCTTGGGCTGTGGCTGATCGCCGTCCGGGGCTGGCCGATCGTGGTCGTCGGGGTGCTCAGTGTGCTGGCCGGCTACGCGTACACGGGGGGCCCGTTGCCCCTGGGGTACGCCGGCATGGGCGACGCGGTCGTCTTCGTGTTCATGGGCCTGGTGACGGTCCTGGGAACATACTTCGTGCACACCGGCACCGTCTCAGCGACGGCGGTCTGGGCGGCGCTCCCCATTGCGGCGCTCGTCGACGGCATTCTCGTAGTGAACAACCTCCGCGATCTCGCCAACGACCGCGCGAAGGGCAAGCGCACCCTGGCGACCTTCATCGGAGCGGGAGGCGCGCGCATCCACTACCTGCTCCTGCTGGTGGTGGCATACGTGTCGGTCCTGGCCGCCGTCATCCTGAGGGCGCTGCCGCCGCCCGCCCTACTCGTGCTCCTCACACTCCCCGCGGCGCGGGCGGCCTGGCGCGTGGTGCGCACGGAGTCCGCCCCGCTGCCGCTCACGCTTGGCGGTATCCGGGCCACGGCACAGCTGCACATGCGGATGGGTGCGCTGTTGAGCCTTGCCCTCGTCGCGGCGAGGTTCCTGTAGGGGTCAGGCGACGACCTGCACGTCCCGCGGCAGGCGGCTGAGGACCTCCGCGCCGCGACCCGCAACGACCACGATCTCCTCGAGCCGCACTCCGAACTCGCCCGGCAGATAGATCCCCGGCTCCACGCTGAAGGCCATGCCTTCTTCCAGCGGCATCTCGATCGTGTGGGCGATGGACGGCGGCTCGTGGACGGAGAGGCCGATTCCGTGGCCGGTGCGGTGGACGAACCGCTCGCCGTACCCGGCGCGCTCGATCGTCCGGCGGGCGGCGAGATCCACCGTGCTGATCGGTACCCCCGGCTTGATGGCCCCCAGCGCCGCGGCGACCGCGTCTTCGACGATGCCGTGGATCTCGCGGTAGCGGGCCGGTGGATTTCCGAGGAAGGCCATTCGCGTGATGTCCGAGCAGTAGCCGTCCACGCGGCTGCCGAGGTCGAAGAGGACCGGCTCGCCGTTCCCGAGCGCCC
>Ga0209751_10004262_pt1 | contig 13740 bp, 9 predicted proteins | sample RifCSP13_1_FD_184019 | JGI IMG/M metagenome (GOLD analysis project Ga0209751, IMG submission 184019) | Soil microbial communities from Rifle, Colorado - Rifle CSP2_sed 13_1 (SPAdes) (version 2) | ecosystem: Environmental > Terrestrial > Deep subsurface > Rock core/Sediment | place: Rifle... | reverse complement strand
CTGGGGAAATTTAAAGGGCCGAGAGGCCGCAAACCGAAGAGGATCTGCTTCTCGGTGTGGTCGCGATAGACGGGGCGATGGCCGGGGGCCAGCCGGATACCTCTGTTCGGTGCGAATCCGTTAAGAGAAATTGGCGCCTGGTGGCCCAAGATCTGATGCGCCTCACTCCAGGCCCATCGCCCTGGCGGGATTGATACAGGCCACCTGCTTGATCTCCTCGCGGGTCAGGCCCCCTTCGTGAAGCATGCCGAGAAACATGCGAAAGAGCTCGGGCGGACTCGGGCTGTAAGGACGAAAGTAATCGGTGCTCGCGACGACCTGGCCGAGACCGATCACGCGAAGCTTTGATACGAGTTCGCGCGAATCCATGCGGCCGGGAGCGAGTTGATTCCAGCAGGTCTCGATAAAGGCGCCCAGTTCCGCTGCGCGCTGCAGGGCATCCAAAGGAGCGCCGATGATATCACTCAAGGGGTGATTCAGGATCAAGCGCTTGAATCCCATCTGCTCCGCTGCCTGGGCGAATGCCAGGGACTCCTGCCAGGAAACGTGCCCTGTTCCCAAAGTGAGATCCTTGGCCTTACAGTATTGGACGATCTCCTGTCCCAGCGGGAGGAGATTACCCCGATCGTCCGTGAAAACGAAGCCTGGATTGTCCAGACGGGAAAAATCTCGGTAAACCGAGAGAAGCCGATGGCTGAAGCCTCGACGCTGAATATCGTTGAGCGCGCCCCAGGTAGGCAAAAAAATGACTTTCCCTCCCAATGCCGCGCCGGCCTCGACCACGCACGGGTTCGGGCCCCCGGCCGAGGCGTTAAGCGTTACGCTGGACCAGAGGGATACCTTGGTCGAGGTCGCAGCCAGGATCAGAGGCACGGCGGTTACCGTGGGCCACCAATGAGACTTGAGGACCACACCTCTGAGTCCCATCGCTTCCGCCTTGACCAGCCACTCGGCCTCGGGCTCCCGCTTGGGCTCCGCCGCAGAGAACTCAAGGTCCACGTGGCAGTGAAGGTCAATCGCCCCAACTAAAAGTTCGTCGTAAAACCGCATGTTCTTTGCCCCGCCGGAGCCGCCAGCTTATGGGCACTACGCAACGCTGTCAAGCCGTTTGACAGTCCGGGCTCGCTCCAATACTATGCGCGCCGAACGGAAGCATCGTCGGACTTTACCACTGGGAATAGGGAAACCTTAGTTGCACAACCCCCTGAATGCGATCCGCGGGATCGGCGCCGAGCGGCTGCGGCTTCTGGGATTTCTGACCGGTGGCCACTTTTTCATTCACTGGTTCCAGCAGCTTTTCCCGGTCGTCCTCCCATCTCTCAAGGCGGGGCTGGGGTTGAACGACATTGAAGTCGGCGCGCTGAATTCGGCCCGACAGCTGGCTATGGGCAGCCTGGAATTGCCCATGGGCATGCTCGCAGATTCCCTGGTGCGACAGCGCGCCCTCATTCTGGGCTCCGCCCTAGCCTTTATGGGGACCGCCTATTTTCTCATGGGAATCGCGCCCCTCTTTTTCTGGGCGCTACTCGGCTCTGGCTTTGTTGGGCTGGGCTCAGCGCTCTGGCATCCAGCGGCCGCCGCATCTTTGTCCAACCGTTTTCCGGATCGCCGAGCCACGGCTCTAGCCATTCACGGTATGGGCGCAACGCTCAGCGACACGCTAACCCCCCTTGGCGTCGGCTTGCTGCTGGTCGCGTTACCGTGGCACACGGTGCTGAGCATGCAGGTCTTACCTGGGCTTTTTTTCGGGATCATCGTCTGGTGGAGCCTGGCAGATTTCTTTACGCATGCGGAGTCCCAGGGGTGGCGCGGCGGCCAGCTTCGAGAGATGGCCGATCTTGCGAAACACCCCCTCTTCGTTGCTGTCTCGGCAGCCACAGGCCTTCTCCAGATGGGCCGGCTCGTTGTGATCACCTTCTTGCCTATCTATTTGCAAGAACATCTCGGCTATTCACCCTTCATCCTCGGCGTGTACATTGCCCTGCTTCACGCGATGGGAACTGTCTCGCAACCCGCCCTGGGCTATCTTTCCGACCGCTACGGCCGAAGGGCCGTTCTGTTTCCCTCCTTCTTGTCCCTCGGTATCCTTTTCCTCTTGCTGGCCGTCGCAACTCCAGGGATCCTGCTCGGGCTGGTCATCAGCGCCATCGGTGTTTTCTTTTACACACTGCTAAACATCACGCACGCAACGATCCTGGACGTCGCCGGCTCCAAGATCCAGGCCGCCTCCTTCGGGCTAACGTCCCTAGTAACCCAGATTGCAGTATTTCCGACTCCGATGATTGCGGGTTTTCTCATCGGGAGATACGGCATCGATTGGGCCTTTTTTCTGTCAGGGGCGTTGGTGCTGATCGGCGCGTTGATCCTGGCGCCGGTAAAGCTTTACCGCAGCGCTAGCTGAGGATGGGAGGCTCCGCTCCCCGAGCCAATACAACGAGACTTATTACGCTCCCGTTAGATAGCAGAGATTTCGTACTTCTGATGGTGCAGCTCCTCGCTGGCCTTGATGATGATCTTACGGTTGATCTCGCGCTCCAAATTGTCCAGGCTGCGACTTTCATCGTCATAGAGGAAGTTCGCGATATCCGGGTGCACCCTGACCTGGATCCTTTTCCCATCTTCGAGGTGGTTCTTTTCCCTCTTAATCGCCCTTAGGATCTCGTAGGCGATCGTGACGTGGGACTTGATGCGGCCCCGGCCTTCACAATAGGGGCATGCGCTCAGGAGAACATTCTCCAGGCTTTCTCGCGTCCGCTGCCGAGTCATCTCGACCAAGCCCAGCTCAGAGATCTTTAAGATGTTGGTGCGGGCCTTGTCCTTCTTGATCGCCTCCTTGAGCGCGTCGTATACTTTTTTGCGGTTGGCCTCCTTCTCCATATCAATAAAGTCAATGATAATGATGCCGCCGACGTTTCTCAGCCGCAGTTGGCGGACGATCTCCGGCGCGGCCTCCAGATTCGTTTTGAAAACCGTCTCCTCCTGGTTCCTTTTCCCCACGAACCGCCCCGTGTTGATATCAATGGCGGTCAAGGCCTCCGTGCGTTCAATCGTGATATAGCCTCCCGAATGCAACCAGATCTTGCGCTCCAAAGCCTTGGCGATCTGCTCTTCGATGCCGTAATGGTCCATGATCGGTTCGGCTTGCGAATAGAGGGTGATCTTCGATTTCAGCCGAGGCATGAAATGGCCCACGAAATCGAGGATGCGCCGGTATTCCTTGACGTGATCCATAACGACCAGGTGCGTGTCCGTAGTAAAAAAGTCACGGATGGTACGGGAGATGAGATCGAGATCCTGGTGAATGAGAGAAGGAGCGGTTGCACCCTCGGCCTTTTTCTGAACCCCGCGCCACAGTTTGGTCAGGAATGCGAGATCCCTCTGAATCTCCCTTTTGCTTCGCCCCTCACAGGCTGTCCGCAAAATAAAACCCCCCTCCTTGGATAAAACAGAGAGGGCAATCTCCTTCAAGCGCTTCCTCTCCTTGTCATCCTCGATGCGGCGCGAGATGCCGACGTGAGTGCTTGTGGGCATGAAGACCAGGTATCGTCCCGGGAGAGAGATGTAGGACGTGATGCGGGCCCCCTTCATCCCCAGCGGATCTTTAGCGACCTGGACCAAGATCTCCTGTCCGCGCGACAGCTGCCGCTCGATCGGAAGACGGCGATGGGAGGACGGCTTGGGACCCTCGAAGATGATCTCGTCTTCTGACCCGGGAGGAGGAGAGGCGGCCTCGTACGCGGTGGAAAAATCGGAGACATGGAGGAAGGCAGCTTTGTCCATGCCGATCTCTACAAAGGCTGCCTGCATTCCGGGAAGCACCCGGGCCACTTTGCCCTTGTAAATATTCCCGACGATGCCTCTCTCCTGTCTTCTTTCCACCAAGAACTCGGCGAGGGCCTTGTCCTCTACGATGGCAATGCGACTTTCCTGGGGCGTGGAGTTAATAAAGATGTCTTGTTGCATGAGTTGTGCTTTTTAATCTGGTCTACGGCTCGGGCGGGGGAAAAATGGCGGGATCTCTCCCAAGCATTGGAGATCTATAACAGATCGATAAGGAACGACAAAACCAGATCAATTTATAGTCCACTATCAGGCTAATAGCAAGAGCCTCGATATACAGCCCATACCCCCCTTTCTGTTGACTTTTTACCTCCGCACCGATATTTTGGCTGTAATTAGAATCTGCTACGACAATATAAATTCATTCTAGTCCCTCAAAACGCGGTATGAACTACGCAACTACCGTACCGGGTTATTTGGTTCTCAACACGAAGGTGCTCATCTTAAATCGCTCCTACCTGCCTATCCACGTGACCTCAGTGCGGCGGGCTTTTTCGCTCCTTTATCAAGGCATCGCGCGGGCAGTAAACGAGCAGTACCAAACTTTCGATTTTGACAGCTGGAGTCACCTCTCCGTTTCCGTCAGGGACGAATCCATCGGGCTGGTCAACCGGGTCATTCGTGTACCGAGAGTGATCCTTCTGGTGGGGTATGACCGGGTCCCCAAGAGACAGGTCCGCTTTAGCCGCTACAATATCTACGCGCGTGATAATTGCACCTGTCAGTACTGTGGCCACAGACTTCCCCGCCATGAGCTCAACCTGGACCATGTGATACCCCGATCGCGCGGGGGAATATCCACCTGGGAAAATGTCGTTTGCTCATGCCACGCATGTAACAGGCATAAAGGGGGGCGAACTCCCCAAGAGGCGAAGCTGACCCTGCTGCGGAAACCTTACAAGCCGAAATGGACCCCATTTATGCAGGAAACGTTTAACCTGTCACGCTACCGGGAATGGCTCCCGTTCTTGAGCACGGTTGACGTGTCCTATTGGAACACAGAGCTTCTGGAAAGATAGCTTATTACCTTTTCTAACGGGCACAGGTCCGTAGATCTGTCTGATCCCCATCCCAATATATTGTGGTATTCTCATAAAAACATCCTTTATATTGTCCTTTTTCCTTGACACGCTTTCGCTCTTGTGGAATAGTGGCAATTAAATCAGCCACTTGTGTGCTATTGACTCCTCCCTGCTAGGGAATTGAATTATGCGCCTTAAGAGCCTGGAATTGTTGGGATTCAAGTCATTTGCCCAACGCATCGTCCTGCAGTTTAATCCCGGGGTAACGGCCATCGTCGGGCCCAACGGCTGTGGCAAGTCCAACATTGTAGACGCTCTGCGCTGGCTCATGGGAGAGCAGAGCGCGCGCCACCTCCGGGGTCACATGATGGAGGACGTCATCTTCAACGGTAGCGAGAGCCTAACTTCCACCGGGATGGCGGAGGTTTCGTTAATCCTCGACAACTCCGACGGTCGGGGTCCAGCCGAATACAGTAGCTTCAGTGAGATCATGGTTACCCGTAGGCTCTTCCGCTCCGGAGACTCCGAATACGAAATCAACAAGGTGCCGTGCCGGCTGAAGGATATCATTGAACTCTTCCTCGGCACGGGGGCAGGAAGCAAGGCCTATTCCATCGTGGAACAGGGGCGCATCGAGGAATTGGTCAACGCCAAGCCCGAAGAGCGCCGCGCGCTCATCGAGGAAGCCGCGGGAACGAGCAAATACAAAAGCCGCAAGCTGGTGGCGGAACGAAAGCTCGAGCGGACACAGCAAAACCTGCTGCGGGTCAGCGATATTGTCCGGGAGATCGAACGGCAAATCCGGAGCTTGGAACTCCAGGCCAAGAAAGCCGAGCGCTACAAATCTCTCAAACAAGAGTTAAAAGAAAAGGACCTCGCCTGGGCGACCCTTCAGAGCCGCGACCTGGAGGAGGATATCGCCGGGCATCAGCTCAAGCTGGCGGAAACGGAGGATCACTCCGCCCAACTTTTTGCAACGCTTCACTCCAAGGAGGCGGAAAGCGAAGCCATCCGGCTATCCCTGTTGGAGGCGGAAAGAGAAATCGCCGCAAGGCAAGAGACGCTTTATCAGCGTAAGGTCCAGATCCAGGGGGAAGAACAGAAAGTCGATTTCGACCGCAAGGATCTGGAACGTTTAGCAGAAACCGAGAGGCAAACCCGGATCGAACTTGCGCAAATGCAAAGCAAACTCGCCACCCTGGCCGCGGAAATTGACGAGCTAAAACAGGCCCAGGATCAGTTCATCCAGCTTTCCCTCTTCGAAGAAGGTTTTCTGCGCGACAAGGAAAAAGCGCTAGAGGAAATAAAGGTCAGGATTCGGAACCTCCGCTCAGCGCTGGAGCAAGAAAAAGACGATCTGATCGACACGATGAATCGGGTTTCCCAGCTGAAGAATGATCTCAGCGCTATGGAGAGGCGGCGCAGGGAGATCGAAGTCGAGCTGTCCAAGACCCAGGTTGCCGCGGCCGAAAGCGCCCGCTCCGTGGAAGCCTGGCAGGAAAAGCGCAAGGAAAGAGGAACGGCCTTGGACCGCTCCTCGGCGCGCGCCCGCGACATCGAGCGGGAGATCGAAAGGATCGCCGCGATCATCCAACAGGGGGCAGAAAAAAAAGCGCAGCAGGAAAATACCATCGAGGCCTTGAAAGAACGGCTGCAAGAGAGCCGCTCCCAGCTCGCGACCTTGGAAGAGCTCCAGAAAAACTACGAGGGATATCACGAAGGGGTGCGGGCCATCATGTTGAAGCGCCAGGAGCAGACCGGATTGAATGGGATCCATGGGCTCGTGGCCGAGGTCATCGAAGCTCCGGAAGACTTGGAAAAAGCCCTGACCGCAGTCCTCGGAGATCGGCTCCAGTACGTCATCGTGCGCGGCCACGAAGAAGGGCTTGAGGCCATCGAATATTTGAAGCGCGAGGCCTCAGGTCGGAGCAGTTTCATCCCCTTGCAGCTATCCCCGAGGGTGCCCCGCTCGCTCCCGGTGACCGCGCCGGAAGTCATCTCTTCCCTACTCGAGAGGGTCGCCGTTAAAGACGGCTACCGCGAGATCGCCGAGTACCTGTTGGGGGACGTGGTGGTGGTCAGGAGCCTGCGGGCCGGGTTAGAGCTGTGGAACCGCAACGGGTTTATCAACACGCTGGTCACTCCTGAAGGAGAGGTCATCGACCCCATGGGCGTCGTGACCGGCGGTAGCTCCGATAGCCTGGAAGGCAATGTGCTCTCGCAAAAGCGGCGTATCAGAGAGCTGAAGAGCCTTCTCATCGAGCTGGAAGCGGAGCTGGGAAGAGAAGAAACAGTGATCACGGCTCTGCGAGAAGAGCTTGAGCGCGCCGGAACACGCAGGTCCGCTTTGGTCGAGGAAAGCCACCGCCTGGCGCTCGATCGGATCAGCCTGGAACACGACCGGCTCCAAGCCGACCAGGAAGTTGAGCGGTTAGAGGAGACCCTGGCTTCACTCACCGGGGCTGAAAGGGATTTGCAAGCCGGTCTGGAAGGCTTGGACCTCGACATCCAGGACGCCCAGAAAACCACTGAAGCCACACTCCAGGACAGGAAGGAGCGGGAAGCCGCCTTGTCCGACAAGCAAGAGACTCTGTCCGGGTTGGACCGGGAGGCGGAACTCCTGGAAGCTCAAGTGACCGAGTCGCGGGTCCGCGGCGCAGCCCTGGGTGAAAGGAAAGAGAACTCCCAGCAGAACCTGGAAAACCGCCTTACGCTTCAGCAAGAGCTTCGCGACCAGGTCGAAAGCCGCGAGAGCCAACTCGCACAGATGCGGGAGAAAAAAGACCAGCTAGCGCAGGCCATCCGACGGGCAGAGAGCTGGTTGGAACAAGAGCGGCAGGCCGTGCGGGAGTTCGAAGAGAGACTCCAGACCGAACGGCAAAAATACCGGGAGATCTCGCGGCGCCTAACGGAGACGGAAGAGACGATCAAAGGGCTCCGGCCGTTAGGCGAAGCGGCGCAGCAAGAAAAGAGCCACCTTCAACTTTACCTCTCCGAGAAGCGGATCAACCTGCAGCATCTGTTCGAAAGCCTCAGGGAAAAATACGACGTGGATCTCAAGGAAGTGTCCTCAGAGGTGCCGGTGGAGAGGGTTTCCCGGGAGGATCTCCTCAGGGAAATTGAAGAGCTGAGGAGCAGACTCGAGCGGATGGGCGAGGTCAACCTGGCCGCCATCGGCGAATTCGAGGAGCTCAATAGCCGCTACCAGTTTCTGACCCAGCAAAAACTGGACCTAGAGAAATCGATAGCCGACCTGCAGCAAACGATTGTAAAACTCAACCGAATCTGCCGACTCCGCTTTAAAGAAGGCTTTGAAGAGATCAGCGACAAATTCCAACAGATCTTTCCCAGACTCTTCCACGGAGGAAAAGCACACCTGGTTTTAACCGACGAAAACGACTATCTCGAAACCGGAGTCGATATCGTAGCTCAGCCGCCCGGAAAAAAGCTCCAATCGATCAGCCTCCTTTCAGGGGGAGAGAAGGCCCTCACGGCCGTGAGCCTCCTGTTCGCCATCTTCCTAACCAAACCGAGCCCGTTCTGCTTCCTCGACGAGGTCGACGCCCCTCTTGATGACGCCAACATCGACCGATTTAACGAGCTCGTCAAGGAGATGAGCCAAAGCTCGCAGTTTGTCCTCATCACCCACAGCAAAAGGACCATGCAATCGGCCCAGGTTCTCTACGGGATCACGATGGAAGAGCCCGGGGCATCCAAAGTGGTCTCGGTCAACATGAACTGACGGACTGGCTTACCGCTCCCCTCCCACGCCAACTCCATAGAGTTCCATCCTTCATTGCGAGGCTCGGCCCGGAGTGGTAAAAAAGTTTTCGGGAATTTTTGTGGAGATTCGATAATGAGCGGCACATCCATGCTCGAGCGGCTGAAGCGAAGCCTGGTCAAAACCCGGGCGGGGTTCACCCAAAAGCTCCAAGGCTTGTTTCAAGACCGCCGATGGGACGAAGAAACGCTAGTGGCGATGGAAGAGATTTTGCTTTCCGCAGACCTCGGCGTCAAAGCGACCCAGCGGTTGGTCGATGCCGTCCGGCGCCGCTCTCCAAAAGGCGGCTCAGAAGATCACGACGACCCGTTCTTCTATTTGCAGCAGGAAATTCTTCAAATCTTGAAACCACCCGAGGGCCAACCGCCGCCTTCGCGTCCGGCTGAATCTCCCTGGGTCGTTGTGTTTTTAGGCGTCAATGGTGCCGGCAAAACCACCACGATCGGGAAGCTCGCTTCTCGCTACCAGCAGGCGAAGAAAAAAGTCCTCCTCGTCGCGGCCGACACCTTCCGAGCCGCCGCCATCGAACAGCTGGAGATCTGGGCAAGCAGGGTGGGCGCAGAGGTGATCAAGCATCAGGCCGGGGCCGACCCTTCCGCCGTAGTCTTCGACGGCCTACACGCGGCCAAGAAGCGCCGGGCCGATGTCGTCCTGATCGACACCGCGGGAAGACTGCACACCAAGGCCCACTTGGTAGAAGAACTGAAAAAGATCCGCCGGGTCATCGCCAGAGAGCAACCCGGAGCTCCTCATGAAACGCTCCTGGTATTAGATGCCACCACAGGCCAGAACGCCCTCCAACAGGCAAAAATCTTCAAGGAGGCTCTCGAAGTGACGGGCATCGTGCTCACCAAGCTGGACGGAACGGCCAAAGGCGGGGTTATTATCGGGATCCAAGAGGAACTAGGGATCCCGGTCCAATATATCGGCGTTGGGGAAGATGTCGAGGACCTCCAGCCATTCGATCCGGCACTATTCGTCCAGTCGCTTTTTGACAACCACATGTGAGCCTGCCAGCCGACCCCTAAGTTGATATAAGACCTCGTTATCGGATACTCTCCAGTCCAAATTGTGGATGGGGCCAGTCCGTCCCTTCTGCTGTGCTCCTTAGGTTCTCGAAAGCGGGCTGGCAAAGGGTTGCGGGGGACAATTTTGAGTTCTCGGTGGCTCAACCTAAAAAACAAGTTCCTATCATTAACAAATCGTACCGTGTATGGCCCCCGATGAGACTGAATAACCAGTTCACCCACAGGTGAAACCCCCGTCCACGATGATGTTTTGACCGGTCATGTACGTGTTTTCTTCGCTCGCCAAGAAACGGACATAGCGAGCAATCTCGTCGGGCTGCGCCATCCGTCCAAGAGGCACTCGATCGAGCAACTCAGCGATCGCTTTTTCTCCAAGGACGCCACGAGTCAATTCGGTGTCCACAACGCCCGGGGCCACGCAATTCACAAGAATATTGTCGGCCGCGACTTCCAGCGCGAGCGCCCGACTTAAACCGAACAAGCCAAATTTGCTCGCCGAATAGGCCGAACGGCCAGCTTTGCTGACTACTCCCCAGATCGATGTGATGTTCACAATTCGTCCAAAGCGTTTTTTCCGCATGCCAGGGACAACAGCCCGGCAGAGCATGAAGGGTGCCCATACATTGATCTGTTGGATGCGGCCAAAATCTGCCGGATCATACTCTGCCAAAGGGCCGATCTTATTGATGCCTGCGTTATTGACCAGCACCGCGAAGTCCATCCCGGCAATACGGGCTGCAAAGGCTCCCAACTGGGAAGAGTTGGAGAAGTCAGAGGAGAGATACTCACAGCCTTCAGGCGCCTGCCCGCCCGAAGACTTTCCGCTGACCACGACCTCGTGTCCGGATTCTAGGAGTGCCCTCGCGGTCGCTGCACCGATCCCGCGCGTTCCACCGGTAACTAACGCCTTTTTTCTTCCCACAGTAAGAAACAATCATCCCGCATAAACTGATCACAGCAACCGAATGGGTTCGACCTCACGGAGGATACGGTTGCTCCTGGCTCCTGCCAGCAACTTTTAACTGGACTCGCAAGTTAATTAATGGCTCCGACCATCAGCCGAGAGTACTGTCCTCCGTTATTTAGCAGCTCAAGATGGCGGTCGTCCTCAAACAGACCCTCTAACCTGCCCCAAGTGTGAAGGAGAGATGCGGATCATCAGCTTTATCAACCAGCTGGATATTATTAAAAAGATCCTTCAACACTTAGGTTTGTGGGAAGAGTCTCACGCCCCGCCGGATAGAAACCAAAAAGAAAAAGAGATTAACTTTGACCCTTCCTATTCCCAGTTAATTTAGGCCCTCCATACTCCAAGCTTGAGGAAATGTCCAGCCCTGTCTGGAAACCGCCAACCTCCCTGTTGACATCACCTTACCTTATCGGCTAATTTCTCGCCCAAATGGTGCCCCTAGACTAGTCCGCTCTCTCTGCCAGGCTCTTTTGGCCTTTGAACGCAAGCCAGCAAGCGGTGATCGCCCAAGGAGGGGACCGATGAGGGAAAGAAACTTTTGCCCGGCCGTTCTGATCGCGCTTGTAATCTCCTTCCCCAACCCGGCCTTGTCAGCAGAAGGCCTGCGGAAAATTCGTATAGCGTTTCCCTCACCGGCCTTCTCTTATCTGCCCTTCTATGCCGCACAGGAAAAAGGTCTTCTTCAGAAGGCTGGACTTGAAGCGGAATACATCCAGATGCGGACGGGTATTCAACCGCAGGCGGTAATCAACGGCAACATCAATTTTTTCCCCTCCGTCTCCACCGGCATCTCTGCGGCGGTCTCCGGTCTGCCTCTGGTCGTGGTCCTAAACCTCTATAACGGCGCGCCCTGGATATTGGTAACCCGCAAGGAGATTAATAGATCCGAGGATTTCATTGGCAACAAAGTGGCCATCTCAGGCATCCGCACATCGCCTCACTTTTTCGCCATGGCCGGGTTCAAGAAAATGGGACTCCAGGAAAAGGACGTAGGCTATATCATTACGGGCGGGACTGCCTCCAGCTTTGCCGCCCTCGCCACCAATCAGGTGGCCGGGGCCGTGCTGACCCCGCCCTTTGACGACAAGGCGGTCTCCCTGGGATTCAAAAAATTTCTCTTTCTCGGCGACCTTGCCGATGTTCCCTACGTGGGCCTCATTACCTCTCAGGCAGAGATCAAGAGCCATCGTGAGCGGGTGCAAGGAACGATCGCGGCCCTTCTGGAGGGGGTCTCATGGCTGCGCTTGAACCGGGCGGAAACGGTAAAAATGATCGTGGAGAAATTCAAAGTGAACAACGTCGAGGCGGAGCGGACCTATGAGACCATGGTCAGCATGCTGACCAAAGATGGCCGCCTCAACCTCAAGGTCGTGCGCGGATATCTTGACATCCTGCGCCAGGACCGCCCGCTTCCGGCAGACATCGATCCGCAGAAGTTCTCGGACTTCTCCATGCTGCCGCCGGGGTGAGCAGGCGAGGTCGGAAAACGTGTTGTTCATTCCTTCGAGGCCGCTAAAGATTAAGGACCTACGGCGCGGCTACGACCCAGGAGGATCATGATGAAAAACAAGATATTCAGGGTTGTCTTTCGGACGAAGCTTCCGCGACTCGGTCTCATATGGCTCCTCACGCTAGGGAGCCCGGCGCTCAGCGCAGAGCCGGGGCTGATCCAAGCCACCGCGGTTTATGGTGTCATCAGCACAGATGTCGTCTATCTCTGGATGGCCCATGAGAAGGGGATCTTTAAGAAGAACGGCCTGGAAATCGATCTGACTCACATCCCGAGCACTCAAGCCATGCAGGCATTGGTCGGGGGAAAGGTCCAGTTTGTAACCACAGGCCCGCAGGCTGTGGAAGCGGTGCTTGCAGGCTCTGACGCGGTTTACATCCTTGGACCGATCAATAGCTTCGTCCTGTCTATCTACGGCCGGCCCGATATCGCGGGAATCCGGGGGCTTGTGGGCAAGACCATCGGCGCTACCAACAAAGGGACACCGACGGACACAGCAGGCCGGCTCGTCCTTAAACAAAATGGTCTTACTCCGGATGTGGACGTGAAGTTTGCCTATCTGAAGGAGCTGCCTGCCTTGGTGGCCGCCCTCAAAGAGGGGATCATTGACGCCGCCGTAATCACTCCTCCGAACACGCTCAGGGCCAGAAACCTGGGGCTAAAAGAGCTCCTGAATGTTACGGAACTGAAGATTCCCTTTGTGCAGCATGCCGTGGCTACCACTCGTTCGTACACTTACGCCCACGTCGAGGCAGTGCGCCGGTTTGTTCGCAGCGCCGTGGAGGCACTCGACTATACCTTAAAGAATCGAGCAGAGGCCCTCTCGATCATGACAAAATATACCAAAATCACCGACGGGGCATTGCTCAAGGAAGCGCTTGACGCCTATGAGAAGGCCTGGGAGAAAATTCCTCTACCATCTCAGTCCGCCATTGAAGCGGTGCTGGCAGCTTCCCCCAATCCTAAGGCTAAGGGGGCGAGGTGGGACCAGTTCGTGGATGACCGTTTTGTCAAGGAGCTGGTGACGTCCGGAGTGCTGAAGTAAGGCAGGTTGGAGAGGCGTCGGGGAAAATGTCGAAGACCTTGAGCCATTCGATCCGGCCTTTTCCCTGCCTGTCTTATATTAGCTCTGGGGCGGTTGGTATTGTACTGAGGGGTTGTTAAAGAAGAAGGATTTCAAAGAGCTCGCTGGGTCGAGGACCATGCCTGCCTGATCCCCCGGAGGATCTCGCTAGGACGAGCGCTTAATGAGCTATTGTTGAAGACTATCCGCTAACGGGCCATTATATCAACTTGATATTGCTATAATACCGCCTGCTGCCTAAAATCAGTTGATGCCCGCCGGCCAGCACCTTCATCGGCCTTTGTACCAGCACTTCGGCTTTCGTCAATTTCTCGAAGGCCAGGAGACTGTCATCCAGGCCATCCTTAACGGCCAGGACACACTCGTCATCATGCCCACGGGCGGCGGAAAGTCGCTCTGCTATCAACTCCCCGCCCTGGTGCTTCAAGGCATCACGGTCGTCGTATCACCGCTCATCGCGCTGATGAAAGATCAGGTGGACAGCCTCACGGCGAAGAATATCCCC
>Ga0209751_10004261_pt1 | contig 13746 bp, 9 predicted proteins | sample RifCSP13_1_FD_184019 | JGI IMG/M metagenome (GOLD analysis project Ga0209751, IMG submission 184019) | Soil microbial communities from Rifle, Colorado - Rifle CSP2_sed 13_1 (SPAdes) (version 2) | ecosystem: Environmental > Terrestrial > Deep subsurface > Rock core/Sediment | place: Rifle... | reverse complement strand
CAGTGCCGCGATCGCGACCTCCCGGGCAAGAGGGACAACGGCCGCGGCGGCGAAGATCCGTCCTCGGTCGGCACCCTCGGCGATCGCCTCGGCAGCACGCCCGATGGCCAGGATCGTCGCCCGGTAGCACGCCTCGCCGGAGTCGCCCCAGGTGATCAGGCCATGCTTCGCGAGGAGGACGCAGACCGCCTCCGGGCGCTCACGAACGGCGCGGGCGATCTTCTTCCCGAGCGTGAACCCAGGTCGCTCGAAATCGAGCCAGATCGCGCGATCACCCCACAGGCGTCGCGCCATGGAGCGACCGTCCGGGATGGCGCACAGCGCAATGATCGCGTCGGGGTGGGTGTGGTCGATGTGCGTTGCATCGATCATGCTGTGAAGCGGCGTCTCGATCGACGCTCGAGGCTGGCCGGGACGCAGGACTGCATGCTCGTAGTAGCTGACGACCTCTTCGTCGCTGGCCGACTCCCGCGCCTCGAGGAGCCGCACATCGTCGAGCCGCAGGGCCGTGAACTGGTCCGCCCTTATGGTCGCGAGATCGGAGCCCGATCCCTTGACGTAGAGCACCGACGTGTCCGTGCCCCGGTAGTCGGCCTCCCGCAGCTTCGCTGACGTGTTCCCACCGCCCCAGTTGGCGACCGACCGGTCGGACCCGAGGAGATTGGAACGGTAGGCAAGGAGCTCGAGCGTCGAACGTCCGTCGGCCAGCTCGCTGCGCCATCGGTCCTCGGGGGCGATGATCGGAAAGCCGCCGGGAACCTCAACGGGGAGGGCCCGGATCTCCTGCTCCGTCATGCCCAGCTCGCCCCGGTGCCGCCGACGCGCTCGCTTGCTCGACGTTGCTCGAGACCGCTTTCGAGGTATGAAGCGTAGGGATCCGCCGGGAGTCCAGCCGCCACCCGGCCCTGCGCGAGAGACGGACGGACGTCGGCGTCGAACGCGTCGCGGAGGATGCGGTTCGCCTCGAGGACATCGCCCGCCCCTTGGGCCAGTTCAAGCGCGGCTCGGTCAACCAGGAGGGCCTTGGCCATTGCCGCCTGGAGGGCCATGACGGACGCGATGAGCGCGGGCATCTTCGGCTCGATGTTGTGGCTCTGGTCGAGCATGTACACGACATTGGCCGCACACAGCGAGGCAACCGGATCCGTGGTGTCGGATCGGGCGCCAACGAGCTCATGGCAGATCCGGAACAGCTGGTATGGATCGATCGATCCGACCATCAGGTCGTCGTCTCCGTACTTCTTGTCGTTCAGGTCGAAGCCGCCGAGGCGCCCGGCACCCAGCAGGCTGGCGACGATGTGCTCGATATTCGTCGTCGGGGCGTGGTGGCCGATGTCGACGCAGACCATCGCCGCCTCGCCCAGCTCCTGGCAGAGGGACATCGCAACACCCCAGTCGGCAATGTCCGTGTGGTAGAAGCCCGGCTCGTAGAGCTTGTACTCGAGCAGCAGGCGGACGCCGTCCGGCAACGCTCGGTAGACCTCGCGAAGGCCGCCGACCAGGCGGCGACGGCGCGACCTGAAGTCGTCCTGTCCCGGGTAGTTGGTGCCATCCGCGAGCCAGACCTTGACGATCCCCGACCCCGTCTCGCGAGCGATCGCGCAGCATTCGACGATCGCGTCGATCGCCTTCGCCCGGATCGCGGAACTCGGATGGCAGAGCGAGCCGAGCTGGTACCCGTCGTCTTGGAAGGTGTTCGAGTTGATCCCTCCGATCAGCACGCCGCGTTCGCGAGCGTACCGGGCGAACGCCGCGAAGTCGTCGACCCGGTCCCATGGGATGTGGAGGCCGATGCGCCGGGCAACGCCGGTGAATCGGGCGATCGTCGCGGCGTCGTCGACCTTTTCAAATGGCGTCCGGGGCACACCCGGCTGCGGAAACACCCGAAACCGCGTCCCGGCATTCGCGAACCCCCACGAAGGCAGCTCGACCTCGATCCCGGACACGGCCCACCCTATTCGGTCCGCGACTCCGCTCATATCCATCGAAGCTCGTCCCCACTTACGCGTGCGTATCGGCGACTCTGCGCCCGCCCCGTCAGGTTCCGTGTGGCAGAGCCACCGCGACAAGGTCCCGCGGTGGTCGGCCGCGTCAGCGCTGAGCGACTTTCGCGGAGTCTAGGTCATCCTGGCACATTCTCCACTGAGTATGGCTCATCGTGCAAGGGCGGTGGAGGCGGGCCCTGGGTCGAGGCTCCTCTCCCGTTGCCTCCAAGTGGCGCTCCGCGGAGTGAGCTATCCTCAGCGCTGAATTTCGGGCAGGTCGGCCGTCCAGTTCGATGCTGCCACCCCGACACACGGAGCTTTCGCTTGCGAACAGCAACCGGCCACGGCTCGAAGTCCGCCATCTCACCAAGGGTCCGCGAGGTTCCGTCCCACGGCACCGTCCTGGGTGCGTCCGGACAGGGTATCCAGGAAGGAATCCTGAGCCGGATCCGCGTTGCGCGGGACGCGCTCCACCCTGCCGAAGGTCGTGTCGCAGACGCTGTCCTCCTGCAGCCCAGCCAGGTCGTGCACCTGCCGATCGCCGAGCTCGCCGCCAGCGCCAAGGTATCCGAAGGCACCGTCATCCGATTCTGTCAGTCCGTGGGGTGCCGGGGGTTCCAGTCGCTGAAGCTTGCACTGGCAGCCGACCTGTCCCAGCCGACGCTCGTCCTGCAGGAGGATGTCAGCGCCGCCGATGGCGCCGAGCCGGCCCTGGTAGCCCAGAAGGTCTTCGCGGCAGACATCGCTGCGCTTCGCGACACGCTGAAGCTGCTCGACCCCCCGGCGATCAAGCGAGCGGTCGAGGCCATCGAAAGTGCCAGCGAGATCGTCTTCTTCGCCGTGGGCTCCTCCTTGTCGGTCGCGTCCGACGCGGCCGGGCGCTTCATGAGGATCGGGCACCGGGTCCAGACATCGGCCGACGTCCATACGCAAATCGTCATCGCCAGTCTGATCTCACCCTCTGCGGTCGCGATCGCGGTGTCCCACTCAGGAGCATCGTCCGAGCCGGTGGAGGCACTTCGTCTTGCCCGCGCTCGCGGGGCAACGACGATTGCCGTCACGGCGCGCCATCCGTCTCCGCTCACCCGCCACGCAGACATCGTCCTCATCACGATGTCCACCGAGACGCGCTACCGGGAAGAGGCCATGGCGTCGCGGATCGCCCAGCTGAGCCTGCTGGACTCCCTGTACGTGGCGATCGCGGTCCGCCAGCCCGAGGCCTCGCTGCGGGCGTTGCGCGAGACGAGCGAGGCCCTGTCTGGTCACCGGGTGCGCTGACCTTCCGCCAGGAAAGAAGTCCGCGGTGATGCAGGGATCGTCTGTCGCTTTCCGCTGAGCCGAGCTCACTACCAGGAACCTGCTGCGACGCCTTTGTGCTCGAGGGCAAGCCCAAGGGCTGTTCGTCACCGATTGGCACGGTACAACTCGCGAGTCTGAGGCTCGTGATCGACCAAAGCGCGAACATGTTGCATCCGCGGTGCCGAGTGCTGTATGGTCGCCCTGTTCCTGAGCTGGACTCAGTCTTCTGCGCTGCGCCTGCCGGGGAAGCAAGTTGAGGGAGGTTTCGGACCGATGCGAGCAGCCAAACAGGGCGCGTTGCTCCTGGTGTTGTCCATCATGGTCGCGGCCTGCCAGCAGTCCTCGAGCGAGGCTCCCGCTGCGACCCAGGGAGCTCAGGGCGCTCGCGCCGACATTTCGATCATCGTCGTGACCATGTCGCAGCCGAACGACCCGTTCTGGAGCGTGGTTAAGCGCGGCGCCCTGGACGCCGGCAGGGATCTCGGGGTCAAGGTCCAGTACCAGACGATGGAGACGTTCGACCTGACCAAGCTGGTCCAGAACATGGAGGCCGCGATCGCCGCCAAGCCGGATGGCATCGTCATTCCGATCTACGACTTCAGCGTCCTCGGGCCGGTCATCCAGAAGGCGATCGATGCCGGCATCCGGATCGTCGAGATCGGCAGCGCCGATCAGCCCAAGGGCTCGCTCGTGACGGTCGGCTCCAACGACTACGAGGCCGGCAAGATCGCCGGTCAGCGCATCGCCGACGCCGGCGCGATGAGCATCATCTGCATCAACGCCGAACCGGGCAATGCCGGTCTCGAAGAGCGCTGCCGCGGGATGACGGATGGCGCCCCCAAGGGGAAGGTCGTCCAGAAGGCGATCACTTCCGTCGATCCGGCCGCGTTCAAGCAGCAGCTGACGGCCGCACTCAAGGCGGATCCGACCGTCGATGCGGTCATCACCAGCGGTCCGGTCGAGGCCGACCTCGCCATCCAGGCGCTGAATGACGGCGGGTTCGCCGCCAAGGTGAAGCTCGCGACGTTCGACCTGTCGCCGGAGGTGCTGAAGGCCATCAACGCCGGGACGATCCTCTTCGCCCTTGACCAGCAGCAGTACCTGATGGGCTACCTCCCGGTGGTGTTCATCACCAACCACGTGCAATACCTGGTGAGCCCGGTGGGCAGGGTGCTGACGGGTCCGGGTGTGATCACCAAGGCCGACGCAACGCGGTTGATCGAACTCTCCGCGGCCGGGGTTCGCTAAGAGCCTTTCGACCCCGAGGAGAGGCATGTCCGGCCGGTCAAACGTCATGCGCCGAGTGATGGTCCGCCCGGAGGCGGGGGCCATCCTCGGCGCCCTGCTCCTCTGGCTGATCTTCGCCTACCTGGGCGGAAGCAGCGGCTTCCTCACGATCGCCGGAACGGCCGGCATCCTGGAGGTCGCCGCCCAGGTCGGCATCGTCGGCACATCCGTCGCCCTGCTGATGATGGCGGGCCAGTACGACCTGTCCGTCGGATCGACCGTCGGAGCGACGGGAATGGTGCTGGCCCTGGGGCTGAGCGAGTTCCACCTTCCGGTCTGGGTGGCCGTGCTGCTCGCACTGACGCTTGGCCTCGGCATCGGGCTCGTGAATGGCCTCCTCGTCGTCAAAACCCGCCTCCCGTCGTTTATCGTCACGCTCGGCTCGTATTACGTGCTGCGAGGCGCGACGATTGCGGTAGCGCGCGCGGTGACGGGTCTGACCGTCGTTGGCGGTCTCGACGAGTACACGAAGCACGACCCGTTTGCGCTGCTGTTCACGGCACGCTTCGGTGACTTCCGGGTGGCCATCGTGTGGTGGTTGCTGCTCGCGGCTGCGTCTGCCTACGTCTTGCACCGGACCCGTCTCGGGAACTGGATTTTTGCCACCGGCGGCTCCGAATCCGCGGCGCGGATGGTCGGGGTACCGACCAACCGCGTCCTGATCAGCCTGTTCATGTTCACCGCATTCTCCGCATCGTTGCTCGCTGTCTTGCAGGTGCTGGCATTCAACGGCGCAGACGCACTTCGCGGCCAGCAGAAGGAGTTCGAGGCCATCACCGCGGCTGTCATCGGCGGGACGCTCCTGACAGGCGGCTACGGGACGGCCATCGGGCCGATCTTTGGGGCGCTGACGCTCGCGATTGTCAACCTCGGGATCTTCTTCGCGGGGATCGACACCGACTGGTACAAGGTTGTGGTCGGCTGCCTGCTCCTGCTTGCCGTGGGTTTCAACGAGACCATCCGGCGCCTTGCCATGCGAGTCCGACGATGACCGTGGGCCCGCCGGTGGTCGAGCTGCGCGAAGCCTCCAAGTTCTTCGGACATGTCGTCGCCCTCGAACGGGTATCGATGTCAGTCCGGTCGGGCGAAGTGCTGTGCCTGCTCGGCGACAACGGCGCGGGCAAGAGCACCCTCATCAAGCTCCTGGCCGGCGTCTTTCACCCCGACGAGGGATCGCTGTGGGTCGATGGGTCGCCGGCCCGGTTTGGCTCACCGCGCGACGCGGTTGCGGCCGGGATCGCTACGGTGTACCAGGATTTGGCGCTGTTCCCGCTCATGACCATCGCCCGCAATTTCATCGTGGGGACAGAGCCGGCTCGCGGACGGGGGATGCTCGCGGCGATCAATTTCCACCAGGCCGACACGCTGGTCCGCGAGAAGCTGCTGGAGATCGGGATCGAGGTTCGCAACACGTCCGATCTCGTGGGCACGCTGTCCGGCGGCGAGCGCCAGACGCTGGCCATCGCGAGGGCCGAGCACATCGGGGCTAGGCTCCTGATCCTCGACGAGCCGACCTCCGCGCTTGGGGTCAAGGAGGCCGCCATCGTGCTACGGCACGTCCTCCGTGCGCGGGCAAACGGCCTCGCGATCGTATTCATTACCCACAACGTGCATCATGCCTACGCTGTCGGCGACCGGTTCGAGTTCCTCAATCGAGGCCGGGTCCTGGGCGTCTATGACAGGGATGCCCTGACCGTCGAGGAGATGACACGGCTGATGGGCGGAGGCGCCGAGCTCACGGAGCTTGGCGACGAGCTGCAGGAGCTACGCCGCCCGGGTGGTCCCGCGAGAAGCGGGCACGAGGGTGGTAGCGCAACCGCGGGCGCCGACGTCGTTGGCGGGGCGTCCCGCATTCCGGGCTGACATGGGACAGACGCCGTTTCCGCCGCTTGGGCGAACCCTGTCCAGGGTTGTCCTGGGTACGTCCTGGATGTCCAGGGGCGACCGGGTGAGCGCGTTCGCGCTTCTCGACGAATGGCTGGGGCGTGGCGGAAACGTGCTCGACACCGCCCAGGCGTACGGAGACGGCGACTCGGAGCGCCTGATCGGCGAGTACGTCGAAGCCGTCGGGTGTCGCCCGGACGTGGCGATCATCACCAAGGGCTGCCATCCGATTGGGGACGATACTCCGCGCGTCACGCCCGGGGCGATCCACGATGACCTGACGGGGAGCCTGGCGAGGCTGCGGACGGACTACGTCGACGTCTACATGCTCCACCGGGACGACCCGTCGGTCAGCGTGGCACCGCTCATCGAGGCACTGAACGAGGAACTCGAAGCGGGTCGCGTCCGGTCCTTCGGCGCCTCGAACTGGACCCGCCAACGCCTCGAGGAGGCCAACGCCCTCGCCGCCGCGAGCGGAATGGCCGGGTTCTCATCAAGCAGCTGCCAGCTCAGCCTTGCCGTCCAGCAGGAGCCGTTGTGCCAGGGCTGCCTGGCCGCCCGCGATCCCGCGGACATGGAGTTCCATCGCCGGACGATGTTGCCGCTGATTGCCTGGGCGGCGCTGGCCGGCGGCTTCTTCCGCGAAGGGCCTCAGCCCGATCCGGACGTCGAGCGCGTGTACGCAACCCCCGACAACCGGGAGCGGTCGAGCCGCGCGACGCAACTGGCCCGGGCCATGGGCCTGACCTGCTCGCAGGTCGCGCTGGCCTGGGTGCTCAGCCAGGACTTCCCTGCCTTCGCGGTGGTCGGCACGCAACGCGTGGAGCACCTCCGGGAGCTCGCCGTCGCGGCCGACGTTGTCCTGAGCCCCCGGCAGGTCGCATGGCTGGACCTCCGGGCCGAGACGTCCAATTGAGCCACGGGAGCGGCATGTGCTGACTGGTGCCACCGTCGTCGACCTGACCACGGAGCGGCGCGTCGACCCTCTGGGCATCGATGAGCCGAAACCCCGCTTCGGCTGGCGTGTCCTCGCCGATCGCGACGGCCACTCCTCCTCGGCCTGCCGGATCCAGGTCGCGACGAGCGTCGAGGCACTGGAGCACGCTTGCTTCTGGGACACCGGGGACTTGGCATTCGCGGGCGCGACCACCACCCCGTATGGCGGTCCGCCGCTGGGTTCTCGTCAGCGGTACCACTGGCGGGTCCAGGTGGTCGACCAGGACGGTGTCCGATCGGCGTGGAGCCGGCCGGCCTCATTCGAGATGGGCCTCTTGCGACGCGACGACTGGCGAGGGCGCTGGATCGGATCAGCCCTGATGGACCTCCCGTCAGAACCCTCGGACCAGTGGCACGCCGGTGGTCCGGCGCCCTACCTTCGGCTGGCATTCCGGCTCGAAGGCGGCGTCACGCGGGCACGGGCGTACGTCACCGCACTCGGGCTCTACGAGCTCAGGATCAACGGCCGGCAGATCGGCGACCAGCGTCTGACACCCGGCTGGACCGACTACCGTCAGCGCATCCAATACCAGACCTATGACGTCACCGCCGATCTCCAGCCCGGCGACAACGCCGTCGGTCTCGCCCTCGCGGACGGCTGGTTCGCGGGGGCGATCGGCTGGTTCGGCTCCCACCTGTACGGGGATGCGCCCGCCGGGCTCATCCAGGTCGAGGTCGAGCTGGACGACGGACGCAGCGTCGTGATCGTCAGCGACGGCTCCTGGCGGGAGCGATCCGGTTCGGCAACCCTCGCCGACCTCCTGGCGGGCGAGCATGTCGACCGCCGAGCGGAGCCGGTTGGCTGGGACATGCCCGGCTTCGACGACCGGGCTTGGGCACCCGTGCGCCTGCGAGCCGATCCGGGTGTGCCGCTGGTGGCGGGGCGCGACGATGGCGTCAAGCTGATCGCCGACCTCGTACCTGACTCGATCCAAAGCCGCGACGACGGCCGACTCGTGCTGGACTTCGGCCAGAACATCACCGGCCACGTCCGGCTCGTGGCGCAGGGACCGTCCGGAACGAAGGTCACGGTCCGGCACGCCGAGGTCGTCGATTCCGACGGCGAGCTGTACACGGCGAATCTCCGCACGGCCGCGGCCACCGACATGGTCACACTCAACGGCGGGGCTCTGGAAGTGTTCGAGCCCCGGTTTACCTTTCACGGGTTCCGGTTCGCGGAGATCTCCGGTTACCCCGGCACGCTGTCGGCTGACCGGGTCACGGCCCGCGCGTTGAGCTCTGCGGTCCAGGTGATCGGGAGCTTTGAATGCTCGGATCCTCTGGTGAACGCGATCTTCCGGAATGCAGCGTGGAGCCTTCGCGACAACTTCATCGGGATTCCGATGGACTGTCCCCAGCGCGACGAACGTTTCGGCTGGACCGCGGACGCCCAGATCTTCGCGCCGTCGGCTCTGTTCATCGCCGACGTGACGAACACCCTCGAGAAGTGGCTCATCGATCTCCAGGACGCCCAGCATCCATCCGGCGCCTACCCTGACTTCGCCCCCACCGCCGGGGACGTGGCCTTTGGCAACGCTGGCTGGGCAGATGCCGGAGTGCTCGTGCCGTGGGCCATCTTCGAAGCCACCGGCGATCGCCGCGTCCTGGAACGACAGTACGCTTCGATCCGCCGCTATCTGGCGTACCTCGAGGATGACCACACCGGAGGCATCCGATCTGGCCAGCGGTATCGAGACTGGGTGAGCCTGGGTCCGCGAACGCCCGGTGATGTGATCGGGACCGCGTACCTGGCCCACACGTCTGAGGTCGCGAGCCGGATCGGGCGCGTCCTCGGTCACCGATCGGACACCGCCAGATGGGGACGACTGGCGCGCGTGGCGCGTCAGGCGTTTGCGGCTGCCTTCGTCGAGCCGGACGGACGGATCGCCGGCGGCACGCAGACCGGCCAGGCACTCGCCCTTGGGTTTCGCCTGCTGCCTGAGCGTCTGCGACCGCTCGTTGCCGGTCAACTCGCGGCGATGATCGACGACGTTGGCGTCCACCTTCAGACAGGATTTCTGGGGTTGCCACTCGCCCTGCCCGCCCTCTCCGAGCACGGCTACCACGAGCTGGCGTGCCGGCTCGTGGTCCAGGACCAGCTGCCGTCGTGGGGCTTCGAGGTGCGCCAGGGCGCCACGACGATCTGGGAGCGGTGGAACGGGTGGACCCTAGATGCCGGCTTCGCCGACCCCGACATGAACTCGTTCAATCACTATGCGCTGGGCGCCGTGGTCGAGTGGCTCGTGCACCACCTGGTCGGTCTGGCCCCTGCCGAGCCAGGGTACCGACGCGTCCTCATCGCCCCGCGTCCAGCACCGGGCTTCGCCTTCGCACGAGCCAGCCACCTGGGCCCGCTCGGGCCGACGGAGTTGCACTGGAGCGTCGACGCGGCACTCCTGACCGTTCGGGCCACGATCCCGCCGAATGCGACCGGCGTGGTCCGGCTTCGCGACGTCGATCCGGCGACCGTCACGCTCGACGATCGGCCGCTCAGCCTGAGCAGGCATGGCGGCGGGAGTCCGCCCGACGCCGTAGATTTCGAGGTCGGCCCGGGCAGGCACAAGATCACCGGCGAGGTAGTTCCCTCATGACGAGGCAGGCAGCCACCAAGGCCATCGAGAACCCGACTAAGTTCACCGCGAGCCTGGGTTGGTTCGGCGGATGACCCGGCGCCGCATCCCGCGATGGTCTGAGCTCAGGTCGCTCCTCCGGCCCGCTCCGATTCGCCCGGGCTCCCCCGAGGGGTGGCTGGCCGGGATCGCTTCAATTCGGGACCTTCGGGTAGCCGCCCGGCGGCGGACGCCGCGCGCGGTCTTCGACTACGTCGACGGTGGCGCGGAGACCGAGACGAGTCTGCAGCGGGCGCGCGATGCCTTTGCGCGAGTCGAGTTCGTGCCCAGCGTCCTGCGTGACGTGTCGGCGGTCGACACGTCGACGACGCTCCTCGGTCGCCGATCCGCTCTGCCCCTGATCTTCGCCCCGACTGGGTTCACCCGCCTGATGAACCATCAAGGCGAACCGGCCGTGGCAAGGACGGCCGGACGGGTCGGGATCCCGTACGTCCTGTCCACCCTGGGAACGACCTCGCCCGAGGATCTTTCTGCTGCGGCACCCGGAGCGGAGCTGTGGTTCCAGCTGTACCTCTGGCGTGACCGCGAGGCGAGCCTCGAGCTCCTCAATCGGGTCCAATCCGCGAGCTACGGCGCCCTGGTCCTCACCGTCGACACTCCCGTTGCAGGTGCCCGCCTGCGCGACGTCCGGAACGGCATGGCCATCCCCCCGGCGCTGACCCTCCGAACGATGATCGATGCCGCGCTCCATCCGGGCTGGTGGTTCAACCTCCTGACCACGGAGCCGCTGCGATTCGCAAGCCTGACCTCATCGGGAGGCACGGTCGGGGAGCTCGTCGACCGAACGTTCGATCCGGCCGTGACGCCGGCCGACCTGGACTGGCTCCGAGCGACCTGGTCGCGGCCCATCGTGGTCAAGGGGATCCAGACCGTCGAGGACGCGCGGATGGTCGTCGACCACGGCGCCGACGCGATTGTCGTCTCGAACCACGGTGGTCGGCAGCTTGATCGGGCGCCGACGCCGCTTGAGCAGCTCCCGCGCATCGTCGATGCCATCGGGGATCGAGCCGAGGTCTACCTCGACGGTGGGATTCTTTCTGGATCGGATGTCGTGGCCGCCGTCGCCCTCGGCGCCCGGGCCTGCATGGTTGGGCGGGCGTACCTCTATGGCCTGATGGCGGGCGGCGAGCCCGGCGTTCAGCGTGCGGTGGACCTCCTGGGCCGAGAGATTGCCAGGACGATGCAGCTGCTGGGCGTGGGGACCGTCTCGGAACTCACCCCGGAGCGCGCCCGCATTCGCACGAGTTGATGCAACGCATCCGTCGGGCCAGGTGAGCCCTCCGGGCCCCGAGCCGTCAGCCCGCGAGCAGCGGGCGCATGAACGCGGCGCCCATCTCGACGCCTTCCTGGGGGGTGACCGAAGCATCCTCGTTCTCAATCGCAAGGGCATCGTCGTAGCCGACCTCGCGGAGCGCGGCGACGAATGCCGCCCAGAAGGCATGACCGTGCACGCTACCGACCGTCCGGAAGACCCAGGCCCGATTGGCCGCATCCTCGAACGGGCGCTGGTCCAGGACGCCGGCCAGGGCGACCTGATCGGCGATCACCTCCGTGTCCTTCAGGTGGACGTGATGCACGGCGGGGCCGAGAGCGCGGATGACCGCGAGTGGATCCATCTGCTGCCAGAACAGGTGCGACGGATCCACGTTGGCCCCAATGACCGGCCCGATCGCGTCCCGCATGCGGAGCAGCGTCGGCACGTTGTAGACGAGGTGCAGTGGATGCAGCTCGAACGCGATCTGCTCGACGCCGTGGGCCGTGGCGTCCTGCGCCAGGTCCCGCCACAGCTCCAGCGCCTGGTCCCACTGCCGGTCCAGCAGGGCCATGGCGTCGGACGGCCACGGGTACCACGCGAAGTTGACGGTCGTCGCGGCCGGACCGTCGCCGGGGCTTCCGGACATGGACACGAGCTTGGTCACTCCGAGTTCACCGGCCAGCCTGAATGTGGCCCGGATGAGGGTCGCGTGATCCTGTCCGTGCACCGGATGCATGGGCCAGGCTGAGCAATTCAGGGCCGCGATCCGCAGTCCGCGATCCGCGAACGCCCGGGAGAAGGCCACTCGCCGGCTCGCGTCCCCGAGCAATTCGCCGATCCGGAGATGCGGTGCAGACGACTGCCCTCCGGTGGCAATCTCGATGCCGGTCGCGCCGACCCGCGCGGCCAGGTCGAGGGCCCCCTCGAACGATTCGTCCTTGACCGAGTCCGTGTACAGCCCGAGTTCCACCGAGTACCTCCTGGCCGTCTGCGAACCGCCGATGGCGGCTGGTGCATTCGGTTGCATGGACGCTAGCATTGCCCCGCGAACGGCGTCAACGCGGGCCGCCGGAGGGGGGCAAGGACCTTGGGCAGACCCTCGCGGGCGGCCGCAACGGGTGTGGCCGAGGTCCTCTCGGACGGATAGGGGCGGGCATCGTCGCTGCCCACTTGCGCAACCGATTGCAGGACGGTAGGATCGGCCGGCTGGACCAAGTAGATCGGAGGCCGGATCGTGAACGCATCTGCCGGCCCGGCGAGTCCTCTGGCCAGTCCGGTGGCGCTGGTCGACGCATGGAACGCCTCCGATCCGGAACTGGCCGATCGTCTTCATCCGCTCTACCGCGAGGCACTCGGGCGCCTGCCGGAGGGCGATCAGGTGTTCCGGGGCATCCCATTCCGGCTTGGCGAGCGCCGACTCGGACGGCGCTGGGTCCTGGTCGATCGCGAGCGGACCATCGACCTTCGCGGCCATGGGCCCGCCAGCCACGTGGTCATCGCGCACTTCTGTGACAGCTGGCGTCATCCGGACGGCACTCGACCGGCGGGCATGCCGGTTGGCTGGGTCGTGCCGGCCGGCGAGGCTCTCGCGCGGTACGAACTCGTCGGCATGGACGGCCGAAGCCAGATCCTGGATGTCAGACGAAGGTTCGAGATCAACGACGGGATCATCGGCTGGGGCTTCCTCCCGTTCGCTGCCGTCGGTCACCTCGCGGATGAAGTCGTCGATTGGCGAGGACCGCATCCCCGCCAGGGGCCCGGGCGGTACGCCCCCGCCGGCCAGGCGGGGCCGCTGACGATGCTGCCGGGAGCGTGGGGCCCGGCCCAGACCGGCGTCGGCGACCACGTGCCCACGCCGGACGACGATGTGACGTACTGGCTGCACGCGATCCCGATCGACGGTTCGGCCGACCTCTCCGAACTCCGCGTTGCTCCGCTCGGCGACGGGAGGCCGGGTACGGCGGTGGTCGTGGCCGGCGTGACGCTGTTTGCCGGCTCGGCCAGCCCACTCAGCGTCGAACCGCGCCGCCAGATCCTGGTCCAGGGGTTCGGGGAGGGCCTCCCGAGCGTGGACCTGGGGATCGCGATTGCCTCGCGCTCGCTCGAGCGACCCCTGGCGGAGACTCAGCCCGAGACTCCGATTGGATGGGGTCGCGGAGGCCAGGGCGGCAGCGCTCAGCCCGCTGCGGACCGGCGCGGCAGCGTCGTCGACATCGCCGTTGCGCCGGATGCCGTGGTGCGGTTCGGAGACTGGGAGCTGCCGGCCGCTCGCCTTGATGAGCGGGCAGTCAGCCCTGATGGCAGGATCGCCATCCAGCCGCTCGCGCCGCGCGACGTTCGGGTCGAAGTGACGGTCACCGACGGGTCGACCGGCGAGGCAACCCCCGCGAGGGTCCGATTCGTTGCCCAC
>Ga0209751_10004260_pt1 | contig 13747 bp, 18 predicted proteins | sample RifCSP13_1_FD_184019 | JGI IMG/M metagenome (GOLD analysis project Ga0209751, IMG submission 184019) | Soil microbial communities from Rifle, Colorado - Rifle CSP2_sed 13_1 (SPAdes) (version 2) | ecosystem: Environmental > Terrestrial > Deep subsurface > Rock core/Sediment | place: Rifle... | reverse complement strand
TAGGCAGATAAGGTCTGGCACGTACGGTAAAAAGTGAATTGCGGTACCTTGCAGTTGGGGCCGGCCTACTCGTCGCAGGCAGCGTCGCGGCAGTCCTGCTCAATCTCCAGGGGGTGTCATGCCTGACGCAATTGTCAAGGGTCGACCGGTCTGCTTTTCCGCCCGACGTAATCGAGGAGATGGAGCAGAACTGCTTTATCATCACCAACTCCTACGTCTACTCGCTCTTTGCTGCAGTCGTCGGCGCCGTAGTTCTGGGCTACGGGTACTTCAAGCGACGCCGGTGAGCCTCCCGTCATGCTCAAATTCGTCGAAAATAAGGGCGCACTCCGCGATCTTGGTCATTTTCAAATCTATACAGATCTCCTGCCGAGATGGGGGGGCGGATTGACTCCTGGTTGCACGCAGCACATTTTTTGATGCCCCGTCCTCCGATTTCAGAAGCACACCAGTAGCCAAAGTTGCAGAGCAGGAAGACTATGCGGCCTTCGCACCGGTCAGCAGATTGCGCGCCCAGCAGGGCTCCGTAGAGCCCTTCATTGCCGCCTGATATGTATTGTCACCCTTCGACAGTCCCGGAACCAGCACAGATTTCACTAGACCGCCTCGTTATCTATCCCTCCAGCCAAAACCCTATACCACAATCAGGGGGTAGCCGGATATAATGCAGCTCTCCGGTGCCACCCCGGCCTGTAGGGTTGGTCTTGAAGACACGTATTATTAGAAAGGAGACAAGAAAAGGGCACCTAACGGAACCATCGATCTTTCTTTATATATTAAGGTACAACCGCTGCTGGCGCCAAGTCTTTTTATTTCCCGGAGCCTGCGAGGAAAAGCATGAGATCTTTTCGTCTGCCGTCCCTTGACGAGTTGAAAAAGGCCGGCCACCAGGAACGCATGAACATTTACCGCAGGTATTTTGCTTCCAGCCGATACAACCGCCTGCTGATCCAGCAGACGCTCGTCGAGTCAGCAAATGACGGAGACCTTGTGCAGAAAGTTGAGAGCATGGAAAAGGAACACAACCGCGACTTTGCAGATACCGTCGATAAGATCAGGGAGTACGGCTACCTTGACGAGTTCCTCGACGCGGTGAAGGAAGAGGACGACGCCTTGCAAAAGATAATCGAAGCATACGACAAGAGGATGCGCACGGATTAGTTTCGATCAGGGCAAGAATATAATACAGCGGCATGGCCTACACAGTTGGCCGTGGCGGTAAAAAAGATCAAGTGTGATTGCGGCAGGTTCATGGAGTACACAGACCGCGTGGTTGGCGGGAGCAACACCCAGTCAGGCACGCTTGTCTGCGCCAAGTGCGGCAAAGAACACGCAATCACGTTCCTTGGATTTCTGAGCGAGATCAAAAACGCCACTCTCAAGCGCTAATTTTTTCTATCCAGCTCTCACTGAAGTTTTTTATGAACAGGCATATCATGATAGCGCTTGTCATTGCAGCGGGGGCCGTGGTTGCGGCAGGCACAGTCACGGCAACGATGGCGGCGCAAGAGGAAGGCACGGTTATGACTGTAGGCAAGAACCGCAAGTTCATGGACTAAAGATGGCGTTTTCAAGGTAAGGGCGGGAGCTGGCGGACCCACCGCGCCGCTGACTGCCTTCTTCCCGCAGGTAGCAAACATAAAGGTAGGCGAGAGTGTCGTATGGCATAACACAAGCAACGTAGGTGAGCCGCACACGGTCACGTTCGTTCTTGACAGCCAATACTGGGCTAACCTCGAGGCCGCATACGTTGCCAAGAACGTCGAAGGGTTTGAGCCACTGAACCCGGGTGAGAACGCAGACCCGGTGACTTTCCTCAGTCCTGAAGGGGACACGGTTGTGGTAGCTGCCAATGCAAGGTCGGTCATGCCAACTGCGATATCAGCCGACGGGACGGCGACCTACATGCCACCTAATGCGACCTACTCCATGGACGGTAGGGAAAAATACGTCAACTCGGGCTTCATGTGGCCTGAAGGCATGTCTCCACCAAGGTTTGCGGAGATATGTACCTTTACCGTCAAGTTCGAGGATGCTGGCACCTACGATTACGTCTGTGCACTTCATCCATGGATGACAGGGAGGGTCATAGTCAATTAGGCATCCCTCCACTCTTTTTTTGAGGTTAGAATGGTCTAGAGAAAAAATATGCAGGTGTGAGGTTGTTGCCGTCTAGCGCTTTTTCGGCTTTGTCTTTGCCTTTGTCTTTGCCTTTGTCTTTTTCTTTTTCTTGCCGCCACTTGACTTTTTGCCCGCGCTCTTGGCCTTTGCAAGCTGTTGCTGCAGTTCTACTATCTGCGACCTGAGCCTTTTAGCCTGCAGCGCTGCCTTCTTGGCTTGGGCCACGCGCCCCTTCTCGGCCTTTTTGAGCGAGGCTGACACCTGAGCCACCGCCCTGTTCGTTTTTTCAATCTGCTGGGTCTGTTTCTTTATCTTGGAGAGGGCCTGTGCCGCCATGGTCTCCGCGTTTGTTGGAGTCACTTCTGGAAGCGGTGTTGCCTGCTCGCTCGTTGTCGTTTTCTGTGTTTCATAAATGCCGGCTTCAGAAGCCGCCGGCATTCCCGAGTCCCCTTCTGTAGACATCAGTTGAGGTATAACGGGCTATCTAAAATCATTTTCCATCAAGGGCGCCAACGGAAATTACGTGAGGCAAGTCTTTTAACACCCGGCGCCGATTATACCCCGTGCTAGTCGACCAAGACAGGCTGCGCCAGCTTAAAGAGGACGCCAAGTGGGCCTCAAGCGTTGAAGGCCAGATCAGGGCGGTGAGGAAGCTTGGGACCTTCGGAGAAGCGGCCCTCCCGTCGCTTGAAGAGGTCCTGCAGGTCAGCGTTCGAGAGGACATAAAGCAATGCTGCATCGAGGCCATCAAAAAGCTCGGCATGGACAGCAAGGCCCAGACGGCTAAACTGAAAAAGGCGCCTAGGGCAAGAAAGGGGCGCCGGAAAGCCAAGGCCTCAGCGCGGTAGTGGTTCTGGCAGGGGGACAGGATACGGGATTACGCCGCCTGTGCTGCCAATCTCTAGCTCGTTTATTGCTGCCAGTGTGTCGATGTCGTTCATCTTCAGCTTGTTTCCAAGCGACAGCGTGTACAGCACATCGCCGATGTAGAACGACCTGCTGCCCTGTATGCCGTAGTAATAGTCGCTTGTGTTGGAGTGCTCGACGGTGCCTTTCAGGGTAAAGCCGCTATCGGGGCTTGTCCCAAAGACGTAGAACCCGCGCCACACATTTGGAGGTGCGTACCGGCCGCCCTCGACTGCCACTTCGTCATACGAGGATACGGGTATCGATAGCACGTCCTTGGCCTTGTCAAACAGTAGCGCCTTGTGGTCCCAGAGCACTTCCGAGTCCGTGCCTGACTTGCCTATCACATAGTCGTCCACCAGCCTCGGGTTTGAGATGTCGGACACATCAAACAGAGCCACCTTGACCCCCGTCGCCTGGACGCCGCCAAATTCGTTCTCCTTGGTGTCCTTGCCTATGCCTATGATGTGGTCCTCGTCGTAGGGATGCAAATAGCTAGAGTACCCCGGTAGTTTCAGCTCGCCAAGAATCTTGGGCTGGTCTGTCGACAGATCGATGACAAAGAACGGGTCGATGCGCTGGAATGTCACCAGGTACAACCTGTCGCCGATAAAGCGCGCCGCGTATATCGACTCGTCTGGCTCTATCTGCTCGAGCTTGCCGACGACCTTCATGCCTTCGTCAAGCACGTAGACGTTGCTGTAGAGTCCTGACAAGTACCGGGAATAGTATTCCACCGTCGTTGCGACCCTGAACCTGTCGCCCTGCTCGTCCATTGAGAACTGGTTCAAGAGCCTGCCGGGCACCTCTCCTCTTGCCGCGTAGCTGATCTCGCCGGCCGAGCCTATCGCTATCTTATGCACCACGGTCCTGTGTGCCTCTTTCTGCACGCGTTCATCATAGTCTTCAAGCGCCTTCTGAATTTTGTCGAGGAGTGCCGTCTTTTCCTGCTCGCCCATGCGGTTGTACATATCCTGAAGCACCGTGGCTATCCTGTCCCACCTCTGGGACTCGCTTTGCGACGAGTCGGCGTCTATCGACCTTATCTGCTCCTGTACGTCCTGCGGCAAGAGCGGGACGACGGCTTCAAAGAACCGCATGTGGTTTGCGACATCGTAGTAAGGCTGGTATTTCTCGTAGGCGATGTAGATGCTCTTCTCCGACACGTACAGCGTGGACGCGGGGTTCATCATGAACGTCTGCGAGTTGATGGCGTCCTCCGCGCTCTTGATGTTGACCGAGGTGACGGTGTTAAAGTTGTAGTAAGGCTCTGGGTTGTCAAAGTAGTAAATGTCCGGGACTATCAAGGTCGTGCTTGCCTCTGTCACCTTTGGTATCAGCGGCTGGCGGTAGTTGTAGAGGTCGCTTGTCGTCACCAAGTAAACATAGTCGCCTATCATCCGGGCGTTGCTGTAGGCGCCGCTGACCATGTAGTTCTTGACCACCTTGGGATCGGTCCTGTCGGTTACGTCGAGTATCAGCACATGAGTCTTTGGAGTGTAGAAAGGCTGGGGCATGATCTCGTACTGTGGAATTATGTTGTCCTGCGCGTACTCTTGGTAGAACACCACAAGCGTGTCGTCGTTGAGGAACATGTTCTGCAGGTACTGACCCTCCTGGATGTCAAGGCCCACCTTGGCAACTACCTTGGCGGACTCGGGCGGGTAAACTTCGGCTATGGTCAGCCTGTCGCCTGACAGGATGTACGCGTACTTGCCGTCATTTTTGATAAAGTCCGGCTCGTCCACTCCCGTCACCTGCACGTTGGTAGTAGAGTAGTCCTGCCCCTCTCCACTCTCTGTGGATGGAGCACCCTCTGTCGCTGGGGCCATGGTCGGCTCCTGCGCTCTCTGCAGGGAATCGGCGTCAGATAATCCAAGGGTCGGCCTTCCTTCAGCAAAGCTGGTGACTCCCCCGGACGCCGCCATCAGCGCGTTGCGGCTGCCCTCGATGCTTGCCAGAAAAGCGGTCAGCTCTTGAACCGAGGAGAACTTTTTTAATTCCTGTGACGACGTCGAGATAAACGCAATAGGGCCTGGCTGGCCCGAAGGCACTCCAGTGTTTGTTACAGGGTTAACCGGTATGTTGGTGCTGATAGAACTCAGCATAAGCACGAAGCCGATGGCTGCCGCGACGCCCACCCCGGCCATGCCGTACATTGGAAACCTTGCCAACTATTCTACTAACTCCTACTAGTCATATTAAACAGACTTGGCATCTTAATCCTACACTTTAGAACAGCGTTTTTGGCGCCAACGTTCCACCGTTCCAGACAAACTTCGACGACCAACATATTGATCCGCCATAGTGGCGGCAGTGCGATAAATTGTATAATTCTTGCAAATTCTTATACAATTTTTACATCACATTGTGCGTCAGTTGACGACAAGAGAGTCGTTCTGAAACCCAGAACGGGTGCTCGGATCATGTTCTGAAACCAAGGCTTAGGTATTCGGGACCTCTAGTAAAGAGCGTCATGTCAGAACAAAACATGAATAAACGCAACCTTGCGCTGATTGCAGGAATACTCGCAATCGGCCTGGTGGCCGCAAGCATAGCTGGCGGTCAACTGATGACAGTCGCTGCCCAATCGCAGCAAGAAACAGACCAAAGCGAACAGCCGACCGTGTCAACCTCGGGCTCTTCAACCGTTAATATCGACCCTGACAAAGTTACCGTCAACATAGGGGTCGAGACAAACGGGAAAACTGCAGCTGAGGCTGCAAGCGAAAATGCCAAGATAGTGAACAAAGTGCTTGAGGCGCTAAAGACGATGGGCATAAGCACAGACCAGATTGCTACCAGCAACTATAGCGTCTTCCCAGTCTATGAGATGAGGGCACCGCCATGTATCGAGATCTTCCCGCAGCCCCCGGAGTGCGCTCCAAAGAGCGAGATAGTGGGCTACAGAGCGGTCAATGCGGTGACGGTCACGGTTGAAGCAAACGCTGACGTGGGCAAGATAATCGACTCGGCAGTGGAGGCAGGCGCAAACAACGTGAGCGGCGCATACTTCTTTGTCTCGGAAGAAAGGCAACAGGAGATTCGCGACAGCCTCATTGAAGGTGCCATCTTAAACGCCAAGAACAGGGCTGAGAAGGCCGCAAACGCAGTGGATTTGGAGATTGTTGGGGTCAAATCGATAAACCTCAATGATGTCTACTTCCCGGTCTTCTACAAAGAACTTGCCGCTGACGGTGCACAAAGTGGAACTCCGATATTGCCGGGAGAGCAGCAGGTCACGATGACCGTCCAGGTCGTCTTTACAATGGGCTAAACGCCCTACCCTTCTCTTTTTTCTTATTTCATTTCCTTGTAGATGGCAAGCCTCTTTTTCAGCATCGAGTTCTCTCTGTTGAGGCGCATTACCTCATCTACGAGCTCTGCTTTGGTCATGTTGGCGTAAGGGGTTTGACCCGATACCGTCATCGTCGATTGCTTTACAATATCATAAAAAAGGGACCGACAGCTGCCGAGTTTACCTTCAGCTCTAAATTAGCTGATGGGCCCATGGCCTTGCAATAGAACGGCACTCCCCAATTCTTAATACGAAAAAACGGGCATGCCGGCACATGGGCTTGGTGATGTAGACAGTCATAGGCATCGTCATTTTAGCGATAATCGGCTTTGGGTGGCAGACGTTTTTTCCGGCATCGTCCGAGGCGTGGAAAAGCTTGGCCAGAACTCAATAGTCGGGAATATTACCAAAGGGGCAGACGTAGGCAACGGGGCAAAAGACGCCGTCGAGAGCATGAGATAGAGTGATAACAAAGTAGCCACAATGATGATTGTTGGCAGAGTTGCAAGTTTACTTTGACGGGCTGTGCCAGCCGATGAATCCTGGCGGCATAGCCTGCTATGCTTTTCTCATAAAGACCAATGGCAAGACCATTTACAAGGAGAGGGGGCTTGCGGCGGAGCCTTTCTCAAAGGGAGCCACAAACAACGTCGCAGAATACACGGCGCTCATGAAGGCGCTTGAATGGCTCGTCGCAAACAGGAGCGAGCGTGAAGCCATTCGCGTAAGGGGAGATTCCCGGCTAGTGATAAGCCAAATGATGGGTGAGTTCAAGGTCAAAGCAAATGCGATAGTACCGCTATTTCAAAAGACTGTTCTCTTGAAGAACAAGTTTTCAAACATCATGTTTCAGTGGATCCCAAGGGAAGAAAACAGTGAGGCAGACAAGCTGAGCGAGGAGGCGTACAACAATGCTTTCTTGGACGACCCGAAGCTTCTGGACAAAATCAGAAAATAAGGGCTCACGCAGAGCCGAGCTCTGCGCCGCCAAAGTACACGCTGAAGGACTTGCACCAGATTATGACGTTGTTGTATTTTGACAGGTCAACGCCGCCCGGCACTTCATAGTTCTGGTTGCCGCTGTTTGCCTTGAGTTGGCCAAGGTCCACAAAGGCCGACGCGCGTTTGTCAGTAGATAGGTAGACGTAGAGGTCCGGCCCGTTGGTTACACGAAAGTTCTCTAGTCGCAGCACGGCGCTCCCGTCCTCGAGGTAGAGCACCGTCGCCTTGCCCGAGGCGTTGTGTATGCCGTCGCCTGCGCCCTGGAACCCGCCGCTAAACACGTTTGTCATCGCCTCTTCTATCATGACATCATCATTCTTCATCATTGCGTCGTCCTTTTCCATAGACTCTTCTACGACCGCGCTACCCTGCGCAGTATTGTTTTCACCAGACGTTGCGACAGGCGATGGCTCGTCTATCATGGTCTCCGTGAAGTATGGCGAGACGGCATAGACTGCCGCCGGCACGACCACGGCCGCTGCGATTATCGCTATCAAAACGTTCTTGTTCATGCAGGCAGCAACTCAAAGCATTATTAAAACAGTTTTTCCAAATCTTGTCCAGATTGCATCCCATTTTGCGGCCGCAGAAAACTGACTGACGAGTCAGTATGCTTATTAATCGCTTCCCCATAACATGCTACGTGAGCACAGGTTCTGAAGCACAGGGCTTGGGGCGAGCCTGACATGTGTCCCAAAGTGACAGAGCTTCACAAGAGCGAGGTGAGGGAGCGCATAATCCATGCTGCCATGGAGAGTTTTGGCCAGACAGGCTACGACAAGACCAAGATGGACGACATAGCAAAGAGGCTCGGCCTGAGCAAGGGCACGCTCTATCTTTACTTCACGAGCAAAGAGAACCTCTTTCTTGCCATCTGCGAGCACAACATGGAAGAAGGCGCGAAGGACGACTCGAAGCTCTTTGTCAGGAAGGAAAACGCAGCTTCAGACGCCGAGCAGATCTACGACAACATCCGACGGAGAGAGCGAGGCAACGATAGGATCATCCTCGAGATGGTGGTCGAGTCCACGCGAAACCCCCGCCTTCGAAAAGCCATGCACGATTACCGCCTGAAGGTCCACGACCACGTGCTGCAAGAGCTCAGGAAGAAGGTCGACGAGGGCTACTTCAGAAAGGACGTCGACATCAACAGTCTTGCGATAGCCATAGTCGCGCTGTACGACGGGCTCGCCGTGAACAGGATGCTCGGAGTCGGCGACGCCGCGAACAAAAAGGCATGGGCGGCCATGATAAAGGCCGTTATAGCCGGTTCCAGCTAGTCGCTGTATATTACTTTAACCATCTTTGCCTGCTCCGGGTCTGCCGGCGCGTCGCTTGTATCAATTTTCAACGCTGCTATCTTGTCGACTGCGTCCATGCCGGCAGTCACCCTGCCAAACACGGTGTACTGGCCGTCGAGGAAATTGGAGTCTTTGAGCACAACGAAAAACTGCGAGCCGGCGCTTTTTGGGTCCGTCGCGCGGGCCATCGAAAGCACGCCCCTTGAATGAGGCTTCTTGTTGAACTCAGCCTTGACGTTCCAGCCCGGGCCTCCGGTTCCCCACTTGCCCTTGTTCACAGAGCTTTTCGTCAGGGGGTCGCCTCCCTGTATAACAAAGCCGGGCACTATCCTGTGAAACAGCGAGCCGTCATAAAACCCGCTTGCGGCAAGCTTTTTGAAATTCGCGACGTGTTTGGGCGCAATGTCTGAAAGAACTCGATCTCAATGTCGCCGTGTTTTGTCTGTATCTTGGCACTTGGCATGTACCTTGACAGTGAAGGGTGTTATTTGAACGCTTGAGAGGGCAAAAGGTCATTTAGCCGGTTCGTCAATTAGCTAATGATGCACGAATACCTTACGCCTATCAGGGAAAGGTACGGTGAGTGCAACTGGTGCGGCAAGAGGACTCCCCATGCCTGCCTGAAGTGCGGCTATTGCTATTTGTGCCACCCTGTCATCGAGGCGGCCGAGCGGATGCCGGCAAGCGCCGCCTGACACCCCCTCCCCTGTCCGTGCACCTTTTGTTATAAGCCATAGTAGCGGTTCTGACTGCGCTTGAGGCATTTCGTTGGCTGCACAACATGGAGGTTTGCGGCAAGGCAGTCGGGGTTCTACCCGCCCTCGCTTGACCCGAAAGATTACCTGTCGTACTACTCGCGAGTTTTTGACTTTGCTGAAGTGGGATTGCCTGCCACCTACAGGTTCTCCCTCGCCAGGTGGGCCCGCGAAACGCCTGAGGGTTTCCGGTTTGCAATAAGGATACCAAGGCAGTCGGCAGACGACGGCTCGCTTGGACATTTCCTTGAAGGGCTCAGGGACGTTGAAGAAAAGGTGTTTGCAGTCGTGCTGCAGACGCCGCCGGGTATGGAACTTGCCAACGGCAAGGAGTGGGCGGAAGAAACGCTTGCGACGTGCTCGTACCACGGCTACTCGGCCGCGATAGAGTTTTCGCACCCCTCTTGGTTCCAGGACGCAGGGTACGGCATCCTTAGGAGGCACGGCGTGGCCCTGTGCTGGGACGCAGGCAGGCGGGGCAGACCCCATGCGGAGGTCACTGCAGATTTCATCTACCTGCGGCTCGGGGGCGACAGGTGGCGCGAGTGGGTTGAAAAGGCAGAGGCAGAGACACTTGACGACAAGAGGATAGACGCGGTGGCGATAGCAGCGTCGGACCCCGTGCTGGCAAACGCGGCGCTAGAGGCGCTTGGCCTAGCCCAAAACAAGTACGCCGGCTCGCTTCCTGCCCCTGCGCCGGTGCTTGGTGAAGGCCCGTGGACCGGCAGGATGGTGGCCTGCGTTGACCTCAACGCCTACTACCCGTCGTGCGAAGAGCTGCGCGAGCCTTCGCTAGCTGGCAGGCCGCATGCAGTCATAATGACCGACCAGCCGGAAGGCAACATAACCAGGGGCGTCGTGTCGTCGTGTTCGTACGCCGCAAGGAAGTACGGCGTCAGGTCAGCGATGCCGCTTGCAAGGGCGCTTGCGCTGTGCCCCGACCTTGTGCTAAGGCCGGTCGACATGCACTACTACAAGCAGGCGTCGCAGAAGGTCATGGCGGTCCTCGCCCAGTTTGCAGACGTGATTGAGCAGGCAAGCATCGACGAGGCGTACCTTGACTGCACGAAAAAGGCAGCGGACACGAGCCCCCGCCAGTACGCCTTGCGGATCAAGCGCGCGGTGAAGGAGCAGTGTAGCCTTTTATGCTCTGTAGGCGTCGCCCCGTCCAAGTCCTGCGCCAAGGTGGCCTCGGATTTCAAAAAGCCGGACGGCACGACCGTAGTTTACCCGGAAAGGGTGCAGGATTTCCTTGCGCCGCTCGAAGTCGGGAGGATTTCAGGCGTCGGCCCTAAGACCCAGCAGGAGCTGAAAAAGATCGGCGTTGAAACAATCAGACAGCTTGCCTCCTGCGACGTGCAAAAGCTGGTTTCAAGGTTTGGCAGGAATGGCGCGTGGATGTGGAAGGTTGCGACGGGGGCCGATGATGAGCCTGTGGTTCGCCGCGACGACTATGTTTCGATAAGCACGGAGCACAGCCTTGAAGTGCACGCGAGGGCAAAGGATGAGGTGGTGGCGCACCTGAACGGCCTCGTAGACGAGATATACAATAGGGTCGCAAAGCGCGGCTACCTCTTTCGCACGGTCGGAGTAAAGATAGTCAGGGCCGATTTTGCCACAGAGATGCGCGAAGTGTCCTTCCAGTCGCTCCAGTCGCAAAAAGAGCCAATCGCTTCTGCAATCCCGCCGCTTGTGGACAGGTTTTCGTTCACAGGTCGCGCGGTGAGAAAGGTCGGCCTGAAAGTAACAAACCTAGTCCCGGCGCGCAGCCTGAAGGCGCAGCGGACGATAAGGGATTACGTCCCGGAGTGAACGCCTTTTCCCCGGCGCGTCTACAATCCCAACCCAAAGACCTTATAGCTTTGACGGCCCGGCTCAGCTTGATGTCGGCAGGCGCCGAGGCAGTGTTTGGCCAAGACAGGCTGTTTTACTGCGACAAGTGCAGCACGCTTTTCATTTCAGAGAGCGACGCCCGTGAACACGAAACGCTAACGGGCCACGTCACAGTCCAGCCCACAGCCGTGCAGGGCTGGATTGCAGGGCAGTGTACACGCACTAGTTATAACAAGTCGTGTCGATCGTCAACCAGTCATATTCAGACACCAACCCAAAAAGCCCCGGCTGCGATCCATGTCGAAATCCCCGGGGCAAACCTGGATATGCCAGAAGCGGACCCGCCCTCTTTTCCCCTTTGTGGCTCCATTTGCGCGGCGGGCCCTGCATAATTATAAGCAAGCGCACCTATCATAATATGACGCAATGGACGATAACACGAAAAAGTTCATGTTTAACCAGATGATGTGGCTTGGGATCTATTTTGCGATAAGCATAGCAATATCGCTGATTCTCCCGTTTCCGATCTCACTGGGCGTCCTCATTGCTGTCATAATCGGACTTTCGATGTACCGCCGGCGGCTCTACATGCGCAGGATTGGCCAATCGGAGGGGTCGTTCTTTGGCAACGCGTTTGGCGGATCAAAGGGCGTCGAGTACTACTGCCTTAATTGCGGCACAAAGCACAACAAGGCCGCCTGCCCAAAATGTGGGTCAAAGATGAAAAAGGCCGGCTTTTAGAAGTGCGCACGCGTTTCCAATCAAGAACCCAGAATTATTAGTTCATTAATATGTGGACCGTACTTGCGTTATTTGCTCTGGCATCTTGCGGTGGGCGTTGCCTCGTTAGCTTTTGCCGATCGAGGATTGTTCAGGGTTCGAGTCCCTCTGGGCCCATGGATTTCCCAAACCACCGATCAGGCATAATAAGCAAATGTGTTAATGGAAAATGCCGATGCCCCTTAGTCCGGATCTCCCTCATGAGCTGATGTCCATTGGGAAGAATGTACATCCCATGATGTCTTATCAAAGCTGAATTATCTGAACCCTGTTAAAGGATTTGCGTAATTAGAACTCATCTGGAAACCCTCCTCATCAATATCATGACGCATCCTAGCCGCAAAAAACCAAGGTACGTTGACGACAGCCTGTCATACCTGGTCTGAACCCTGCGGAAGCTCTTCAGCCAGCCAAAGAATCTCTCGACACTGCTTCGTACCTTGGTGTATGTTTCATAATCAAATAGACTCGGTCTGCCGGGTCTCCTCTTCCTGTTTGCTCGTTCCTTGATGCGTGCTGCAATGCCTCTGGCGGCAAGGTACATCATCACCAATGGTGTGTTGTACTTGTTGTCGGCGTAGACCCGCTTTGGCCTGCTCCTTGGTCTTCGGGTACTTTTGATTCTGATGTTCTTTAGAAGCGGCATCAGCCTCCTGCTTTCATGCTCGTTGCCAGGACCGAGGTCTATTGCAACAGGTAACGAAGTTGGTGTTACTGCCGCATATACCTTGCTACCTTTGATTCTTTTGTGACCATCAAAGCCAACCTCTTGCCCCCTTTCTTTGCCGGTACTGTACTGCTGTCTACTGACAGGTCATTTACATTCACCAATCCTGTCTGATATCCCTGTGAAACTAAGGAACTCATGATTGCCATGCCTGCAAGAAGAAAAACTCACTGAATAGTGGTGTACCAGATCTGATATTCAAAGAAAAAAAGGAAAGGGAAAAGGAGCTACGGACCTACATTAGTGGTTTCCACATATTGAGCAGTGATCCAGTATTCCACTCCCAGTGCGTCATTTCCATCAGAGGTATCGGTTGAAGCCAAGATAAGGGCATGGCAGCTAAAGTCCTGATTTAGTTCATAGCTGCCTGTGGCATCAGCACCGAAGAGCTCCACGGACCTACTGTCTGCCGGTTCTCCGACCCTGCAAAATGCCGAGAAAGTCTCCCCCGAATGCAGATTAACAATGCCGCTGATATGTCCGCTAGACGTTTTACCGGGCCCAAACAGGAAAACCGTTTCAGCTACGGTGGTTCCGTCAGGCGCGTTAATTACTCCAGCATCGGCATACGACTTCGTCAGTCCTACATTCTCTTGAATTTCATCGGATTCTGCATCTGTGTTCGAATTTATTGATGATTGTGCGGAAGAAATTGCTGTGTTTGTAGCCGGATCCGATGGAATGGTGTCTGTTTTCGCCATGATCGCGTCAGCTGTACTTTGCAAGTTACCTACCGAAGTCTGACTGGCTCTTGTGTTCACACTCGTTTCGCTTGCCGGGTCGCTTGGGAGGTTGTTTGTTTTCGCCTCTATCCCATCTACAAAGTTGTAAATTTCTTGTAGCATGTGCATTGTGCTGTTGGTGACGTGTGCAGATGCTTGCGGAAAAGAAAATCCGATCGCCAGCACAGCCAACAGTCCAAATGTGGAGTATTTCCAAATGTTCTTGGACTCTGCCATGTCAAATAGTCAATAATCGACGCTTTTATTAAGAATTTGTGTGAAATGCTCTGTTGCACAAATCA
>Ga0209751_10004257_pt1 | contig 13753 bp, 18 predicted proteins | sample RifCSP13_1_FD_184019 | JGI IMG/M metagenome (GOLD analysis project Ga0209751, IMG submission 184019) | Soil microbial communities from Rifle, Colorado - Rifle CSP2_sed 13_1 (SPAdes) (version 2) | ecosystem: Environmental > Terrestrial > Deep subsurface > Rock core/Sediment | place: Rifle... | reverse complement strand
ATGCAATGTTCTCACCCTGAGTTCCATCCCTAAGCGTCACATCGTAGATCTTTACTACCTTTTCGGTCATTTCTTCTCTCCCAAGCAAAAATTCAGCCACAGAGAACACAGAGGTCACAGAGGATTTAATTTTAAAATAAAAGCTTTTTCTCTGTGCCCTCCGTGGCTAATTAATTATTCTCCTAAATTAAAAGCATCGTGGAGCGTGCGCACCGCAAGCTCCGTGTATTTCTCATCAATCACGCATGATACCTTTATCTCAGATGTGCTTATCATCATAATGTTTATTCCCTCACCAGCAAGTGCGGAAAACATTCGAGATGCAATACCCGAATGTGTTTTCATACCTACGCCAACAAGTGAAACCATAGCAATATGATTATTAGAGGTTACACCCTTTGCGCTTAGTTCCTTTGCCACCCCTTCTGTAATCCGGAGTGCCTTTTTAAAATCCGTTCTTGGAACCGTAAACGTCATATCCGTATAGCCTTCTGTGCTTACATTCTGCACGATCATATCAACAACGATTCCTTCATTGCCTATTGGGGTAAAAAGCTTTGCTGCAATCCCGGGTCGGTCTGGCACCTGCATAATTGTAATCTTCGCTTGATTCTTATCGTATGTCACTCCAGATATAACAATATCATCCATTTCTGCCATAGCTGCCTCCTCTTCTACAACCCATGTCCCCTCCGTATCTGGTCTCCCAGTAGGACGCACATGGATTGGAACACTAAATTTCTTTGCGAATTCAACCGCTCTTGCCTGAAGCACCTTTGAACCAAGACTCGCCATCTCAAGCATCTCATCGTAAGAGATTTTTTTGAGTTTTCTAGCATTCCTGCATATCCCTGGATCAGTCGTGTAAACTCCATCTACATCATCCTTATAGAGTTCACATGCATCGGCCTTCAGCACGGCCGCAAGAGAAACAGCAGTGAGATCAGAACCGCCACGACCAAGAGTAGTAACGTTTCCCTCTTCATCAACCCCCTGGAATCCGGCTACAACAACGATCTTTCCGTTTAAAAGCGCCCTTTTTATTTTTTCATCGTCTATCTTGACTATCCTTGCTTTGGAGTAGGCGTTGTCAGTAATAATCCTCACCTGATGACCTTGAAATGAGACTGCATCGTAGCCTAAGGATTTGATCATCATAGCAAGAAGCCCTGAAGATACCTGTTCACCGCTTGATGTGACTACGTCTAGCTCCCTTTCATCAGGAGGATCCATGATCGATCGAGAAAGCTTTAAAAGACGGTCTGTTTCTCCAGCCATAGCAGAGGCGACTACCAAAACATCGTTTCCTTTCTTTCTAGTCTTAATTATATGCTCTGCAACCTGTCTTATCTTTTTTAAATTGGCAAGACTCGTTCCACCATACTTCTGAACAATGAGAGCCACTTTTTCTCTCCTTCAATATTAATCTCACGTACATTGGAATTAGTGTTCTTTTTCGCTGGAATTTTGATCTCTATCCATATCGCGCTTTCAGGAAAAACTCCCTCCACTCGGTCAGCCCATTCAACAACCGTAACCCCATTCCCGTAGAAATAATCATCGTATCCAATTCCTTCAAGCTCATAAACGCCTGAAACCCTATAGAAGTCGAAATGATAAAGAGGAATCCTTCCTTCGTAAGCGTTCATAATGACAAATGTGGGACTATTAGGTTCCTCTTTTACATCCAATCCTTTTGCAATACCTTTTACTAGAACCGTTTTCCCAGCCCCTAGCTCACCTTTAAGAGCAACAATATCACTAGTTTTAAGCGACCTTCCAAGCACCTCTCCAACCTTAATTGTAGCCACTTCTTTTGATACAAGAATGTTACATGATGCACGATGCATGATTCATGATACATGATTAATCTTTTATCCTGCATCTTGCATCCTGAATCCTGTATCGGGTACCATCCTGCATCCTGCCTATAACTAACTTATCCTATAGAAAAAATCCTCCTTCTCCCCATTAATAATTTCGTTGAGTGTCTCTGGTAAAGCTTCGGCAACGTCGCTTGCAATTATTCCAGCTACTCCCCTTTTACATGCAACAATATCTCCGGCTAATCCATGAGCAAAAACCCCCAAAATGCACGCATCGATAGGATTATATCCTTGCGCTAAAAAACCACCTATAACACCAGTGAGCACATCCCCGATTCCACCTGAAGCCATTCCAGGATTACCTGTAGGATTTATAAATACCTTGCCATCAGGAGTCGAAATCACCGTTCTTGCACCCTTAAGCACAGTATAGACATTATACATAGATGAAAAATCCCTAGCAACGCTGATGCGGCTTCTCTGAACCTCCTCTCCTGTTTTTCCAATTAAGCGAGACATCTCTCCGGGATGGGGGGTGAGAACAAGAGGAACCTTGAGTTTCTTTAAGATCTTCAAGTTTTGAGCAAGGATTGTAATACCATCCGCATCAACTACCATTGGTAAAGACGAGCTTCTAAGAATTTCGAAGAAAAACTCTCCAGTTTCTGCAGTTGTAGAAATACCTGGCCCAATTGCAAGTGCTGTTTTTCTAGCTGAAATTATCCTTTTTGACGCTTCGATTGATACCTTCCCTAGAGTAGTATTTTCAGTTTCAGGAAGAGGCTCTGTCATTGCTTCAGTTATCTTTTCTTCCATGATCGGATTTAAGCTTTTAGGGATACCAACTGTAACAAGCCCTGTCCCTACCCTTAGACCGCCAAGTGCTGCAAGTGTGGCAGCACCGGTTTTTCCTGGAGAACCGGCAAGAATAAAAAGATGGCCGTATGTCCCTTTATGCGAGTTTGGATGGCGTGGTTTTAGGATTTCTCTAACAGTATCATATGTTATAAGCTCAAACGGAATATCCTTTTCAAGGAACCTAGGGGTAGTAATATCCACCACATAGACCTTGCCGGCGTAGTCAATTCCTGGATATATGGCAAGTCCGATTTTTGGAAGGACAAACGTTACAGTAACATCAGCCTTTACTGAAACTCCTAGTGGAAATCCTGTGTCGGAATCAAGTCCCGAAGGGATGTCTACAGCCACACGAGGCACAGGCTGAGAATTTATAAAATCAATTACCTCCCTGTAAAAACCATCAACCTCCCTATCCAGCCCTGTTCCAAAAAGTGCATCTACAATCAGGTCTGCACCTTTATAATCTCTGAATCCGTTATTAAGTCTTATTACTTTCCCCCCGATCTTACTAAGGGCTTGAGAATTAGTAAGCGCATCCCCTTTATATATTTTAGGGTCCACCGTTAGATATGTGGTTACATCTAAGCCTTTATTCGTAAGATGTCTTCCTACAACAAATCCATCTCCCCCATTATTTCCGCCCCCAGCAAAGATTGCAACCCTTTTTACCTTGGGAAATTCGTCAAGGATGACCTCTGCCACAGCACGACCGGCGTTTTCCATAAGAATTAGCCCGGATATTCCATACTCCTCGATTGAAATTCTATCTATCTTCCTTATGATCTCTCTGGTTGCTAGTTTCATGTCTGAGGATTAACACCTAATAATTATTGAGAAATAAATATATACAATAAACTACCTTTTGATAAATCGCATAAGCTCCCTGAGCTTTGCAGAACGCTAGGCATTTAGGTAAAAAAGTGAATGAACAAGGCTATCCGCAATGTGGAGGAAAAAGTTCTCAGGAGCTTTTACAATAGCAGCTCTCCGATTGTAAATATCGAGAAAAACTCATACCCCATATCTTCAAGTGTTCTCCTGGCTCCTTCTTCTCTATCAACTATCACCAAAACTTTTTTCACAATAGCACCAGCACCCTTTGCAGCATCAATTGCTTTTAGAATTGACCCACCCGTAGTTGCAACGTCTTCAACTATTGCTACTTTATCTCCCGACCTTAAATTGCCCTCAATTAATTTTACTGTTCCGTGCTGTTTCTCTTCCTTTCTCACTAGAAAACCACGAAGAGGACGGCCTTTTTGATAGCTTTGAGCAAGGATAGAGCCAACAATCGGGTCTGCCCCCATAGTAGGTCCACCTACAGCTTGAATTTCAGAATCCTTACTAATGGCATCAAGAAAAATCCTTCCCACAAGATAAACCCCTTCGGGATGTAGCGTAGTAAGCCTAGCATCTATGTAATAGTTACTCTCTTTTCCTGAGGAAAGCTTGAATTTACCAACAAGGATAGAATTTTCTTTGAGAATGAGTTTTAGTCTTTCTCTTTCTTGACTCACGATGAAAAAATCTAACCCTAGTTATATTTTATTGTCAATTTTTTTACTCATCCACATTTCCCGCTCCGATTTCAGTCCATCAACATCACTGGGTAGCCCCCGATTAAATCGGGGGGAGTCTTGCTCGTTGCCGATTACTCGCAATAAGGATAGACGGGACATTCCTGTCCCGCACCCGATTGTCATGGGAGGAGGTAAGTGGCGAAGCACTCTGACACTAACTGTCATTCCGAACCATGTCCTGAGCCAAAGCTCTGAACCCTTCGATACCTCAGGATAAACTCCCTGAAGAGTCTGTCGAAGAAGGAGTGAGGAATCTCAAATAGTGGATTGTAGGCACGAATTTATTCGTGCAATAAAATAGGAACAGCCGCATTAATTACCTCGCACCAGTCCTGTCCTGACCCGTTCATGCTGAGCCTGTCGAAGCATGAGCCATGAGTCCTGAGCTTGCCTCCGATTTAATTTGGAAAGGAATGCACACCGTGACAAAGCAATACTAAAAAAAAATATTACCTCGCTTTTCTAATTAAAATAAAGGTTGCGTATGAGGCCTCTTGATGGTCTACAAATTTGACCTATAGCTAACCCACACGAATCATAAACTAATGTTTCATTTGCGGCTTTTCTCAATGGCAAATGGAAAGCTTAATATATTAGGCTCTGGCTCCGCCTCAAACTTATAGCCAATCTCAAGTGTGACATTCTTAATCTTAGGCGGAATCCTTTGGAAGTAAATAAATCCCTGAAGTTTGGCATTAGGATTAATCAAGCCAGGCATGAGAGCTTGATCGAATATATCATCCAAGGGCACTTGGTAGTAAACCGGATAGTCCCACCAGGGGTAGAAAGGGTAATAATATGGATAGTAAGAAAAAAACCCGCTACCTATGAATACAGAACCGTAGAATGAGAAGAAGGGACTGAATACGTAAGTGCCTTGATAGGCAGCTTGAAGAATTTTGACAACCGTTTCAGAAGTAAGTGCATTATACTGAGTACGATTCTCATCGAATAGCATAACGTCCTCATAACCCAAAGACAAAGTAGAGGTAGTATCATTTTGTATGACCACATAGAGGGAAGTCACGTAGCGACCAAGATCGCTTGGTGTCCCATGCCAGGCCGAAGCCTGTACTGTCACTGTTACACCATTCTCGTTCTTGGTTGCACGCTGAAGTTCAGGGTTAATCAAACCCCCATTCGGCAGAGGCACTAAACGACGTGACGCACATCCAGCTAAGAAAACAATCGCTAGAATTAGCGCAAAATTAATTATTCGGCTTACTAACAATCTATTTGAAAATATGAGTGAGTTATTCATACTCTCCATTTGCATAAATTATACATTGAGCTACCCTATCCTGCTAAAAATATTAACGATGACTTGGTCGTAGGAGCACCATCCCTTCGTCCTTCGACGAGCTCAGGACCGGGACAGGCCTTGGCGCGATTAATGGCGTAACATATATATCGCGGCTAGAAGCCGCTCCTGCCTTATGGCACGAATAAATTCGTGCCTACAATTTACAATCCTTTGTAGGCACAGACTTGTCTGTGCTATTTTTGGCACGAACAACCCCCGGTTAAATGGGGGGGGTGCCTACAGGTCTTTACGAAGTAAAATATATAAGCCGCTCCTACAAGCAAGGATGTCATCGCAATAAACTCCGTGATGTAGCGATCAAAAAACACCAGATCGCTTCGTTAACGCTCCCTTAGGCATCTAAGTATTGTGATATTTTAAATATTAATAAAACTCATCGCATAAAACGATCTTTTTCCCATTGGACATAAAGTACATAACCTTTTAACCTTTTTATCAAGAGGCGAAATATGATGGAAGAAAAAACTCGCCCTCCTCGAATTACACATCTCTCCTGGGGAAGTATTAAGGTCGAAGGTAAGGACAAGCCCTTCAAAGATGCCAAGCTCTTTCCAGGAGGCTCAAGGGAGTGGGATTGGAGAGAAACTGGTACGCAACACGTGCCTGGCATCCTACCTGCCGATGTTGAAGAACTTCTTAAGCACGGCGCTACAGAAGTGATACTATCCAAAGGTATGTACGAGCAACTTCATGTCTGTCCAGAGACCCTCCAATTGCTGAATCAAAAAGGCATCACTACTCACATACTACAGACCGAAGAAGCAGTACGACTCTACAATGAACTAAGAGAGAAGAAGTCTGTAGGGGGACTCTTTCACACAACTTGCTGATATTTTAGTTAGCTAAGCTATCTTGACATACACATTTCATGCCGTTATTTTGTGTATAATATCATGCTATTAGAGCTATAAAATGAAACGTACAAATATTGTCATTGATGAATCCTTGGTAAATGCGGCACTTAAGGCTACTGGAATTAAGACGCGTAGAGAGTTAGTTGATTACGCCTTGCGTGAACTACTTCGTCGAGAATCGCAGAAAAAGATTCTGGAATTAAAAGGAAAGGTCACATGGCAAGGTGATATAAAAGCCATGCGTAAAGCCCCTGTATCCTAATGACGCTTGTAGATAATACAGTTTGATTACTAGAGAATTCGATTTAAGATTCTTAAAGACTTGAAGTACTTAAAGGGATTTTGGCTTATAATTAAGAGCGATTGAGAACGCTTGAAGAATTTAAAATTATATTTACAAGGTAAGATTCAATAAAGTAAAGATGCATAATTCAAATTGGAGTATAATTTGCTTTTATACGAAGTCATTTGGAAGGATCAGTTTGTTAGGAAAATTGAATCAAAGCACTATGTTAAAATTGAAGAAGTAGAAGAAATTCTTTTTTCAGGCTCACATTTCCGTCAAGCGCAAAAAGGACGAGTAAAAGGTGAAGATTTATATGTCGCCTATGGTCAAACAAAAACAGGTAGATATTTGGTTGTCTTTTTCATTCGTAAAAGTAGGAATGCCGCAATGCCCATTTCAGCCAGAGACATGACGGCATCCGAAAGGAGGTATTATGAGAAAAAAAAATAAACGAGTTGATCCAATCCCAAATGAGTTTTCTAGTTATGAGGAGGCCGCTCAGTTTTGGGGCACACACGATACGACAGACTATCCTGATGCATTTCAGGATGTAGATGTAAAAACGGAATTCCGAAAGCGGCACTATCAGGTTGAAGTGGATGAGGATGTAATAAAAGCAATACGAAAACAGGCTCAAAAACTTGGCGTCTCTGTTGATCGCCTTGTCAATGAAATTTTACGTAAACAAACCTCAAATGTAGCATAGTTTTATATCCCAGTTAACAATCTAAAGACGCATCAATAACTGGAAAATAAGCTAATGATATTTTAGAATATGCATCTCTATTAGCCTATAGATTTATGGCTCTTAGGTTTATGTATTAAGTTAGGTTAGGTTAGGTTAGGTTAGGTTAGGTTAGGGAATTTAGTCTGCAACAAATAATAATTAATCAAAGTATATTAACATCGGATTTAGGGCTTCGAATTTTTTATGCTTTCATGCAAGGAGCATTCATTACCTTTGAAAACGGTCTTTTTGTATCTTCGATGAAACTTTTATTAAGTGCAGTCGACACAATGGCTTTTCTTGTAAACGGAAATAACAGAAGTAAAGACTTTAAAGCATGGCTTGATAAGTACGTTGATCTTTCTCCAGCAGAAGTTACTTCTGATGAATTGTGGGAACATCGGAACGCGCTTCTACATACGACAACGCTAGACTCGGATAAGGTAAAAGGAGGGAAAATTCTTCGGCTAATTCCCTATAAAGAACCTGTTCCACCTATTAAGACTTCACTTAAAGGTTCAAAGTTTTACTCAATTGATAAAGTTTGGATTGCTATTGCTAAAGGTATTGACAACTTTGTAAAAGATATTGAATCTAACGAAAAGTTGGCAAAAAGTGTCGAGTCTAATTGGAAAAAGATTGTTTATGACGAACCAACAATTTCCGTGAAACCTCAGACTTTTAAGGGTCAAGAAGAGAGGTAAATACCACAAATAAAATTAATAGTTTTCTATTTCTTAGAACGGTTAATTACACCAATTATGGAGGCGATAATGGGTATACAAGGCACCGTGAATGATTGGCGTAAGGAATTGTTAGATATGCTTAATGAGCTAAGTAATGAGGGAGTTACAAAAGTTGAATGGTTAACTGCTCAAGATGAAGTTGTTTGCCCTTTGTGTGCAAAAAGGGATGGAAAGAAATACACTATTGCGGAAGCGAGAAAAGAACTTGCAGGGGAGTTTTGTAAACCTACCGATCCAGATGATAGGTGCAGATGTACATTTCTTGCAGTTGTGGATTAACAGGAATATGAATCATTATCCAACTCGAAATAAATTGGGATGATTCTTTTTACTGAACAATAACTTCCTGCTAGTAGTTTAATCCCGCTTGTTTTCATCTATTTTCTTATCTTTTTTTAACTACCCCACATCCTCATCTTTTTAACTTCATTATCTTATGCTCTAACTGGATAAAACCCACACATTTGCTAAACTAAGGTTTAAAAATCAAACGGAGAAAAGGAAAGAATACAGATGAGTAAATATCCAAAAGGGCTTGATGTTACAGTTGACTATAGGTTTCTTGATGCGGTTTTTCAAAGGAGGTCAAGAAGATTCGGGCTGGGGATGGAAATTGAGAGAGGTCCGCTTAAATATAAATCAAAACATAAGTCAGTTCCTCTCACAGAACTTGAAGAAGCAATCCTGGTTTGGACAGGGCTTGGGATAAAAAGCATAAATTTATCTGACTTTCCGCCCCATGTTGGTCTTGACCTTGAGATGCAGTTTACAAGTAAAACCATTCCTGCACTCGGTGATGTCCACAGGACTGAGCTTTTCTACACTAATGACGAAGGCACATACATGATAAAGATGCACGATAAAAAGCCCGATGATTTTAGAGGGCTTGAGGGACTAAGTCGAGAAGAAAGAGTTGATAGAATCCTTGAATTATTCAGGGAATCAAAGATAAAAATAGAGGATAAACGCGCCAATCTTCCAGATCGTCCACCGGGAATCGCTTCACATAATCTCTGGAATGTGAATAAACCAGGCACAACCGTTTTTATGCCAATTACAGACCTTTCAGCCTGCATTATAAACCTCTACTATTTCTATATGAGGCCAGACCACAGGTTTAATTTCGTAGATGAACTTCACGGAATGAGACCCCCAGGTACTGCGGGATGGATTAAAAAGGGATTTATTGACGAGGGGAAACGAATGCCTCTCATTGAAGCTGAGCTCAGGTTTGCAAATGGATTTATCGCAGAGCAGGCATTTATGGGTCAAAACATGGTGCTTGCGCTTCAGGCACTTGGGCTTGGGGGATGGCTATTCAGTGGATTTGCCAGCATGTTTATGCTTGGGGGTACGCCGTTTTTTAAAGGACTTGGGTTCAGATTTATAAGCCCGAAGCTCAAAGGTGAAACTGGAAATCCAAATCCCGTCGCAGTTGGCAAAGACGGCTTCTTTGAGGCATTTTGCCCCCCTTATTATAAGGATATGGGTGAAGCGGTAGAGGCTCTTAATGACCTAAAGTGGAGTAACTGGGCGACCCACAAGATGCCATATAGAAACCCAGAAGGAGTAATGCAAGAGGTTGAGAGACCTAGTAAAGAGGAAATCCAGATTGTAAAGGATATATGTAACTATGTTTATGACACCTATGGCAGATTCCCTGCCTTCTCAGATCCGATGTTTCTAAGGTTTATGGTTCAGGCTCATCATGCAGACTTGGATTTCTACGATGAGTTCTATCCTCCTGGAGCATACACAGAGAATCATAAAAACCACTTTAAACTCTGGCACCCTGAAATACCTGATCCGTTTGAAAAGTAAAAGATTAGCCACAGAGGACACGGAGTACACAGAGAGAAGAAAAAAATTTATTTTTTAAATCGTTCCTCTTTGTTCTCTGTGCTCTCCGTGGCTAAAAAATAAATATGAAAAAGGTATTTATAACTGCAAGACTTCCAGGAAACTCTGTGGAACTTCTGAAAAGAGAGTTCCACGTAGATGTATTTCCCGAAGAACGTCCAGCTACACGGAACGAATTACTGAAAGGTGCAAAGGACGCTCACGGCCTAATCACAATGCTTTTCGATAAGGTAGATAGAATTCTTATTGATTCATGTCAAAAGCTCTGTGTCATCTCAAATTGTGCTGTTGGCACTGAAAATATTGATATCCCCTATGCTACAAAAAAAAGAATTTTTGTTGCAAACACTCCCGGCGTCCTTACAGAAACGACTGCCGATTTGGCTTGGGCTTTGATTCTCTCCGTTTCCCGAAGGGTAGTGGAAGGGGATACTTTTGTAAGGGATGGAAAATTTATAGGATGGAGACCGTCGCTTCTTCTGGGAGTAAATGTTTATGGGAAAACTCTAGGCATCTACGGAATGGGGCGAATTGGAACTGCTGTTAGCAGGAGGGCAAAAGGTTTTGATATGCAAGTCATCTATCATAATAGAAGAAGAAACGAAGAAGTGGAAAGAGAAATTAGAGCAAAGTATGTAGATTTTCCAACTCTGCTTAGAGAATCAGACTTTCTTGTGATAACGGCACCTTTAAATGAGGAAAGCCAAGGGCGTTTTGGGATTGAAGAATTTAGGAAGATGAAAAGAACAGCGGTAATTGTAAATGTTGGTCGTGGGCAGATCATAAAGGAAAAAGAGCTTGCCTTTGCACTCAAAGAAGGAATCATATGGGGTGCTGGTCTTGATGTCTATGAAAGAGAACCGATTGTAGAAGAGGGACTTCTAAATTTAAAAAACGCTGTTCTTATTCCCCATCTTGGAAGTGCCACTGAGGAAACGAGGACAAAGATGGCGGATATAGCAATTGAAAACGTAATTTTAGCGCTCAGCGGGAATATACCTAAAAATTTGGTTAATCCGAAGGTGTTAGGGGAAAATAAAAAGTCATAAAGTACCCAAAAACAATCCATAGATATTTTATCTGGACGAGAGATCAGGAAGCGGGTTCTTACCACCGGTCAGATTCCGCATCGTTTTAAAAACATCGCTATTTTGAAACTCAGAGGGAGGAATTGGCTCAATGTCTTCTTCATCGAATTGTCTTTCATATGAGATTATAAAAGCCTTTGCCTTAGATATTTGAAGTTTTAAAGAATCTTCATCCAGTTTGCCTAATATGAGCTCAACAAATTCCTTACCCTTTTCATCCCCGTATAGCTTAATCGCTTCCTCCATGATTGTCTGATGGACATCGGGCTCGATTGTTTTTAAGTTTTCAATATTCTGCTTGCTTGGTTCATAAATAGAAATTAGTTTTTTACACAGCTCATTAATGGTTTTTAGATCCTTATGGATTAAATCGATCTTCTCCATCACGTCGTACAACTCTTTCTCATCAATATCAGATAGGTCAAAACCCTTATAATTACTAGGGCTGTCATAATCGGAATCGTCGAAATCATCCATAATCATCAGAGCTCCCCTTTATTCACATTTCTTAGCACATTTTTAAATACAATTCAATACACAATTCGCATTGAATAAAAAAGAGCGAAAATGAACTTGGGAGTTCATCATAATTAATTTTAAGCATCCTTAGAAGCTTTTCAAGATGTCGTTTGGTAAAAAGCAACAAAACCTTTTTAATTTGGTTTATCAAACCTCACGGCACTTTGGTTCCTATCCCGTTTCTTTTAATTATAAAACAAATGAATGTACTTATTGCAAATATTGACAGTATGTTACGGTTTTGGTAACCTGAGACTGTGTAATGGGTAAGGAGAGGGTTAATTTTATTATCCATGGCAGAGTGCAGGGAGTCTTTTATAGAGCATCGGCAATGGAGAAAGCAATAGAGCTCGGGCTTACAGGCTGGGTAAAAAACAGGCTTGATAAAACAGTCGAAGTCGTTGCAGAGGGTGATAAAAAGCAGCTTGACCATTTAATCGAGTGGTGTCATATAGGACCACCCGATGCTTATGTAACCGAAGTAGAGGTAAAGTGGGAGCCATACATCGGGGAATTCAAAGGTTTTTCAGTTAAATACAGGGAAAATTAGTTGAGGCAACAATGCTAATTAAATGCATACCAGGTGGATCTTTCCTTACCAATTGTTATTTAATTGCTGATGAAGAAACAAAGGAGGGAATCTTGATAGACCCCGGCAGCCAAGTTGAAGAAGTACTTGAAGAGGTAGAAAGACTGGGGTTAAATGTTAAAAAGATCGTAAATACTCATGCCCATATTGATCATGCAGCAGGTGTGGAGGATGCAAAGAAAACCCTAGGGGCAGAATTTTATCTTCATCCAAAGGAAGAACCTGTGCTTCAAGCCCTTCCTGAATCTGCGATGCGATTCCCAGAATTCAAGAAGGTCAAAGTCCCTAAAGTTGATAAGTACATAGAAGAAGGTGACGAAGTCGAGTTTGGCAAATATAAGGCAAAGGTAATACATACACCAGGACATACCTATGGTGGAATCTGCCTACTTATTGATGACCATGTTTTTACCGGAGATACTCTTTTCGCAGGAAGCGTTGGAAGAGTCGATTTGACTGGTGGTACAACTATGAGAGAGCTTGTCCGCTCTATCAAAACTAAGCTTATGACATTACCCCCTTCATATACCGTATACCCAGGACACGGCCCGTATACTACTATCGGAATTGAGAAGCAATCAAATCCTTTCATTGCAGGTGGAGTAATACTTTTTTAATATGAAAAAATCAATCGTTAGAACTACGTTAATAATAATATTAATATCATGTGTGATGTATCTCTTTGCAAGAGAAGGCCTTCATGTACATGAACTATATCAAGAAAACGAGCGAATAAAAGGTAAAATTGAAGAGTTTAAAATGTCAAATAAAGAGCTTGAGAAGAGAATAAATACCCTTAAAAACGATAAACTATATATAGAAAAGGTTGCAAGAGAAGAACTTGGTATGATTAAACAGGATGAAAAAGTCTATAAATTTGAAGAATAAGCTAAGCAACTTATCATACCTTCTTAACAGAACCTATTCACTTTTCCTCTCTATTTTAGTCTTATACCTAATTTATAATGGTAGCTTTCAGAGCTTCAAGTGGTATTCATTCTTGATAGGTTTATTTATAGTTATTTCGATTTTTCAAAAGTTGTATAACTTTTTAAAATATACCAACGAACTCAGTCTAATAGAAAGGTTAGAGGTTACATTTCTAATTGCCCTATTTTTTGAGGTATTAACTGAAGCATCAGGAAGAAAGCTTTTTCCCCTTATATATATTATTGCCCCGATTTTCTTTGCATACCTTGGATGGCAAGAAGCTGTACTAGCAGTTGTACTCGTTACCATCATAGAAACTACAAACCATTCCAATGGTATTGAAGTTGTCCCTCAACTATTAATACTTTTGACCTCAACATTTGGTCTAGGTTATTTAATTAAACGAAATGAGAATTTAAAGTATGGGAGAAAGCAACTCATAAATAGCATAAGAAATGTAACAAATAAGATTTTTAAGCCTGCTAGAACAGAAGAAAAAACCAGATTTAACTCTACCTTCATCTATAATGGATAAAAAACTCAAAAGTGAAATAAGACACTCA
>Ga0209751_10004255_pt1 | contig 13757 bp, 18 predicted proteins | sample RifCSP13_1_FD_184019 | JGI IMG/M metagenome (GOLD analysis project Ga0209751, IMG submission 184019) | Soil microbial communities from Rifle, Colorado - Rifle CSP2_sed 13_1 (SPAdes) (version 2) | ecosystem: Environmental > Terrestrial > Deep subsurface > Rock core/Sediment | place: Rifle... | reverse complement strand
CGGGTATCGCCTCCCGCCCACCGCGAAGCCGGGGGACGTCCTCGTCGCGGTGAGCTACTCGGGAGACACGGAGGAGACCCTGGCCGCCGCCGGGGAAGGCCGCCGGATCGGCTGCCGGCTCATCGCAGTCACGTCGGGAGGCGCCCTCGGTCAGCTCGCGCGGGAGGCCCGCGCGCCCGTCGTGGAGGTCCCCGCGGGGCTTCCCCCACGGGGCGCGTTCGGCCACCTGTTCGGGATCCTCGCCGCGATCGGGGAGGACTGGGTCTACGGGAACCTGAAGGGCGAGCTCGAGCGGGCCATCGCGCACCTCCAGTCCGCCCGGGGGAGATGGGCCCCGGAGGTCGCCATCCGGACGAACCGCGCGAAGGGGCTCGCGTCGCGCCTCAAGGGCCGTGTGCCCGTCGTGTACGGCACGGGCCCGTTCGAGGCCGTCGCGACCCGGTGGCAGACCCAGCTGAACGAGAACGCGAAGGTCCTCGCCTTCTCGTCCTCGTTCCCGGAGGCGGACCACAACGAGCTCGTCGGGTGGTGCTCGGATCCGACCGCGAAGCGCTTCGCGCCCGTCGTGATCCGGGACCCGGGCGAGTCCCCCGCGATGCGCGCCCGCCTCGACGCGACCGTCGAGATGATGGGCCGCTCGACGGCCGTCGAGGAGGTGTCCGACGAGCACGAGGAGCTCCTCGCGCGGATGCTCGCCATCGTGTCCCTCGGCGACTATGCGAGCCTGTACCTCGCCGTGCTGCGCGGGGTGGATCCGCTCCCCGTGAAACCCCTCGAGGAACTCAAGAAACGCCTCGCGCGCCCCGCGGCCGAAGAGGACTGACGCCGAGGGGGAGATTTGAACTCCCGGGGCCTTGCGGCCACCAGCTCCCTGGGCTGGCGCGACCAGCCCTCCAGGCTGGCGCCCTACCGGACTAGGCGACCTCGGCACCCAGCGGCCGCGCCATCGGCTCCGGCGTAATAAAGATTGTTCGATGGGCCACGCGGCGCGGTCGGCACGCACGCCCATCCTCCGTGAGGGCGTCGGGCTGTGCGTCCGCGCATCCGAGGGCCGTAGCTGTAAAATAGCGATACGTCCCGGTGCGCGGTCCCGGACCGGACGCGGGCGACCCGCGGGTCACTTCCACAGCTTCGGGTACGTGCCCGGCTCCATGAGGACGCGGGCCGTGTCCGCCGCGACGCCGGACTTCGCGATGACGATCTGGTCCGTGGTCATGGACGCGTCGGCCAGGGCGACGGCCTCGTCCTTCGCGGTGAACACGCCGACCCGCTGCCCGCGGCGGATGTGCGGCGAGAGACGGGCGACCCCCGGCACCGCGAGGTTCGCGCCGTGGCAGAGGGCGTCCACCGCGGTGTCCTTGATCACGATCCGCGGCAGGTGCGCGAGGAGCCGCTCGAAGGGCAGGAGGAGGGATCGGAGCGGCGCCTCGTCGCCGTCCTCCTTCCAGTACGCGAGGGCGTCCCGGAACGCGTGGAGGGGATGGGCGTCCGCCTCCGCGAACGTCGCGGCCCGGGTGCGTCGCAGGTCCACGAGGTTCGCGCCCACGCCGAGCGCGTCCCCGACGTCGACGCACAGCGTCCGGATGTACGTGCCCGACTCGCACCGCACTCGGAACAGTACGGTCCGGCCGGAGACCTCGAGGGGTTCGAACTCGTACACGTGGCGGGTGCGCTGCTCCCTCTTCACGGCGGACCGGACGGGGGGAGTCTGGTAGATCTCCCCGACGAACCGGGCGACCATCGCCCGCACCCGGCGCTCGTCGACGTCCTGATGGAGCTGCATCGCGCCGACGTACTCCTTGTCCCCTTCGAGGACCGCGTCGATCCCGCGGGTCGCGTCCGCGAGGGCCACGGGGAGGACGCCCGTCACGCGGGGGTCGAGGGTCCCCGAGTGGCCCGCCCGCGGCACGGCGAACATGTCCCGTACCCAGGCGCTCACCTGGTGGGACGTGGGGCCCTGGGGCTTGTCCACGATGACGGCCCCCAGGCGGATGCGGTCCGCGAGGGGCCGATCCTCGGGCCTCATCCCGTACTTCGATTCGCGGGTCTCGTGGAGGACGACGAGGTCGCTCATCCCCCCACCCGGGATCCGATCATCGCGACGATCGCCTCGGGCGCCTGGTCCCGCGAGTCGATCACGAGGTCGTACGGCCGCGTGTCCCCGAGGTCGATCCCGTAGATCGCCTTGTAGCGGACCCGTTCGGACCGTTCGCGGCGGACGATCGACTCCATGGCCTCCTTGGCGGTCGTCCCCTCCCGCCCCGCGACCCGGATCGCGCGGACCTCGAGGGGCGCGTCGATCCAGACCTTGAGGCAGGGCACGCCCCTCTGCGTGAGGAGGATCCCCTGGAGCCGGCCGTCCACGATCACGTCGTTCCCGAACGCGTCCTGCCGGAGGATCTCCTCGAGGACCCGGCGGTCCAGCTCCCGGTCGATCGCGTGGTCCCGCTCGGCCTCCTGGCCCAGGGCGTCCAAATCCATCCCCCGTGCGGCGGCCATCTCGCGGAACATCGTGCCCGCGGACACGAGGGCGTACCCGCGCGCCTTCGCGAACCGCTCCGCGACCGTCGTCTTGCCGCTCCCGGGGGTCCCGCCGATCGCGACGATCATCCGGAGGCCTCTCAGGCGGCGTCGCCCGCGCCCGCCTCGAGCGGGACGCCCATCTCCTCGAGCCGTCTCCGGAAGCGGATGTACTTGAGGACGCGCGCGACGATCTGGCCGAAGGGGATCGCCAAGAGGGAGTACAGGAGGATCCACGACGGGAACACGTACGCGGCGAGGAGGTCCGCGTTCGAGGACCAGGGCACCGCGATCCACTGGTTGCCCCGCACGACGAGGACGTCGTACACGAGGACGCTGAGCCAGGTGAACAAGACGATGAACATGAACATCGTGATGGCCATCGACTTCATCGGAGCGAACTGGACCTCCATGAGGTCCTTGTTGATGGACGCTTGGTATTGCGTGAGGGCCTTGATCTTCCCCTGGTTGCCCTTCCGCATCGCGTCGATCCGCTCCCGCTGGAGGGCCCGGAGGATCTTCTGGGTCCGGGCCATCTTGACCCAGTCCGTCAGGTAGTCCCGCAGGATGGACGAGATCGTCGTCGTGAGGATGCCCGCCAGGAGGATCGTGAGCACGGGGAGCTGCCCGTTGAAGCCGATCGCGGGCCAGAGGACCAGGTTCGCGGCGTTCCCGAAGAAGAGCGCGAGGCTCCGGTCGATGATCGCCCAGAACCCGAGGAGGAACAGGAACACCATGACGAATCGCGAGAGGCTCGGGGCCGGCGGCGCGCGTCGGGTCGGGGCCTCGGGCGCTTCGTCCTCCTCCGGCTCGGGGGCCTCGTCGTCCTCCGGCTCGGGGGCCTCGTCGGACTCGGGCTCGTCGGGCACGGGGCTCGCCAAGGTCCGACTCGATATAAGGGTTTGCGCGGTCCCTTCCCCGGAGGGAGCGGTCATCCGCCCTGAGGCGCCGCGGCTCCGCCGCCGAGGGCCCGCTGGATCTTCTCGCCCAGCTCCTCGTACTTTTCCGTGAGGGACTTCTCCTGCTTCTGGAGGGACTTCACGCGGATCGTGAGGGTCTCCTGGTGCTCGGCCAGCTCCTTCTTGAGGGCCTCCCGGTCGTCCTGCCGGACGAGGAGCATCCCGATGCTCTTGTAGATCGGGGTGTCGGCGCCGATCTTACCGAGTTCCTCGAGGGTTCCTTCGACCTCGCGGAGCTTCGCCTCGAGCTGGAGGCGCTGGGACGCGAGGACCTGGAGCTGCTGCTGGAGCTGCTGGTACTGCCCGATCTGGGTCTGGAGCTGCGGGGAAAGCTCCTTCATCGGCCCACCTCGCGGACCACGCGGGCCGCCACGTCGGCCCAGCGCAGATACGAGTTCACCGCCGCGCGGAGCGCGCTCGTGTCCTCCGCGTGGATCGCGATCGTCGCACGCCCCTTCGAGCCGGACACCACGACGCGCGCCTTGGGGACGTCCCGGCCCGCCTCGGGGGCCAGGGCCCGACGCACGATGTCCGCCTCCGCGCCGTCCAAGGTGATCGTCGCGCGACGCGCGGTCATCGCGACTTCACGACCTTCTTCACGTTCGGGCGTTCCTTGTAGAAGATCTTGGAGCCGCACCGCTCGCACTGGATCCCGACCGTGTTGATGTTGGTCCGGATCGGCTCGTAGCAGATCCCGCACTTGTACATGTCAGGCCCCCTCGGGTCCGGGCGCTTCGGGCTCCGCGGCCGCGGGGACCTCCCTCTTGAAGCTCGTCGTGACGACGGGCCGGTACGCGCCACCCGCGAACACGGCCCCGCAGTGGCGGCACGCCCACACGCCCGAGCTGCGGCGCTTCACGGCCACGTGCTGACAGTTCGGGCACGTGTACCGCTGACGGAGGCCTTCCTCGACCTCCTGGACGCGCCGTCGGATCCGCACGCCGTAGCGAGGCCCGAACCGGCCGACCGGTCCGACCTTCCGGGTTCGACGGGCCATGAGCCACCTCACGAGGGTCTCAGCAAGGGGCGGATCGTCTTGCCAACCTGCTGGCTGGTCTCGATGACCCGCTTGACTTCGTCGTAAGAGAAGGTTCCACTTAAGCCTTTTTGCATGGCCCGGATGTCGCCGTTCTCGTCCGTCGTCACGGTGAGCCGCGCGTCCGCCATCCGCTCCTCGTCGAGGCTCGGATCCACGAGGAGGAGGTCCTTCACCTTGGCCGTCGTCACGCTGACGGGCCAGTGCTCCACGGGGAGGGGGAAGTTCTCGCCGAGCCCCTGGGCCTTCGCGGGGACGATCGTCGTCGCGAGGGCCGCGGCCGCGCCGTATGACGCCGCGTCGAACAGGTTCCCGTCGAAGTCGAGGACGTGGATGTCGATGAACATGATCCACACCTTCTCCTTCGGCGTGATGCACAGCTTCTCCACGTTCACCATCTTCGACTCGCGGATCCCGCGGTCCACGACCCGCGCGAGCTCGATCGAGTCGGGCCGGGGCGGGCCCGCCTCGAACGTCGGGCTGGCCATGGGGATCAGCTCGACGGTCGTGCTCAGGACGCCCGTGTTCGGGGTGTCCGGGTACGGCTGCCCGACGGACATCTTGATCCCGACGAGCACCTGGGTCTTCCCGAGGCGCAGCCGGCACGACCCTTCCGCGGTCTTCACGAACCCCGTCTCCACACTGAGCTTCCGCGGCTCCGTGAGCTTGCGGCCGTCCGCCCGCTGGCCCGTCTTCGCGAGGCGGTACACGTAGGCCCGCATGAGGTCCGAGACGAGCTGCTCGCTCATCGGGAACCCTCCCGGCCCAGGTCCGCGTCGAAGTCCGCGTCCAACTCCGCGCTCGTCTCCGAGGTGGCCATGGGAGGCTCCGGCGGCGACTCGCGGAGGATCTCGTCCAGAGTCACGGAATACCGCCGGCGTAGGGCGTCCCGCTGCATCTCGTACAGGCGCTGCGTCGCGCCGATCGAGAGGCCCATCGCCTTCTGGAACTCGTCGTACGTGAGGTGGCCGTCCATCTGGAGGAGGACGATCTCGCCCGTGCGCGGGACGATCGCCATCGGGCAGTCCGCCTCCCCGAAGTTGTCCTCATCCTTGTTCAGGTCGAGGCACACGACCCCGCCGATCTTCCCGGACGCGCACGAGGCGACGAGATCCCGCATCGGGACGCCCGCGTCCGCGAGGGCGACGGCGGCCGCGGTCAGGCCCGCGCACCGCGTCCCCGCCTCGGCCTGGAGGACCTCGATGAAGATGTCGACGGATGTGCGCGGGAACTGCTCCTTGAACACGACCGCGGAGAACGCCTCCGAGATGATCTTCGAAATCTCGACGGACCGCCGGTCCGGGCCGGGCCGCTTCCGGTCCGAGACGCTGAAGGGGGCCATGTTGTACCGGCACTGGACGAGGGCCCGCGCGGGGTCCTGCAGGTGCCTCGGATGGGCCTCGCGCGGTCCGTACACGGCCGCGAGGACCTTGTTCCCTCCCCACTCGATATACGCGCTCCCGTCCGCGCGGCCGAGGACGCCCGCCTCGATCCGCACGGGGCGGAGCTCGTCGAACTTGCGGCCGTCCAGGCGCACGCCGTCCGAGTCGATCAGTTTCAGTTCCTTCGGGATGTGCTCGATGTCTTCCATGGTATTCCGTCCGTTCAGGCGGGCCTCGGTCGGCCCGACGCGCCGTGCCTCTCGAGGAACTCCCGCACGGTCTCCGTGAGGCCGACGGCCTGGGCCCGCTCATCCACGATCTTGATGGCCCGAACCGCGAGGGCCGTGTCCCGGTCCTCCCCGTCGAGCCAGATCCGGCCGTTCTGCCCCACGTAGATCCGACAGCCCGTCATGTCTCGAATGAGCGCGAGCATGCTGCCCTCCTTCCCGATCACGCGGGGGACCTTCATGGGTTCGATGTCCAGGAGCTGGCCGCCCTCGAGGCGCCTCGCCTCCCGGTCCTGCATCGTGAGCTGGATGCGCTTGATCTCGTCCACGCTGAGCACGTGACACATGATCGCGTCCCCGACGTTCAGGTACCGCGCCGTGTCGCCGAACTCGACGCGCCAGGGCGACTCCGTGGCATGGAGGGGCGCCGGATAGGGCGCGTTGATGTCGACGAGCCAGTGGCTGGCCCCCATGTCCTCGATCACGCCGATCACGGCGTCGCCCGGCTCGGGCAGATACTGACCTCGAAGCGGGACCACGGACACGGTGCCCTCCCCCTCGGAGAGCACGCCGAGGTGGGCCGCGTAAACCTGCCCGCCCTCGCTGTACGTCCCGGGTCCGGGCCTTACACCCCGTCCACCAACGGCCTCGCCGGGGATGACAATCGGGCGAGCCGAGCCTCTGCCTTCCATTGGGTTCTCTCTCTCACGTCGACCGCGTCGAAGAGGGACGGCCTACTTTAGGTTTTGGGTGTCCGAGACCGATGCGTCGTCCCGACGCGTCGAGTGGGTCCGCGCCGCGGCGCGCGATGCGGCCGACCCGAAGGAACCGAGTCGAAGGTCCCGAGCCTCGGGGTCCCGTCTACACCCGCTGGTCCTGCTTCAGGATGCGAATCTCCACGTTCCCCTTCGTCTTCGAATTGAGGCGCTCTAGGAAGTCCGTCTGCAGCCCCGCGGGCATCTCGACGACCCCGACCCACGCCCCGGACCCGAGCCATTCCTCCTTGAGCAGGCTGCCGAACGCCTTGATGTCCCCATAGCACTTCGCGCTGTCCTCCGCGCCGAGCTTCACCGCGATCCGGACCTTCTCGAAGCGGATCGGGATGAGCGGACGCAGCGCGTCGAGGACTTCCTTGACCTGCTCCTCCAGGCCCTTGAACGGGTCCACGTGGACCTTGGCCTCCTCCATCGCGATCTCGATCCGCGCGGGCGGATGGGGCGTGCCCGTCTGGGGATTGATCGCGTTCGCCGCGATGTACTGGACGATCTGCTTGCGCTTCGCCTCCTGCATCTCGCGGCGCTGCTCCGTCGTGAGCTGGATCTCGCCCTTCAGGATGATCTGCTTCGCGACCGCGAGGGGCTCCGTGGTGCCGAAGATCTCCGCCATCTTCTCCTCGGACGCCTTCGAGCCCTTGTGGGCGTCCCGGAACACCTGGTCGACCGCGAGCTCAGCGAGTAAGTCCACGTCCTTTCCGTCCCGCACCCGCGACACGGCGTCGGGTCGCACGAGGACCTCGAACTTCTCGCCAGCCTTCTCCACGCGGGCGATGACGAACTCGCTGAATACGTCGACGCGGCGATCCGAGCGGAGCTCCTTGGGCATGGAAGCCCCTAGGAGGCCGCAGGGATCCGTCCGAGGTACTGGCCGACTTCCTGCTCGGACAGCCGGCGGAACTTCTCGCCCTCCACGACGACCCCGACCTCGACCGCGCGGGCGTCGAGCTTCTCGCCTTCCGAGGCCTTCTGGAGGGCCTCGAGGCCCAGGAGGACCGCGTCGTCCCTCGCCATGCCGTCCTTGTACTTCTCCTCGAACATCTCCATGACCGTGTTCCGGCCCGCGCCGATGCTCCCCGCCTTGTACGACACGAGGGCCCCGCTCGGGTCCGTCTCGAACAGATGGGTGCCCATGTCGTCCACGCCGGCCACGAGGAGGGCCGTGCCGAACGGGCGCACGCCGCCGTACTGCGTGTAGTTCTGCTTGAAGTCGCAAATCCGCTTCACGAGCAGGTCGACCCCGATCTTCTCGCTGTACGTGACCTTGTTGATCTGCGCGACGAGGCGCGCGTAGTCCACGAGGACCCGGGCGTCCGCGACGAGGCCGGACGTCGCGGCCCCGATGTGCTCGTCGATCTGGAAGATCTTCTCGATCGAGGACGTCTCGACGAGCCTCGAGCCGATCTTCTTGTCCGCCATCAGGACGATGCCGGCCTTGAACTTCAATCCCGCCGTCGTGTTGCCACGGGTGACGGCGACGCGGGCGTATTCGACTTGGAACAGGCGGCCATCGGGGCTGAAAACGGTGATGGCCCGGTCATACGCCATCTGACCCGGTTGCATAAGGCTCCTCTTCGCCGCCTAATAAGGCAGTGATTTATAAGGATTCGTTCAACGGTCCGTCGGGTGGGACTCACGCCGAGGACGCAGGTACTTCTCCGTCGCCTTGCGGATCGTGCCCGAGGTCCCGAGGGTCGTGACGGCCGCGGAATCCTCGCCGATGCGCTCGATGGCGCGCAGCGCCGCGATCGTCGCGTCCTTGTCGAGGTGGCCGCACCGGACGAGCCCGAGCCCGTCCCGATACTCGACGAGCCAGACGCGGGCCCCCGACCGGCGGATCGCCTCGAGGACCTCGTCCCGGCGGAACGCACGCCCGCCCCCGACGCGGAACGCGACGTACCGATGGCGCTCGCGGGGAGGGCTCACGCTGACCGGATGGAAGGAAAGGGGAAAAGGCTTGGGTGAAAAAGGGGAGGAGGTCAGCGTACTTCGTCCACGTCGCTCGACGTGGCCACGGGGCCCGTGTAGATCTCCTTGCCCAGGAGCGCCTTCGACTTCACGCCCGTGATCACGAGCAGGACGCGGACCGTGTTCTCGAGCTCGTCCTCGACGGAGCAGCCCCAGATGATCCGCGACTGCGGGTTGATCTTCTGCCCGACGATCTCCGCGGCCCGCTCCGCCTCGGAGACGGTGAGGTCGGGGCCGCCGACGACCCGGACGAGCGCGCCGCGCGCGTGGGTCAGGTCGACCTCGCCGAGCAGCGGGGACTCGAGGGCCTCGTTGATCGCGTACTCGATCCGGTCCCGTTCCTCGTCGCTCTCGCCGATCCCGATCATCGCGACTCCGCCGCCCTTCATGATCGTCATGAGGTCCGCGTAGTCGAGGTTCACGAGCCCAGGCCTCGTGATGATCTCCGTCATGCCCTTGATGGACTGCATGAGGATCTCGTCGGCCACCTTGAACGCCGCATTGATCGGCAGGCGGGGCACGAGGTCGAGGAGCTTGTCGTTGTAGATCACGATCGTCGTGTCGCAGAACTTCCGGAGCTTGTCGAGGCCCGCCTGCGCGTTCTCCATGCGGATTTTGCCCTCCGACTTGAAGGGCATCGTGACGACGCCCATCACGAGGGAGCCTTCCTCCTTCGAGACGCGCGCGACGTACTGGGCGCTCCCCGTGCCCGTGCCGCCACCCAGGCCGGCCGTGATGAAGACGACGTGGGAGCCCCGGACGAACTCGCGGATCTCCTCCTCGGACTCGTGGGCGGCCTGCTCGCCGACCTCCGGGAGGGCGCCGGCCCCGAGGCCCTTCGTGAGCCGCTTCCCGATCAGGATCTTCTTCGGCGCGTGGACCGCGAGGAGGTGCTTCGCGTCCGTGTTCACGGCGGCCATCTGGGCGCCCGTGATCCCCGCCTCGCTGCAGCGGTTGATCGTGTTCGATCCGCCCCCGCCGCATCCGACGATCTTGATCGAGACGTTGATCGATTCGACGATCTTCTCGATCTCGTCATCGTCCGCGTTCTTCGCGGGCTTCGCGGCCTTTGCCGGGGCGGTCTTCTCCTGCTCTTTCGTCTCTTCCTGGTGGCGCGCCAGGGCCTCGTTGAGAATAGACTTCATCGAGTCATCCCATCCCGAAGGATTCTGACGGCCGGGAGAATCCGAGTGGCTCTATATAAACCTAGTCATACGTTCGTCTGACGCCTCCCCTAATGGGCATCAGCCACGCGCATGCCGCTCCGGGAGGGCCCTTCGGGCCCTCAGGCCGCGGGCGTCGGCGCGGCCGCGGGGACCTGCACGCCGATCCCCGCGCTCGTGATCTCGAACGGGTACACGTACTCCTCGTGGCTCGAGCCCTTGTACTTCTCGATCGAGATGAACCGGCGGATCCCGGACTCGTCCCGCAGCTTGTGGAGGCGGACCTCCCCGCGCGCGAGGAACGCTTCGGGCGGGACGTCGCCGATCTCGGGGAGCTCGAGGGTGAGGAGGGACGTCACGCCCGCCTCCGTGAGGAACCTCATGAACGACTGGGTCGTGAGGATCTCCTCGAACTCGCGCATGCAGAAGTACTTCAGGGCCGTGACGGAGTCGATCACGACCCGGTGATACTTCCGCTTGATGAACAGGTTCTTCAGGAGCTGCTGGAGGGAGTGGACGGACACCTCCTTGCTCTCGAAGTCGGGCGTCTTGCGGATGCGCTCGGCGAGGGCCCGCATCTTGATCGGCTCCGTCTCCGTGGAGATCTCCATGATCGGGGTGGGCTCGAAGCGTCGGATGTCCGAGTTCGCGTCGAGCACGTCGAGGTCGTCGAGGTTCCAGCGAAACGGCCGCATGTTGATCTTGAGCTCGTTCGGCGGCTCCTCGAGCGCGACGAACAGGCAGCGCTCCCCGCCCTCGAGCCCCTCCTTGAGGAACTGCATGGAGAGGATCGTCTTCCCGGCGCCTGGCGGGCCCGAGACGATGTAGGGCCGGCCCGAGACGAGGCCTCCGTGGAGCATCCGGTCGAGGCCCGCGATCCCCGTGCGGATCTTCCCGAGGCCGATCACCGCCTCGCCTCCGGAGGCCGGGGCGGGGCCGTCGGCGGCGGAGGGGGCGGCGACTCCCCGAGGATCTGGCGGAGCTCGGAGTCGCACGCGAGGGCCTGTTTGAGGGCTTTCTGGTAGTGGCGCCGCTGGAAGTGGACCATCGCGCGGGACACCGCGACCTCGATGTTCTTGATCGGGATCTGACGACGGTGGGCCTCGTCGATCTGACGCAGCACACTGTCGAGCACGTTGGCGACCTCCCCGATGATCCGCGACTCGAGGAACGCCTCCCCGCTGCCGGCGAGCGCCGTCTCCGAGCGGAACGCGGCTTGCATGTTCGGGAACACGACGAGACCCGTCTTCCCGATCTGCGCGGGGCGGATGTGGTCGTCGAACGCGGAGCCGCGGAACTTCTCGATGGAGAGGCCCCGGCGCATCACGTTCCCGTCGAGCCACTTGTGCAAACGGATCTCCCCGCGGCTCAGGAAGAACTCCGTCTCGATCTGGGTGGGGTTCAGGTGCTCGGACACGATGACGGTCGTCGACTCGAGCTCGGACAGGAACCGCATGAAGGACTGCACGAGGATCCGGCTGTCCTCTCCCTGCATGGAGAACATCTTGAGGGCCGTCAGGGAGTCGATCACGACCCGCCGGTACCGCTCCTTGTACCGGTCGAGCCGCTGCGAGAATTCCTGCTTGATCATCTTCTGGACGCTGTGCACGCTCACCTCGAGCGCGCGGATCTGAGACGACTGGCGCACGCCTTGCACGTCTTCCATGTCGCGCACGTCGAGGGACGTGCCTACGTCGATCACGGAGCGCTGTCGCTTGTGCGCGCGCACGTCGGGCGTCGCGTCGAGGATCTTGAGGCGGTCGAGGTTCCAGCCGAAGACGCCCATGTTCGCCTTCACCTCGCTCGGCGGCTCGTCCATCGTGACGAGCAGGCAGGGTTCACCCGCCCTGAGGCCCTCGAGGAGGAAGTGGGTCGCGAGGATCGTCTTGCCGCTGCCCGTCGGGCCCGAGACGACGTAGGGCCGGGCCGGGATGAGCCCGCCGTTGAGCATCGCGTCGAGACCCTCCACTCCCGTGTTCACTCGGTCCGCCATGGAAACGGCGGCACGCCGACCCGGCGCGACGACGATAAATCTTCCTACGTGAGAATCAAGGCCGTCGCTCGCGCACTCCCGGACGAGGGAAAAGACCGCCCTCCGGGCCGCGCACGGATAGCGGGGGATGGATTTTCAGGGACGGAGGTCCCGCCTCGCGTCCTTTTGAACCATCGATCTCCGGGTGTCTCACCGGGGACCTGGGAGTCCCGGGGTATGAGCCCGACGGGATATCCTGGCTACCCCACCCCGCTGCGGCGGCGCGGCCGAAGGGAGAGCGGCGGGCGAGTGGATTGGAGCGTGATGCATAAACCTATCGCGGTGCGCGGCTCAGAAGAACTTCCGGAACCGAGCGAGGTCCTCGAGGTTCCCGCGGAGCTTGATCTTCCCCATCGCGTACGCCTTCCAGGGTCCGATCTCCCGGAGCACGAGGGCGCGCAGCGTCTCGGGGTCCGTCACGATCGCGACGTCCGGGTTCTCGATCCCGCCGTCCTGGACGCGGGACAGCCGTCGGTCCTTCAGGACGATGTGGAACTTCGTGCCGTCCTTGAGCTCGATGAGGACGCTGCGGGTGAGGCCCTCGAGCTCGTCGTTCAGCGCGGGGTCCGCGTCGACCTTCGCGTTGAACTTCGCGACGAGGCCGTCCAGGAGGTCCCTCATGCCTTCCCACCGAAGTCGTCGAGCTTGCGGACGCGGGCCTCGGAGAGGAGGCGCCTCGCGGTGTCCCAAGACGCCCGCGTGTGCGGCGGCAGACTTCCCTTCTCCTTAATCCACTTTTCCAGGAAGGCGATCGTCACGGGGTCCGACGGGTAGCCGGAGCCGATCGCCTCGCCGAACGCCGACTCGATCGCGCGCACCTCCGCGTCCCGGCGCACCTTCGCGAGGATCGAGGCGGCGCTCACGACGGGAAACAGCTCGTCCGCGTTGTGCTGGGACACGACCTCGACGTCGAACGACAGCTCACGGAGGATCGCACGTTTGAACTCGATCTCGTCCACGTCGACCGCGTCCACATACGCCGTGTCAGGTCGGAGGACCTCGATCACGCTCGCGAAGAGGCGCGCCTCGAAGTCGTTCAGGCTCATCTCCGCGCGCATCACGTCGATGTCCTTCGCGGGGATCACGATCACGTGGGACTTCGAGGCCTTCTCGACCTCGGGCGCGAGGGCCTCGCGCCGCTCCGGGCTGAGCTTCTTCGAGTCCCGGACGTTCAGGGCCCGCAGGGCCACATCGGACTCGACCGCGACCCCGGCCACGACGAGAGGCCCCAGGACGGGCCCGCGGCCGGCCTCGTCGATGCCGCAGATCACGGGTCACGCCTCGAGCAGCTCGAGCGCGGTCTCCTGGGCCCGGGCCACGACGTCGGCCTCGTCCACGGTCCGCACGATCCCGTCGGCCATGAGGACCGCGCCGTCCACGATCGTCGCCCGGACATCGCTCCCCCGACAGGCGTAGACGAGGTGGCTGATGAGGTTCGCGGGATAAAAAGGCGTGGTGTGCGCGCCCCGCATCGAAACGACCGCGAGGTCCGCGCGCTTCCCGACCTCGATCGAGCCGAGCTCGGACGCGACCCCGAGGGCGTCCGCGGCGCGGACCGTCGCGAGGTCCAGGACCGTCTGCGCGGGCATCGTCTCGGCGTCCCAGCGGGTCGCCTTGTGCAGGAGGGCCGCCACCTTCATCTCCGCGAACAGGTCCATCCCGTTGTTCGAGATCGGCGAGTCCGTCCCGAGGGACAC
>Ga0209751_10004252_pt1 | contig 13760 bp, 12 predicted proteins | sample RifCSP13_1_FD_184019 | JGI IMG/M metagenome (GOLD analysis project Ga0209751, IMG submission 184019) | Soil microbial communities from Rifle, Colorado - Rifle CSP2_sed 13_1 (SPAdes) (version 2) | ecosystem: Environmental > Terrestrial > Deep subsurface > Rock core/Sediment | place: Rifle... | reverse complement strand
CTAGCGAGCGGTCCAGCTCAATCGCTCGTAAAGCATTGGATCTTGCCAGTGGCAGAGTCTCGCTCGACCTTTTTCGCGTGTAGGTTGACGAGATTGAATAGCAGTCAGCAAGTCCGGCATAAGCCAAAGCGAATGACGGATCCTTATCCGCAGCAGCTCTGAATTGTTCGATAGCTTTCTGAACATTCTCACCGGTGCGTTTGTTCCAGTAGAAGCGACCCTTGAGATAGAGCTGATAAGCTTCATTGTCAGTTGTATATCGTTTGGTCAGTCCTTTCGATTCTTCGCCAGATAGTTTTAGTTGTAGTTTTTGGCTGATTGCAGTGGCGATTTCTCGTTGCGTCGTCAGCAACTCAGAAGTCTTTCGCTCAAACTGCTCGCCCCAGAGCAACTGGTTTTTGCGCGCATCAATCAACTCAACGCTAATGGTCAAGTTGTCTCCGCGCTGGACCAGCCGTCCTGACATCACGGCGGTGACGCCCAACTCACCGGCAATTTTCTGTACGTCGATCTCTTTTCCTTTGTAACGAAGAACAGAACTAGTTGGGCTGACCTTCAGATTCGGTAACTGAGACAAGCGGTAGATGAGCGACTCGGCGAGGCCGTCGGATAAGTACTCGGAATCGGGATTGCCACCTCGGTTATCGAAGGGAAGTACTGCGATCGAACTGATCTGATCGGAACCAGATACACCACTCTTCGAGTACCAATAACCGCCTCCTAGCAAGGCGGCAAGAAGAACACCGAATACTGCCAGTACGGTAGCCTTGTGACTCTTGATTTCACCAACAAGATACTCGGCACTGGAACGGTGTTGCTGCAAACTGACTTTTGTCGATTGTGTCGCCGATTGGACCGTCGTTGCGTTATCAGCCATTTGATCTGCGGCGACGTTTGACGCAGTGACTGACTGGGGCACCTGCGAGCGTTCCAATTCTTCAGAAAATTCAAGCTCGCGTTTTAGGTTTTTTAGATCGAGTTGAAAGTCTTTGACCGTTTGGTAACGCTCGTCCGCACTCTTTTGCAGGGACTTTCTGACAATCCGCTGCAATTCCGACGGTATGTTTCCTTCCAGCGACGCGGGTTCTCGAGTGAGAATGGCGGCGATGGAGTCGTTCATTGTTTCGGCTGCAAAGGGCGTTTGTCCAGTCAGCATTTCATAGAGCACAACTCCCAAACTCCAGATGTCAGAACGTGCATCGACCACTTTTCCACGAGCCTGCTCGGGTGACATGTATGAGACTGTTCCCATCACCACGCCAGGATCTGTTAGTGGCTTTCGCGTTGCATCTTCGGATCCGGTCGCGACTGTTGGCGATACTGACAATTTTGCCAAACCAAAATCCAGCACCTTCACCAGACCATCATCCCGCAGCATGATGTTGTCGGGCTTGATGTCGCGATGGACGATACCGGCTCCGTGTGCTGCACTAAGTGCGGCGGCAACTTGCAACGCCACGTCCAGCGTTTCACGAAGAGTTAACTTCTCATTTCTTAATCGTTCGTGCAGGGTGTGACCTTTGACGAGTTCAGTGGCGATGAAGCGAGTATTTTCAAAGCTTCCTATTTCATAAACGGTGAGAATGTTTGGGTGGTTCAGAGCTGATGCGGCTTTTGCTTCCTGTATAAACCGACGCACACGATCTTCATCGTCAGCAACTTCCGCGAGCAAGACTTTTAAAGCAACTTGTCGATCCAGTTCGATATCCTGGGTCAGATACACTTCACCCATCCCGCCCGCGCCGATCTTGGAGACGATGCGGTAATGGGAGAGCGTTGTGTTGGGGGATAGTTGTTTATTCACAGCGTGACGATCGAATCCACAGATTACGCAGCGCGGTCAGGACCGCACCCAAAAGAGCGACGCACATCACAGCTCATACTGGCAATGAGGTCAGTACCGTAACAGCTTCAATTGGAGCTTTGCGTGATGGCCGCCGCAATCTCACGTTGTGTCGCATGCCTGCATCGTTTGTCGTGTGAGGAAGAATGCGTGCGATTCAGAACGCTAGCTTAAGATGATTAAAGCACCTCATTCTAACCGTATTAGGCTGGTCACGCTAGAAGGCTCATGTCCGCTCTTCTAAACTCAAGGCCGATCTTCAAGAATTTGTGCGAGATGATGGGAAAGTCAGATTCGGAGTTGCTTACCTCATTCTACTACGCGTTACCAAGCCGTATTTACCGACGTCTCAGCCGTCAAAGCACGCTACGTCTGGCTTGCTACAGGCACCCAAGCCCCTCATCTTCCCCTCATCCCCGAAAATCAATATGGACAAACGGTGCACGGGAGTCCCCCAATAATTGACCTCTGCTAGTGCTTCGAAATTTGATCGAGATGGAGTCTAGCCGTGTCACCGCCATGAAGGAGACGTAAATCACTTTTCCTTAGTGCAGTCGCGATTCCGCGAACGCAATGCTGGAGCTAATGACTCTTACAAACAACTAGGGCGTGAGGCCAACGCGGCGCATGAGGTCCTTGAAGCGTGGGTCTTCACGCAGGCTGTCGAACGATGGGTCCCAGCCCAGATACTGCAACTGGAGGTCGTGCGCCGCGTAGGCTTTCTCGAACGACGCAAAGGCCTGCTCCCGCTCGCCTAAAGCGGCGTAGAGCACCGGCAACTCTCCCGGCGAGACGTACTCCTTGGTCGTCTGCAACCGCTTGAGTATCTCCTGCGCTTTCTGGCGCTGTCCTGCATTGGCGTATGCCGCGCCTATATAAATTTGCCATTCCGGACTATCTCCAGCCAGCCTATTCAACTCCTGGCCCTCGGCGACAGCTTCCGCATACATTCCCTTAGCTGTATAGAAGATGCAGAGGTAGGAGTGCGCCAGGACAAAGCTCTGATCCATTTCGAGCGACTTCTTCAAAGACTCAATTGCCTCATCGTAACGCCGCGCCCCACCGAGGACGTTGCCGACCTGCACGTTGGCATATAGCGAGAGGGGGTCAAGCTCTCTGGCGCGTTTTGCCTCGGCAAGAGCTTCGTCGTGTCGCCCCATGAGCATAAGGTAAAGGGAGTAAAAGAGATGCGCGGTGGCAAGGTTCGGGTTCAACTCGATGGCGCGCTTGTATTCACGCTCGGCAGTCGCCCAATCCCAGGCATGTTGTTTGAGATATGCCAGCGCTGAGTGAGCGTCAGCGAGGCTCTCATCCAACTCCAGCGCCTTACGCGCCGCCGCTTCCGCTTTGGGCCTAAACTCTTTCGGGTCAAGAATGCTATTTCCATAAAGAACACTGTAGCTGGTCGACAGTTCGGCATAAGCGAGCGCGTAAGCAGGGTCCGCGGCTATCGCCTGCTGGTAATACTCGATAGCTTTCTTTTCATCCTTCGTTCCCCAGAACTTATTCTTGTACGAGCGACCCTTGAGGAGCAGTTCATAAGCCTGCGGGTTGACGGTCTCACGTTTGGCGAGTTGCTGCTGCTCGCCGGCAGTCAGACGCAAGCGCAGCTTCTCGGCGATCTCTCGGGAAATTTCCGACTGCACTTGAAGCACATCTGTCGCCTTCCGGTTATACTGCTCACCCCACGCCTGCGTTTTGTCGGGATTAACCAGTTCAACCCTGATTAGAAGATTGTCGCCGCGCTGCAAGACACGGCCTGTTAGGATTGCGTCCACACCTAATGCCCGCGCTACCTCCTGCGGGTCAACCTCTTTGCCCTTATACTTGAACGAAGAAGTGCGCGCGATGACCTTGACGCCGGGCAGTTGTGAGAGGCTGTTGATGAGGCTCTCCGAGATTCCGTCGGAGAGGTATTCCGTGTCCGGGTTATTGCTCACGTTCGTGAAGGGCAAGACCGCGAGGGAGCGAATGCTTTCAGCGGAATCAAAGTTCGCTCTGCGGCCTTCAGCCCAATAGCGCGAGTAGACGAAGTAAGCTGCCATCGCTGTCACTGCAACAAGTAGTGTTATCAGGGCGCCGCGCTGGTGTAGTGGGATTTTTTTGACCAGTTTAGCGGCGATTGAGGTCGAGAGCGCAGCTGCCGCATCTCCCGTTTCTACTGCGGCTCGTGCAGTCTCGGTTGCCTGTTGTTTCGTGTCTGTGGCAATCGCTTTCACCTCGCTACTCTTCTCTTGCGGTTCCGCCGTGCGCTCAATTTCCGCCTCGACCTCTAGCCGTTGCCTTAAGCGCTTCAGATCGATCAGCAAGTCTTTCGCCGTCTGATACCGTTCCTCGCGGTCTTTAGCCAGAGTCTTCATCACCAGCCGCTCCAGCTCGGCTGGCGCTTCAGGCGTAAAACGCGCGAGGGGCGGCGGGTCTCTTTGAAGGAGCGCAACAATAAGATCGCTCCGGGTCGCGCCGCCAAATGGTGCTTGACCGGCAACCATTTCGTAGAGCACCACGCCGAGACTGAAGATATCTGTCCGCGCATCGACGAGCAGTCCGCGCGCCTGCTCCGGGGACATATAAGCCGCGGTTCCCACCACCACTCCCGGTTCTGTTTGCACCACGCTTTTCGTCGCCGCTTCCGTGTCCACCGTCCTTGTGTCAACTTTCTCACTCAGCTTTGCCAGCCCGAAGTCCAATACTTTCACAATTCCGTCCCGTCGCAGCATGATGTTCTCAGGCTTGATGTCGCGATGAACGATGCCTGCCGTGTGAGCAGCGGAGAGTGCACTCGCAATCTGCGCGGCGACTTCGAGCAGTTTGCCCAGGTCCATTGGCGCGTGCCGCATTCTTTGGCGCAGCGTCTCGCCGTCAATGAACTCTGTGGCGATGAAGTGGACTGAATCCGTCAGGTCAATCTCGTGGATCGTGATGATGTTGGGATGGTTCAACGCGGAAGCAGCCTTCGCTTCCTGCACGAACCGCCGCATCCGGTTGTGGTTAGCAGCAACATCAGCGGAAAGGATCTTTAATGCAACTTTGCGATCGAGTTTTGTGTCTTGCGCCAGATAGACCTCACCCATCCCGCCCGCGCCAATCTTTGAGCGGATTTCATAGCGGCCAAGTCTTGTGCCGCAGGCCAAAGTCATAAGCAATGGGTCAACACTTTGGGGAAGCTGCGACTCTTCCTACCTTCTGATCGCAGTATGGGTCTCTATTCCAATCCGAGATGGAAGTCAACTAAAACAGAAAAGGCCAAGCCCTCCCACAAGCCTAGCCTTTCCTTCACAGGGCGAACCCCAGGCAGTAAGAAAGTTACGCCGCGTTGGCGCGGTGCTCCAGACCAAATCCAAGTACGCCGCCTGAAGGCGGAACTGCAAACGTAATCGTAAGTGTAGCTCTGTTGAATAGGTCAACGTAAGTCATGTTATCGCCGCAGGACTGCGACACATGCGACAGCCGCTGAACAGCCGAGATCAAATGCGAGGCTTGGATATCAACCAGGAATGGGAACCGGGAGAAACAATAAGCAATTCTATGATTCATTCCCTATTTTGATCTTAGGGCTACGACGGACGGTAGATCGAAGCCTGAAGCGAGAGAAGCGGATTGCGCAGATTAAGGATGTGAAGGGGACGATCCATACTTCGCCGCACGTCCAGAAGGTCCATCAAGAGAAGACACTCTGCCATAGAGCTATACTCTAAGTGCGATTGCAGCTGTCTTTTTCATAGTGCTGCCGGCAATCGCCCTATCACAACTTGCCCTATCAGTTAGGCGCGAACGACTGTCACGACCTCCACAAACATTAGTCCTCGTGGACTTAACGTGAGCACGCGGCAGATAGCGGGGGAGTGGATAAAATCGGCGGAAGCGCAGCGTTGGCAGGGAAGCGTCTCAGCCTAAAACGTGGTTCTGTAGGGGCGATGCTCCATAAATGGCCACGCGTCTCCAAATGGAGGCCGCACCACAATCATGCTTCATGCGCGAGTGCCTGGAGAAGATCAGCGATGAGGTCGTCGGGGTTCTCAAGCCCGACTGAGAGTCGCAAAAGATTCTCAGGTGACCTTGAGGCGGGCTGTTCTGCTGAGGCACGATGCTCGATCAAGCTTTCGACACCACCAAGACTGGTGGCATTCCGGAAAAGTTTCACCCTCGCAGCCACCGCGACGGCTTGCTCTCGTCCGCCCTTCACCGAAATCGAAAGCATCCCTCCAAAGTTGCTCATCTGGGTTGAGGCGATAGCATGGCCTGGATGCGAAGGCAATCCGGGATAGAAACCCGTTCCACACTGTCACAAGCCTCCAGGGCTTTTGCGACGGCCAGCGCATTTGCCGCGTGTTTCTCCATGCGGCAAGGCAGAGTTCGCAGCCCGCGCAACACTAACCATGAATTGAATGGCGAACAGACAGCGCCGAGGATCATACGCGCATGAAAGAGTTTGTCGTATAGCTGGTTGCGCTTTCTCAGAACCAGGCAGCCTCCTTGCACATCGCTGTGCCCCCCACAGTACTTTGTCGTGGAGTGCAAAACAATGTCCGCACCGAGCTCCAGAGGCCGCTGGAAGACTGGAGTCGCGAACGTGTTGTCAACAAGGAGGAACGCACCGACCGAGTGCGCGGCGCGGGCGGCGCCAACAATGTCCGTGATCTGCATCCGGGGATTTGACGGTGTCTCAACCCAGACTAGTTTTGTATTGGGACGGATCGCGTGGTCGATCGCCCTCTGGTCTTCCATATCCACGACACTGACCTGGAAGTTCCATTTCGGCAGGTATTGTTGATAGGCCACACGAACATGCGCGTACACATCTTCGGGAAAAATCACGTGCGAGTCAGGATCGAGGGTCAGCAACAGCGTGATGGCTGCTCCCATTCCAGACGAGTAAACGAGAGCACCCTCGCCGCCCTCCAAGAGACCGAGGGCCTCTTCAAGGCGGTCTTGCGTGGGATTTTTATCGCGAACGTACGTATAGCCATGCAATTCTTCGCACGCTGGGCCGTGCTCGAACGTGGTAGAGAGATAGATAGGCGGGCTGATTGCTCCAGTCACCGGGTCCGGATCAGCCGCCGCATGGATAGCAAGAGTTTCGATCTTCATAAGCCAGTTACACGAGAGAGAAGGTCAGACGAAGACGCGAGCCGCCCCACCAGAAGTTCCTTCGCCTTCGCAAGGCAGTGTACGTTGAAGGATACAAACGTATGAAGTGTCTTGAAAAGGCACCCGGTCGGCTATGTTACCCCGACGCGCATGCTCTTTCGAAGAAGCCAGGAGCGTATTGCGGTCGATAAAATGCCGTCGTGAAGTCCGCTGGTGTGAAGTGGGAGCCAATGAAGGGTATCCGCAGATGGATCATCACACGATGGACACCTACGTCCAAGCTGTAACGGACGAAAAGCGAGAGGCGCAGAACAAGCTTGTGAAGTTGATTCTTCCAGGCATTCGGAGGGCAGTGATTTAGTTAATGGACTTTTCTGGACGCGCGGCGAAATGGCGAGATCTCGTAAGTGATTGAAAGAACTGGCGTCCCAAAGCATTCCGAGTTGGAACCAAATTATCGCTTGGCTTAAGGAAATGCAAACGCTTCGTAAACATGCGGCTTGACGAAAATAAGCTTAGAATTGTGGCCGGAAATGGCGTTTCAGGCGTTCAACAGCCGATCCCATGTGTGATTGGAACAGGGTTTTGGGATGCTGAGTGGACGGCGTTTGTCCTTGGGAAGCGGGGCAACCGAACAATCTGTAGCACAATGGCTTGGGAGCGAAGAGGCAATTTTCAGTATTACTACAAGAATGAGCGCCAGGGCTCCCACGTAAGATCTCTGTACGTCGGGCGTGGCGAGATCGCCCATATGGTTTCTCAGCTTCAGTCCGGCTCCCCTGTGGTCGAAAGACTCGCACGCAACAATAAATCTGCGGAATTAATCAAGTTTGAGCACGCAGAAGCTGGCTTGGAGCAAGCTACCGATCTAATTCGGTTGGCAACAGATGCAACACTTCTGGCGGCAGGTTTTCATACTCACCATCGGCAATGGAGGAGAACACGGAATGGCGACGGTTCATGAAACATCACTAATTCCCGGCACAGCGAAACAAGTACGAGCTAAGTTCAAAGACTTGCTCGCCAAAACGAACAAGGAGCGTCCACGGCCGCAAGATGTGAAGGCACTATCGGAACTGCTTTACGGACATAAAAGTTTAGAACTATGGAGAACGGTGTCCAGTGCGGGAGCCATGGCCGAGATCGTGGTTGTTGAGAACGCCAGTGCTGTCCCGGGAGTAAAGGAATGTTGGAAGCATCGGCTTCAACAACTTAAAAAGGATCTAGGTTGTGATGAGGCACCATTGTTAGAACAGCTTCTAATTCAGCACGCAGCGTTGTGTTGGCTGAATCTGAGCCTACTCGAATTGCGTTATTCGTACGTGATGAAGCAATCGATCACGTTGGCGGTCGGGCTTTATTGGGAGAAGCGACTGACGGCTGCGCAACGGCGTTTCACTCGGTCGGTTGAGACTCTTACTCGTGTCAGGAAGTGGTCGCGGAACACCTCCCAGCGTTACAGGTGAACATTGCAATGGGTCTCCACATGCAAAGCGCAAGTCAGTGCAACGCCTACTAGATAAGTCCAGAGACTGGCAAAGCAGATCTAATATCCGTTTGGTTACAGTCACATGTGGCGGAGGTCGAGAGCAGAGAGTCATTGCAGCATTTGCGGTCCTAAAACTTGCCTCCACACCATCGTGAATCAGCAGTACGGCTTCCATCGAGCCGAGTTGGCCACTCTTTCGTGGCTGGACGAACCACTAGATCACACCAACCCGCATGTCTGGAATGTCGGCGAGGCCGTTCAGCCCGTGAAACGGGCGACAGCTTGGCAGAAGCGTCGTGGCAATTGCTACCGTTTCACGGGCTCTTCAAAGGTCGGTCCTCAAGAACCTGGGCCACCCCCAGGTTTTATGCTTACGCCTGCTTCGCAGGCTGAATTTCCTCATCTGTTGCCGGGGAACCGGTCCCGAAGGTGTTGCTCGATAAAAGCCTTCATTCTCGAATCGAGCGCTACGGCTCGTGAGAAGTCCTTCTCGGCCTCGGCCTTCTTGCCTTGCAACAGCAGAACCATTCCCCTGTTGATATAGGCCCGGGAGTTTTTAGGGTTGAATTCGATGGCGCGACTCAAGTCGGCGACGGCGCCCCTCAGATCGCCTTTGGCTTGCCGGGCAACTCCGCGATTGTTATAAGCCATCGCGTAACGAGAATTGCCTTCAATTGCCAAGTTGAAGTCGGCAATTGCTTTGTCCAACTCGCCTGTGGCCAACCAGATGTTGCCCCGATTGTAAAGAGCCTTAACTTCGCGGGGCTCCAGTTCGAGCGCCTGATTGTAGTCCGCCAGCGCCCCCTCCAAGTCTTTCTGCCGCTGTCGAACATTGCCGCGGTTAGTGTGGGCGCCAACATCCCGCGGGTTGAGTTCGAGAGCTCGATCATAGTCTGACAGCGCTCCCTCCAGATCTCCTTTATCCTGCCGCGCATTACCGCGGTTGATGTAGGCTGCAGCCAAGTCAGGTGCCGAGGCAATTGCTCGGGTGTAATCGGCGATGGCTTTATCCAGTTCACCCCGGTCGTACCATGCATTGCCGCGATCAACATAAGATGCTGCCGAGACGGCAGTTGGAGACTGTGCGGCGACGCCTGTCAGGATCATCACGACACAGAAGAGGGCACCTAAACCACGACAGATTGAGCCGAACATGATTTTTCTCCTTTGTTTCTCAAGTAAACGAGAATTCGGAAGAAGCGCGCTGCGGACATATTGTCTTAGCGCGCCCCCTACCTTAGAATGAACCTGCTTTCACCCGTAAGGTCACGGCTCATTCGGCTGCGGAGGATAGTCCCAGCGCCTACGTGAAGTCTTTTGCGGACTTCAGGGAATTTTCAGTTGATTCTCAGGGGTGTTCTCTGATGAGCGTTGAGGGTCCGGTATGAGCCAACAACCAAAGCAAATCTACGAGTTCGGGCCCTTCCGCCTCAACGCCGGCGAACGTCTGTTGCTGCGCCAAGGGCAAACAATCCCGCTTCAGCCCAAAACTTTTGACCTACTGCTCGTTCTAGTTCAAAACCCCGGTCATCTGCTGGAAAAAGAAGAGCTGCTGAAGGCCGTCTGGCCTGACACAATCGTTGAAGAAGTCAATCTTGCCAACAACATTTCACTGCTGCGGAAGGCCTTGGGCGAAGATAGCATCGGGCAACGATTTGTCGAGACTGTGGCCAGGCGCGGCTATCGCTTTGTCGCCAATGTGTTGAAAGTGGACGAGAGAGAAGAGCTGACCTCCACCGCCCAGTCGGCAACCCACAGCATCCATGAACACAGGTCGCCACAACCAACCGGCACGGAAGGTCTGCATAGCTGGATTAATCATCACAAGAAAGGTGCGCTCCTCACGCTTGTTGGGCTGTTGAGCTTAATTGTTGCCTCCGTCTTTGGGTTTTACAAAACAAGAGGTCGCAAAGACTCCGGATCGACTCCCCAGGGTCCCCAGGTTCAGGCGGGTAAGCTCACCCGGCTGACGTCGGATTCCGGGTTGACGACAGACCCAGCGCTCTCAGCCGACGCGAAACTTCTAGCTTATGCTTCGGACCGCGCCGGGAATGGCGATCTAGACATCTGGGTCCAGCAGATGAATGACGGTCATACCATTCGCCTGACCCAACACGAGGCTGATGAGCGCGAGCCCACGTTTTCTTCAGATGGAAAAATGATCGCGTTTCGCTCCGAGCGGGATGGGGGTGGCATCTACGTGATGCCGGCAGTGGGAGGTGAAGCGAGGCTCGTCGCCAGGCATGGTCGCCGTCCGCGATTCTCGCCTAACGGGGACATGATCGCCTATTGGGCGGGCGGAACTAGTGGAGAGGTTCCCACGATAGCTAGTTCAACTAACCCCGCATCACCCGACAATGTCTACGTGGTGCCGGCGGCCGGTGGGCCACCGCGCCAACTGCAACGAGACTTTGAGTCCGCCCGTCACCCCGTTTGGTCGCCAGACGGAAAGCACATCTTGTTCACGGGAGTTCAAATTTCTGCGGCGCCGTTCGAAGAGAGATTCGATTGGTGGGTAGCACCCTTAGAGGGAGGGGCGGCGCTCAAGACTGGAGCGTTTAGTACTTTTCGCCGCCAGGGACTTTCCGCCTACTCCGTCCCCAGCGCGTGGGCGAATAGAGGAAATGACCTCCTGTTCTCTGCGAAGTTGGGTGACAGTGTGAACTTGTGGAGAGTCGCCATCTCGCCTCAGAACTGGCAGATCACAGCCGCTCCGCAACGCCTGACGTTCGGAACTGGACTGGAAGCTCAGCCTTCCTCCGATGCCGAGGGTCACCTGGTGTTTAGCGGTCTGGCTGAGAACACGGACATCTGGAGCCTGCCGATGGAGGCGAACGAGGGTAGGGTCACGGGCGAGATGCAACGGCTGACTGAGGATGCAGCCCCTGATATTCACCCCTATATTTCTGCGAACGGGAAGAGACTGGTCTTCCGCTCCACAAGGTCAGGGACCGCAGAGATCTGGCTAAAGGATCTGGAGAGCGGCAAGGAGACAAATGTGGCGCCCAGTACCGCGAACAAGTTTTGGCCCGTCATTACTGCCGACGGATCGAAGGTGGCTTATCGCCTCGAATCCCCTCCCGTATTTTACGTCGTCGCTGCTGACGGCGGAGCGACTGTGAAAGTCTGCGATGATTGCCTTAGGCTTGACGACTGGTCGCCCGATCAAAAATATCTGCTTTACCATTGGGGGCCACCATGGCGTGTGGCGTTGCTCAACGTGGCTTCTGGCGAGAAAACCAATCTCTTTCATCACGCTGAGTACAATCTGTTTCAGCCACATTTTTCGGCTGACGGACACTGGATCACTTTTCTTGCGCAACTGACTGCGGAACGCAGGCGCTTATTCATAGTGCCTTTCCGGAATGAGATACCGCCAAAGGAGAGTGAGTGGGTGGCAGTCACTGACGGCGAGTTCTCTGACGACAAGCCGCGTTTCTCACCTGACGGCAACCTGCTCTACTTCACCTCTAATCGGGATGGCTTCGTTTGTCTCTGGGCGCAGCAGCTGGATCCGGCTACGAAACGCCCTAAAGGGTCACCGTTCACGATCAAGCATTTTCACCGCACGCGGCTCTCAATAATGAACGTTGACTTAGGTTCGCTGGAAATTTCCGTCGCCCGCGATAGGGTGGTTTTCTGTCTGATCGACCTCACCGGCAATATCTGGTTGTTAAGTGGGATCAATAGTGTCTGAGCGTGATGGAATCAATGCGAGAGTCGCACGAGTCGGGGGCAGAGAGTGGCGGTGATCAGTTGATTCTCAGGGGGTGTTCTCTGATGAGCGTTGAGGGTCGCGGCGACGTTGCGCACATCGTCTCGAAGCTTCAATCGGGTTCAACAGCGCTTGAGAAACTTACTCGGGCAACCCATTCAATCCTCAGCATGGAATCCGAGCCAAACAGAAAGTCTCTTCGCCCTGGCTCTGGAACAGAACGTGCAGATCGGATAGTTCGTCTGCTCGCAGCAATTGAGGTGGCACCGGAACTGCTCGAGAGTTCTAACATCCCAAAGAAACTACTCGAGATCGAGTTTTTGAAATTAATAAAACATCTCCAGCCAAAACCAGAATACCTGAATCTATTTAAAGAAATAGTTTTAGATGTCTGGAAGCATCGTCAAATTGAGCTATCAAGCTCGCGGCGACTCTGGAGGCGCGAGCGGAGTCTCTGAAGTCGAAGCGTCAAAGGGTCATCGATGCCTTCGTACATGAGCGTTCGATCGATAAATCAACGTATCAGGAACAATTCGACCTACTGAATGAAGAGATCGCTTTGGTTAACCTTGAAATCCATGATACCAAGGTCGAGGAATTGGACATCGAAGCTGCGCTCAACTTTGCCACCCATGCATTAAGTAACGCGGCATTGTTTTGGAATCAGTGCTCTGCGGATCAAAAGCATAGGTTTCAAAGAGTTCTCTTTCCTGATGGTTTGATATTCGATGGTGAGAGTTATCGAACCGCCACAACTTATTTAGCCTTCAGTTACTTGCGGGAAATTTCGAGCGCGGATTCAGGTTTGGCGTCCCGTACGGGAGTCGAACCCGTGTCGCCGCCGTGAAAGAGAAGCGACCTATTGTAATTCAAAGGAACTTGGCGGCATGGATAGCACTCTACCGCATTTGAAGGTACTCACGGGAACGCTTATTGGACCTTTAATGGACGCGCGCGCACATCGCCGCTTTCGAGATCTGGCAGTTGTTTATTGGCGGAAGGCCATGATGATAATTCTGTGCCTCGTGGCCGCCCTCATCGCGAGGTATCCTTTGGTCGTCGCTGCTCGCTCTCCTTTATGATTTCGCTCAAATCCACAACCGGCCGTATCTCAATCGGTCCAAGTCCATACTTAAAGCCTGGTTGCTGTGAGACAAGCTGAACGGCATGATTGAGGTCTCGCGCCTCAAGGATTTGAATGCCGCCGAGCTGTTCCTTGGTTTCTGCATAGGGACCATCAGTCGTCGCGACTTTGCCGTTTTTCCAGTACAGGGTTAACGCGGTCTCCGGAGGCTGAAGAGGTACTTCGGCAACAAGCTGTCCGTTGGCGCGCAGATGGTCGTTGTACTCAAAGCATTCGTCGAATATTGCGTGTCGCTCGTCCGCGGTCATTCCTTCGAATTTTCCTGGCTCGATGTATCCCAAACAGACGTATCTCATCGATTCCTCCTTGGCCACCCGGCCGAATGTTTATAGACCTGCGGTTCCGGTTGTGATCGCGCCGGCACGTTCGTAATTCACGACAATGACGCCATTCGAGCCGACTATGCTTTCCGTCACCTTGAAGGCCGCCGGGATCGTGCCATCCGCAAACAGACGCTTTCCAGCGCCCAACGTGAGCGGAT
>Ga0209751_10004251_pt1 | contig 13761 bp, 10 predicted proteins | sample RifCSP13_1_FD_184019 | JGI IMG/M metagenome (GOLD analysis project Ga0209751, IMG submission 184019) | Soil microbial communities from Rifle, Colorado - Rifle CSP2_sed 13_1 (SPAdes) (version 2) | ecosystem: Environmental > Terrestrial > Deep subsurface > Rock core/Sediment | place: Rifle... | reverse complement strand
CCCGCTCTCGCATCGCCGCCACGTTCCGGAAGCCGTCGGGTACGTGAAGACCCAGCACGTCCAGTATCTGCCCAACGACCAGCAGGCGCTCCTCCGTAGCCTGCGACCCGGCCAGCGGACGCCGCTCTTTCTGATCGGCGGTGCCTGGAATCGATTCTCCTGGTACCTGCGTCTACCGGGGGGGGGGAATCAGATCGGCCCGGCTGGCTTGGTCCGGGCCGAGATGAGCGCCGACTTGTCACCGGCCGCCGCGGCGGCCAAAGCGGACCTGGTGACGGCGACCTTGCCACGGTTCGCCTCCTCGCCCCATAAAGAACCGCGGGCCCCCCAGAACCTCTACCCGATCGCCGGCCTGGAAAGGGCGTTGCGTCGACGGCTCGGCGACCCGGCCCTGCTCTACCGGGAGCTGGCGAGGTCCGCTAGTGCTCTGTCTGGGAAATAGCGTGAGGGTATCGGCGAGGCCACGGCGTTCCTGGCCAGGACGCACGACGATGGCGCAGCCCATGCGCTGCGTCGAGGAGGAGGACGCCGCCAGGGGCGTCGTGGGCCGACGAGACCCCCACGATTATTTACCAGACGGTGTACTAGATCTCCCGCCGTGAGGTGAGGAAAGCCCCCAAGAGCACCAAGGCACACCCGACTACCTGAATCGCCATCACTGTCTCGTCACGGAAGGTGATACCGAGGAGGATGGCGATGACGGGAAGGAGATAGGTCAGCGTGGAGGCGCGGGTGGAACCCACCCTGCCGATGAGAGTGGCCGCGGCTACGAACGCGATTCCGGTACCGAGACAGCCAACCGCCAGAGTTGCAGCCAACGCCGCCCAGGAGAAGTGGGAGCCAGGTAGCGAGCTCAGCCCGTAGGGGGCGGTGAGGACGGCTGCGATGACCGAAACGCGGGCCAAGATCGGGACGGCGCCGTACTGCTGTTGGAGGGGAGCAACCAGGTTGATGGCAAAGCCGTAACAGAGGAGTGCCGCCAGCACCAACCCCACACCCAGTGCGGCCGCCTGTCCCTCCCCGACCGCCGGTAGGCCGATCGCCGCCACCCCCATCAGACCCACCAATAGACCGGCTACCTGAAGGCGTCCGGGAAGCGAACCGAGCAAGAAGCTCGCGACCACTGCGGTCAGCACCGGCGTGAACCCGTTGAGCATCCCCGTCACTCCCGAGGAGATCCACTGCTGAGCGATCGGGAAAAGGGTGAGTGGGGCCGCCATCCAGAGGATCGCCACCAGCGACAGTCGGCGCCGGTCAATCCCCGCCAAGGGCCGGTGAGCGCTCGGATAGGCGTTCAATGTCGCTGCTCCGAAGACCACCCGCAACCAGGTCACGAGACCGGGCCGGAAGGAATCCAGGCCGATCGCCATGAACAGGAACGACGATCCCCAGATGGCGGCGGCCACAGCCAACAGCCCCCAATCGGGCAATGAGAAGGCGGCCCGGTTGGTGCCGTGGGAGGTAGAGAGGAGCCGGCCAGTCATCGCGCCATGAAAGCAGCGCCGGTCAACTCTCCGGGCGGGGCTGGCGAGTCATCAGGCTCAAGACGGCTGCTCGGGGATGTTCGGCCTCATAGAGAACCTTCCCGACCTGAGTGGCGATGGGCATGTCGATGGCATGGCGGGCCGCCAAGTCGAGGACGGCCCTGGTGGTCTTGACCCCCTCGGCCACCATCTTCATCTCGGAGACGATCTCCTCGAGCTTCCTTCCTTTCGCCAGCTCCACACCGACCATGTGGTTACGGCTGCGGTGGCTTGTGCAGGTGGCGATGAGATCGCCGATCCCGGCCAGCCCGGCGAAGGTCGCAGCTTCCCCGCCCAAGGTCACTCCGAGACGAGTCAACTCTGCCAATGCCCGGGTGATCAGGGTCGCCAGGGTGTTGTCGCCGAACCCCAGCCCCACCGCCATGCCGGCGGCGATGGCCATCACGTTCTTCAACGCACCGGCTATCTCGCACCCGACCACGTCGGCGTTGGTGTAGACCCGAAAGGTCGGGTCCATGAACAGCTGTTGAAGGCGGGCGGCGGCCTCGCCGTCCTGCATGCCGATCACGGCGGCGGCCGGCTGGCCGGCGGCGATCTCTGCTGCGAGGTTGGGACCCGTAAGCACCCCCAACAGCTCCTGGCGATGATCGGGCATCACCTCGGCGACGATCTCGGTCATCCGTAGAAGCGTCTCCTGTTCGAGGCCCTTGGTGAGCGAAAGCACGGGGAGGTCCGGCGCTATGGCGTCCCGGAGCCGGCCCACCACGCTGCGAAAGCCGTGTGACGGGACGCCCACAATCACCACTTCGGCGCCCGCCACCGCCGTTTCGAGGTCGGAGGTGGCCGCCAGGCCGTAGGGGAGTCGAATACCGCTCAGGTACTCGCGGTTTTCACCGGTCGAATTGATGGCGTCGGCCAGCTCGGGGCGCCGAGCCCAGAGAACGGTGGGGTTCTTCCGGGCGGCCAGCATGGCGACGGTGGTTCCCCAGGATCCAGCTCCGATGACGCCGACGCGCATGTTCGGAGGGTACATTGCCCGAGCCTTATGGCTCGCCTCGGCCTGCTCGGATTCGCCAACGTTGGTAAGACGACCCTGTTCAACGCGCTGACCGGACTAGACGCCGTCACGGCCTCCCATCCGTTCTCAACTCGCGAACCAAACATCGGAGTGGCTCGCGTTCCCGACCGCCGGTTGGAGGAGGCGGCCCGCGTCGAAGGGTCGGCCAAGGTCGTGCCGGCCACTCTCGATCTCCTGGACCTGCCGGCCCTGGCGAGGGGGGGGGTAGGGCTCGTTGGGCCATTCATGGGCAGGTTGCGCGAGATGGATGCGCTAATCGTTGTGCTCCGCGCCTTCGGCGATCCGTCTGTGCCCGACGACGAGTCGGGTCGAGATCCGGTGGCTCAAGCGGAAGAGATCACCCTCGAGCTGACCGTTGCGGATCTCGAGGTCTTCGAGCGCAAGGGGGAGCGCCTCGCCAAAGAGGCGGCTGCCGAACCCGGGAAGCGTCGCCAGGCCGACGCGGTGGCGGCGGCGACCCTACTGCTTTCCGCCGGCACGCCACTCCGGGCCAACCGCTGGTCCGAGGAGGAGCGGATGGCTTTTCGGGACATGGCGCCGCTGACCCTCAAGCCAACCGTCTGGGCCATCAACGTCGATGACACCGAGACCTCGCCTTCGGTGGCGGGGGTCGAGTCGGTCGTCCCGCGCGGCGACACGGTCGTGGCGGTCTCCGCCAAGATCGAAGAGGAAGCGAGCCGTCTCCTTGCGGAGGAACGGGAGGAGGTGCTGGCGGCGCTGGGGCTAGGCGAAGGCGCCCTCGCCACCATGGTGCGGGCCGTCTATACGACGCTCGGGCTGATTTCCTTTTTCACCATCGGTCCCAAAGAGGCTCATGCCTGGACCGTCGAATTCGGTGCAACCGCACCGCGGGCCGCCGGCAAGATCCATTCCGACCTGGAGCGAGGTTTCATACGCGCCGAGGTGGCGGCCATCGGCGAGGTGATTGAGGCCGGGGGGTGGGAGGCGGCGAAGAAGGCCGGCCATATGAGGGTGGAAGGAAAGGGTTATGTTGTGAACGAGGGCGACGTGTTGCTGGTGAGGTTCTCGGTGTGAAGCCCGACCGCCTCACCGACCTGCGCGACGCCATTGCCGCCGGGCGCTACGAGGTGCCGGCCGAGCTGGTGGCCGAGGCGCTACTTCCTTGGCTGCTGGTGTTGCCTCCTGTCGGTCCTGACGGGGATAAGGGCGAGGCTCGGGAGGGGGGTGCGAGCAGGAGGAAGGGTTACAGGATAGTTGGAGAGAACTGAAGGCTCCAAATAAGGAGGGGGGCTCCGGATAGGGGGGTGAATCCGGAGCCCCGATGTTGCTCTTCGTGAGAAGAGCGGACAGGGACGTTTCGCGTGGCGGGCTGCCAGGGTGTCGCCCGTCCACAGCCCCTGTTGGTTGGGGTTGGGTGTGCGCGGCGACGTTGGTCGTCGGCACACGGCGATCCTACGCAAGGCCGACAAGCAGTGTCAACCGAACGCGAAATCGAAGTATCGCTTCCCCGACTCGCTGGCCTGAAGGTGCCCGCCTACACTCCCGCCGCTTTCCGGCTCTTGCCTTTCCGTTTGTGCGCAAGGCGTTGGGCCCCCCAAAACCGGAGGAATAGGTGCGTTGGGTTCTTGCCGCGGAAGGCGGCTATCAGGAGTTCGTGCTCGGCTCCGCCGAGTGGATGGTGTTGGTGCTGTCGGCGGTTACGGCCGTCGTGGCGATCTTGGTTGGTTTTGGCCTATCGAGGTCGGTACTGGCGGCCGACCAGGGCACTCCCAAGATGAGGGAGATCGCCGGCGCCATTCAAGAAGGCGCCCGCGCCTACTTGCGTCGTCAATTCCGAACCATCGGGTTCATATTGATACCACTCGTGGTGGTGGTGTTCATCACCTCGGTACCGGTGCTCAAACCTTCCGGCGAGGAAGCACTCTCCTTCTTCGAGTCGGGCTTGTTCAGAACGTTGGCCTTTGTGGCCGGCTGTGCGATGTCGGGTTTGACTGGATTCATCGGAATGAGCCTGGCTGTGCGCGGCAACGTCCGGACCGCCGCCGCCGCTCGCACGGGTTCCCTGGCCGGAGCCCTGAAGGTGGCCTTCCGCACCGGCGGCGTGGCGGGGATGTTCACCGTCGGCTTGGGGCTGCTCGGAGCCAGCGTCATCATCATGTTCTTTCAGAACACCTCGGCAACGATCCTGATCGGCTTCGGGTTCGGTGGATCGTTGATTGCCCTCTTCATGCGGGTGGGAGGGGGGATATTTACCAAAGCTGCCGATGTCGGGGCCGACCTGGTGGGCAAGGTGGAGGCGGGCATACCTGAAGACGACGCCCGCAACCCGGCCACGATCGCCGACAACGTCGGCGACAACGTGGGGGACTGTGCCGGCATGGCTGCCGACCTGTTCGAGTCCTACGAGGTGACCTTGGTCGCCTCCATCATCCTCGGGGTGGCGGCGTTTGACTCGATCGGCGCCAATCCGGCTCTCGGGTTGATCTTTCCGGTGGCGGCCCGAGCCATCGGTGTGCTGGCTTCGATCGCCGGCATCTTCATGGTGCGGGCTGGCGCCAACGACAAGAGCGCGATGGCCCCGATCAATCGCGGCTTCGCCACCGCCGGCCTCCTCACGGTTGCCGGCACCGTGCTCTTGTCCCTCGGATACGTCGGCAACAAGGCAGTGGTAGAAGGGTCCAAGTTCAACGAGGGCTGGCGGGTCTTCTTGGCGGTGGTGGTGGGCCTGGTGCTGGCCCAGGTCGCCGCCCGCCTCACCGAGTACTTCACCTCGACCGAGACCAAACCCGTCCAGGAGATCGCCCATTCGGCCAAGACCGGTCCGGCCACCACCATCCTCTCCGGCATCTCTTCTGGCCTCGAGTCTTCGGTATGGGCGATCGTGGCCATCGCCGTAGCAATCGCCATCTCCATCGCGTTGGGTGGCGGGAACCTCCAGTTCTCGCTGTACCTGGTGGCCCTAACCGGCATGGGGATGCTCGCCACCACCGGCGTGGTGGTGTCGGAGGACACCTTCGGACCGGTCGCCGACAACGCCGCCGGGATCGCCGAGATGTCGGGCGAGTTCCACGGGGAACCCCAGAAGGTGATGGTTTCCCTCGACGCCGTCGGCAACACCACCAAGGCGGTGACCAAGGGTTTCGCCATAGGGTCGGCGGTGATCGCTGCCGTGGCCTTGTTTGCGTCGTTCGTGGAGACCATCGGTTCGGAGCTCGGCCTCGGCAAGGTCGGCACCGAACTGTTCCGAGCCGCCGAAACTCAGATCAACGTCGCCGACCCGACGATCTTCATCGGTCTGCTCATCGGCGGCGCGGTGCCCTTTCTCTTCTCGGGACTCGCCATTCGAGCAGTGGGGAGGACAGCGGGGACCGTCGTCGAAGAGGTCCGGCGTCAGTTCCGGGAGCTGAGGATCATGGAGGGCATCGACCGTCCCCAATACGACCGGGTCATCGACATTTGCACCAAGGCCTCCCTGCGGGAGCTGGCCACTCCGGCCCTGCTGGCGGTGCTCGCTCCGGTAATAATCGGATTCGGGATCGGATACCAGGCACTGGGAGCCTTCCTCGCCGCCGTCATCCTCACCGGCCAGCTCATGGCCAACTTTCTCTCGAATGCTGGCGGCGCCTGGGACAACGCCAAGAAATACATCGAGGCAGGGAATCTGGGTGGCAAGGGCTCCGATGCCCATAAGGCCGCCGTCATCGGTGATACCGTCGGCGACCCCTTCAAGGACACCGCCGGGCCTGCCCTCAACCCGCTCATCAAGGTGATGAACCTGATCTCATTGCTGATCCTGCCGGTCGTCATCAACCTGCGGGGGAATACCGCGGCCAACCTCATCATCGCCGCGGTGTCGCTGGTCGTATTGCTCGGCGCCATTGCGTTCAGCAAACGGAAGGCGCCGGGGATCGCCTGAGTGTGGACATAGCCTTTCCCTCGATCGATGCATCAGCCTTCGTCGCACGTTCGGCCCTGGTTTCCGGCCGGGTGGTGCTGAGAGCCCGATCGGTGGTGATGTTCGGGGTCGTGATCCGGGCTGAGGCCGACGTCATCCTGGTGGGCGAGGAGACCAACGTCCAGGACAACGCCGTCCTTCATTGCGACGACGGAGCTCCTTGCTTGGTCGGGCGCCGCGTCACGATCGGTCATTCGGCCATCGTCCACGGCGCCAGCATCGGCGACCGGGCGTTGGTCGGCATGGGCGCCATCGTGTTGAATCGGGCCACCATCGGTGAGGGAGCCTGGCTGGGGGCAGGTTCGGTCGTACCCGAAGGTGAGACCCTCCCGGCCTGGACACTGGCGGTCGGGTCACCAGCCCGGCCGCTGCGGGAGCTGACCGTCGAGGAGATTGAACGCGCCGATCGGGGAGTGACCCACTATCTGGAGCTGGGCGAGGCTTACCGCCGCCACAGCTGAGGGTGGAGGTTGGGCGAAGGCCCAGACGCGCCGCAGGGCTCCCCGCACGAGAAGCCCTGCCTACGCTGCGTGTCCCTGGTTCAAGCGATGCCGCATCCCGCTACACCGCTCAGCCCACTCCGAGTGAAGCTCGGAACCGGCCGGCCGTACATGGGTCGGGGAGCTTATTTCGCTCCTGCTTGCCCAGGCGGCCGATACTAGTGCACCGTCTGGTAAATAATCGTGGGGTCTCATCGGCCCACGACGCCCTGGCGACGTCCTCCTTCTCGACGCAGCGCATGGGCTGCGCCTTCGTCGTGCGTCCTGGCCAGGAACGCCGTGGCCTCGCCGATACCCTCACGCTATTTCCCAGACAGAGCACTAGCGGCGGTCGCGGCTAGCGAGGGTCGATTTCTGTACGTCGTTGGACGAGGGCGCGCACATCGTTGACGACGTCCTCGGGGTGACCGGCGGCGTCCTTGACTCGGTACGCCAGACGCACGATGGCATCCGAGTCGACCACGTAGGTGATCCGGCGGGCCCAATCCGCGCCGGGGCTGCCCGGTTCTCGGAGAACACCCATCACTCGTCCGGCCTCACGGCTCGGATCACACAGCAGGGGGAAGGTGAACTGCATCTGTTCCACCCATCGGGCGCTGATCTCGGGAGCATCAAAGGAGATCCCGTAGAGGGCGACTCCGAGCTCTTCGAGTTGGGGGGCTCGGTCACGGAACCCCTCTCCCTCCAGCGTTCAGCCGGGTGTGTAAGCCGCCGGGAACCACCACAGGACGGTCCAGCGGCCGCCCAGGTGATCGTTCGTGAACGGCCTGCCGGTGTGGTCGGTGACCTGAAATCCCGGCAACTTCTGGCCTACCTCGAGCATGCTCGACTTCGGCGTTCAGCGCCCGGCGTCGACCGGCGGGGTGGCATGGAATGGCATGGTAAACGGCGTTCAGCGGTCCCGGTCTTGCGCCGGGTTACCCTGAACGAGCGCATGAGCGAGGGAAAGATCGTGCCGGTGATTCTCGGGGGAGGCTCGGGAACCCGGCTCTGGCCCATCTCTCGCCGGCATCATCCCAAACAGTTCCATGCCTTTCTCGGTCCGGAAACGTTGCTCCAGGCCACTGCCCGCCGGGCTGCCCGGCTCTTGGGCACCCATTCGCCCGTGTTGGTGTCGGGGGAGGGATGGGAGACCGCCGTCGACCAGCTCGATTCGGCAGGCGTGCCGCCGGCCTTGGTGGTGATCGAGCCCCAGCCTCGCAACACCGCCCCGGCAGTCGCAGCGGCGGCAGTCGCGCTGGATAAGGACGACCTGCTGTTGGTGTTGCCGGCCGACCACGTTATTTCAGGGCAGGGGGCTTTCGGGGAGGCGGTAGAAGCTGCCACCCGTCTCGCCGAGCAAGGCCTGTTGACGACCTTCGGTGTCGTCCCTACCCGAGCCGAAACGGGGTTCGGTTACATCGAGCGTGGCGACCCCCTCCCGGGGGGGTTCGCGGTCCGCCGTTTCGTAGAGAAGCCCGAGGCGGCCGCCGCCGAGCGGTTCCTTTCGACGGGCAGCTATCTGTGGAATTCGGGCATGTTCATGTTCCGTGCCTCGGCCTTCCTCTCGGAGCTCTCCATGCGTGCTCCCTCCGTCCTGGAGGCCGCCCGCCGAGCCGTTTCCGACGCCACCAGCGACGGTCGGATCATGAGGCTCGGCAAGGCATTCGAGGCGGCGCCGTCTATTTCGATCGACCACGCCGTCATGGAGAAGACCGAGAACGCGGCGGTCGTACCGCTGTCGGCGGGTTGGAACGACATCGGCTCTTTCCAGGCCCTCTGGGAGGCCTCCCAGCGCGACGACGCCGGCAACACCCTCTCGGGGGACGTGATTGTTTCCGAGGTGAGGGGCTCCCTCGTCAGGTCGGAAGATCGTCTCGTGGTGGTGGTCGGGTTGGAGGGCGTGGTGGTGATAGACACCCCGGACGCGCTGTTGGTGATCGCCAGAGAGCGGGCTCAGGATGTGAAAGGGATCGTCGACCGGTTGGTGGGCGAGGACCGACCGGAGGTCTAGTGCACCGGCGGCCCCCCAAGCCGCCGCCCGATGCTTGCCAAACCGTGAGAACGGGGCTTGCCGCCCTGTTCTAACCCGTCAAGACGTGGCGCCGGCGGCCGATACCAATCGCAACGGCGGAGGGCTCCGGGCCCCCGCCGGGTGAACGAAGGCGAAGGGCTCCGGGTCCCCGCCGGGTGAACGAAGGCGAAGGGCTCCGAGTCCCCGCCGGGTGAACGAAGGCGAAGGGCTCCGAGTCCCCGCCGGGTAACGAAGGAGACAGTGAGACAACTCACCAGCCGTCGGGGCAAGCTCAGGCCCATCTGGCTTCTCAACGCCATCATCGCCACTCTGGCGATCGGGGTCGGCACGCTCGGGTGGGGAGGCCAGGTCGTCTCCGCCCAAGGCTGGAGACTTCACTGGTGGGCTCTGGCTCCCCTGTTCTACGTTGGGGAGCTGGCCGTTGTCCATCTTCGTTTTCGGAAGGACGCTCACTCCTTTTCGATGAGCGAGGTCGTCACCGTCCTCGGTTTGTTCTTTGCGACACCGATCGATCTCATCCTCGGCCAGGCGCTCGGCAACTTCGTTGTATTGGCCTACAACCGCCGCCAGGTTCCGGTCAAACTCTTGTTCAACGTCTCCAAGTACGCCTTGGAGGGAGGGATGGCCGCATTGATCTTCCGGGCCATCCTCAGGGGCAGCGACGAATTCGGTCCGGTGGGCTGGGCGGCCGCCCTGGCCGCAACCCTCACTGCCCTGCTGAGCGCCAACATGCTCATCAACGTCGCCATCCTCTTGACGGGCGGGCGGGTGTCCCGACCAGAGGTCCTCCGGGTCATCGGCTTCGGTTCGGTGGCGGCGAGCATGAACACCTGCTTGGGGTTATTGGCCGCCTTGGTGATCTCCCTCCGCCCAGCTGCCACCTGGCTGGTGCTGGTACCCCCATTGATCGTCTTCGTGGCCTACCGCGCCTACACCGCCGAGCGGCAGGAAAGGGCCCGCCTCGAGGCGATTCATCAAGCGACCCAGGCCCTACATGCCACCCCCGAGATCGAAGCGGCCCTCCAGGTGGCCGCCGAGCAGGCACTAATCATGCTCGAAGCTGAGGTGGCTGCCCTCGTGATCCTTCCGGACGGATTCGATGGTCAACCCTTGTGCACTCGCGTAGGCCCGGGCGCCGAACGGACGGTGATGAAGCCGGTGGATTTTCCCGCCGATTCGCCGCCCTGGGTGGACGTCCTCGGTCGGGGCATTGCCACCATTGCCAACGGTTCGGGGGCTGCCGGTCTTTCCTCGGTGGCGTCGGTGAACGTCAAGGAGGCGATCCTCGCCCCCTTGCGGGGCAACCGGGGAGTCCTAGGTGCCCTGCTGGTCGTGAACAAGCTCTCCGACGTTGCAACCTTTGAACCCCAAGACCTCAAGCTCGTCGAGACCCTCGCCAGCCAGGTGAGCGTCTCGCTCGAGAACGGCCGGCTGGAGGACTCTCTCAACCAGGTCACCCGGCTCAAGGAGCGGTTGGAGGAGCTGGTGGCCTCGAAGGATCAATTCGTCGCAGCCGTCAGCCACGAGCTGCGCACTCCCCTCACTGCGATCATCGGCCTGTCCGAGGAGCTCCGCTCCAACCGCAGTAATTTTAGCGATGAGGACCTCGGCGACTTCCTCACGCTCATCGTCGAACAGAGCACCGAGCTCTCCCACATCATCGAAGACCTGCTGGTGGCGGCCCGGGCGGACATCGGCACGCTGGTGTTCAAGCCGGCGCGCCTCGACGTGGCTGCCGAGGTGTCCTCCGTGCTGCTGGCCAAGAAGATGCACGGTGTTGAGCTGCAGGGGTTGGCGCCGCTCGCCTACGCCGATGGTCTCCGCTTCCGCCAGATCATTCGCAATCTCCTCACCAACGCCGTCCGGTACGGGGGAACCCGGGTGCACATCGAACTCTCTCGTCGGAGCGAGAGGGTTGTGGTCGGAGTGGTCGACGACGGGGTGGGGGTCTCGGCGGGCTCCGAGGAGGCGATCTTCCAGCCCTATCAGCGCGACCCGGCCGGTCGTTCCAACTCTTTGTCGGTCGGTCTCGGTTTATCGGTCTCCCGTCAGCTCGCCCGCATGATGGGTGGCGATCTGGTCTATCGCCGGCGGCCCCACGAAACGGTATTCGAGCTATTTCTACCCCTGGCAGTCGGCCCAATTGCGACGGTCGCCAAGGCCAGCTGATCTCGTGCACCGTCTGGTAAATAATCGTGGGGTCTCGCCGGCCCACGACCCCCCTGGCGGCGTCCTCCTCCTCGACGCAGCGCATGGGCTTCGCCTTCGTCGTGCGTCCTGGCCAGGAACGCCGTGGCCTCGCCGATACCCTCACGCTATTTCCCAGACAGAGCACGAGGCCGTCTTCGACTACAGGTAAGCGGGTTCGACCTACCATCGTCCGGTGTTGCGATTCCTGGCGCTCCTGTTGGTGCTGGTGGCTTGTGTCGACCGTCCCGCCGCCGATGCCTCGGGTGAAGAGATCTACGCCCAACTCTGCTCGCGTTGCCACGGCGACGCCCTGCAAGGTGTTTTGGGGCCCGGTCTGGGGGAGGGAAGCCCCACCGCCTCGCAGCCGGATGAGTTCATCAGGGTCACAGTGATGCACGGGAAAGGACGAATGCCTTCAATGGAAGGTGTTCTCACCGACGAGCAGCTAGAGGGCCTGATCGCATACATCCGGGGCCAGCAATGAAGGGGATTCTCGAGACCAGAGTCGTCACGATCCCGCTCCGGCACCGGTTCCGCGGCGTCACCGAGCGCCATGCTGTCCTGCTGCGAGGGGAAGCCGGGTGGGGCGAGTTTTCGCCCTTCGCCGAATACCAGCCGCCTGTCACCAGTCGGTGGTTGAAGGCGGCCGTCGAGGCTGCCACCCATCCCTTTCCCCTCCCCAGGCGACAATCGGTGCTGGTGAACGTGACGGTTCCCGAGGTCGATCCAGAGACGGCTGCCCGTTTGGTGACCGAGTCCGGGTGCAGGACCGCCAAGGTCAAGGTGGGCAGCGATGTGAGCGCCGACTGGAACCGGGTGGGCGCGGTCCGAGATGCGCTCGGGCCCGAGGGCCTCATTCGCATCGACGTCAACGGCGGGTGGGACGTCGGCACGGCCCGCATTCGCATCGCCACCCTTTCCCAGTTCGGACTCGAATACGTCGAGCAGCCGGTGGCGTCCTTCGAGGAGATGGCAGAACTGCGCCGGCATGTTGACGTACCGCTGGCGGCCGACGAGTTGGTGAGGAGCGGCACCCCACCGGAGCGAATCTCGGAAGCCGCCGACCTCGTGGTGATCAAGGCCCAACCGCTCGGGGGCATCGAGGAGTCGTTGTCGCTGGTGGAGCGAACTGGGCTCCCGGCGGTGGTGTCGTCGGCGCTCGAAACCTCGGTGGGGCTGGCCCAGGGGGTGGCACTGGCGGCTGCCCTCCCCGAGCTCGCCCGTGCCTGTGGGCTCGGAACCGGGCTACTACTCGGTGGCGACGTCGGCGATGAACCACTACTCCCCGAACAGGGTTCGATCACGACACGGCGAGTGATCCCCTCTCCGGATCTCATGGCGAGGTGGGCTGCGACTCCGGCGGTGCAACGAACCATGCTGTTGCGTCTTGAGGCGGCATCCGAGGCGATGCACTGATGTTCCCCAACCCGGCGACCGCCCTCGCCCACACGGTCATCGATGAACTGGCCCGGGGGGGGGTGGTACATGTGGTGGCGGCTCCCGGCTCCCGGTCCACCGCCCTCGTCTTGGCCGCCTCTGCCCACCCTGTCGTTTCGTTGCACATGGAAGTCGACGAGCGGTCGGCCGGCTTTTTCGCACTGGGAATCGGCAAGCAGAGTGGAATGCCGGCGGCGGTCCTCACCACTTCGGGGACGGCCGTGGCCAACCTCCTTCCAGCCATCGTCGAGGCTGACTACTCAGCCAGTCCCCTCATCGCCATCAGCGCCGATCGACCCCCCGAACTACGCAACACCGGCGCCAACCAAACCATCGATCAGCTCCACATCTTTCGACAGGTCCGTTGGTTCGCCGAGCTGGGGGTGGCTGAGGACCTGCCGTTGGCGGCTCGCTATTGGCGCTCCACGGTCTCGCGGGCGGTGGCCGAGGCCCGGGGCTGGAGCGGCTCTGCTGGGCCGGTGCATTTGAACGCGGCGTTTCGGGAACCCACGGTTCCGGAGTCCGACGACGGCCGCAGCGCGGCCGCACCCTTCCGATCCGAGCCGGTGGCGCGGCCCGACAACCTTCCCTGGGTGGCCGTGCCTCAGCGGATGGTGGCGGCGAGCGAGTCGGTGGTGACCGACCTGGTGGCCCGGATCAAAACCGCCCGGCGGGGCGTGGTCGTACTAGGCGCCGGGCGCTACGACTCCCAGCCGATGGTGGCGCTGGCGGGGCGCCTCGGCTGGCCGGTGATCGCCGCGCCGTGGTCGGGAACCCGGGGCGGGGAGGCGGCTGTGTCCACCGCCCATCATCTCCTTGCCCTGCCCGAATTCGCGGGGCGCCACCACGCCGACCTGATCCTCCGGGTCGGTACGGCCGGTCTGTCCCCCCAAGTCGCGTCTTTCCTCGCCGGTGCGGACCAGCATGTCCTCATCGAACCGGGAGCTGCGTGGTCGGATCCCGATCGCAGTATGGACCTGGCCGTCGCCGCCGACCCCGGCGACCTGGGCCGCCGGCTGAACGCCGCCGTCGACCCACGCGAACCATGGGGGGAATGGCGGGTAGCCGAGCGCTTGGCGCGGGCGGCCATCGACGGGGTTCTCGACGGAATGGATGAACCCACCGAACCACGCACGGCCCGA
>Ga0209751_10004250_pt1 | contig 13762 bp, 12 predicted proteins | sample RifCSP13_1_FD_184019 | JGI IMG/M metagenome (GOLD analysis project Ga0209751, IMG submission 184019) | Soil microbial communities from Rifle, Colorado - Rifle CSP2_sed 13_1 (SPAdes) (version 2) | ecosystem: Environmental > Terrestrial > Deep subsurface > Rock core/Sediment | place: Rifle... | reverse complement strand
CAACGATGCGAATGCAAACAACACCTATACAGTAGAATACAAACTTTCTGCCTCTGGCACATGGAGTACTTGGGCAAGTAATGCGGCGCATATTGCAAGTCCGTATACAACAACCATAACGGGTTTGACTGCAGGCTCTACCTATGATGTGCGCATGACATACAATGATACAGACGGAGTAACAGGAACTAATCCGCAGACAGTTACGAATATAATCTTGCCAATCTGGACTACAGCAGCCGGCGCAGCCACAGCCACAGTAGCAAGTCCAACAAGCATCTCAGTCTCTATGCCATATACCAACGATGCGAATGCAAACAACACCTATACAGTAGAATACAAACTTTCTGCCTCTGGCACATGGAGTACTTGGGCAAGTAATGCGGCGCATATTGCAAGTCCGTATACAACAACCATAACGGGTTTGGCTGCAGGCTCTACCTATGATGTGCGTATGACATACAATGATACAGACGGAGTAACAGGAACTAATCCGCAGACAGTTACGAATATAATCTTGCCCAACAATACCACGATCGTTGGTGTGGCAAGTGCAGCGGCTGGAAGCGCCACCTCTATAAATGTGAGCATGCCGTATACCGGTGATATAAATAACAACAACACCTATACAGTAGAATACAAACTTTCTGCCTCTGGCACATGGAGTACTTGGGCAAGTAATGCGGCGCATATTGCAAGTCCGTATACAACAACCATAACGGGTTTGACTGCAGGCTCCACCTATGATGTGCGCATGACATACAATGACGTAGACGGCGTGACAGGAACTAATCCGCAGACAGTTGCGAATATAACCCTGCCGTATAATTCAACTACTGTTGGAGCAGCTACTGCCACTGCTGTAGATAATACAACCATATCGGTTTCAATGCCGTATACCGATGATGCAAACGCAAACAACACCTACACCGTAGATTATAAACTTTCGACATCCGGTACATGGACGAACTTGGTAACAAATGCGGCGCATATTGCAAGTCCGTATACAACAACCATAACGGGTTTGACTGCAGGCTCTACCTATGATGTGCGTATGACATACAATGACACAGACGGAGTAACAGGAACTAATCCGCAGACAGTTGCGAATATAGTTATGCCGATTCTGGACATGACCCCGCCTGCTCAGATAAATAATTTAGATGTAAACACTCAATATATGAGAGGTTTGAAACTACAGTGGACAGCGCCTTCTGATGTTAAAGCTGACAATAGCACTGGATCGGTCAGCTCTTATGATTTCAGATTTATAGATGCTGTTGACTATCCTACAAATATGACTCAGACAAACTTCAACACCTATTGGAATAATGCAAGTTACTGGGGCGGGGGCTCACTGTTAAAAGCTGCAAAAGAGCCGACGCCTGCGTCTGTTGGGGCAGCACAATACTTTACATTATCATGCGCATGGAATGGAAGCGATAATAATACCTGCTCAACAGCAGAAGGTGAAAAAATTCTCTGGCCAAATACGCTTTACTATGTTGCAATGAGGAGCAGCGATGATAGGCCGAATGAGTCTGTTGCATCAAATGTGACCAATCCGATGAGCGCCACCCAGGCAAGCCATACTGCATTGAAATACGGGTGGACTGCATTCTCTTTACCGTATAACTGGGGGTCAGCGGGTGGCAGCGAGACACTTGCGAATATATTTGGCGATGATTTAACATCAGGGGTTTATGTATACAGATGGGATTCTACTGGTGTAACTGAAACAGATGGGAGTTGGGTAGAAGTGCCTTCAACTACGTTGCTCACTCCAATGGCAAATGGCATAGCAAATGGCAAGGGCTATTATATATATTCCTTTGATTATAATAGCATTCTTGATAAGGAAGGCTCTACTGTTGCTGAGAATTCGGCAAACTACGTTAAGGTAGACCTTGAGCTTGGCTATAATATGATAGGCAATCCATACTTAAAGAATGTGCCTGTGGATGGGAATACATGGGTATGCAAAGGAAGCACGTTTAATGCAAGCACCGGGTGCAGCGGTGGAACTATTTATACATTTGCAGGGGCTGTTACTGCTAACTGGCTTGGTAATTCTGTGTATTACTATGCAAATGCAACAGGATTTTCATCCGAATATTATACATCTGCCAAATTGAGGCCATGGTGGGGCATGTGGATTATGGTGACTTCTGATCCTACCCTTGGTGCCCCTCTTGACCCAGATGGTTCAGTGATATTTGTTATTAAGAAGCCATGAGGATAAAGCAATGAAGAGCAAGCTGATATTAATATCTGTTGTTTTTATTATAATGACGGCTTTACCTGCTATTGCCGGAGGCAGATATGGCTCAACATGGGAAACCACAATTTCAGTCAGTTATGGCAATGATACCAGCCTCTTAACCTTAGGGGGAGACAAAACTGCAACTGACGGATTTGAGAATAGATGGGAAACGAGGGCGCTGCTGGCAGGCAATATTAAAGCATATTTCTATCACCCTGAATGGGGGAAAGAGACGCCTTATTTCTGGAGCGAGATTAAAGATTTGAGCCTTCCCAAGGAGTGGGTTTTCTATATATCCAGCACGCTTACTAACCAAGAGCTTATGATGCGTTGGGATATTTCAAGTGTGCCTCAGGAAATCACGAGCCTATATCTCGTTGACGAGGCTGCGGCTGCCGTTATTGATATGAAGACGCAGGCCGCATATGCCTATATAAACACATCCTCATCGCCAAAGACGTTTACGGTAAAGGTCAACGGCAGTTTTGGTGAAACGCCGCCTCCCGCAGGGGATATAATACCTCCTGATACCTCAATAACATCTGCAATTGCAGAATTTATTAATGCCACATCAATTAATATTGCTTACGCAGGCTCTGATAATACTACATCTGCGGAACTACTCCGGTTTTCCTGCAAACTGGATAATGGCGCATGGTCAGCATGGTCTGATGTTAAGAGCGTAACACTGAACGGCCTGTCTGAAGGCAGCCATACCTTTTCTGTAAAATCAAAAGACGAGGCAGGCAATGAAGACGCAACACCTGCTGAGGTTAAGTTTACAGTGGATACAGCGCCGCCTGCTCTTATGTTGAACCAGCCTGAGCCATCTATCCTCTGGCCTGCAAATGGCGATATGGTGAATGTTATTGTTTCAGGAAATGTTAAAGACATTTCTTCAGGGCTTGCATCAGCAAATTATACTGTAAGTGATGAATATAATCAGTTGGGATTGGCAGGCAATATTATTGCAGGAAATGACGGAGGCTTCTTATTTAATATCTCCCTTAAAGCAGAAAAAGATAGCAAAGATAAAGATGGAAGGATATATACTATCACGATAAATTCGGTTGATAAGGCAGGCAACATAACCACGCAGAGTGTAATGGTTATTGTGCCGCATGATAAGAAGTGAAGGAAAACAATAACTATACTAACGGCAATAAATAAGTTGTAGGGCAAGCCTTCAGGCTTGCTTATTTGCAGGGCTAAAGCCCTGCCCTACATCAAGTTATTTATCAAGTTATTTATTGCCTTCACTATAATCAAGAATAAAATAGCGGGCTTACCCGCTATTTTATTATAAGGCTCTAAAAATTTTTTGACAAAATCTATGGAATTTTGATATACTATAAAACAAAGTAAAAATATATAGTTAAAACCTATCTTGGTTGAAAAACCCCAGAGCAAGCTGTCTGGGGTTGCCGTTCATTGAGGAGAAAGATGCGCTGCCTAAAGGGGGTTATTATACTAATGCGAAGATTTTTACTCCTGCCGATAATGTTCCTGTTATTTGCCTTGACAGGATGGCTTTATTTTGGAACCAACCTCAAAACAATCCCAGATGCATTCGCCACAGGCGGCGCCTTCCCAAACACAAAACATGGCGGCGGCACAGTAGATGGGATAAAGTTTCCTGGTATTAACCGGGCAATAGGCGGTGATGTAACTTCCTATTTCGGCGATAACCCGGAGGCAGGAGACTACCAAGCAGGAGAGTGCGCCCATTGCCATGAGCCTCATGCGAGTTTCAGCGGATATGAGCCGCCGCCAAACAGCATTCTCTATAACAGTGAATTGACCTCTACAGAGGCCGCCGGCCCAGACCCTTATCTCCTTTTTGGGGCTTTTGAAAGCAGTGCTTCTCAAGGAACATACTCAAAACTATGCTGGTACTGCCACGAAAAAATGAGCCTCGGTATACCGCCCAATCCGCCTGGTTACGGATACTGGGGGTTTTATCAGGGAAAAAATAACTACACAGTATCCAGCCATTATATATCTCCAAACTTCTATTGGCCAGGGGCAGATGTTGGAACGAACATTGGTGTTGGACCTACAGAAGATACAAATAAAACATGGCCGAGAAAGCGTAGGTCAAGCTCTGGCGGTAATGTGGGTAGTTGCCTCAACTGCCATACCCCGCACGGCATAGCAAACCCGTCTACACCGCTTGACAACGGGGCGCCATCAAACACTAATTATGTTGTGGGAACTACAACTGCCGGTGCGATTATACCAAGGCAACTCATAGCATGGGAAGAGGCGCTTTGCCTTAACTGCCATGATTCTACCGGTCCTGCCACATCGTCGAATATAAAGACTCAAGTAGATAACTTTTTTTTAGCCGCTGGAAGCGGCCATCCGGTAAGAAAAGGAATTTATTTTAATAGGCATAATCTCGCTAACGAAAACCCTAATGATTCTACAAAGATAAAGTCAGGATGGCTTATTACGGCGCCTGTGTCGCCGCATTCCGAGTGCACGGACTGCCATAATCCGCACAGGGTTCAAGGCAAGGGTTCAGGGCTTACGGACGGCGTTGTTTTTCAGCCAAGCACCGGCACTACGTTCAATAACGACAGATATGATACACCGGCGGATTCAACCTCAAGCCCGGTAAAGTTAGGCGCGGTAAACATAGGGGTATGGGGCGTTAATGTAAACACCGGAACAGGGGCGGTTATAAACAGCGACGTGATTCCCAACCTTACGACAAGCAACAGGGTATATAATTTGTGCCTTAAATGTCATTCAGCGTGGGCGTGGGGCGCGGCAACTGGAACTGACAGCGCCATAACAACCCCTTCCACTGATTCCACGCTCGTCAAATCGTGGACAAACAGTCCCATCCCCGCGAATGAGCCGTTGACCGACGTGGCGTGGGAATTCGCCACCACCGGGAAACTCGGCTACCACCCTGTTTTTGCATCGGGACTTAACAGACCGGAAAACACCAACGTGCGAAACCCGAACTGGTGCAACGAAGGTGGGTCAGTTTACAACACCACGTGTACGGTAAAGATAGGCGATAGAAAGGACCTGTACGACGCAGGCCTTATGGGTACGGTCGGGCAGACCCTTTCTCAGAATTTCGTTCCGCCGTGGAGGCATACTTCCATAATAACATGTGTGGACTGCCACGAGGACAATACCGAGACCACTCCGAGGGGGCCTCACGGCTCGGGCAAGCCGTTTATCTTGAGGCAAGTTGATGGAAACATATCGTTCACTATATGTAATACCGCTAGCACTTGTGGGGGCGGCACTTCAGTGAGTTACGCCACATTGGGCGCAACCGCCGATTCAAATAACGTATTCTGTTACAATTGTCACAGGGCGGATATTTATGGCATTGACGATTTTACTACCACCTATGCCACTTTCGCCCGCATCACTCATCCCATGCACGGTTCAAGCAATACCGGGACAGGAGGCTTATCCCAGAATACTAATAATCCGAGAGGGATTAGTTGCATGAGATGCCATGGAGGCGGCGGCGGAGCCGCCGCGACTCCGACAACCGCTAATTCCAAACTCGGCAATATCCACGGCAGCGCCTACAACAGCGCCGGCGACGGGGGGCAGAACAGGCTCATAGCGCCTCGCGGCGCGTGGGTGAGCTGGGTAAGGCCGGCGGCGGGCGCCTCGATTAATTGCACAAGAGGCGGCGACACGAGTGCAACCTATAATATGTGGGGCGGATGCAGCAATAGCGGGAGCGACGGCGTTTCAGACACTAGCCCCACACTCGGCGAACTCGGCGTCGCTAACTATACTTATTGACGACTGCGGCGAACTGTTTATGAACAATCTATCAGAGAATCCATTATTCCATGAGAGGCTACGGATGCTCATTGAGAGGGTTTTACTCCTCTGCCTGGTATTCCTTCCCTTGACCGCGCACGGGGCATGGCTTAATTTCCGTTCAAACCCACAGCATACTGGCCGGACGGCTGAAATCGGGCCTGAAAAGCCTTTTGTTAAATGGAGACTCGACAAGGTAACCATAATGAATAACCATTCCCCGGTGGTCGGGCCTGACGGAACAGTTTACACTCTAAGGGGCATCGGTTATTTGAATGACGCTGTTTATGCCGTAAAACCGGATGGAACGGTCAAATGGACATACAGCAAAGGGGACATGAATTTCGGACAGCCCGAGCTTTCGCGAAGCGGCACGCTTTATACTCTCGCTTCAATAAAACCAAAGACCGGTTCCCTTAAGGAAGGCTATCTTATCGGCCTTGACGCTCTGTCGGGCGATTTAAAGACGGAGAGAAAACTCAGCGATATTTCCGCTGACCTGTGGACTCCTCACATAGTCATAGACTCGAAAGATAACGTGTTCGTAGGCGCCGCCGACATTCTTTATGCCATGAACGCAGATGGCACTAAAAGGTGGTCATATAAGTTCGTGACAGGGGAGAAAGGAAACAATCCTGAGTATTCCATTGGCCCGACGCTCTCGCCAGACGAGAAGACCCTTTACTACTACAAACGGTTTGACGGCGGAGTTATGGCGCTTGACAGCGCCACAGGCAAGGTCATGTGGCATGACAAATCGCCCTATCTGACCGACATCTCGATTCCTACCGCCGGTCCCGACGGCACTATATACATACCGGACGCAAAGACAGAGGCTCTTTACGCGCTTAAGCCCGACGGCACTCTGAAGTGGAAGGCGGTTTTTGAGGGTTTGAGGCTGTTTAACTCTAATGCCACGATAGGCATTGACGGGACGGTTTACATAGAAGCCGAAAGGTCCATTCCGTCAGTGGGGAATGCCGGCGGGAAGATTTTCGCACTATCTCAAGTTGACGGGAAGGTAAAGTGGTCGTATGACGTTAAGGCCGGAACGTTGGCTTCTCCGATGGCAATTGACGGAAAGGGTAATATATACTACGGCACGGGCGACGGGCATATAGTATGTTTCAACTCCGAAGGGCAATTGTTATGGAGGTTTTTAGTTGGGGTTTTGCCCAAAAAGGGCGGGCGGGTAGAAGAGTTTCAGATACACATGTCAGGCCCCGTGATATCGGACGGCACGCTTTATATCATAGTCGGTTCATATGCAAAGGGAGGGGCGCTTGTCGCTATAGGTTCCAGATGATGTCATTCTTTTGCGGTTTTTTGTCTGATGAATAAGGTATTTAAAGTAATTTGTGCCGTATTTCTGTCTTTAATCGTTTCTTGCGGCAGTTCCAATGGCAAAGAAGAGACGATTAGGAGATTGATAGGCCGGTATAACGTCGCGCTGGTTCATGCCTATAAGGAAGGCCGTTTTGATGATTTAAGAGAGATTGCGGCAGACCGGGCATTCGGCATGGTTGAAAACACCTACCTTTCATATCTTCGAGGGATCGGTGTCTTGCTGGATTCGGAATTGCTTGGCATGGAATTAGTAAAGATGGAATTGGGTTCAGGTGAGGATGAAGCGAAGATTGTCGCCGAATGGAGCGAAAAGGAAAAAGAGTGGCGCGAAGTTTACGTTTATAAAGAGTCAGATATCGAGACCGAGGAGAGATGGCGATATAAGTGGATAGACGGTAAAACAGGCGAGGCTGCGTCTCCTGTTATTACGGTAAAATATCGCATGAGGTACACGGTGGACAAGGTTGACGGAAAGTTAATGGTTATATCTTCGGTGATAATAAAGGAGACGGTAGAGAAAACTGAAGGTGACAGCGACAGATGGAAAAACGCATACCAAGCGAAACATTAGAGCGTATGTCAAGGAATTGTTTAAGTTTTAATGGCTGAGGGTCAATTCCCCGCAGCTTGCTGCGAAAAAAGTGGCTAATGTTTTTGATACCCCGTCAGCTTGCTGCGGGGTAGTTCATTTTTTGGCTATGGGAATGATGGGCGGCCAATTCATGTAGTTTGTTCTCCAAAAGAGGACTATCTGGCAATAATAACGGCATATCTTCCGGACCAAAGTCAGTGGGAGGATAACTTTAAGAAGAGGAGGGAAAAATGAAATGCATTCATTGCAATGGTGAGATGAAACGCAAGACAGCGCCTTTTCAAATTGATAAAAAAGGATACCATCTGATGTTTGATGCAGTTCCCGCCTGGGTATGCAGTCAATGCGGCGAGGCTTATTTTGAAGAATCTGAAGTCAATTCTATTCAAGCAGTTCTAAAAATATTAGATGAACAGGCAGGAAAACTGCCTGTTGCTGTTTAACCCAGAAAATGCAATTGCATTTTCTGGCAAACGCAATCTTTGACCAAATACTGCGTCAAAGCTGGCTGTATAAATACTCACATACGTAAAAGAGTATGCTCCGTTTTATCCAACCAGCTTTTCCTTGTCTTTGGCTCAAATCTTGCGTTTGCACCCGAAAAATAAAAACCAAATGCATTTTTCTGTTTAAATGTGGTATGAGAATGGAGCGGAATGGAGTGGGGACGCTCCCCGGTATTTCATTGAGACAATTCTTCCCAATCTGCCGATACAAGTTGCCTCTAATTCATTTGACCATGTTATAGATGCGTCAAGAATTATTGTGGAGAAATTACAGGCTTTGGCTCAGGCCCAAGGACGTTAGAGAGATAGTGGATGAGGGAGGGGCTGCCAATACAGATGATAAACCCTTTATTGAATTTGCTGCTGCCAGGAATATTTAGATAATGGAATCGGAAATTCATAAAATTGATTTTAGAGATATAAAAGCAGAAGGGGATAAAGCTGCGGTCAATACCGATGAGGATTGGTCTTTTAGATGGCTTGATTACAAAACAAGACAAGAGGTTGAGCCGCTTAAAGATGAACATTATGAGATGATTTATCATCTATCAAAAAAAGATGGCAAGTGGTTGGTAGAGAAGGTGGAGATTGCGAAGGGCGCTGCTTCGCAACAGTAAACTATTAGCACGGCCATACATAGCGTCAAAATAACGCAGACCAAGGCGTGGTGAAGGCGAGGAGTGAGATGTTTTTTTAAAAAGGCCTTAGTCTTTTTTCTGACTACGGCTTTTTTATTTGACCGTTGAGAAATTATCTGCTTTATAAGAGAAATATAGTCAGCGATATAAATTTGTAGTCTGCCGATTTATCGGCGACTTTAAAATACGCCCATAAATGGGCAAACTACATCTACTTATTTATTTCGTTCACTATAGTTTTGTTAAAAGCAAAATAGATAATTTGTTAAGGTTGACCCAAAAATAGCGTTTGATTTTTGGGGAAACCTGCAAGTTGCCTGATAGACGAGGCAGAGGCCATTTTTGCGACGAGCCCTTTACCCCCCTTTTTTGGGGACAGGGGGAGGATACGGGTAGGAGAAAAAATTGTCCGATAACAAAGTATGGCAGGCATCCGCCTAAGGCGGACGCCAGTTTGTAAAATAGCGAGGTTTTTAATCGCTATTTTACGGGTTGAGCAAATTATTGCCTTTTTTGCTGAAATGTGTAAAATAGCTCCATGACAAGAGTTGAAAGAAATATTGAAGAAATAAAGGAAAAGTTAAGTCCCCTTTTTACCTTTCCATTTCCGCATGGGATTGAAGGGTTGCAGCTTATTATACTCTTTGGCTCCTATGCCTCAGGGAAGATACACAAAAAAAGTGATATAGACCTTGCGTTCCTGTTTGACAAGTCTGCGGATATTCTTGCTCTCACCAATAAAATCATCAGGCTATTACATACTGACAATATGGATATTATAGATCTCAGGCGCGCAAGTCCGCTCATGAGGTTTTCTATAGCAAAGAAAGGTAAGCCTCTCTATGAAGCCAAATCAGGGATATTTAATGAGTTTTATTCTCTGGCATTCAGAATGTATATTGACACAAAAAAGATGAGGGATGCCCAGAAAGAGGCGATATGCCATTTTCTTGCAGCAAGGGGGCTGGCATGAGTCCTCTGGATAGGGAGATTATCAGGAGAAAGCTTGCCGTTATTGTTGAAAACCTCAATGCCTTAAAGCCTATCATGAAGATGACGAAGGAAGCATATATCGGCGATGTGTATAAGAGAAAAGCCACGGAGAGGCTTTTGCAAGAGATGATAGAGGCTGCGATTGATATAAATACCCATATGATCGTTCAGGGCGGACATATAGCGCCGGATGACTACTATGAAAGTTTTATAAAGGCAGGGGAATTTAAGCTAATATCAGCAGCCCTTGCAGAGAGGCTTGCTCCTTCCGCTGGTCTTAGAAACAGGCTTGTGCACGAGTATGATTTGCTCGATCACTCCATAGTTTTCGATGCAGTACATTTGGCTGAGAAACTTTATCCAAAGTATGTGAAGGATATAGAGAACTATATCTCAAAAGAAGACGAATAGGCGACTAACCGGGACTGCCTACCTATCTGCTCAACAGGCAGGCAGCGAAGCCAATCAGATGCTGACATTTACGCCCACACCCGGAATGCTGCGGCTGTAAAGTCGCAGATGATTGGTTGTCAGAAAGCTTGCGAAGCAAGAAGCGGTCAATGCACATCCGTAAGGGTGAGGAGGTTTACAATTCAATAACCGTAAAATAGCGATTGAAACCCTCTCTATTTTACAAACCGGCGTCCGTCTTAGGCGGATGCCGGTTTCCCCAAAAAGCAAAGTCTGTTTTTGGGATATTCTTTCCCCTTGAAGGATATTATGCAGGTAGTGTAATATGTAATAAATGAGATTTTTGAATTTTTTAATATCCAGGGCATTTGCTGTATTTCTTCTTGTTGTTTCTGCAGGATTATTAATTTTCTGGAACAGATACCCTGATTTTTATTCCCCGTTATTTTTAATCATCCCGGTTTTCCTATTCTTTAGCATTTCCCTTTGCATTGTAAACAGGATAACGGCCAGCCGGCAAAGATGGAATATCGGGTTTTTGGGTTCTGTGGCATTTCATATAGGGATGTTGATTGTAATACTATCTACATCTCTTGGATATTTAACAAGATTTTTTGCTGTGGTTGCGCTTCCTCAAGGGGTATTGATTAGCCTTGATAATAAAGACTTTTCTACAATATATGAACAACCTTTTGGCATGAGAGAGAAGCCGGTTATAAATCTTAAGCTGAATGATTCTGAAACTAAATATGCGGGTGAGCGGTTCCCTGTTGAATATATAGCCGGTGTTGATATTGGCATATTAAGAGATGATGGTTATTATAGCTTCAAGGATAAGATTGAAGTTAACCAGCCAATACATTATGATGGATATAGTTTTTTACTGGAACGTGGCGGCTATTCACCTCGTTTTATTCTAAAAGATAAGGATGGCAATATAATATTTAATGGATTTATAAACCTTGCTAATCGTATTAAGTCAGAGGATGTCTTTTATATGAAAGAAGCTAACTTAACACTATACACAAGATTTTTTCCTGATATGTACAGAGAGGGAAATAAAGTTGGCAGCCGCTCTCCTGTTCTTAAAAACCCTGCCTTTGGGATACGAATAGCGCAAAGGGATAATCCATTTAAAGATATGTGGAGGGGTGCGCTGAAAAAAGGGGAGGTTGCACGATTTGAAGGCATGACTCTTGAGTTTGCGGATTTAAAACCTTATGTTTTAATTCAGATTGTAAAGGACCCGACATACTGGGGAATCTTTGCCGGATGGGTGCTAATAGTCGCGGGGCTTTTGCTAAGGTATATCCCTATAGTAAAACAACCTCAAGCAGCTTCTCTTACATGCAAAAATTCTGACAACCCGCAGCTCAATATTAACAACTGATAATTATGATAGGCATTCTTGTAATATTAAACGATTATTTCCATGACTTTGCTACAGCAGTTGCAATAGTTGCAAGCTATATGATGTTGTTGTTGGTGAGGTATGTTCAAAGAAATGATAGAGAAGGTCCGAGGAAATTTCTTGTTGCTGTATATCCGAAGACCATCCATGTTACGGGTGGATTGGTAGTTTTATTGTTGATGGCAGGCATTGTAAGGGCATTTACCTATAGTTCGTTTGAATGGGACCATACGATTGGAGCTGAACAGGTCTGGTTATTGATAGCAAAACATATCGTCATGTTCAGTGTATTTGGATACGGATTATATCTCTGGATAAAAATGTATAAGATAGTGAAGGCAATAAGGGATAAATGAATGCAATTATTTGAAGGGATATTTCTCTGGACAGCTATAGCAATTTATCTTGTTAGCTTCTTACTCTTCTTGAGCGGGGTAATATTTAAAAAGGAAAGACAGCATGGTTTTGCCTGGTATGGGTGTATCATAGGCTTTGGTTTGCACTCAGCAACAATTCTTGCGAGATGGATAGCCTCAGGCCATCCCCCTGTCCTCTGGAGTTTTGAACATGCGCTTGCCGGCAGCTGGTTCGTAATGGGCATATTCCTCATTGTCGGGAAATATTTTTCAAATTTTAAAACAGCAGGTATTGTGGTCAGCCCTTTTGTAATGTTAATGCTGGGTTATGGGATAATGGGTAAGGAGTTTGGAATAGAGCCGCTTCCGCCGCCATACCAGAGCAACTGGCTCTGGGTGCATGTAGGTTTTGGCTGGGTTACATATGGCGCATATCATGTGGCAGCAGGCATGGCAATACTCTATCTCCTTAAAGAGAGGGCAGTGAGAAAGAGTAAGGATAAAGGCGAGCTTTCTCGATTTTTTAAGTTTTTTCCTGAATTATCTGTTTTAGATGATTTGACTTTTAAGCTCATAACGTATGGTTTTATAGCCCATATAGTTATGTTGGGTTCAGGCGCTATATGGGCATACGGTCTATGGGGCAGATACTGGGCATGGGACCCCATTGAGACATGGACATTAATCTCATGGCTTATCTATGGCATTGCCATCCATATCAGGGTGACTTACCGCTGGAAAGATAAGAGATTTGCATGGCTCGCAATCCTTGCGCTTGCGGGTGTCATTATATTTTTTGGCGGAATAGGTTTTGTCGGCGGAGTTCACACTACGTTACTGTAGCTTGGGGTGATAAGAATGAGGATGCTGTTAATGTTAAATAACTATTTTAATGACATGGCTGTTGCAATAGTTGCAGTGGCGGGCTTTACAATATTTTTATTGGTGGGCATCGTCCAAAAGAAGGATAGAGACACAAAGGTGATGATTCTGTCCCTTTTCCCAAAGATGGCCGGCCTTATGATAGGGACGGTAGTTTTTGTTTTAGGCACTGGTTTCATACGACTGTCAAATTTTAGAGCATTTGAGTTGGCAAACGCAGTGGAAAACGGCCAGGAAGCGGCATTGGTTGTAAAGTATATAATAATGAGCGTCCTATTCTTAGGGGGTGTATTATGCTGGCTCCTTACCCATCGTAAGATAAAGATGATAAGAAAGGAAAAATGAAATTAGCATTTTATACACAGCGACATAAATAGAGCCGCATACAGAGCGCCAGAACAAAGCAGACCAAGGCGCGACGAAAGCGAGGAGCAACGCAGGTATGCGAAGTTATGACGCTCTGTATAGATAAAAATTTACATGTTGTCAACAAATAGATTTGTCCGCTTTTAGAGCAAATGAATTGTCCACTTTTAGATTGGCAGGAAAGGCATGT
>Ga0209751_10004247_pt1 | contig 13766 bp, 9 predicted proteins | sample RifCSP13_1_FD_184019 | JGI IMG/M metagenome (GOLD analysis project Ga0209751, IMG submission 184019) | Soil microbial communities from Rifle, Colorado - Rifle CSP2_sed 13_1 (SPAdes) (version 2) | ecosystem: Environmental > Terrestrial > Deep subsurface > Rock core/Sediment | place: Rifle... | reverse complement strand
CGCGCGGCGATGAAATGGTCGCTGAAAAGCGGCGCGCTGGAGGCCGGCCTGCGCATCGCGGGCGACCTGGCGCGCTTCTGGTACCTGCGCGGCTACTGGGACGAGGGACGCGAATGGCTGAACGAGCTGCTTCAGCAGAGCGTCAATCTGGCGAGCGCTGCGTCTTCGCCGGAGGCCGCCGAGTGCGCCAAGCAGGCGCGCGCCAAGGCCCTCTATGGCGCGGCGTGGCTGGCGAACGAGGGCGAGGCCGAAGCCCCGCTCTACGCCGAGGCCCTCGCATTAAGCCGAGAGGTCGGAGACAAATGGGGGATGGCGTTCAGCCTGCGCGGCCTCGGGGCGCGGGCGGTGAACTATGGCGAGTACGCGCCGGCCGCCGAGCACCTCGACGAGAGCCGGAAACTGTTTCAGGAGCTGGGAGACGCGTGGGGCGCCGCGCTGGTGTTGTTCAATCAAGGCTGGCCCGCGCACGACCGGGGCGATTATGAGGAAGCGCGCGGAAACTGGGAGGAGAGCGCGAAGTTATTCCGGGGGACGGGTGATCGCTGGGGTCTCGCGGTTGCGCTCGGTTCACTCTCGTATCTCGCCCGGCTCGAGAGCGATTACGCGCGCTCGACGAAGCTTTTGGAGGAAAGCCTGGCGCTCTTCCACGAGCTGGGCGACAAAGCCGGGATAGCCACCTCGCTCGGTCGTCTGGGAGTCATTGCGTTCCGGCGCGGCGATTTCCGGCAGGCCGCCAGGCTGTTCGACGAGAGCCAGGCCCTGCAGCACGAGCTGGGGAGCCAGTGGGGCATCGTCAGCGCCTTCAGTTCGCGGGGACTGGTGGCCTGCTATCAGGGCGACTTTCAGCGCGCGACCGACGCGCTCAACGAGAGCCTGGAGCACGCGCAGGAAATCAGCGACCGGGAGGATTACGCCTTCCTGCTCGATCATTTTGCGCTGGTGGCCCACTATCAGGGCGATAACGAGCGCGCGGCGCAGTTGTGGCAGGAAAGCCTGGCTTTCCACCGGCAGCATGAGTACAAGTACGGCATAGCCTTTGCGTTATCCGGCCTCGGCCTCGTCGCGCACGTTCAGGGCGACTATGCGGGCGCGCGGGAGGCGCTGGCTGAGAGCCTGGCGCTGTACCGGGATTTGCGAGACAAGCGGAACACGGCCGTCGCGCTCAATGGCCTGGGCCGCGTCGCGCGCGCCGAGGGCGATCTGGTCCGCGCGCTGGAGTTGTTCAAGGAGAGCCTCGCCCTGCGCAAAGAGGTGAGCGACAAGCACGGCATTGCCGAGGCGATGGAAGGGCTGGCCGGGGTTTACGCCGTCCAGGGGCATGGGGAGAAGGCCGCGCGCCTGCTCGGCACGGCGCAGGCCATCCGTGAGATGATCGGCGCGCCCATCCCGCCGGTCGAGCGCGCCGAATACGAGCAGACGCTCTCGCTCGCCCGCGCCGGACTCGACGAAGCCGCGTTCACGACGGCGTGGAACGAAGGGCGGGAGACGACGGTGAAGAAAGTGATCGCGGAAGCGTAAATGCCCGGTACGCAATATCCACGACCTGCGCTGAGAAATACGCGATATGCGATACGCAATATGCTTTGCGCATTGTTGATTGCGCAATACGTGTGGTCCGTCTCCCCCGCCTCCGCTCAAACCCCCTGGCTCTCGACTGAAGTCGGCCAGCTCACCCTCCTCTACCCCCTCGACTACCAGGCCGAGGTCGCCCTTTTCGCCGGCCGCCAGGCCGAGGCGGTCAACGCCATTTACGCCCAACTCTCGGCGCTCTATGACGAGACGCTTGAGACGCCCGTCAACGTCCGCCTGTATTCCAGCCGGGACCAGTTCGCCCGGCTCAACGCCCTCGCCCCGCGCCTCGGCGACGACGCCTTTCACGCCCACCTCGGCGCGCGCGAGATTGCCATCGTCGCGCCGTTCCCTGCGGACCTCTTCACTTCCGACGAAATCCTCAACGTCCTCCGCCATGAACTCAACGGGCTGTTCCTCAGCCGCCTCTCCGGCGGCGGCCTCCCCGCCGGCCTCGAAGTCGGTTTCAATCAATACGTGGAATTTCCTTCGCCGCAGACTCGAGCGTCCCGCGATAAAGTCGAAGCCGCGCTGGCGAACAACCAGCTGTTCCCGTGGAGCGAGCTCCTCGACGGCCCCTGGGTCTATCTCGACCACGAAATTGCCTATCCCCAGAGCCTCTCCATCGCCGCTTTCCTCGTTGACACTTACGGCTTCGGCAAACTGATTGAATTTGCGCGCGCCGTCCCCGACCTCGGCGGCTATCGCGCTGCGCTCGCGCAAGTCTACGGCAAGCCGGTTGACCGCCTCGAACTCGACTGGCTCGACTACCTGCCGGCTTATCTCGAGACGCGCTGGCCGGTCAACGTGCTGTTCAATTACGACCTGACGCCGTTTGAGGGCGCGCTCAACCAGGGGGCGTACGCGCAGGTCTTGCGCGGCCTGGATTACGCGCTTCCATTTCTCGTCGCCACCGGTCAAGCCGAAAAAGTTTCGCAAGCCGAGGCGCTCTATGCCATCGCCCGGCAGGGCGTCGTCGCCGCCGAATTCGTCAAGGCCGTGCGCGATGCGGTGCTGAACGGCGATTACGAACTTGCGCTCGACCTCGCCGCGCAGGCCCGCGCCGCATATCAGTCCTTGCCGGAGACTTCACGCCTGGCGGAGGTGGCTGCTTACGAAGCCCGCGCCCGCGAAGGGTTGGCCTTGCGCGTCCAACTGGATGCCGCGAGCCAACTGGCGGCCCTCGGCCAATTTGACGCGACCGAAACCGGGCTGCTGGCCCTCGCCTCGCGCCTGCAAGCCATCGGCGACGCCGACGGCGCCCAGCGCGCCACGACCCTCCTGGCCGGCCTCCGCGCCCGCCGCGCGGCTGGGGCGAGGTGGGCAATCTACCTCGCCCTCCTCGCCGCCGCGCTTTTCCTCGCCCACCGCGCCTATGAGTTCTTCCAGGATAAGAGTCGAAAACCGATGAGGGTTTTATAGAAATAGCAGATTACGCTGAACTTAAGGCGAATTGGGGCAGGGCGCGGCAGCAGCGACCGTTGCAGGATATCGAGCCTCTGGATATGTCCTTCCAATCCGACCCGCTTGTCATTCGCTGGCGTCTCCACCTCAAGTCGCCTCCGCACGTCGTGTACCCCATCGTCGCCACCGACGAGGGCCGGGCGCGGTTTTGGGCTGAGTCGGCGGGCGCCGCCTGAACTCCGTCCCCCGGCCGGCGGTATATACTCTCGCATCACCGCAAGCATGTTCACCGCCTCTCATTTTCACCGGCTTGTCTTCACCGCCCTCCGCCCGTTATGGGGCTGGCGGCTGCTGCGCCTCGCCCTCCGCGCCGCGTGGCTGGCCCTCGCCCTCGCCGCCCTCGGTCAACTCCTCTCGGCCTCTTTCCACTGGCCTTTCACCCAATGGGGCCTCGTCCGCCTGGCCGCCTTCGTCAGTCTCTTCGGCGCGCTGGCCCTCTGGCCCATTCATTTGCCCGGCCTCGTGCGCCGCATGGACGCCGCGCTCGACGCGCGCGACCAACTCGCCACTGCGCTCGAAGTCGCCGCGCGTGAACCGCGCAACCCCATCGAGGCGCGCCTCCTGCAGGATGCAGAAAATATCCTCGCTTCGGCCCGCGCACGCTTTGCGCAGCAGCGCGCCGCGCCCTGGATGGATCTGGAAGTGTGCGGCGTGGTCGCCCTCGCGGCGTTGGCGGTGAACCTGAATGTCTCCGCTCTGCGCCCGCCTTTACCCTCCTCGGTGGATTACCTGCCCCTCCCGCCGCTGGGCGCTGAGCCGGTTGTCCCGCTCCCCGGCCTCCCGCCCGAACTGAGCGGAGGCCGCTCTCCCTTTGTGTCCAGCGACTCCGCTCAATCTGACTCGCTCGACGTTGACCCGCTCACCGCGCAACAGGCCCTCGACGCGCTGGCGCAGTCGCTCGCCGAGACTTCGGCGACGCAATCGGCCTCTCAATCGCTCGAGCAGGGCGACGCCGCGCAGGCCGCCAGTGACTTGCGCCGCCTGGCCGAGGACGCGCGCGCCGTCGGCCAGGCGGCGCGCGACGCCCTCGCGCAGCAACTCCGACAGGCTGCCGAGGCGCTGCGCGCCGCCTCGCCCGATCTGGCTGAACAGCTTCAGCAGGCCGCCGAAGATTTGCAAAGCCCCGATCCTGCCCAGGCCGCCGAGGGCTTCTCGGCCCTCGCCCGCATCGTCGAAGACCTGGAACGCGCGCAGCGCCAAGCAGGCGAGGCCAACGCCTCTGGCGCGGATTCCAGTCAAAGCGGGAGCGCCGGTTTCGGCGTCACCGCCGGGCGCGAGGTCCAGGCGGGCGCGCCCACCGGCCGCCTGAGCGCTGAAGGCCAGGTCGTCGAACTGCCGGAGGGGCAAATTCCTTCTACTGAACTCGGCGCGCTGCAAGGACCGAGCCGCCCGGACACGGGCGAACCTGCCTCGGGCGAAGTCTCATCCTTCGGGCAGGGGGGAGCGGGTGGAGTGGGGGGAGCGTCAGGGCCTGACCCGCTGAGTTACCCGTGGAGATGGCGAGATGTGGTTCAAGGATATTTTTCGACGCCTTAGCGGGAGCGCGCCTCCTGAGCGGGACGCAGTGAAGTCTGAGGAGGCAAGCGACGCCCTCGACGACCTGAGTTTCCTCCGCCGCCTCGACCGGCTCACCCTCCGCGCCAGCCGCTACTTGCGCGGCGACGCGCTGGCCGCCGGGCAGCGACCCTCTCTGCGCCGCCTGCCTTCCAATGACTTCCGCGAGCATCGCCTCTATCTGCCAGGGGACGACCTGCGCCACGTGGATTGGAACGCCTCCGCCCGCGCCGAGCACGTCTTCGTCAAACTCGGCGAGCGGCCCAAAGAGGCGGCCGTCCACATTCTGCTCGACAACTCGGCCTCGATGAACTGGGGCCAGCCCTCAAAGTTCTGGGCCGCAAAAAGGCTGGCGGCGGGCCTCGGCTATCTCGCGTTGAGCCACGGCGACCGCCTGGCGATTGCGCCTCTCGCCGAGGGCCGCCCGTTGTTTGGCCCCTCGCACGGCAAAGGGCGCATCCCGGCGATGATTCGCTGCCTGCGCGAACTGCCCCTCGCCCCGCGCGCGGATTTCCCCGCTGCCGCGCGGCGTTACGCGCATCGCCCGTCTCGCGGCGGGTTGGTCATCTTCATCTCCGATTTGCTCGGCGTTTCCGACCTCGCCTCCGCCCTCGACTATTTCCCTCTCCCCAAATGGCAGGCGCTGGTCTTGCACCTCCTCCACCCCGCCGAACTCGCGCCGGCCCTGCGAGGCGAGATTGAACTGGAAGACGCCGAAACTGGCGCGCAGGCGAACTACGATTTGACCCCGGCTGTGCTTGAGCAATACACCTTCCATGTGCGCGCGTGGTGCGAGTCCGTCGAGCGCGCCTGCTACGATCACACCGCCGCCTACGCCCGCCTGCTGGCCGACTGGCCGATCGAGCAGATGGTGATGCCGTATTTGAGGCGGAGGGGAATGGTGGCAACTGCCTAATTGCGCTTTATGAACCTTCTGGGTCTCCTCGGCCTCCTCTCTCTCCCTGTCATCATCATTTTGCACCTCCTGCGCGAGAGACAGGAGCGGCATACGGTGTCGAGCCTCACCCTATGGGCGTGGCTCAAGCCGGAGGTGCGCGGGCCAAGACCCCGCCGCGCGCCATGGAACCGCGTCCTGGCCTTGCAGTTGCTCGCCGCGCTTTTCCTCACCGCGGCATTGGTTAATCCGCAACTACCTTTACCCCTCCCGCCTCTGCAAGCGGACCGGCTGATTTTGATCCTGGACAACTCGACCAGCATGAGCGCGACGGATGCGCTTCCCTCCCGTCTGGCCGTGGCGCAGGCGCGCGCCGCCGCGAGGCTGGCCGGGTTGGGGAGCAGCGACTCGGCGGCGCTGATCACGGTCAGCCCAACGGCGAGGCGGGTGGGCGACTCGGCGCAAAGCGGCCTTGTCCCGTTAGGCGCGGAACTTGCTCAACTGCAAGCGGCAGGTGTGGGGCACGACTGGGAGGGGGCGTTGGCGCTGGCGGCGGCCTCGGTTGTGCCCTCACAGAACAACCGTATTGTGGTCTTTACCGACGGCGCGTTTGAGTTTCCCAATTCGCTCCAGGCGGCTCTGCCCGCGCCGGTGGAATGGAATCTCGTCGGAGAGCCGCAATCCAATCAGGCGGTCGTCGCGCTGGCGGCGCGGCCCACGCCGTCGGGCGCGCAGCAGGTGTTTGCGCGCATCGCCAACTTCAGCGCCCTCCCTGCCCAGCGCCTGCTCACGCTGTTGGCGGATGGCGCGGCAATTGACAGCAGCCAGCTCTCGCTCGCCCCCTCCGGCGCAACGGCCCTCGCGTGGACTTTGCCGCCTGGCGCGCGCGCCGTCGAAGTGCGCCTCGCCAGCGCCGACGCGCTCCCCGCCGACGACGTGGCCGCGCTCGGCCTGAGCAACCCGCCGGTGGATGCCCTGTTGGTATCGCGTGAGGTAGTCGCGGCGGCTGACCGATGCGGGGGAAAAGACCGCACTCCCGTCGAGCGCGCCTTGTGCGCCACGCCGAATCTACGCCTCAAGACGCTCCATCCCGAGACTTACGTAGGGTACGAACCGCACGACCTGTATGTGTTTCAGGGATGGCTGCCCGCGGCCTGGCCCACGGGCGGGGTGTTGGTGATTGACCCTCCGAATGACAATCCGGTGTTGCCCGCCGCCGAGAGCGCGCCCTTCACTGGCGCGCTGCCGGCCGATCCCCTGTTGGCCGATGTGAATTGGACGAATATCGTGCTGGGAAGCGCGACCGGGATGGAGGCCGATTGGCTCTCGCCCGTTTATGCGCGAGACGGCCAGGTGGTCATCTGGCGCGGTGTAACGGGTGTGACGCGGGTCGTGGTGTTGGCCTTCGACGTGAACGCGGGCAACCTCGCCAAGCGCAGCGCGTTCCCGATCCTCGTCGCCAACGCCGTGCGGGAACTGCTGCCGCCTCTGCCGGAGAGCATCCAGCCTGGTGAAAGCGTCGCCCTGCCCTCGGCGCAGGTGTTTCCGGCGCTGACGCTCACCAACCCGCGGGGGGAGGCGCGCGAGTTCGGCGCGGACAGGCCGATGTGGTTGGACGATACGACTCGCGCCGGCTTGTATTTGCTCGAAGGACTGACGCCGGATGGGAGCGCGAGGACGGTCGGGTTCGGGGTCAACGCAGGGTCGGCGGACGAGTCGGATCTGACGCGGCAGGCGACGCCCGCCTTTTCAATTGCGCCGCCGGCGAGCGCTCCGCCGTTGGCTGCTCTGCCGTTGGCGGATTTGTGGCCGGTGTTTGTCCTGGCGGTGTTGGTCGTGGTGTTCCTGGAGATGCGCGTCGCGTGGAAGTGACATGAACCTCGCTTTCGCCAATCCCCTCGCTCTATGGCTCTGGCCGCCGCTGGCCGCGCTGGTGGCGTGGCAGGCATGGCGCAGGAGGCGCCCGCAAGGCAGGCATCTGCAAGGTGGGCATCCGCAGGGGATGCCCCTACGGATTGTTGTGATGCGCCTGGCGCTGGTCACGCTGTTGGTGCTGGCGTTCGCCAATCCGGGTGGGGAGAGCGCGGCGAACACGGAGCGGCTGGTGGTGCTGGTTGACCAATCGGCGAGCGTGGGCGGGGCGGCGCGCGGATTGATCGCGCGCGAGGCGCGGTTCAGTGCGCCGCAGATAACCATCGCGCCGTTCGCGGAAAAAGCTCACGTAAACACAGAAACGGTTATTGGTAATGGAACGGATATCGAGCTGGCGCTGGATTTTGCGAATCGGTTGTTGACCGGCGCGCGAGGGCGGGTCTTGCTCCTCTCGGACGGGGCGCAGACCGCGGGGGACGCTTTGCGCGCGGCGCACGCCCTGGCGGCCTCGCAGATTGCGGTGGATGTTCTGCTGGTAGAGACATCCCGACAGAACATCTCTGATGTCGCGGTCGAGGCGGTGCGGATGCCTGAGGCGGCGTGGGCGGGAGACATAATCCCTGTGACGGTAAATCTCTACTCGGTCAGCGCGACGACGGCGAAGGTGAGATTGATCTGGGATGAGCAGAGAATCGCCGAGCGCGAGATTGATCTGCCCGCCGGCGAAACGCGGTTCGACTTTGCGATCCCGGCCGATGCACCCGGATTGAGCGTCATCCGGGTCGAGGTCAATGCCCAGGGAGACAGTCAGGCGGTGAACGACGCGGCCGAGGCCATCATTGCCATCCGGCCAACGCCGGAAGCGCTGATCGCGGCGCACCACATGGGCGCGGGTCAACATCTGCGGGACGTGCTGGCTCAGGGCGGGATGGCCGCCACCACCGTCGAGGCCAGCCAGGTACCTTCCGCCCTGACCGAGTTGCTGCGCTATCAGGTCCTGGCGCTGGAGGATGTGAGCGCGGAGGCCCTGAGCCTTGAGCAGTGGGCGGCGGTGAGGGCGTTCACACAGACGCATGGGCGCGGGCTGGTGGTGCTGGGTGGGCGCAGCGCGTACACGCTGGGCGCGTACGAGACGACGCCGCTGGAGGCGATGCTGCCGGTGAAACTGGAGCCGCCGAGGCGCACGGAGAGGCCGCCCGTGGCGCTGCTGCTGGTGATTGACAACTCAGGCAGCATGGGGCCGGGCCAGGACTTCGGCGCGCCGAAGATTGACCTGGCGAAAGAAGCGGCGATGCGCGCGGTGGAGATTCTGCAGCCGAATGACCGCGTGGGCGTGATCGGGTTCAACGACACGCATCGGTGGTTCGCGCCCCTGGAGACGCTGGGGCGGGGACTGACGCGGCGCGACGTGCTTGACCGCATCAACACGATGACGGCGCGCGGCGGGACGAACATGCTCACGCCGCTGCAGGCGGGCGTGCGCGAGCTGGCCGCGCAGCCGACGGAGCGCAGGCACCTGATTTTGCTCAGCGACGGCGAGACGTATCGCGGCAACGCCTCGGACTTTGAGCGCATTGTGCGCGAGGCGGAGGCGGCGGGCGTCACCGTCTCGACGATTGCGCTCAACGCTTCCAACCAGGCGTGGCAGGGGCTGATGGCGAGCATCGCCGAGTGGGGCAAGGGACGCTATCACTTCGCCGCCGACCCCGCCGATATTCCGAACCTTTTGCTCGCGGAAAGCGAGGCGGTGAACAGCGACCCGATCCAGCGCGGACGCACGCAAGCGCTGGTTTCTAATCACCCGATGGTGCGCAGCTTGAGCGGGGACGACATTCCTCCGGTCGAGGGGTACATCGCTCTCACCCCTCGCCCCGAAGCGGAGATGGCATTGACCTCCGGCAGTTTCGGGGATCCGTTGTTGGCCGCTTGGCAATACGGTCTCGGGCGCGTGGTGGCCTGGACGAGCGACGTGAGCGGCGACTGGACGCGGACCTGGGAGAACTGGGAGGAGGCGCCGCGCTTTTGGTCGCAGGTGGTGCGCTATGCCTTGCCCGACCCCGCGCAGCAGCCGTTGTTTGCGAGCGTGACGGTGCAGGGCCGGGACGTGCAGGTGAGAGTGATCGCTCACGGCGAGGACGGGAAAGGCATCAACCTGGCCGAAGGGCAGTTGCTCTTTCGCGCGCCGGACGGCGCCGTGGCGCGCGTCGTGCTGCCGCAGACCGCGCCGGGGGAGTATACTGTCACCTTCGCCGCGCCGCTGGTTGGGGCGTACCGCGCTTTGCTGACGCTGGAGAAGGGGGAGGAGGCATGGGAGACGCCCGTGGGGTTTGTGATTCCTTACGCGCCGGAGTATAACCCGCGTTTTGCGCCAGACGCGCAGGTGCTTGAACAAATTGCGGAAGTGACGGGGGGAAAGGTGATCGGTAGTTTGAACGAAGTCCGCCTGCCGAGGGTCGTGAACGTCGGCGTGCAGGGGTATGCGCCGTGGCTGATTCTCGCGGCGCTCATTTTGTGGCCCATAGAGATTGCGGCGCGGCGGAAATGGATGCCATGGGAGGCATAAGAGTTATTGATGACTGAAAACTCCCTCACCCTCGAAGACTTCAACGCCGCCGTGACGCGCCTGCTGGCGGAGGTGAGCAAGGTGTTGGTGGGGCAGGAGGCGCTGGCGCGGCAGATGCTCATCACGCTGCTGGCGGGCGGGAATGCGCTGCTGGAGGGCGTGCCCGGCCTGGGCAAGACGCTGCTGGTGCGCACGCTGGCGCAGGTGGTGCAGTGTTCGTTCAGCCGCATCCAGTTCACGCCCGACCTGATGCCCGCCGACATCGTGGGGACGATGGTGTTGAGCGAGGACGAAGCCGGCCATCGCGCCTTCCGGTTTGAGCCGGGGCCGGTCTTTGCCAACCTCCTGCTCGCGGACGAAATCAACCGCGCCACGCCGCGCACGCAGAGCGCCCTGCTGGAGGCGATGCAGGAACAGCGCGTGACGGTAGGCCGCGCCACGCACGATCTGCCCTCGCCGTTCTTTGTGCTCGCCACGCAGAACCCGCTCGAAATGGAAGGCACCTATCCCCTGCCGGAGGCGCAGCTCGACCGGTTCTTCTTCAAAATCGTCGTGGCTTTCCCGACCGAGGATGAGCTGGTGGAGATCGCGCGGCGCACGACCGGCGCAGAGTCGCCCACGCCCCAACCGGCGGCGGATGGCGCGCAGGTGCTGGCGATGCAAAAACTGGCGCGGCAGGTCCCCGCCGCCGAGCACGTCACACGGTACGCGGCGCGGCTGGTGCTGGCGACGCACCCCGACCACGACGGCGCCGTCCCGCTGGCGCGCAAGCATTTGCTCTACGGCGCCAGTCCGCGCGGAGTGCAGGCGCTGATCCTGGCCGCGAAGATTTCAGCCCTGCTCGACGGGCGCGCCGCGGCCTCCATTGAAGATATCCAGGCGGTCGCGCTTCCGGCCCTGCGGCACCGGGTGATTCTGAACTTCGAAGCGCAGGCAGAGGGGGTGAGCGCGGATGAGGTATTGGGGGAGGTGATGGCGGAGGTGAAGGTATAAACACGGACCAGTCTTCTGCCATTCACGTCGCCGGTCTCAGCAAGACCTATTTCGTGCCGGAGCGCGAGGCGGGGCTGGGGGCCGCGCTCAAGAGCCTCGTCAAGCGCACGATGCGGGAGGTCAAGGCGGTTGACCGCATCTCTTTCGAGGTGGGGCGCGGGGAAGTGGTGGGGTTCTTGGGGCCGAACGGGGCAGGGAAGACGACCACGCTCAAGATGCTCTCCGGCCTGCTCTACCCCACCTCGGGCGAGGTCGGCGTGTTGGGGCGCGTCCCCTCCAGGCGCGAAAGAGAATTCCTGCGGCAGATCACGCTGGTGATGGGCAACCGCAATCAATTGCAGTGGGACCTCCCCGCGCTCGACTCGTTCGACTTGAACCGCGCCGTTTACCGCCTGCCGGAGGCCGAATTCAAGCGCACCCGCGACGACTTCATCGAGCTGCTTGAGCTGAAGGACCTGGTGCGCAAGCCCGTGCGCAACCTGTCACTCGGCGAGCGGATGAAGATGGAGATCGTCGGCGCGCTGCTGCACCGCCCCGGAGTGCTGTTCCTCGACGAGCCGACCATCGGGCTGGACGTGACGATGCAGAAGCGCATCCGCAGTTTTGTGGCGGAATACAACCGGCGCTACGGCGCGACGGTCCTGCTGACCAGCCACTACATGGCCGACGTCGTGGCGTTGTGCAAACGTGTGATCGTGATTCACCACGGCCACATTCTGTACGACGGCGACCTGAGCGGGCTGGTCGAGCGCTTCTCGGCGTATAAGACCATCGGCGTGACGCTGGCGGAGGCGGACGTGGACTTGAGCGCGTACGGCGAGGTGATGGGGAAGGACGGCGGGCGCGTGACGCTGCGCGTCCCGAAGGCCGAGACGCCCCGCGCGACCGCGCGCCTGCTGGCCGAATTACCGGTAGACGATCTGACCATCGAAGACCCGCCGATTGAGGACGTGATTGAGCGTGTGTTCGCGCTCGAAGCGCCGCAGGAGGCGGGCCGGTGAGAGACATGCTCCGCTATTACCTGACCGGCATGAAGATCGCCGTCGTCGAGCAGTTTCAATATCCGGCGGCGAACTACTTCTATATGATCGGCATGATCGCCGAGCCGGTGATTTATCTCGTCGTGTGGTCAACGATCGCGCAGGCGCAGGGCGGCGCGGTGGGCGGGTACACGCCGGGGCAGTTCGCGGCCTATTACATCGTGTGGACGCTGGTGCGCAACATGAACATCGTATTCACGCCCTACGGCTGGGAGTTTCTCATCCGGCAGGGGCAGCTCTCGGCCTCGCTTTTGCGCCCGCTGCACCCAATCCATGGATTCATCTCCTACTTTGCGGGCTGGAAGGTCGTGGTGATTGTCCTGTGGCTCCCGCTCGCCGCGTTTCTGTCGCTGGTGTTCAAGCCGGAGCTCCACCCCACGCTCCTTCAAGTCGCCGTGTTCGCGGTCGCCATCTGGGGCGCGTATCTCATCCGCACGATGCTCTCGTGGCTTTTAGGAATGGTCAGTTTTTGGACGACGCGCGTCAGCGCGATTTTCGAGCTGTACTTCGCGCTGGAGCTCCTGCTGTCGGGGCGGCTCGTCCCGCTGTCGTTGATGCCCTTGTGGGTCCAGCAGTTGGCGGCGTATCTGCCCTTCAAGTGGGCGTTCCAGTTCCCCATCGAGGCGCTGGTCAGCCCCATCCCGCCCGCGCAACTCGTCGCCGGGCTGGGAATGCAGGTGTTTTGGATTGTCTTCAGCACGCTGGTGATGCAGGTGGTGTGGCGGATCGGTGTACGGCGCTTCACGGCGGTGGGTGGATGATGAACATGAGCCTCTTTAGACTGGCGTTCATCTATTTCCGCGTCGGCGCGCTGAATGAACTGCAATATCGCGTCAACTTCTTCGTCCAGCTCCTGCAATCATTCATCGCGCTGGGGGTGGGGCTGGTGGGGCTGGGGTTGGTGTTCAGCCACACCACCGACCTGAACGGCTGGTCACGTCCCGAGCTGCTGGCGGTGATGGGCGTGCACATCCTGATGGGCGGGCTGATCAGCGCCATCATCCAACCCAACATGCAGCGGCTGCTGGACGATGTGCGCGAAGGCACGCTCGATTACGCGCTCACCAAGCCCGAGGACGCTCAAGTCGTGGTCAGCGTGCGTGAGTTCCGCCTGTGGCGGTTCGTGGACGTGGTGATGGGACTGATCGTCCTGTCCGCCGCTTTGTTCCAGCTTCAAGTCCGGCTGGGGGTGTGGCAGGCGCTGGCCTTTGTCACGGCGCTGCTGTTGGGCTGGGCGATGATCTATGCGTTCTGGCTCATGCTCACCTCCACCGCTTTCTGGTTCATCCGCGTTGACCAACTGGTCAACCTGTTTGAGGGCGTGTACGCGGCGGGGCGCTGGCCGGTGAGCGTCTATCCTGACTGGCTGCGCACCGGGCTGACCTTCCTCGTGCCGGTGGCGTTTGCCGTCACCGTGCCCGCCGAAGCGCTCACCGGGCGTTTGACCGGGCAGACGCTCCTCGGCGCGGCGGCGCTGGCGGCGGTGCTGCTCTTGCTGGCGCGGTGGGTGTGGAGCAGGGGGCTGAGGGCCTATTCGGGAGCGTCGGCTTAGCGCCGCCCCTCACCCCCGCCCCCTCTCCCTGGAAGGGAGAGGGGAGACTCACATGAACTGCCGTCGTGTCCGTTGCGGCTTGTGCGATTGCGAGGCGGGTTTACGTCGGCGCGAATGGATGAAGTAATCTGCTCCCCGCAGTATCGCAGATAAGACGAGCAGCCCCACACCCCAGGCGGCCAACCGCGCCCCGGCGGTGTCGCCGAGATAACCGACGATCTCGCGCCCCAACTCATTTGCGCCCGGCCAGATGGTTTCGGCCAA
>Ga0209751_10004246_pt1 | contig 13766 bp, 8 predicted proteins | sample RifCSP13_1_FD_184019 | JGI IMG/M metagenome (GOLD analysis project Ga0209751, IMG submission 184019) | Soil microbial communities from Rifle, Colorado - Rifle CSP2_sed 13_1 (SPAdes) (version 2) | ecosystem: Environmental > Terrestrial > Deep subsurface > Rock core/Sediment | place: Rifle... | reverse complement strand
CTGGGTGAAGGCGCGGCCCGCAACCACCGGGACGCCCAGCGTCTCGAAATAGCGGGCCGTCACCAGCCGAATGGATGGCTCAGGCCAATCGCCTGCCTCGGCCTCCCGGCCGACGACACGGATGGAGCTGGTGTATCCCGCGTCGAGCGGGTGGCTCCCGGCGATGGCGGCCGCGTCTACGCCCGGCAAGGCGCTCACCCGCCGCAGCAGGTCGTCGTTGAAGCGACGCATCTCGGGGAAGTTAGGCCACTTGGAGAAATCCCGCGGGTACCGGCTGGCGGGCAGCTGGTATTGCGCCTTAAGCACGCCCCGGGACGTAAAGCCGGGGTCCACCTGCTGCAAACGCCACAGGCTCTTGATCAAGAGCCCGGCGCCGATCATCAACATGACCGCCAACGCCAGCTCCGTTACGACCAGCCCGCCGCGCAGACGGCGCTGCTCCCGCCCCGCCGAAGCTCCCCGGGACTCTCCTTGGAGCGAGGCCTGGAGGTTCAAACGGCGCGCCTGGAGCGTGGGCAGGATGCCGAAGGCGAGGCCTACCATGGCGGAGACGCCGAGCGTGGCGCCCAACACGCGAAGGTCAATGCTGACTGACGCGACCCGTGGGATATCCACGGGGGCGAGGGCCAGCAGGACATCGAGGCCTACGATCGCCAGCGCCACGCCGAGGGCGGCTCCGGCCAGGGTGAGCACGGCGCCTTCGACCAGAAACTGCCGCCCCAGCCGGCGCAGGCCGGCGCCCAGCGCTGTGCGCACGGTCACTTCGCGAGCCCGGGCCGCGCCGCGCACCAGGAGCAGGTTAGCCACGTTGGCGCAGGCCACCAGCAGGACCAGCGCGACCGCGCCGAGCAGCACCATGAGCGCCGGCTTCACCGGTCCGAAGACCACCTGGCTGACGGGCTCGACGTTGACGCCCCGCGCGTCGTTCTCCGGGTACGTAGCCTCGAGATCGGCGGCAATGGTGGTCATTTCTAGCTGGGCCTGCTCCCGGCTGGCGCCCGGGCTCAGGCGCCCAACGACGAAGATGGTGTGGGCCTCGCGAAACGGAAGAACCAGCTGGGCACCGGCGGGAATCCACACTTCGACGTCGGTCCGGTCGCCGCGGTCGGCGAAGCCCCGCGAGTAATCGGCGGCCTTGAGCATCTGGAGGATGCCGAAATCGGCGCCAGCAGGCAGTACGCCGACGACGGTCCTGGGCGTCTCATTGAGCCGCACGGCGCGGCCCACGATTCCGGGATCCCGCGCAAACGCCCGTTCCCAGAGCTCTTCTCCGATGAGCACCACCGGCGGCCCACCCTGGCGGTCTTCGTCCTCCGTGAACCCGCGCCCCACCAGGGGCGTGAGGCCCACCGAGCGAAAGAAATTGCGGCTGACCGTGAGAGCCGCGAGACGGGAGGGTTCGCCGTCGTCCGGCGTCAGGTTCATTTCCGTGGCCGCGAACGCCGCCAGATCCACGAACCGGGTCACCCGCTGCTGGAAGTCCAGGTAGTCGAGAACCGAGGAAGGCTCGTGCGTGGTGCCGCTCTTCCGATCCGTCTCCCAGACCATCATCAGGCGGCCGACGTCCTCGAAGGGCGCGGGGCGCAGCAAGACGCCGTCCACCACGCTGAAGGTGGCGGTGTTGGCCCCAATCCCGAGCGCCAGCGTCAGCACCGCGGCAGCCGTGAAGGCCGGGCTCTTCCGCAGGCTGCGGAGCGCAAAGCGAAGGTCATTCATAGCGCAGCGCCTCCATGGGATCCACCTTCGCGGCGCGGCGCGCGGGAAGGTACGTCGCCGCGACGGCCACGAGCGTGAGCAGCAGCGCCGCTCCCACGAACGTCGCGGCATCGGCGGTGGAGACCTCGAACAGCATGGACCGGAGCACGCGGGTCGCCGCGAACGCCCCAGCGATGCCCACCGCCACGCCCACGATGACGAAGAGCAGATTCTCGCCGAGCAGCATCCGGACCAGGTCTTGAGGTACTGCTCCGATCGCCATCCGGAGCCCCATCTCCCGGGTGCGTTGCGTGACCGCGTACGCCGTGACGCCATAGATCCCCACCAGCGCCAGCACCAGCGCCAGCCCGGCGAATCCGCTGAGCAGCGTCATGTTGAAGCGCCGAGTGGCGGTGGAGCGGGAGACCATTTGATCCAGGCTGGCGATCTCACCGATGGGCTGCTCGGGGTCGATCTGTCGCACCGCGTCGCGCAGCGCGCCGGCCAGCGGCAGCGGCGACCCCTTCGCCCGCAGCACCACCCACATCTGCGCCAGGCCCTGCGTCTGCAGGTGGGGGAGATAGAGCTCGGGCATGATCGGGGCATCGAGCGACGCGTAGCGTACATCCCCAATCACGCCGATCACCGTGACGCTGCTGGCGCCGCCGCCAGGGAACGCCACCGGGATGGACCGGCCCACCGGGTCCTGGTCTGGCCACAGCAGCTGGGCCAGGCGGGTGTTGATGATGGCCACCTTAGGAGCGTCGGCCCGATCGGTGGCGGTGAAGTCCCGCCCTCGCCGCAGCGCAATCCCGGTGGTGGCGAAGTACTCCGGCGAGACGACGCTCATGCGGCTGGCCAGGAACGGCTCGGGATAGTCGGGCCGCACTTGCCGCGGGTCGAACGCCAGAATCTGGACGCTGCCGGTGAGCGGCAGGGTGCGCGAAAGACTCACTCGGGCCACGCCCGGGTTCTGGGCCAGCTGATCGGTGAGGCGCTGGAAGAAGTCGGCCTGGGACTGCAGCCCCGCGTAGCGGGATGGCGTAAGCCGAATCCGTGCGGCCAACACGTCGCGGGTATCGTAGCCCAGCTCCACGGAGGTCAGCCGGATGAAGCTCTTGATGAGCAAGCCGGAGCCTACCAGCAGAACCAGGGCGATCGCGATCTCCGCCGCCACGAGGGTGCTGTTGATCCGCCGGCGTCCGCGACCACCGGTGCTGGCGCCCGATTCATCACGCAGGGTCCGCTCGACCTCGAACAGCGAGGCCCTCAGTGCCGGCACCAGGCCGAACGCGAGGCCGGTGAGCACCGACAGGCCGAGGGCGAAGCCCAGCACCCGGAGATCGATGTCGATCTCCCCAGCCCGGGGGAGGACGTCGGGCCATGCCGCCAGCAGGGCATCCACCCCCCAGTAGGCCAGCACCACGCCGACGACCCCACCGAGCAGCGCCAGGATCACGCTCTCGGTGAGCAGCTGGCGCACGATCAGCCAGCGGCCGGCCCCGATGGCCTGCCGCACCGCGATCTCCTTGCGGCGCACGGTCCCGCGCGCAATGAACAGCGCGGCGGCGTTGGTACAGGCGATGAGGAGCACCAGCCCGACTGCGCCGAACAGCACGAACAACGCCTTGCCGTGGTTCTCGGTCATCCGGTCGAGCAATGATTGGACCCCGAACTGCGTGCCCATGGCGGCGACGCGCGGCGCTCCGCCGGGGCCCGAGGATCGCATGCTGATCTCGATGCGCCGCTCACCCTCTCCTTGATCTCTGGCGGCAGCCGTGATGCGCTGGGCCACGACGTCCAGATCGACCTGCACCCGTTCGAGGGTCGCCCCCGGTGTCAGGCGCGCCACGGTATCGAAGAAGTAGTTCCGGCGGTTGCGCTCGAGCTCCGGGTCACGCAGGAACGCGCGGCCGATCGGAACCCAGAGCTGCACGTCCTCGTCTGGGAACCGGAAGCCCCGGGGCATGACGCCTACGACGGCGTAGGGTTGCCCGTCGAGCGAGATGGAGCGACCCAGGACGCCCCGGTCGCTGCCGTACTCGCTCGCCCACAAGCCGTAGCTCAGCAGCACCACAGGCTCCCGCGCCTCCGATGGCGCAAAGGTCCGGCCCAGGATCGGCTCCACCCTCAACACCCGGAACAACTCGTCCGAGGCGAGGGCGACCCTTACCTCACGGGGCTCTCCCTCAGCGGCGAGGTTGTACCGCTGGGTCGAATAGGCCGCGATGCCGGTGAAGTCCTGGGTGAGGGCGCGCAGCTCCTGGATGTCCGGATAGGACATGCTGAAGCGCCCTTGCTGCGGCCCGCGGTTGGTGAGCTCGACCAGACGGTCGGACTCGGGATAGGGCAGCCGGCGCAGCAGCACCGCGTTGACTACGCTGAAGATGGCGGTGTTCGCGCCGATGCCGAGGGCCAGCGTGAGAACGACTACCGCGGTGAAGCCGGGGTTCTTGCGCAGACTGCGCAGCGCGTAGCGAATGTCGGAGGTCAGAGATCCCATGTGAGCACCATGTCAGCTATTAGCTATTCGGACCGCAACACCACAATTGGATCGACCGGGTCGCGCGCCGCGCGGGGAGCGTGTGACGCTCAGAAGGAGGGCGACTCGCTCCCCGTTTCCCAATCCAACCCGTGGACTAACGCAACCCGCGTACCACCCTGCGCGGGGGCCGTAAGCAGCGATGGAGACGGTGGTTAGCGATCCCCAGTCCTGGCGTGCAACTGCCTGTCCGTCCGCTCGTGGGATGGCGCAATCCCACAAGCGGGCACATTGTTCGGCACCGTGTTCTTGCGTCGACGCAGCGGCCCAGACCGGTTCCTCCCGGCCAAGCTCGCGACCCTGATCCTGGGTGGAGTGCTGGGGCTGGTCGGGATGCGAGTGGGCAACTCGCTACTGGTCAGTGTGGCGATCGGCGTGGTGCTGGTGGGATTCCTCTTGCGCTTTCTACCGAAGCCCACGGACGCCGCCGGCCATGGAGAGGTGCGCGAACCGCCGGACCCTACTGAGAGCTGACTGCAGATTGCTGACGGCTATCCCGTAATCCAGCCGTCGAACAGATTGATGATCCGGTCCCCGTAGGCCGCCCACTCGGGATTGTGGGTGACCTGGATGATCATGGTCCCTTCGTCGTTCAGTTTCTTCAAGAGATCCATGATGATCTTGCCCTGGGTGTGGTGCAGGCTGCCGGTGGGCTCGTCGGCCAGGATGATCTTGGGCTTCCCGACAACGGCACGCGCCACCGCCACCAGTTGTTGCTGGCCACCTGAGAGCTGGCTGGGAAACAGATCCTTCTTCGCCACGATCTGAAACCGGTCCAGGATGTCGGCCACGATGGCCTGCCGTTCGCTCTTCTTCACGTCGCGATACGATAGCGGTAACTCGATGTTCTCGGCCACCGTGAGATCGTCCAGCAGGTGGTATTGCTGGAACACGAACCCGATGTAGCGCTTGTTCAGCTCGTTGCGGTCTTTGGTTTTCATCTTGTGGACCGCTTCGTCGAGAAAGAAGTACTCGCCGCTCCATTGGCCGTCGAGCATGCCGAGGATACTGAGCAGCGTGGTCTTCCCGGAGCCGGACGGCCCCATGATGGTGAGGAACTCGCCTTCCTTCACGTCCAGCGTGACCTGCCGCAGGACATACGTCCGGCCGTTGCCGACCGGATAGGACTTCTCGATGTTGCGCAGCGCGATCACGATCGGGATCCGGGACCCCGTTCGGAGTGCATGTCGAACCCGCTGTCTTCCAGCTCGTGCTTTGCCTTGCCGTTGGTCTCGCTCACGACCTTACCGTCGAACAAGTGGATCGAGCGATCCGCGTACACGGCGTAGCGGGGATCGTGCGTCACCATGCAGATGGTGGCACCTTCACGATGCAGGTCGCGGAGGAGATCCATCACCGCCTTGCCGTTCACCGAGTCCAGGTTGCCGGTAGGCTCGTCCGCCAGCAGAATCGCCGGGTCACCGCCCACGGCGCGTGCTACCGCCACGCGCTGCTGCTGGCCGCCGGAGAGCTGGGCCGGATAGTGCTTCATCCGGTGGGTCATGCCGACTTTGTCCAGCGCATCCATAACGCGCTTCTTGCGCTCGGCCGCCGGCATGCGGCGATAGGTGAGCGGCAGCTCCACGTTCTCATACACCGTGAGATCACCGATCAGGTTGAACGCCTGGAAGATGAACCCGATCTGCCGGTTCCGGACCGCGGCCCGCTGTGAGGGGGTGAGCTGGGCGACCGGCTGGTTAGCCAGGTAGTACTCCCCGTTGGTGGGAGTATCCAACAGCCCCAGGATGGACAGCAGCGTGGTCTTGCCGCAGCCCGACGGGCCGGCGATCGCCAAGAACTCGCCCTCCTTGATCTCCAGCTCGATCCCGGACAGCGCGTGCGTCTCGACTTCCTCGGTGAGGAAGACCTTGGTCACGGTCTGGAGCTGGATCAGCGGGCCGTTGGCTTGTGGTGCGGTCATGTGTGGCTCCTCCACGAATACGTTCTGGGTTATCGGTTCTCGGTTTACGGTCGCCGGTTGTCGGTTTCGTCGCGCCGGACGAACCCATCTGACCACCGATAACCGACAACTATCTGATTCTCACTCTATCAACCGCATCCCAGCGCGACATGTCCGATAACACCACCACGTCGCCCTTGGCCAGGCCGTCCACGATCTCGATCTGATTCACGGATGCCCGACCCAGGCGTACGTTGACCCGGCGCGCCGTGTTTCCGTCCGGGTCCAGCTTGAAGATGCCCACCATGCTGTTGCTCTGCCCGTAGGCGGGGCGGCCCATGTAGAGCACGTCGTCCAGGCGCTCGATCTCGACGGTGCCGTCCACGCTCAGGTCGGGACGCGCGCCCCGCGGCAGCTCCCCTTCCAGTACCACGTCTACCGTCACCGTCCCGCTCTGGGAGGCCGGGTCCACCCGACTGACATGCCCCTGGATGGTGTCCGTCCGCGTGTCGATGAGCGCCTGCTGACCGATGACCACGTCACGGGCCTGGGTCTCGGGAATCCGGAGCTCCGCCTTGAGCCGGCCCGGCTGGACCACGGTTGCCAGCCGCATCCCCGCCAGAACCCACTGCCCCTCCTCCAGCTGCGGCGTTCCAAGGTCCCGCAACACTCCGCCCGCCCCGGCACGCACGCGCATGGATTCCAGCCGGCGCCGCCGGAAGTCCACCACTTCGCGCAGGCGTTCGACCTGGCTCTGCTGCGCGGCGATTTGCTCGTCCATGGTGCTCCTGAACACCTCGAGCCGCTGGATCTCCGACTTGAGACGAGCGGCCATCTGCTCGGCCCGTTCCTGCAACCGCTTGACCTCTTGCTCCGCGATCAGGCCCTTGGGCGCCAGCTCCACCGCATTGTCGGCCTGCCGCTTGGCGTCGGCGTAGTCGGCCCGTGCCGTGGCGACCGTGGCTTCCTGCCCCAGGATCTGGGTCTGCAGGTTGGACCGGGTGCTCACCAGCTGCGCCTCGGCGGCCGAGAGTTGCTGATCGGCCTGGAGCGCCTGTAATTGCTCGTCGGGATTGGAAAGCTCGATCAAGATGGTCCCGGGACTGACCGTGTCGCCCGGGGCCGAGAGGATCCGCTCCACTCGACCCGAGGTGACCGCCGAAACCTGGCGCATCTGCTCGGGCACCAGGGTTCCCGGCCCACGCACCTGGCGAAGCATGGAGCCTTGGCGGACCGTGTCGAACCAGATAGTCCCCCGATCCACCGTGGGCGCCGCAGGCTCGAGCCGAGAGAGCGCCACCGTCACGGTGACCAGCGCCGCGAGTGCCGCGCCGCCATACATCAGGCGCTTCCGTCCCTTGGGCTGCGCCGGCCGCGGAATGTCCAAGACCCGTTTCCTCCAGCTTTCGATTCCTGACTACGGAAGAAGGTTGCCGCTTGCTTCGCGCTTCTTCCCACCGCATACAGGGGCAATCCTCATACCGCCGCCCGGCATGGGACGTAACACATTGGAAAGTAGCACCTTATGTGGGCTGGCGCCGAGGTAATGCCGGTCCGAAGCTGACCGGGTGCGGGATGGTTCGTCCCAGGATCGGACAGTGCGGGCGGTTCTTCAAGAAGCCGGTGCCTGATGAGGAGCAGATCGCGCCGTTGCAGGACCGGCTGGCAATCGCCCCGGAGCGCCCGGGGAAGTCAGGGCGCGGCGGTGAACAGGAAGTAGAGGAGGAGGAGGTACACCCCGGTCATGCTTGCGGCGTCCAAGTTGCTGAGCGTGCCTTCCATTTCCATGTGCTGGTGCAACGCGTAGAACAGCGGGAAGAGCAACAACACCAGGAGCATGGTCACTTCGTTGATCGGGATGGCGTACCCGGCCTGCCCGGTCGCCACCCCCAACACGCCGATCATGATCATAGCGAAGGGCAGGAGTAGGAACATCACCTGGGTGAGGCCGCCGAAGGTGTTGCTGAGCGCGATGCCCAGCTCGCCGCGCCGGTGCGACTTGAAAACGATGATGTACTCGCTGATGCCGGCGAAAAACGCCAGCGCCGCCGCGGTGGGTATGGTGGGGAGGCCCAACCGGTCCAGCGCCGTCTCGGCGAATCCGCCAATGGCCTCGCCCGCGGCGTAGGCGCCCAGCGCCCCCAGCAAGAACATGGCCACGATGCCGTGCCAGCTCACGTCGTGGCCCAGGCGCTCGGGATCGGGCGGCAGCGACTCCTCGTCGTCCTTCCCCTCCGCGTAGTACCGCACCAGCGTCAGCACGTAGTAGGCGTAGATCATCATCAGCACCAGGCCGATGCCGATCAGGTCCACGCCCTCCAACACGGTCTGGGGTGTGGCGACCCGGAGCACCAGCATCACCATGCCCACCAGCAGGGTCACGGTGGCTCCGGCGATCATGATCTCCCCGCCCGCGATGGAGAGCGAGCGGGGCATCGCAAACGCGCCCCGCCGGTCCTTGGGCAAGAAGAAGGCGTAGATGGAGAAGACCAGGGCGTTGTTGAAGATGGTGACGGCGGCGGTGACAAATGCGGCGAGCGGGTTGATCTGCACCAGGAACGCGATCACCACGAACTCGGGTAGCGTGCTGAGCAGGGACCCAACGGTGCCGGAAGTGAAGCCGTCCCACCGGAGGCGCGCCCCCAGCCGCTCGACGCCCTGCACGAACGCCTGGCACGCCCCCTGGACGATGAGCAACCCGGCCACCAGGCGGTACAGCGCGAAGGCCAGGGCCCGCCCCTCTTCGGACACGATCAGGAGCCGGTTGTTGAATAGCAGGAGCACCCACATCCAGAGGCCCGCGCCCATCAGGAGCTGCCAGGTGGTGAGGCCCCGGTAGCGAGCCTCGATGGCCCGAATCGCGGTCGAGACCCACCACTGCTCGCTGGGGAGCGGCTGCGGCTGCCCCTTCTTGCGTGCGTCCAGCAGGAGCTCGAGCGCCTGCCTGAGTACCGGGGAGCGCTGCGCCAGGCTGTCGAAGTACAGCTTCGCGATCACCCAGACGGAGAGCTCGGTCTCGGCGATCACCGTGGCCGACCGGCGGTCACCGGTGAGCAGCGCCCCTTCCCCAACCACGCTCCCGGCGCCGACGAACACGGGATCCTGGTCCGGCCGTTCGACCCGTGCCTTCCCCGACTCGATGAAGTACAGGGAATCCCCTACGTCGCCCCGTTTCATCAACTGGGTTCCCTTGGGGAGGCGGGCGTAATCCACGTGGGGAACCAGCGCCTGTACCTCCTCCGGCGGGAGCGCGCGGAGAATCTCGATCCGGCTCAGGCGGCGGAGCACGTCCTCCGCATCGAACTCCTGAAGCGCGGGAAGGGGAGCGGCGGCAGCAGTCGTCACGGGGCACAAAGGTATTATCCTTCGCGATCCCATGCGAGCCGCCCTTGCCAGCGCCTTTGCCTGCGCCTTGATCGGCGGCTCCCCGACAGCCGGTAGTGCGTGGCAGCGCCCGTTGCAGAACCCCGGGGCCGTGGTCCGGGTACATGTCGTCCACACCGGCCCCGGTGGCGACCCGTTGCCCGTGGAGCGGGCCGCCGTTCGCGCCGGCAACGTGGCACGACTGACGGACGCGCAGGGGCGGGCCGAGCTCCGCTTGACCGCCGGCGAGCACTTGGTCACGGTCGGCCGGATCGGGTTCGCCCCGGAGAGCCTCACGGTCACCCTGGCTGAGGACGCGGACACGACCCTCCAGGTCTGGCTGGCGGAGCGCTCCACCGAGCTGGAAGCGGTGATCGTGACCGCGACACGCAGCGAGCGCCGGGTGGAGGACGAGCCCGTCCGCGTCGAGGTGCTGGGACCGGAAGAGGTGGTCGAGAAGCTCCTGATGACGCCTGGCGACATCACGATGCTGCTCAACGAAACCTCCGGACTCCGGGTGCAGACCACGTCACCGTCCCTGGGCGGCGCGAATGTCCGAGTGCAAGGCCTCCGGGGCCGATACACCCAGGTCCTCTCGGACGGGTTGCCGCTCTATGGCGGCCAGACCGGGAGTCTGGGGCTGCTGCAAGTCCCGCCCATGGACTTAGGAGGCGTCGAGATCATCAAAGGCGTCGCCTCCGCCCTCTACGGCGGTTCCGCGCTGGGGGGGGTCATCAACCTGACGTCGCGCCGGCCCGGGAGCCGGCCGGTTCGCGAGCTCCTCGCCAACCAGACAACCCTCGGCGGCACCGATGTCGTGGGGTTCGACGCGCGCACCTTGGGCGGTGACGTGAGCTACACCCTGCTCGCGGGCGCCCACCGGCAGTCCCAGGTAGACCGCGACGAAGACGGGTGGACGGACCTTCCTGGCTATCGCCGCGGCGTGTTACGGCCGCGCCTTTTTTGGACTAGCCCGTTGGGTCACACAGTCGCATTCACCGCGGGAACCACCCTCGAAGAGCGCGAGGGCGGCACCTTGCCCGGCCGGGTGACCCCCGGCGCCGTGCCGCACCCAGAAGCGCTGCGCACGACCCGCCTCGACGCGGGCGGCACCAGCCGCTTTCTGCTCGGGCCCTCGAACACGGTGCTCGGAGTCCGCGGCTCGGTCGCCCTCCAGCGCCACCGGCACGTCTTCGGTCCCAGGCCCGAGCGGGACCGACACCTGACCTGGTTTGGCGAGGCCGCCCTGACCGCGAACCGCGGCCGCGACACCTGGGTGGTGGGCGCGGCGATCGAGCAGGAGTCCTATCGCGCCGAGGACGTCTCGGGCTTCGACTACCGGTTCACCACTCCTGCATGGTTCGGCCAGGGAACCCTGGAGGTCACCCCGTGGTTGGCGCTGAGCGCCAGCGCGCGGCTCGACCATCACAGTCGTTACGGTGCGTTCGTCAGTCCCCGGATCTCCACGCTGCTGCGTGCCGGCCCCACGTGGACCGTCCGTACGTCGGTCGGGACGGGCTACTTCGCGCCGACCCCGTTCACCGAGGAGACCGAGGTCATCGGCCTGACGCCGCTGGTGCCTGCCGCGGGGCTCGCTGCGGAGCGGGCGACCAGCGCGTCGCTTGACCTGGGCGGTTCCGCGGGTCGCTTCGAGATGAACCTGACGGGGTTCGGCTCCGTGGTGGAGGAACCGGTGGGCTTGAGCCGGCTGGATGACGGCACCGGCAGAGTGCAGCTGGTGAACGTGGCGGGTCCCACCCGCACGCTGGGTGGCGAGCTTCTGCTGCGTTGGTCACACGGTCTGCTTCACCTCACGGCGACCTACACCTACGTGCACTCCACCGAGAGCGATCCCACCAGCGGCATCCGCCGCCGCGTCCCACTGACGCCCGAGCACCAGGCCGGATTGGTGGCCGTCCGGGAGGAGGAAGGGCAATCACGTATCGGAATCGAGGTCTACTATACCGGACGCCAGGAGCTGGCTGAGAATCCTTACCGGACGGCCAGCAAGCCATACGTCCACATCGGCGTGCTGGCGGAGCGCCGGTTCGGGCCGGCACGAGTGTTCGTCAACGCCGAGAACCTGCTCGACGTGAGACAAACGGAGTTCGATCCGCTGGTCCTGCCGTCGCGGGGACCCGGAGGACGGTGGACGACCGACGTGTGGGCGCCGCTCGACGGACGAATCGCGAACCTTGGGGTTCGCCTCGACCTCGGGGGCAGACCCTAGGTCACCCGAGCACCAGATGCACCACGGCGTGTCCCGCCGTGACCGGCCAGCGCAGCGTCACCGATTGCCCCTGTACGGTCTCCTCCAGACCGCGTTCCGACTTGGCCGTCGTGGTGATCGCATGGGTCCACAGTTCGGCGGCCGGCGTGGCTTGGATCTCGACGCGTCGCGCCAGCGAGAGTTCCGTGGTGAACACCGCGTCGGGGGGAAACGCACCGGGATCCCAGGAGAGCGCCACCACCAGATCGCCCATGGTGGCGAACTGATAACGCTTCTCGAGCCGTGGCTCTGCCGCGGCGAATTCCAACGTCAGGCTCTGCGCGCCCGGCACGGCGCGGACCGAAAACGGCCGGCCGGCCCACGAACAGACCGGCGCGAAGTCGCCCGCGGCGTACGCCTCCAGCGTGAGCGAGGCCGGAAGCACCCGGTCCACGAACAGCGCCCGCGGCTCGCGATCGAACGGCGGAAGCTGCGTGAGCCGCACCGTCTTCTCGATGTCGTGGATACTCGGCTTGCCGCTCCCGGCTGGGTCGTGCCCGCCGGGAGCTTGCTTCACGAGCGCCTCGTCGTGATACGACTCGCGCCGCCGCATGAGGGTGTCCGCCAGATTCACGCCGCGATCGAACAGCATGAGCTCCTCCAGCACCCCGCCGCGTGAGGGACTGAGCCACGCGGAAAAAGTGGCGGAGTGGACCCACACTTCTGGGCGCCCGTCGCCGTCCAGGTCGATCTCCTCGAACAGGAGCCCTTCTCCGCGGCGCAATTCACCCTCAGCGTGGGCCAGGTTCCGCCACACGGCCGCTCGCAGGTGCGGCAGATACAGCCCCCCAAACACCCCGTGCCAGTAGGCGTCGTTGCACTGTGCGCGACCGACGGCCCGCCGCGCCGCGGGAGGATCGCCCCGCCCACGACAGAGCGCCGAGAGCGCCAGCATCTTCTTGTGCATGCGGTTCGCTTCCGGGTACTTGACCAGGAAGTTGCTCCAGTGCGCCCCGCGGACCAATGCGCCTTCGGGGCCCGCCAGCCGCTCCGGCCCCAACTCATTCTCCAAGCGGCCCAGCCGCGCGGCGGCCTCGGCGGGCAAGGCCCACGCCTCCATCTCGCGGTACGAGGCGGTCGAGAGATAGGCCAGGCCCCCGCTTGGGACTTCCGCCAGCGCGTCGGAGGGGGTCACCAGGCGAAGCTCGCCGTCGGACACCATCGCGGACATCGCGTCCAGGAACTGCTTGAGCCACCCGCGCTGGAACACCCATTCTAAAGTTCCCGGCCAGCCGCCGAACTTCTCGCCGTCGTCCACCAGCACCGCTAGCGGGTGTCCTGCCTCGCGGAGCCCCCGCAGGTACTCGACCGAGTCCGCCGGTGGCTTGAACGGCACCAGGTAGCGGAGTCGCTCGTCGATGGCAAAGAGCGCCAACCGCCGGTTGTCCGCCTCGGTCCAGAACGGGGCGTGCAGCTGCTCCCGGGTGAACCCGCTCACCAGAAAGTGCCGGTCGTCCACCAGCGCGTAGCGCACGCCGGCCTGCGACAAGTCAGCGGCCAGGTCCGGCTCCCAGACCCGCTCGGTGAGCCACAGACCGCTGGCGCTGGCGCCGAACCGGCGATGCAGCGCTTCGCGCATCCGGGCCACTTGCTCCACCCGGTCCGCGCGCGGCAGCGCGGCGAGGATCGGCTCGTCGTAGCCCGACAACAACAGCTCGATCCGCCGATCCGCCACCAGCCGGCCCACGAGATCGAGGTACCCGTCGCCCCGCGCCTCGAGCCATTCCAGCAGCGGTCCCGAGATATGCAGCGCGATGGGGAGAAACCCGTGCTCCGCCACGCTCCGCAGGAACGGCAGGTACGCATCCCGCACGTGCTCCTCGAACACGTGATCGAAATTGCCCACCGGCTGATGCAGGTGGACGCCGAAGACCAGCTTGACGGGGTGCGTCACGCGAAGCCGAGCCTCCGTCCAATGGGCGCCAGTGCGGCCGCACGCCCAGGGTCCACCTGGTCCCGGACCCGCGCGAACCGCGTCTGCGCGTCGAACGGCACAC
>Ga0209751_10004245_pt1 | contig 13770 bp, 12 predicted proteins | sample RifCSP13_1_FD_184019 | JGI IMG/M metagenome (GOLD analysis project Ga0209751, IMG submission 184019) | Soil microbial communities from Rifle, Colorado - Rifle CSP2_sed 13_1 (SPAdes) (version 2) | ecosystem: Environmental > Terrestrial > Deep subsurface > Rock core/Sediment | place: Rifle... | reverse complement strand
CGCGTTGTCTTGGACGTTGGAGTCGCGGCCGATCCGGATCGCGTCGAAGTCCCCGCGGAGCACCGCGCCGTGCCACACGCTGGCCCCTTCTGCCACGGACACGTCACCTACCAGGACCGCACTCGGTGCGATATAGATCATCGGAGCCACATCACGCGGCGTGGTTTCAAGACTTCGCGTCCCTCCGAACGTACTCCGAAGGAAGCCCTCACTCGAGGTTCACGAGGACGTTCTTGGCGTGAGTATAGAATAGGACCGCGTCGACGCCCTGCTCCTGGCCCAGGCCCGACTGCTTCCATCCGAGGAACGGCGTCTGCGGGAAGGTGATCGGGAATTCGTTGATCGAGACCATGCCCGCCTGCAGCCGCCGCGCGACGGAGTGCGCCGTACCCACGTCCTGGGTCCAGAGGCCTGCAGCGAGCCCGTAGGGCGTGTCGTTCGCCCGAGCGATCGCCTCGTCCAGGTCGCGGAAGTCCCAGGCCGCGAGCACGGGCCCGAAGACCTCCTCCCGCGCGACCCGGCTGCCCTCGGGCGGGTCCTCGAACAGGGTGGGCAGGACGAAGTTTCCCTCCTGGAGCACCGGGTCCTCCGGCGCGCGCCCGCCCGCCGCGGGCTTGGCACCCCTGGTGACCGCATCCTCGATCGCACCAAGAACGCCCCGGGCCTGATCCCGGGAGACAAGGGGTCCCATCCGGGTGTCCTCCTGGAGCCCGGGCCCGACCCGCATCCTCGACAACTGCTCCTTGAGCTTCGCGAGGAGCGTCTTGGCGACGTCCGCGTGGACCAGGAGCTTCGACCCCGCCCAGCACATCTGGCCCGCGTTCTGGAACGCGCCGTTGAGGACGCCCATGACGGCCCGGTCCAGCTTCGCATCCGCGAGCACGAGCTGGGGGTTCTTGCCGCCCAGTTCGAGGGTCGTGGGCACGATGCGATCCGCCACCGTGCGCAGGAGCTGCTTCCCCGTCTCCGTGGATCCGGTGAAGGTGACGCTGTCCACCTCCCGGTGGCGCGCGAGCGCATCGCCGACCTCCCGCCCCGGGCCCGTGACGACGTTGAGGACACCGGCAGGGAAGCCGGCCGCGGTCGCGAGCTCGCCAAGCCTCAGGGCGGTGAGGGGCGTGAGCGACGCGGGCTTGAGGACGACCGTGTTTCCCGCCGCGAGCGCGGGCGCGATCCCTCGGCACGCGAGGAGCAGCGGGTAGTTCCACGGCGCGATGTGGGCCGTCACCCCGAGGGGCTCCCGGAGGGTGTAGTCCAGGCGCAGGCCGGGGACGGGGACCGTGTCTCCCTGAATTTTATCGGCAAGCCCTGCATAATATTCGAAGAGCTTGTACACGTAGGCGATGTCCCCCTTCGCCTCCCGGAGGGGCTTCCCCACATTCAGGGACTCGAGCCGCGCGAGCTCCTCGAAGCGGTCGCGGACCTGCTGGCCGAGGAGCCACAGGAGCCGTCCGCGCTTGCTCGGATCCAAATCGCGCCAGGCCGGGGCCTCGAACGCCTTGCGCGCGGCGTCCACGGCGGCGTCGACGTCCTCCTTCGTCCCCGAGGCCACCGCCGCGATGGGGCGATTCGTCGCGGGGTCGAGGACCTGCATCTGGGCCGCGGACGAGGCGGGCACGGACTTCCCGCCGATGTAGAGCCCGTGTTCCTCGATCCCCATCGAGCTTCCCCGCTCCGCCAACGTGGCGGCTTCCTATAAGCGTGGCGCATTGCGGCGGTCCACCGATGGCCTCTTATCCCGACGGCGCATGCGGGCGGCCGAGGATGCGCTCATGCCCGACGTCGTGCGCCAGAGCCGCCGCCTCCTCTGGAGGGACGCGGCCCGGCACGCGTTCGAGCTCCGGCCGATGCTCCTCGACCAGTTCCGTCACGAGGACTTCCGCGGGAGGCGCACTCTCGACGTGGGCACGGGGGAGGGACGCCTCGCCTTCGTCGCTGCGGCCTTGGGCGCGCGCGTGATCGGCGTGGACCTGGATCGGGCGAAACTCCAGGTCGCCCGTGCCTACGCAGGCGTCCGCGACATCCGCCACGTAGACTTCGTGTACGGGGATGTCGAGAAGACACCGTACCGGGAGTTCTCCGCGGACCCCTTCGACTTCGTCGTGAGCAACCTGTGCATGTCCCCGGGGATCGTCTGGCACGCCTCGCGTTCCCTCCGACCCGAGGGGAAGTTCATCTTCTGCTGCCACCACGGGGACCACTGGAAGGAGACGCGCCGCGGGTCGAGGTGGGCCTTCTATGAGGACACGATGCAGGATCTCCTCGAGGAGAACCGGTTCGAGGTCGAGTTCATCGGCGTGGACACGATCGTGGCGGAGTTCGAGCACCTCCGCGAGGTCGAGCTCTTCCTCCGAAACGAGACCGTGCGCCGCTGGGTCGAGGACGGGCGGTGGGAGGAGCTCTCGGACTCCTTCGCCCGGGGCGAGAAGCAGCTCACGCAGTCCTACCTGATCGTGAAGGCGCGCCGCCTCGCCCACGAGCGGCCGGAGGATTAGGGACCCGCCGGGGACGTCCGCATCGCCTCGAGCACGTCCAGGGCCCAGCCCTCGTGCGCGAGCTCGGACCGATCCGGGAACTCGGCCAGCCGGAACCACTCCGCCTGCGCGGTGTTCTCCCCGGGCGCAAGCTGCGCCTCCCCATCGACGTGGCCTTCGTAGTGGAAGATGAGATGCCACGCCCCGTTCCGCTCGAAGGACTCGATGAGGCCGAGCCGGAGGCGCGGGGCCTCGAGGCCGAGCTGTTCGCGGAGGATCCGCTTCGCGGCGTCCTCGGGATGCTCCAGGCGACGCAGATAGTCGTCGGGCAGGAACCAGCCCGTCTCGCCATCGAACTTCCGCACGTCCCGGTACCTCACGAGCAGGATGCGGTCTCCCGCGAAGAGCGCGACATCGGCGACGAGCTTCAGGCGACCTCCTTCGTCCATCCGTCCTTCCCCCGAAGCGCGGATCGCAGGTGCGACGGATAACCGTTCCCGCTCAGGCGCGCCGTGGACGGCGGCGGGCATAGCCCATGTCGGGCCCGTCGGCCACGCGGACGCGCCCGTCGGGCGACACCCGGACGACCCGACGAAAGAGGAAGATCATCCCCGTGAACCTCGATTCGAGCTCGCGGACGACCGCCATCGCGACCCTCGAGGTTGCGAGCCGGTCCGTGATAAAAAGGGGTTTGCCCCAATCCTTCCCGAGTCGGCAAAGCTCATGAGACTCTAGGGGATACCACGCGGGGACCCATGTACCTCGGAGCCCACGTGTCCATCGCCGAGTCCATCGCCCTCGCCCCCGAGCGCGGGGAGGCAATCGGCGCGGAGGCGATCCAGATCTTCTCCCGGAGCCCGCGGAAGCTGCGCGACACGAAGCCCCTGGTCCTCAAGGATGCGGTTGGGTTCCCGGCGAACCTCACGGCCCACGGGATCAAGCGGGCGGTCGTCCACGCGAACTACCTGATCAACCTGGCTGCCTCGAAGAAGCCCAACCTCAAGCTCTCCCGCGAGGCGTTCAAGGACGAACTGGAGCGGGCGCAGCAGCTCGGCCTGCGCGAGGTGATCTTCCATCCCGGCGCGCACCTCGGAAAGGGCGAGGCGTACGGGATCCGCACGGTCGCAGAGAGCCTGGACTGGTGCCTCGCGCACGCGAGCGCGCCGGGCGTCTTCGCGTGTCTGGAGAACACGGCGGGCCAGGGGACCGTGGTCGGGTCGACGTTCGACGAGATCGCGGAGATCGTCGCCCAGAGCTCGTTCCCCGACCGTCTCGGGGTCTGCATCGACACGTGCCACGCCTTCGCCGCGGGATACGACCTCCGCACCCCCGCGGAGTACGAGTCCTTCGTCGCGAAGGTGGACGAGGCCGTGGGCCTGGCGCGGGTTCGGGCCTTCCACCTGAATGATTCGAAGGGCGATCTGGGCTCCCGCCACGACCGCCATGAGAACATCGGGAAAGGCGGGCTCGGCCTGGAGGCGTTCCGGTTCCTCGTGAACGACGAGCGGTTCCAAGAGCTACCCGGATGCTTGGAGTACCCGGGGACGGACGCGGGCTACCGACGGAACCTCAAGACGCTGCGCTCCCTCATCGAGGGGTACGAGCCGCCGAAGAAGCGGGCGCGCCGTCGAACCGGCACGTGAGGTGCCCTCGGAACTCCGCGAGGACGGAGTACAGCCGCCGCATCGCGGCGCGCACGAGCGACGATCGGACGATCAAGGTCTCCAGGGCGGGTGCTCCGGCGAGACCGGAGAGGAGGGCCGGGAGGGCCTCCCCGCCCGTGAGCCGGCGCCCGTCGGGGGTGAGGACGTGCATCGCGTCGAGGATCTCGTCGCCGCGAAGGCCTTCGAGGAGTCCCTTGGACTCCTGGATCGTACGAATCCGCAGGGCGTGACGCAGGTCAAGGGCCACCATCGAGCGGGCGAAGGTCGTGCAGATGCGGCAGTCTCCGTCGTAAAGGAGGATGATCCCCGACGACGCTTTCTTCATTCCGCTAACGTCAGCGAGGGGCGGCAAATAAAGGTCTCGTCGTTCCGCGCACGAACGCGGGCGCAAGGAAACGAACCGGCCGTGCTAGGGGATCGCAAGAAGATTTAAGTAACCCGAAATTATCCGGACGCATGACAACATGCCGAGGTCCACCCAACCCGCACCGGCGGGCCGCGTTCTCGTCTCGAACCGCGTGACCTCGGTGGTGCTTCTTGGGTGACCTGCTTCTCGGATTCCCGGGAAGGAGGTCGCCAGGTGTGATCATGGGGACATCCTGCGGTTGGAACGGCGCTCGGTTCGTGGGCGGAGGAGCGATCGCCCGCCCGGCCGGGTCCCGCGGGACCTCAGAGAGGAGGGGATAGGCCTGGACGCGCGCGACCTGAACGAGAGCTGGGCGATCGAGGAACGCTGGGACGGCATCGTCCGTCCGTATCGCGCGGAGGACGTCGTGCGGCTTCGCGGCTCGATTGCCGTCGAGCACACCCTGGCGCGGCTGGGCTCGGAACGCCTGTGGCGTCTGCTCCACATGGGAAGCGTCGTGACGGCCCTCGGCGCCCTCACGGGAGGCCAGGCCGTGCAGCAGGTGAAGGCGGGCCTGCCGGCGATCTACGTGAGCGGGTGGCAGGTCGCCGCGGACGCGAACGACGCCGGCGAGACGTACCCGGACCAGAGCCTCTACCCTGTCGACAGCGTTCCTAACGTGGTGCGTCGCATCAACAACGCCCTGCGCCGGGAGGACGAGAAGCAGCATGCCGCGGGTCGCAGCGACGTCCACTGGTTCGCCCCCATCGTCGCGGACGCAGAGGCAGGATTCGGCGGGCCTCTGAACGCCTTCGAGCTCATGAAGGACATGATCGACGCGGGAGCTGCGGGCGTGCACTTCGAGGACCAGCTCGCGAGCGCGAAGAAGTGCGGCCACCTCGGCGGAAAGGTCCTCGTGCCCACGCGCGAGTTCATCCAGAAGCTCGCGGCGGCCCGCTTCGCGGCGGACCTGGCCGGCGTGCCCACGATCCTGATCGCCCGCACGGACGCGAATTCCGCCAAGCTGATCACGAGCGATATCGACGAGCGGGACGCGGAGTTCATCACGGGCCCGCGGACGGCGGAGGGGTTCTTCACGATCGAGGGTGGTCTCGAGGCCGCGATCGCGCGCGGCTTGGCCTACGCGCCGTACGCGGACCTCCTGTGGTGTGAGACCTCCTCGCCGGACGTCGACGAGGCTCGCGCCTTCGCCGACGCGGTCCACGCTCGGTTCCCGGGCAGAATGCTCGCGTACAACTGCAGCGCCTCCTTCAACTGGAGGAAGAAGCTCAACCCGACCCAGATCGCCCGGTTCCAGGAGCAACTGGGGGAGATGGGCTACCGGTTCCAGTTCGTGACCCTCGCGGGCTTCCACTCCCTGAACCTCTCCATGTTCAGGCTCGCGCGGGCCTACCAAGACCGGGGGATGGCGGCCTACGCGGATCTGCAGGCGGACGAATTCGCCGCGAAGGAGCAGGGGTACACGGCGGTGGAGCACCAGGCCTTCGTCGGGACGGGCTACTTCGACGAGGTCGCCACGGTCTTCTCCGGCGGCACGGCGTCGACCCTGGCCATGGAAGGCTCGACGGAGAAGGAGCAGTTCCAGGAGAAGGCCCCGGCGCGGCCGGACGGCGTCCGGATGAAGATCGAGGAGCCTGCCGCCACCGAGGCGAAGTGAGTTCCTTCAGAACGGCAGCTTACTGAGGGCGATCGCCAGCGGGAGCAGGGCCCGCTCCGTGCCCAGGAACTTCGCCGTCTGCAGGGCCGCGTTGAGGTAGCTGATCGTGTGCTCCTTCTCCCCGACGGTCCAGTTCCCGTAGAAGTCCACGACCCGCCCGAGGAGCGTTTCCAGGGGGACGCCCGCCTCGAGGGCCTGCCGGACCGTGGACTCCGCGGGCGGCGACTTGTGCCGCAGGCTCGACTCCAGGGCGGGGAGGACGGAGTCCGGGTCGACGCCGGACGGTCCCGCGAGGCGGAGGAACTCCGGGTAGCCGAAGCGCGTCGTCAGCGTGCGGTAGAGCTTCCAGGAGAGCCACGCGTTCTCCGGGGGGGAGAGGTGGCGGGACGCCAAGCGGGCGGAGTGCACGAGGCTCAGGGTGTGCCCCAGGAAGCCGGGGTCGGCGCTCGCGGCGACGAGGAGCGGCCCATAGGCCGCCTCCGGCTGGCCCTCGAAAGCGAGGGCGCGGAGCACCGCCTCGACCCGTTCGAAGGATCCCTCCACGACGAGCTCGTCCAAGAGGTCCGCGTCCGGCTCATCTTCACCGGGACCGCCTGCGACAGGGATTGGGGAAACGGGAACCTTCACGAGGGACTGTGCCTGGAGGTGCGCGAGATTCTCGAGGGGGACGAGCGCCCTCGGAGCGCCGATGATCTCCGCGGTCCGTACGTACGCGGTCGCGGCGACGAGGTTGTGGCCTAGGCGGCCCAGGTCGTCCATCGAGGCGCGGAGGGCCGCATGGGACGCGGCCGGGATGCCCGAATCCAGAGCAATCCGGCCGAGGAGCCCCGCGGCCTGTTCCCCGAGCCCCCCGCCGACCGCTTTGCGGTAAGCGGACGAGAGCTCGTCGAGGCTTGCGGAGGGGACGGCCCGCGCAGCGGCCTCCGCGGCGGACAGGGTCAGACGGCGCTTCTGGAGCGTGAAGTTGTAGAGGACGAGGAACCGGAGAAGGGAGAGGCCGCCGGGAGGGCGTGTCAGGAGCAGGAGATCCCGCGCGGACTGCACGGTCAGGAGGCCGTGGGGAGCCTGGAGCTGCGGGTCCGCGTGGTTCGAGACCACGGCGAGGAGTCCCTGGAGGACCGGGCCCGCATTCGCGGGGTCCCCGATGAGGGCATCGTAGAGCCGGACCGCCTTCTGCCCTTCAAACGTGGGGAGCAGGGACAGGAACCGATCGAGGTCTTTGTCGGGCAAGGTCGCCCATGAAAACGGGAGCATGTCTATTAGTCTGTGCTCTTCCGGCGTTGCAGGAGGGGTGATCAGGAGGCTCTGCCGGGAAACGCTTATACGCGGCCGAATCCTTCGTTCCGACCCATGCCTCCGCACGACACAATCATCATCGGTTCCGGTCCCGCTGGACTCACCGCCGCAATCTACGCGACCCGGGCGAACCTGACGACCCTCGTGATCGCAGGCCAGGTGGCGGGCGGGCAGCTCATGCTCACGACGGACGTGGAGAACTATCCGGGTTTCCCAAACGGCGTGCTCGGCCCGGAGCTCATGGAGCTCTGGCGCAAGCAAGCGGAAAGGTTCCGTGCGGAGTTCGTTGACGACAACGTGATGAAGGTGGACTTCAAGGCGCGCCCATTCAAGGTGTGGACGACGGACCAGATGTACGAAGGGCGCTCCGTCATCATTGGCACGGGCGCGAACGCGAAATACCTCGGGCTCCCGAGCGAGGAACGCCTCCGGGGGAAGGGTGTGTCTGCATGTGCGACGTGCCTTCCCACCGGATCGACGATCGTTGCGAACGCAGCGCCGGTCGCGATTGATGCGGTGAAGGAGGGACAAGCGGTCCTGGCGGACGACGGCACCTTCCGGATGGTCCTGGAACGTGGCAGCCGGCAGTATGATGGGGATCTGATCCGGATCCTCCCCCGCTATTTCCAGGAGGAGGCAACCCTTCTGACACCGGAGCATCCGGTCCTCGCAACGACTCTCGACAAGGGCGTCGGGGCGCACTACTGGGACTGGACCTGGCACGAGCCGGAATGGGTCCCCGCGGGCGAGCTGACCCCGCGGCACATATTGCTGTATCCAATCGTCTCAAGAACGGAGGACGTGCCCACGATTCGGCTGTCCAAGTTCCTCGGACTTCCAAGGGACCGAGCTGGGCGCGTGCACTTCCCTCGAGAGACTGCGACATCGAGGCGGCTCACCGACACCGTACCGCTGGGCGGCGACTTCATGCGACTGGCCGGCTACATCCTCGCCGACGGTACGATCAACTCGCACGGAGTCACGATCTACTTCGGACCGAAGGACGACGCCTACGTCGTGGATGCGGTTTCGGTCTTCGAGCGCTTGTTTGGCTACAAGCCCGCGGTGAGGAGGGAAGGATCCGTCCGTCGCGTCGAGTGCTACAGCCGCATATTGGGCGATCTCTTCTTGGAGCTGTTCGGAAAGTACTCCTTCGGCAAGTCGATCCCCCATTGGTTCCTCTATCTGCCAACGGAGAAACAGGCGGAACTGATCAAGGGGTACTGGCGCGGCGACGGGGGCACTCGACCGTTGGGCTTCCTGCTCGTCACGAATTCACCGAAGCTGGCGTCTCAGTTGAAGATGATCCTCCTCCGGCTCGGCATCATCCCGCGGGTCTCCCGCCGATCCGTCGAACAGCTCAACAAGACGAAGAGCACAATCGGTGGACGGGAAGTCCGTTTCAAGCACGACCGGTTCGAGATCGAGATAGGCGGCATCTGGCTGCCCCGGGCGTGCGAAGTCCTGGGTGTGACCCATCCGCTCCTTTCGAAACGGACCCGATTCCATTCCCACGCGTGGATCGAAGACGGGTACGCTCTGTTGCCAATCTCGAAACTCGAGACGGTCCCCTACTCGGGGAAGGTGCACAACATTGCCGTGGCGGGACGGAACAGCTACGTCACCCCGGGGGCCATTGTCCACAACTGTGACGGATTCTTCTTCAAGAGCCTCGATGTCGTCGTCGTGGGAGGGGGCGACACGGCGATGGAGGAGAGCCTCTACCTCTCGAAGCTCTGTAAGACGGTGACCGTCGTCCACCGCAGGAACGAGTTCCGCGCGAGCCGAATCATGCAAGACCGCCTGTTCAAAGCTGCGAACATCAGGGTGATCTGGGACTCCGAGGTTGTCGAGGTCCTTGGTGCGAGCAAGGTTGAAGGCGTTCGAATCCACAACGTGAAGACCGGCGCGACCACCGACTTGAAGGTCCAGGGACTCTTCCTGGCGATCGGCCACGCGCCCGCCACGGAGGTCTTCCGGGGACAGCTCCAGCTCGAGAAGGACTACATCGTCCTCGAGCCCCGCGAGGGCTACCAGACCTCCACGAGCGTCGACGGCGTGTTCGCGGCCGGCGACGTCCACGACCACCGATACCGCCAGGCCGTCACCGCGGCGGGCTTCGGGTGCATGGCGGCCCTGGATGCAGAGAGGTGGCTCCAGGGCCACGAGTCAGGCCGCGGATCAGCCGGTGTTCCGTAGGCCGTTGGAGATCCCGTTGATTGTCAGGAGGATGGCTCGGAGTAATTCGAGGTCGTCGCTCTTCGTTCGGCGCCTCCGGTCGAGCAGCTCGGCCTGGATGTAGCCCAGGGGGTCGAGGTAAGGCGCGCGGCGCTCAACGGACGTGCGCAACGCGGAATCTGTGTCCAGGATGCTCCCCATGCCCGTCGCCAGAAGGATCTGGCGGACGGTCCGGTCGTGCTCCTCGCGAACGCGCGTGAAGATCCGGTCCGCCAGCGCCCGGTCCGAAACGAGTTCCGCGTACCTCCGCGCGACGACCATGTGCGATTTGCTCAAAACCATCTGGGCCATGTCTAGGAGCACGGCGAAGCGCGGCCACTCGCGCGTCATCCGCCCTAGAAGCCCCCGATCGCGCTCCGCCTCAAGTGCCGATCCGATCGAGTACCAGCCCGGCACGTTATGGCGATTCTGCATCCAGGCGAAGACCCAGGGAATCGCCCGCAGGTCCTCGATCCGCAGGGTTCCCTTGCGGCTCGGCGGCCGCGAGCCGATGTTCAGCTCGGCAATCTCGTGAATCGGCGAGGCCTGTTCGAAGTACACGGCGAGACCCGGATCGCGGACGACGAGATCCTGATACGTCCGATGAGCCTCCGCGGACATCCGTTCCATGGACTCGACCCATGACGGCTCCGGTTCCATGGATTGCTCTCCGATTGCAAGGAGGAGGCCGCTCACGAGCTGCTCCGTCTCCCGGAGCGCCGTCGCTGGATGGAAGTACTTCGAGGAGAGGACCTCGCCCTGTTCCGTGACCTTGATGCGGCCCGTAGCCACCTCGGGTGCGAGGGCCCGCATCGCCACGTACGTGGGCTCGCCGCCGCGGCTGATCGACCCGCCCCGCCCGTGGAAGACCGTGAGCCGCACGCCCGCGGCTTCGCTCCGGCGCGCGATGCCCCGCTGGGCCCGGTACAGATGCCACCGGGAGGCGAAGATCCCGCCGTCCTTCATGGAGTCGCTGTAGCCCACTTGGACCTCCTGATACTGCTTCCGGAGCCGCAGGTGCTCGCGGTACGAGCGGTTCGCGTACAGGGCCGCCATCGTGTCCGCGCATCGCTCGAGCGCGGAGATCATCTCGAAGAGCGGGCAGATGTCGATCCGGCTGTAGCCCTCGCGGAGATCCGCGAGCCGCAGGACCTTGGCGAGGAGGAGCACCTCGAGGATGTCGCTGGCCTCCTCGCTCATGCTCAGGACGACCGTCGGCATCATGGCCGCCCCGTACTCGTCCTGAATCCCGCCCATCGCCCGGATCGCCTCGACGACGCGGGCTCCGTCTCCCGAGACGCGGAGGTCCTTGGGTCGGAAGCGGGAGGCGATCAGGTCCGTGAGGAGCTCCACCTTCTCCCGCTCCGGCATGCACGCGTAGCCCCGCGCCTTCTTCGCCGCGGCAAGGATCTGGCCCACCGCAATCCCAACGTCCCTCGAATGGAGGCGCAGGTCCAAGGACGCGAGATGGAACCCGAAGGTCTCGACCTGGCGGATCACGTCCTCGAGCGGACCGTCCGCCTCGTCACGCCCTCCGTTCTCCCGCAGCGATGCCTGGACCAGTCGGAGGTCCACAAGGAGCTCCGCGGGCGAAGCGTACCCGTCCTTGCGGTGCGCGAGGGTCGCGCCGACCTTGTGGCCGATGAACGTGACCTTCGCCCGATGGTGCTCGTCCTTGTTCACCTGGCGGATCTCGCGCCACACCTTCGGATGCTCGCGGCGGTCCCGGAGGAGGGAGGCGACGAGGGCGAGCGACGCAGGCACGTAGCGGGCGCTCTGGGTGAGCACGTCGATGAGGCCGGACATCGTGGCCTCGTACCGCTTCAACAGGAATGCGCGCTGGAGGCGGGCGGCGTCCCGCATCGTCTCCGGGGTGACGCTCGGGTTTCCGTCCATGTCCGAGCCCCGCCAGGAGCCGAACCGCAGGAACGAGGGGGCGCGGCCCGCGTCCGCGGCGTAGACCTGGCGGAAGGCGCGCTCCAGTTCGCGGTAGAACGCGGGCACCAGGCCGAGGACGACGTGGTCGAAGTAGAAGAGCCCCAGCCGGATCTCGTCGACCACCCGGGGCCTCCAGAACCGGAGCTCGTCGCTCTGCCAAAGGCCCCGGACCTCCCGGAGGAGCTCGGCGCGGATCGCGTCGCGCTCCGGCGGGATGAGGCGCTCCAGGTCGAGCCGGACGAGGAGCCCCTGGATCCGGCGCAGGCGCTCGAGGATCGTCCGCCGCTTCGGTTCCGTGGGATGGGCGGTGAAGACGAGCCCGACGTCCAGGGCGGACAGGAGCTTGCGGACGGCTGCCGCATCCACGCCCTTGGCTTTCAGGCGCGCGAACGTTTCCTCCAGGGAATCGGGGGCGGGCTTCCCTTCGGAGACGAAGGCCCGGTGCTCGCGGACCCGGTCCAGGTCCTCGACGAGGTTCAGCAGGAGGAAGTGGAAGGAGAACGCGCGAGCGACCGCGGCCGCCTGATCGGCGGTGAGGGCCCGGGTCGCGTCGCGAAGCTTCCGGTCCGCATCCGCCCCGCGAGGCCCGCGAAGGGAGGTCGCGTCCTCCCGGAGCCGGTCCGCGAGGGCGAGGGCTTCCGGGCCGACCTCGTCGTGCAGGACCTCGCGCAGGACGCCCTCGATCAGGGCAATATCGTCCAGCGCGGTCCTGGGAGGCTCCGGCATCGAGACCCGGGATGGGAAGATCGACCTAAAGGGTTCGGTCCTTTCCTCAGGACCCGGGGATGGGGGCATCGGAATCTTGAAGTAAGAACGGACCCTTCGCTGCGACCCGGGGCGATTCCGTGGTGCGCATCTTCCGAGGCGGCGTGCTCGACGAGCGCTTCGAAGGATCCGTCGTGGTGATCGGGCCCCGCCCCACCCAGATGACGGGCCTCGTGCGCGGCGACCTCTTCGTGCGAGACAACAGCGTCTGCGAGGTCATCGGCATGGTCTCGGGCAACCTCCTTGCGGAGCGCACCGGGAAGGCGGTCCTCCGCGGGCTCGTCACGAAGTCCTGCAAGGCCGCGGGCGGGGATCTGGAGGTGTACGGCCTCGTGATCGGGGACGTGGCCAACGAGGGCGGTCGCGTCTACGTGGACAAGGGCGCGGTCGTCCGCGGGAGGATCACGGGCCAAGTTCACGACACCCCGCTGCCGCCGATGGCGCCCCCCGCGCCGACTCCGAGCCCGCCGAAGCCACCCGCGCCGCCGACCTCCCCGGCGTAGCCTCAGGACTCGACGGCGGGGACCGCGGGCGCCTTGCGCAGCGAGGGCTCGAACGCGGGCTTCTTCTCCGAAGCGGCGAAGAGCTGCAGGTAGGGGACCAGGGCGTTCATGATCTGGTTCTCCGCCTTCCGCAGGTGCTCTTCGTACGTGGAGCGGCTGATCCCCACGCCCTTCGCGATGTTCTCCGTCGTGATCTGGCGGGGCGACGTGTAGTAGCCGTAGCGGTGGGCCTTCATGACCGCGTCCATCTGCTTGGAAGTCAGGTCCGCGAAGAGGCTGTTCACCCAGATGCTCGTGGGCAGGGTGTTCAGGGGGAGCTCGCGCTTACGGATGAGCTCCGTGGGCCCGAGGCGGTTGAAGTCCCGAAACAGGTCCCTCGTGCGGTCCTCCTCGAAGCTGATCACGCGGAAGTATCCCCAGCCGTCCTGGTAGATCGCAGGGGGCGCGTCGATGCACTCGTGCGGCTCCCACACGTTCCACGGGCTGTTCGAGTGGATGCCGCAGGTGCAGCGGAGCATGAAGATCCGCGCCTCCTGGGCCTCGATCCACTTGTCGATGACCCGTCCCGCCTTGCGGATCTCCTTCTCGATCTCCGCGAGCGCGACCTCGTCCTGGTTCGGCACCTGAACGAGTTCCCGATCCCAGATGCACCACATGGAAATCGGGATCCCGGGGTGGCGGCCCGACATCTGGATGAACGGGTAGTCGTACTGCGTGCGGAACGATATCTCCCAGAGGCCCATGCCCTCCCTATCCGCGGCCGGGGGTATATGTCTAGTGCCGTCATACGACGGCCGTCTATGGCGGGTCAAAGTCGTTCGTCCCGGGGGTCCTTCACCCTCTCGAGGTAACGGACATGAACGGAATGATCATGTTGATGGAACTGCGC
>Ga0209751_10004243_pt1 | contig 13770 bp, 9 predicted proteins | sample RifCSP13_1_FD_184019 | JGI IMG/M metagenome (GOLD analysis project Ga0209751, IMG submission 184019) | Soil microbial communities from Rifle, Colorado - Rifle CSP2_sed 13_1 (SPAdes) (version 2) | ecosystem: Environmental > Terrestrial > Deep subsurface > Rock core/Sediment | place: Rifle... | reverse complement strand
ACTTTCGCCTCAGGGGCGCTGGTGGCGATCCGGTTGCGCGAGACGCGGGTCCGGGCCCAGGGTGCGGAAAACGAGGCCGGCTGCCTGACGCCGGACGAGCTGGCGCGCCGGCTGGCCGCGGGCGAGACGATCGCCGTCGTCGACGTGCGCACGCGCGCGGAGTTCGACCGCGGGCACGTCGAGGGGGCCGTCCACCTGCCGCTCGACGCCCTGCCCGGAGCGATCGCCGCCCTCGCGCCCGGGATCCCGCTGGTGACGGTGTGTGGAAAGGGAGGTGGGCGCTCCGAGCACGCGGTGCGCCTCCTCCGCGAAGCCGGCCGTGCCGACACCCGCTCCCTGTGCGGCGGAGTCGAGGCCTGGCTCGAAAGGGAGCGACGACCGTGAAGCTTCAAGGTCTTCCTGATCGTGAGGACGAGATGAGCGCGCAGACCGTCGTGAGCGTGGGCGGTGGCGTCCGTGCGTAAGCGCCTGAGGTTTTCGCTGGTCGAGCTCTCGGTCGCGCACCCGGTCTGGGTCATGGTCCTCACGGGCCTCCTGAGCCTGGCGGCCCTCACGCAGTTCCCGAAGGTGACCACGGACACCAACCCGAAGCACATGCTTCCCGAGACCGCCGACGTCCGCCGTTTCAACGACGAGGTGGAGACGACCTTCGGGCTTTACGAGGACACGATCGTGCTCGGGATCGTGAACGAGAACGGGCTGCTCAACAGCGACACCCTGGAGAGGGTCCACCGGATCACCACCGAGATCCTCCAGCTCAAAGGCGTGGCGGCGAGGGACGTCGCGAGCCTCATGACCGTGGACAACGTCACGCTGGAGGGCGGGACGCTCCGGGCGAGCCCGCTCATGCCCGAGCCGCCCAGGAGCGCGGAGGAGATCGCGCGTCTCCGCGAGGCGCTCCTCGGCAATCCCCTCTTCATCAACCGGATCGTCTCGGCCGACGCGAAGACCACCGCCATCTACGTCCCCCTGGAGAAGGGCGCCAACGGAAAGGCCATCGCGGACAGCATCAGGGAGATCGTGGCGAAGGAGAAGGGCGGCGAACGCTACTACGTCGCCGGGGATCCGGTGGCCCGGGACACCTTCGGCGCCGAGATGTTCAAGCTCATGGCGATCTTCGCCCCGATCGCGGGGCTGGTCATGTTCGCCGCGCGCTACCTCATGTTCGGGGACCTGTTCCTCTCCATCGCTTTGATGATGGACGCCATGATCGCCATCCTCTGGAGCATGGGCCTCCTGATCGGGCTCGGGTTCCCCATTCACATCATGAGCTCGATGGCCCCCGTGTTCTTGATGGCCATCGCGACCGACAGCATCCACATCTTCAACGAGTTCTATTTCCGCTTCCGGGAAAGCAAGGACAAGAAGGCCGCCATCCTGGAGACGATGCAGGCGGTCGGGCGGCCCGTGCGTTACACGGCGCTCGCCACCGCTGCGGCCTTTGCCGTCCTTCTCTTCATGAACATCGTGCCGGTTCGCGTCTTCGGCGGGCTGATTGCCTTTGGCACGCTCGTTCTGAGAATCCTGAGCTTCAGCTTCATCCCCGCGATGTTCACCTTCGTCAAGGAGGAGAACTTCGAGAAGGCCTCACGTGGGGAAGACATCGCCACCAGCCGGACCTCCCGGCTCCTCGGCCGCCTCGCTTCCCTGGGCGCGCACCACCCGTGGAAGGTCGTGCTGGTCGGGCTCGGCCTCGTGGCCGCCGCGGTGGTCGGCCTGAGCCGGACCGTCGTCGACAACAACATGGTCGAGTGGTTCAAGAGCGACAGCGAGGTGCGGGTCGCGGACAGGGTGTTGAACGCGAACCTGGGCGGGACGTCCCTCGCCTACGTCGTGGCCGCCTCCCCGGAGGACGACTTCATCAAGAACCCCGAGGCGCTCCGAACGATCGAGGGTCTCCAGCGGCATCTGGAGAGGCTGCCCGTGGTCGGGAAGACCTTCTCGGTGGCGGACTACGTCAAGAGGATCAACCGCGTCCTTCACCAGGACGATCCGGCGTACGAGACGATCCCGGACTCCAAGGACGCGGTGGGCCAGTACCTCTTCCTGTTCAGCATGTCGGCCAAACCCTCGGACCTCGACAGCGTGGCCGACTACCCGTTCCGTCAGGCCAACGTCTGGGTGCAGCTCAAGACCTGGGACGCCGAGGCCATGAGGTCCGTGATCCGGGCGGTCTCGGAGTTCAAGGCCGCGCACGCCACGCCCCTCGAGTTCAAACCCGCCGGCATCGCCTACTTCAACCTCGTCTGGAACGACGAGGTGCTCTGGGACATGGTCAGGGGATTCGTCATCTCCCTCGTGGTGGTGTGGGTCATTCTGGCCTTCAACTTCCGCTCTCTCCGATGGGCCGTGGTGGGATACACGCCCCTCGTCTTCACGGTCCTGCTGATCTACGGGTGCCTCGGCTTCGCCGGGAAGCACTTCGACATGCCGATCTCGGTCCTGAGCTGCCTGTCGCTGGGCATGGCCGTGGACTTCGCGATCCACTTCGTCAGCCGCTTCCGATCGAGGCTCGCCGAGGCCGGACCCGGCCCGGCCGCCCCGGACGGCCCCTCGTTCACCGAGGCGCTCGTCTGGACTGCGGCCAGGCCGGGCAAGGGGATCGTTCGCAACGCCGTCCTCTTCGCCGCGGCCTTCTCCGTCATGCTGCTGGCGCCGCTCACGCCCTACGTCACCGTGGGCGCCTTCATCGTGAGCATGATGACGCTGTCGGCATTGATGACGATCCTTTACCTTCCGGCCCTGATCGTCCTCTTGAGGGGCTGGCTGTTCCAGAGAGGTGTCTCATGAGGACCATCCGATTCGTCGCGGCAGCACTCATCGCCGTGTCCGTGGTTGCCGGTGGGGAAGTCCGGGCACAGGGAACCCAGAGCCCCCCGGCCGAAGAGATCATGCGGCGCGTGCAGCAGGCCTTCTACTATGCCGGCCAGGACCTGACCGCCAAAGTCGGCATGCGGCTCGTGGACAAGACCGGCCGGGAGCGTCGCCGAACCCTCAGCATGCTCAGGCTCAACGCGAAGGAGGGGCACAACCAGAAGTACTACATGTACTTCCATGCCCCGGCGGACGTACGCGGGACGGCCTTCCTGGTGTGGAAGTACCCGGATAAGGACGACGACCGCTGGCTCTTCATCCCGGCCATCAAGCTCGTGACCCGCATCGCGGCCAGGGACAACCAGTCGAGCTTCGTGGGCTCGGATTTCACCTATGAGGACGTCTCGGGCAGGGACCTGGGCGCGGACGCCCACAAGCTCCTGCGCGAGGAAGCGATGGCCGGGCGGGACTGCTACGTGGTGGAGAGCAACCCCAAGGCGGCCGCGGCCTTTTCCCGGAAGGTCTCCTGGATCGACAAGACCTCGTTCCTGCCCGTCAAGGAGGAGTACTACGACGTTCAGAACGACCTCTCGAGGGTCTTCACGGCGGATGAGGTCAACGAGATCAAGGGTCATCCGACGGCCGTCCGGCGCACCATGAAGAACCTCAAGTCCGGCCACTACACGGAGGTCGTCTTCGAGAACGTGGACTACGACGCCGGACTGGAGGAGGGGCTCTTCTCCGAACGGTCTCTCCAGACACCGCCCGCGAGATGGATCCAGTAGGACGCGATGAGAGTCCGGGGTTGGGCTTGCGCCCTTTGGCTCGCCATCCTCCTCTGCGCCCCGGCCGAGGGCGAGGTGGTCCCGCACGGCTTCGTCCAGGCGGGTTATGCCGCCCGGATCACCGGCGCCGCGCTTCCGAGCGGCGGCGGCGACTTCCTGGTCGGCGAGGAGCGGCTCCAGCTCTCCTTGTCGGGGGCCATCCCCGCGGGGGCCGGCGGCTTCTCGGCCAAGGTCGACTTCTTTCACGATGCCGTGACCGGCAAGACGGGTCTGGAGATCCGGGAGACCTATCTCGACCTTGGAGGCGGGAAGATCGGCGCGCGGGTGGGACGGCAGATCATCACCTGGGGGACCGGAGACCTCCTCTTCATCAACGACGTCTTCCCCAAGGACTGGACCGCCCTTTTCACCGGCCGGCCGCTGGAGTATCTCAAGATCGGATCGGATGCTCTGAAGGTCAGCGCTCAGGTGGGGGCCGTGGGCTTGGAGGCCATCGCCGTCCCTTTCTTCGAGCCGGACCGCCTTCCGTCGGCAGAGCGGTTCTTCTTCTTCGATCCCTTCCCGGAGGTCACCCACCGTACATCGGAAGAACCCAGGTCCGACCTCGGAAACACGGAGTTGGCGCTCAAGGTCTCCGGCTTACTCTCCGGCTGGGACCTCGCCCTCTACGCGGACCGCGGCTACTACCGGACTCCCAGCATGGTCCCCGACAGCACGGCCGTCCCGCCCAGCCTCTCGCTGCGGTACCCGCGCCGCAACGTGTATGGAGTCTCCGGCCGCGGCGCGGCCTTGGGAGGCGTCGTCAGCCTCGAGGCCGGATACTACGACTCCCGTGAGGACCGATCCGGCACCGACCCTCTCCTCCCGAACTCTCAGGCCCTCTTCCTCGCCGGCTACCAGCGGCAGCTCAGCGCGGATTTCACGGTCGGCCTCCAGTACTACGGGGAGCGGACGCTGCGCTATGACCGCTACCTCTCGAGCCTGCCCCCGGGGTTCCCAAAGCAGGCCAAGCTCAGGCAGCTCGTGACGGCGAGGCTCACGCGCCTCTTGAAGTACCAGACCTGGAAGCTCTCTCTGTTCGGGTATTGGAGTCCGACAGATGAAGATTTCTACTTGATCCCGGAGGTGTGGCACAGCCTGGCCGACGGTGTATGGGTTTCCGCGGGGGCCAACGTCTTCGGGGGGAGAAGCGAGACCAGCTTCTTCGGGCAGCTCGACAAGAACGACAACGTCTACCTCAACCTGCGCTACGAGTTCTAGCAGCTAGCGCTTCACGCCCGCCGTCGTTCTGGACTTGCTAGCGGCCGCTTTCGTGCCGCGATCACACGCGCGGCACAGCGGCGGGAGTACGACGAGTACTTCGCGCCCCTCGACCGCAGCGACTGGAACGCTTGGCTCACCGCGGTGGAGGGGGCGGCGCACTCAGTTGCCGAGGGCATCGAAGGTCGGCTTCAAGGCGGGGTACAGCTCCCGGTAGCGGGGGTAGAGGGCCGCGTAGCCCTCCATCCACTCCCGGACGGGCTCGTCGCGACCCGTCACCGCGATCGTCGCGTCGCAGGCGGCTTCGACGCTCGGCCAGGCCGCGGCGCCCACGCCGGCGAGGAGCGCCGCCCCGTAGGCGGCGCCCTCGGTGCTCGTGGCGGTGACCATTGGCAGCCCAAGGACACTCGCCACGATGCGGCGCCAGAGGGGTCCCTTCGCCCCGCCGCCGGCGATTCGGACCTCGCGGACGGCGCCGAGCCCGGCCCCCTGCAGCAGGCCGAAGCAGTCCTTCATCGAGAAAGCCACGCCCTCGAGGACGGCCCGCGTCATGTGGGCGCGACGGTGGCGCAGGGTGAGGCCGACGAAGCTGCCGCGCGCGAGGGGATCAGGGTAGGGCGTGCGCTCGCCGGAGAGGTAGGGAAGGAAGAGGAGCCCCTCGCTCCCCGCGGGGGCACGCTCGGCCTCGGCAACGATCGCGTCGAAGCCCTCGGAGGGCGCGAGCGTGTCGCGGTACCACTGCAGGCTGCCGGCGGCCGCGAGCGTGACGCCCATGAAGTGCCACTTGCCGGGCACGGCGTGGCAGAAGGCGTGGAGCCGGCCTTCGGGCTCCACGAGCGGCGCGTCGGTGGTCGCGAAGACGACCCCCGAGGTGCCGAGAGTCAGCGACACGACGCCCGGGCGGACGGCGCCGGCGCCGACTGCGCCCGCCGACTGGTCGCCGCCGCCGGCCATCACGGGCGTACCCTCCTTGAGGCCGGTCTCGGCCGCCGCCGCCGCCGTGACGCGTCCCGTCGCTTCGGGGCCCTCGAAGGTCGGCGGCATCCACTCGGCGGGGATCTCCAGCTTCTCGAGCACGCGCCTCGACCACGTCCGCTTCTTGAGGTCGAAGAGAATCGTGCCCGAGCCGTCGGCTTTGTCCATGGCCGCCTCGCCGGTGAGCCGCAGCCGCACGTAGTCCTTAGGGAGCAGGACGAGCCTAGCCCGGCGATAGACCTCCGGCTCGTGCTTCCGGACCCAGAGGATCTTGGGCGCGGTGAAGCCGGTCAGGGCGACGTTGCCGACCTCGCGGATGAGCTCGGCCGTCCCGACGCGGCGGTGGATCTCCTCGCACTCGGCCCCCGTCCTCTGGTCGTTCCAGAGGATCGCCGGGCGGAGGACCTTGCGATCGGCGTCGAAGAGGACGAGGCCGTGCATCTGGCCGGTGAGGCCCACCGCCGCGACCTCATCGGCCTTCGCGCCCGCTTCGGCGAGGGCCCTTCGAGTGCTTGTGACCGTGCCCGCCCACCACTCCCCCGGGTCCTGCTCCGACCAGAGGGGCTTCGGGGTCTGGAGCGTGAGCGGGGTCGTGACGGTTGCCACGACCGCTCCCTTCTCGTCGATGAGAAGAGCCTTGGCCCCGGTCGTCGAGACGTCTATGCCGAGGAACAGCCGTCGCATGGCTCAGCGTCCGCGAGATTATCCGGGATGACGCCCGCCTCGCGCAGCAACGGGCGGGTTCGCGACGGCGCCGGCGCAAGACGAGCCGGCCCCTGCCGTGCAGCCGAAGCAATGGCGGCCGGTCACGACCTTGCGGGGTAGGGCGTTGCCCTGCGCGAGCAGCTCGGCGAGCGTTCGGGGTGCGCCGTGATTCGTCGGCATGTCGAGCATCTGATTGAAGTCGCAGTCGTAGAGCGTCCCGTCCCAGCCGACCGAGAGGTAGGTCCGGCACATCACGCCCTCGGCCGCGTGCGGGTTGAACGAGGTCACGAGAAGCTCCATGTAGCGCTGCAGGTTGCCCGTGCGCTCGAGGTGCTCGAGGAACCGGCTGATCGGCATGTTGGTGATCGTGTAGAGCCGGTCGAAGACGATGCCGTGGCGCAGCCGCAGCTCGCGCTTGTAGTCGCGCTCGAGGGAGACCTGGTCCCCGGGGAGGAAGGCACCCACGGGGTTGTGGACGAGGTTCAGCACCAGGCCCTTGCCGTAGCCCGCCTCGTTCAGCAGCCGCAGCGCCACGAGGCTCTTGGCAAAGACGCCGTCGCCGCGCTGCGCGTCGGTGCCCGCGGGTCGGAAGGAAGGCAGCGACGCGGTCACCTCGACCCTGTGGTCCCGAAGGAAGCCGACGAGGTCTCGCTGCGAGGGAAGCAGGAGGACCGACAGGTTGCAGCGGTCGATGACGCGGCGGCCGAGCGCGGTCGCCTGCGCGGCCAGGAAGGGGAACTGGGCATTCAGCTCGGGAGCGCCGCCGGTGATGTCGAGCGTCGGGATCCCGGGGTTGCGCCGTAGCAGCTCGATCACCTGCTCCGCGGTCTGGCGGCCCATCACCTCCCGCCGGTCCGGACCGGCATCCACGTGGCAGTGGGCGCAGGTCTGGTTGCAGAGCTTGCCGACGTTGACCTGCAGCACCTCGATCGTGCGGGCCTCGAGCGGGCTGCACCCGTGGCGCGCGAGGAGCTCGTCGAATGCCGGGACGCCGGTCCCCGCGAGCGTGCGGATCTGCGCCGCGGAAATCGCGAGGGGATGCGCGCGGCCCTGCAGCGTCGCGAGCGGTATCCGCCCCACGGCTACATTCCGAGCTTGTCGGCCACGTTCCGCATCTGCACGCCGTGCACGAGGCTCGCGCCGCCGCGAATAGCGCAGGCGACGTGGACGGCCTCGGTCAGCTGCTCGCGGTCGGCGCCATTCTGCAGGCTCGCCTGGGTGTAGGCGTCGATGCAATACGGACACTGGACGGCGTGGGCCACCCCGAGGGCGATAAGCGCCTTCTCCCGCGCGGTCAGGGCGCCGTCGGCGAAGACCGCGTTGTAGTAGTCGAGGAACTTGGCCCACAGCTCCGGGCGCTCCTTGCCCATCTCGGCGAAACGCGGCAGGTCGTGGGGACAGTAGTAGGTCTCGGCCATGTGGCTCCTTTGATCCCGGTCGAGGAAGAGCTGGTGCTGAACGACCGAACGATTGTAGACGATTGGAGTTCCCATCCGCACGCCCGACGCGTATTCACGGAACGACCAGTTCCGCCCCCGCCGCGCGGTTGAGCGTCGCCTCGGCTCGGCGCGCCTCCGCGCGCAGATCGATCGTTCTCAGCCGAGTCGCAAGCGCCGTCCGATAGGCGTCGAGTAGCTCGAGGATGCGCATCTCGCCTTCCTCGTAGGCGGCCTGGGCGATCCGCACGAGGCCCTCCGGATCCGGGGCCGCCGCGTAGGCCGTCTCGGCCTCACGCCGTCGGTTCGCCTCGGCGAGCGCGGCCTCCGCCTCGGCCAGCGCCTCGACCTCCGCGGATCGGTGCCGCGCCCTCAGCAGATCGGCCTCGGCGCGAGCCGCCGCGCGATCCCCTTGGCCGTGATCGAAGAGCGGGATCGAGAAGGAGACGCCGATGACGGGGCCGCTCGCGTCGGCGGGGCCGACCGTGGTCCGCTTGACTCCGGCGACGATCGCGGGCTCGGGGACCGCACGCCGCCCGGCAGCGTCGGCCAGCCGCTCCGAGCGCGCCGCCTCGGCGACGAGGGCCTCGAGGTCGCCCCGCCCCGCCACCACCCGCTGCACCTGTTCGAGGCTCGGGAAGCCGCCGCGGGGCCCGAGCTCTCCCTCGGCGAGGATCTCGGTGCTGGACAGGCCGAGGACCCCGGCCAGCGACGCTCGCGCGCGGTCCAGGCGCCCGCGCGCATGGAGAAGCTCGCTCTCCACCTCCGCGCCCTCGCGCTCGGCGCGCATCCGGTCGAAACCGGACGACTCCCCCTCGCTCTCGCGCGCCTTGAGGATCTCGACGAGCCGCGCGAGCCGGGCGAAGCCCTCGTCGAGGACGGCGACGCGCTCCTGAGCCGCCCGCAGATCGACGAAGGCGTCGCGCACGCGCATCCGCAGCCGCAGGCGCTCCTGCCGCGTCCGCTGCTCGGCCGCCTCCAGACCGCGGCGGGACGCGTCCTTCTCGAGCCCCAACCGCCCCGAGAGCGGGATGGGTAGGGACAGGAGGGCGAACTCGTCCGTGCTGTCGCCGGTGCGTTCTCTCGAGACGGAGGCCTCGGGGTTGGGCCAGAGGCCCGCTCGACGAAGTTCGGTTGCGGCGCGCTCGAGCTCCGCGGTGAGCGCCCGCGCGGCGGGCGAAGCCTCGGCAAGAGCCAGGGCTTCCTCGAGGGTGATCCGTCGGGGTTCCGCGGCCCCCACCGGCAGGGCTAGGGCGAGCCCCAACCCCACTAATCTTCCGACTAGCCCGTGATTCGACGGCCCTTCACCGAAGCGCATGCGATCCCTCCGAGGGCGCGAAGAAGCGGTAGAGCGTCGGCAGCACGACGAGGGTGAGGAGGGTCGAGGTGGCGAGGCCGCCGATGACCACCGTGGCCAGAGGTTTCTGGACCTCGGCTCCGGCGCCCGTCGCGACGGCCATGGGCACGAACCCCAGGCTCGCGACCAGCGCCGTCATGAGAACCGGCCGCAGCCGCGCCTCGGCGGCCTGGGCCGCGGCCACGGCCGGAGGGAGCCCCGTCTCCTGCTGCAGCCGGCGGATGAACGAGACCAGCACGACGCCGTTGAGCACCGCAACGCCGAACAGCGCGATGAAGCCGACGCCCGCCGAGATGCTGAACGGCATGCCCCGCGCGAGCAGCGCGAAGACCCCGCCCGTCGCCGCCACGGGGACGTTGAGGAAGATCAGGAGCGCGGGCCGGGGCGAGCCGAACGCCCCGTACAGCAAGACGAAGATCAGAAGGAGGGCCAGCGGCACCGCGATCACGAGCCGCCGCGTGGCGGCCTGCAGGTGCTCGAACTGCCCTCCCCAGGTCACGTAGTAACCCGCGGGAAGTTCGAGCCTCGCCGCAACCGCGCGGCGCGCCTCGGCCACGAAGTGGCCGAGGTCGCGGCCTCGGACGTTGGCCTCGACGACGACGCGGCGCTGGATCTGCTCGCGGCCGATCTGGGCCGGCCCATCGCCGAAGCCGATCTCGGCGAGGTGGGAGAGGGGGATGAGCCTGCCGTCGGGCGCGCCCACGGGGACGGCGGCCAGCGCGGAGGGATCGGCGGCGACGCCCTCCGCGAGCCGCACCACGACGTCGAACCGCCGCCGCCCCTCGAAGACGCTCCCCACGACCCGCCCGCTCCGCGCCGCCTCCACGGCGGCCAGCACCGCCTCGACGCTCACCCCCACGCGTGCGATGCGGTCGCGGTCGACACGGATCCGCACCATGGGCAGCCCGGCCGTCTGCTCGACGCGGATGTCGGCCGCGCCCGGCACGCGGGCGAGGATCGCCGCCAGCTCCCGCGCCTTCTGGGCGAGGACGTCTAGATCGTCGCCGAAGAGCTTGACCGCGAGGTCGCTGCGGGCCCCGGCGATCAGCTCGTTGAAGCGCATCTCGATGGGCTGCGTGAAGCCGAAGACGTTGCCCGGGACGGCCCTCTCGAGGGTCTCGTGCATCTCGGCGACCAGGGCGTCCTTCGTCATCCCGCGCCGCCACTCGCGCCGCGGCTTCAGCATCACGAAGACGTCCGAGAGGTCGATGCCCATGACGTCGGTGGCAATCTCGGGGCTGCCGGTGCGGGAGACGACGGTCCGGACCTCGGGGAAGCGGACGAGGACCTTCTCGATCTCCGTCGTCGAGGCCAGGGACTGGCTCAGGGAGACGCTCGGCAGGCGCGAGGCCTGGATGACGACGTCGCCCTCGTCGAGCCGCGGCACGAATTCGGCCCCGAGAAGCGCGGCCCCGCCGAGGGAGAGGGCGAAGACCGCGATGGCGAGGCCCGTCGTCGCCCGCGGGTGGGCCATAGACCAGGTGAGGACGGGGTGGTAGGCCCAATGGGCCTGCCGCAGCAGCCACGTCTCCTTCTCCTCGACCTCCCCGCGAAAGAAGAGCGAGCAGAGGACGGGAACGAGAGTGAGGGCGAGGAGGAGCGAGCCGGCCACGGCGAATACCACCGTCCACGCCATGGGCCGGAACATCTTCCCCTCGATGCCGCTCAGGGTCAGGATCGGAAGATAGACGACCAGGATGATCCCCACCGCGAAAACGATGGGACGACCAACCTCCTGGGCCGCCGCGATCACCGCCGACAGTCGCTCCCGCCCGGCGAGCGCGCGGGCGGCGGCCAGGCGGCGGACGATGTTCTCGACCATCACCACCGAGCCGTCCACGATCAGGCCGAAGTCGATCGCGCCCAGGCTCATGAGGTTGCCCGATATGCCGGCGCGGACCATCCCCGTGAAGGCCACGAGCATCGAGAGAGGGATCGCGGAGGCCACGATCAGGCCGCCGCGCACGTTGCCGAGGAGCAGCAAGAGGACGGCGACGACGAGGAGACCTCCCTCCACGAGGTTGGTCGTGACGGTCGTGATGACGCGCGAGACCAGGGCCTGGCGGTCGTAGAAGGGCACGATCCTCACGCCCTTCGGCAGCGAGGGGGCGATCTCTTCGAGGGCTTTCTTGACCCGCGCCACCACCTCCCGCGCGTTCTCGCCCTGCAGCATGAGCGCCATGCCCACGACGGTCTCGCCCTTTCCGTCGCGCGTGGCCCCGCCCACGCGCAGCATGCTCCCTTCCCGCACCTCGCCTATGTGGCGGACGAGAATGGGGGTCCCCTCGGCGGTCGTACCGACGACGACCCTCTCCAGGTCGAGGATCCCTGCGACCATGCCCTCGCCGCGGATGACGTAGGCCTCGCCGCCCTTCTCGATGACGCCCCCGCCGCGGTTGAGGTTGTTGCGCTCGAGGGCCTCGAAGACCTCAGGCAGCGATAACCGGTAGGCCCTCAACCGGGTGGGATCGACGAGGACCTCGTACTGCTTGGGCAGGCCGCCCCAGGTGTTGACCTCGACGACCCCGCGGACGCTCCGCAGCCGGTACGCGACATCCCAGTCGAGGATCGTCCGCAGCTCCATCAGCGAGAGGCCCTCCCCCTCGATGACGAAATGAAAGATCTCTCCCAGGCCGGTCGTGATCGGCCCCATCTCGGGCCGCTCGACGCCCGCGGGGACGGCCTCCTGGGCGCTCGAGAGCCGCTCCTCCACCAGGTTGCGGGCGAAGTAGATGTCGGTCCCCTCCTCGAACACGACCGTGACCGCAGAGATCCCGTAGCGGGAGACCGAGCGGACCTGCTCGAGGCGCGGCAGCCCGCTCATGGCGTTCTCAACCGGGCGCGTGATGAACTGCTCGACCTCCAGCGGGCCGAGGGACGGGGCCTTGGTCAGGATCTGGACCTGCACCGTCGTCACGTCCGGCATGGCGTCGATGGGGAGGCGGGAGAGAGCGGCGAGGCCTCCCGCCACGAGCAGGAGGCCACCCATCACGACGCCGAAACGGTTGCGGAGGGAGCCCTCGATGATCCGGTCGATCATCAATGCTCCTCCCCGGCAATGGAGGCCTTGAGGAGCTCCGACTTGAGGATGAAGGCCCCGCGCGCGACGATCCTCTCGCCGTCCTTGAGCCCGTGGCGGATCTCGACCATCCCGTGGGCCTCCCGCCCGGTCTCCACCGGACGCAGCTCGAAGCGGCCGGGGCCGGCCTCGACGAAGACGGCGGGCAGCCCCGAGATCTTCTGGACCGCGTCCGCGGGGACCGCCGTCGCTTCGACCTCGGAGGCTCCCCGCAGCGGCACGGCGACGGTCACGAAGAGCCCCGGGCGCAGCCGCCCGGAGGTGTTGTCGAGGACGACGCGGACGTGGGCCGTCCGGCTCGCCTCGTCGAGGGTGGGCTCGATCAGCGCGATCCGCCCCGTGAAGACCGTCCCCGGGAACGCCTCGGTGCGGACCTCGACCTCGCCCCTCTCCTGCACCTGTCCGAGGTCCCTCTCGTACACGTCGGCCACCGCCCAGACCCGGCTGAGGTCGGCGACGACGAAGAGCGTCGCGTCCTTCTCGACCAGGAGGCCGGGCGCGACCGATCTCTCGAGGACGACGCCTCCGAGGGGAGCGGTGACGACCAGCTCGAGCGGGTGCTCCGGGTCCAGCGCGCCTTCGGGCTCGACGCCCAGGCGCGCCATGTCCTGTCGTGCGGCGGCGGCCTCCGCCGCGACCACGCGCGCTTCGGCCTCGCGGGCCTCCGTCTCCGCGCGGCTGATGCCCCGGATCTCCAGCAAGCGCCCGGCGCGCTCCGAGGCCTTCCGCGCCGCGACCTCGCGGGCCACCGCCGCTCTGTAGCGCGCCGCCGCCGCCGTGACGTCGGGGCCCTCGAGTGTGGCGAGCGGTTGGCCCGCCTTCACGCGCTGTCCGACGTCCGCCCGCACGTGAACCACACGCCCGGGGACGCGCGCCCGCACGGCGACGCTGCGCTCGGCCTCGGGCCGGATCACGCCGCTCGCCACGACATGGGGGTGGAACGCCTCGCGCGAGACGGTGACGATTTCCAGTCCCGCCGCCCGAACCGCCTCGCCGGCGAGGCGGACCTCGCGACGGTCCGGCGCGGGCTCCGGCGCATGCTCGGCCTCCTTGGGGAGCGGCCGGCAAGCCATGGCGAGCGCGGCGGCGACGATGCACGTCAGGCCTTTCGCCATCTCGTCCTCCAATGTCCCGCGTCCCCGGGGGACGCGGACGGCTACGGCCGCTTGCGGCGGGCACCGTCCTCGCGGGACGGCCCCGGACACCAGGGAAGGGCCCGGCTACAGGGAAGGGGGGTGATCGAGAGCCGCCGGTGTTCCCGCGACGGGTTGCTCGTCAGGCGGGACGCCGAGCGATGCGAGGGGAACGGCGGGCGTAGGCACGACCGGACTCGCGACCAGCGATCGCGAGCAGCAGAAG
>Ga0209751_10004241_pt1 | contig 13772 bp, 12 predicted proteins | sample RifCSP13_1_FD_184019 | JGI IMG/M metagenome (GOLD analysis project Ga0209751, IMG submission 184019) | Soil microbial communities from Rifle, Colorado - Rifle CSP2_sed 13_1 (SPAdes) (version 2) | ecosystem: Environmental > Terrestrial > Deep subsurface > Rock core/Sediment | place: Rifle... | reverse complement strand
GTCGGCGCCCCGACGCTGTACCGGGTTGATGCGGCGACCGGGGCGGTGACCAACGCCACTCGCCAGCCGGTGCTCGCCTCGCCCGACCGCCGCTGGGAGATCCGGATCGTGAAGCGCAGCAACAGCTCCAGCACGATCGAGCTGCACAATCGGGCCACCGGCGAGCTGCAGACCAGCGTGGTGGTCAGCGGCCTGGTCAGCCACGTGCGCTGGGCGCACTCCTCCAACGAGATCGTCTTCACCCTGGGCTTCCTGTCATCGGGCGGCGGGGTGCGCCAGGACCTGTACGTGTGGGACCTGCAGGACGGGAATGCGGCCGCGGCGCTGACCGGCAACGGGGCCTCGTTCGGCGCGGAGTGGCTCGGCTCTCCGCAGGCCTGGTACGAGTAGCGGACCGCGAACCCGCATGACGCAGTCCGAGATCGTCAACCCCATCGCCGTCGAGCTGGACGACACCGCCCGCCGGATGCGGATCCGCTGGGACGACGGCCACCTGGGCGAGTGGGACTGGACGCCGCTGCGGCGCGCCTGCCCGTGCGCGCTGTGCGCGGGAGAGGGCAACCTGCCCGGACTGGTCTCGCTGGAGACCGCCTTCGCCCCGGCCCAGGTCACCATGGAGCGGGTGAAGTGGATCGGCCGCTACGCCCTGGCCCCGATCTGGGCCGATGGCCACGACACCGGCCTGTTCACGTATCGCAAGCTGCGCGAGTCGTGCGCCTGCCCCGAGCACGCCGCTGCCACCACCGGGGATGCCGCGTGACCGATGCTGCCGCGACCCCCGACCTGCGCTCCGGCTTCAGCCTGGCGTTGGGCGCTGGCGGCGGGCGGGGCTGGGCCCACATCGGGGTCGTTCGGGCGCTCCAGGAGCACGACCTGCACCCGTCGCTGATCATCGGCTCGAGCATCGGGGCCGTGATCGGGGCCGGGGCGGCGATGGGCCTCCCACCCGCCCAGATCGCGGCCATGGCCGAGCGGGTCGACGTGTGGGCCGAATGTCAGCCCCGGGCCCGATACGCGTACGCGGACCCCGCGCCGCTCCTCCGCCGCATGCTGGCCGAGGTGGGCGACCCGCTGATCGAGGAGCTCGCCATCCCGTTCGTGGCCACCGCGTATGACCTGGTCACCGGCCGGCAGCACGTGATCCGCACCGGGAGGGTCAGCGCCGCGCTGGTGCGCAGCACGGCCATCCCGTTCATCTTTCCGCCCCGCGCCGACGGCCATGCCGTGTACGTGGATGCCGGCGTCTGGGAGGGCGTGCCGGTCAGCGTCGCCCGCGAGCTGTCCGCTCACCCGGTGGTGGGGGTCGAAATCTTCGGCTCGTTCACCGGGCCGCTGAGCCGCTGGCCGTTGCGCGGCGCGCTGCGCCTCGGCGGACGGATGCTGGGGCATGGCCGTCCCGGCGATGCGCTCACCGCGCGGCGCTACCTGGCACTGCTCGCCACCCGGATCACCCACCCGCACGTGAGCCTGGCCCCGGACCTGCTGATCCAGCCCGACCTGGGTTGGGCCAACCCGATGAGCTTCCACCAGGTCGCACGCCTCGAGCAGGCCGGCTACGAGGCCGCGCGCCACGCCCTGCGCCGGTTCGGACCCGCCAGCTCCGCGCCCGCGACACCGTCCGACGCGCATGCCTGATGCCGGCGGGCTGCTGCTGGTCCACGCCCATCCCGACGACGAGGTCTTCTCGACCGGGGGCGTGATCGCGCGCTCGGTGGCGGAGGACCGCCGCGTCGACCTGGTGACCTGCACCGGCGGCGAGGAGGGCGAGATCCACGACCCGGACCTCGACCCCGAGGAGGCGCGTCCCCGGTTGGGTCAGATCCGGTTCGGTGAGCTGCAGCGTTCGCTGGCGGCCCTGCGCGGTCCCGGCCCGGGAGAGCTGCGGCTGCACCTGCTCGGCTACCGCGACAGCGGGATGATGGGCAGCATCTCCAACGACGACCCGCGCTGCTTCTGGCAGGCCGACCCCGAGGAGGCGACCGGCCGCCTGGTGACCCTCGTCCGCGAGGCGCGCCCCTCCGCGATGGTGACCTACGACGCCAACGGGCTGTACGGCCATCCCGATCACATCCGCGCCCACCGGGTGGCGATGGACGCCTGGGAGGCGGCCGCCGACAGCTCCCGCTACCCCGACGCCGGCCCGGCCCACGCGGTGGAACGCTTCTACGAAGTCGCGATCAGCCGCGACGGCTGGGGCGAGCTGATCGCCGAGATGGTGTCGCGAGGGATCCCGCTGCCCTGGGACATGGATGCCCAGGAAGCCGGCGGGGGCGAGGGCGAGATCAGCGGGGCGGAGGCGTCGTCCTTCGGCACCCCGGCATCGGCCATCACCACCGTGGTCGACGTCGCCGCCTGGGCCTCGCAGAAGCGCGCGGCGGTGACCGCGCACCGGACCCAGCTCCAGGACTTCGGCTGGATGCTGAACCTGCCCGATGACCTCGCGGCCCGGGTGATGACCCCCGAGCACTTCGCCCTGACCCGATGGCGGGGCGGCCCGGTCCCGGCCGACCTGCGCGAGACCAGCCTCTTCGGCTCCTGACCATGGCCCACGACGCGCGGATCGACGCCTACCTCGCCGGCCTGCCGGCGGCGCACCGCGAGATACTGCAGCGCCTGCGCGTCCAGGTTGGCCGGCTGGTCCCCGAGGCCGTGGAGACGATCAGCTACGGCATGCCGGCGTTCAAGCTGCGCGGCCGTTTCCTGGTCTCGTTCGCGGGCTGGAAGCGGCACTGCAGCATCTACCCACTGAGCCAGGCATTCACCGAAGCGCACGCGGACGAGCTGCGCGGGTACGCGCGAACCAAGGCGAGCCTGCACTTCACGACCGCGGCGCCGCTCTCCGAGCGGATGATTGACGACCTGGTCAGCGCGCGACTGGTCGACCTCGAGGCGAGCAAATCGCAAGTCTGACGCCGCCCCGCACCTTTACGGTGATCCACGCCCCCGCCCCCTCCCCGCCGCCCCCCGCCCCCTGGTTTCGATCAGATCGAACTAACTGCGCAGAACGGCTCCCCACTTGGTCAGAACCGACGCCCTGCCCGAAAGGATGACCGTCCGGAGGGCGGAATCGGTCCTCAGACAGCGTGATCCGACCTCTGCCTCGCAGTTAGTTCGGCCCCACCGAAACGGCATCTCTCGACAGTGGCTCCAGGACGACCAGCGGGATGGTCCGCTGCGCCCACGCGAGGTACGCCTCGTACCCCGGGTAGGCGGCGGTCACCATCCGCCACAGCCGCTCGTACTCCTCGCCGGCCGCCTCGCGAGCGGTCATGCGCTGCACCGAGCGGCGCACCTGGACCAGCGCCTCGGGTCGGGCGCGCAGGTTGTGGACCCAGGCGGGCGCCCGACGCGCCCCGCCGTAGCTGCCGACCAGGACCAGGGCGTCGCCATCGGGGTAGGCCCACAGCGCGACGGTCCGTGGGCGGCCGGTATGCCGCCCGAGCGTGGTCACCAGCACGGTCAGGTTGCCGAGCGAACGGCCAAGGAACCGCCACCCGCCGGTCCATCGGTACAGGATCGGGTGCAGGGCGCGGCTCAGCCGGTTGACGCCGGCGTGGCCGACCAGCCAGAACCATGCGCTGCGCAGCCGTCTCATGGCTCCCGAAGCCTAACCCAGCCCTTCACGGGTGGGCCATCGGTCGGCTATGGTCTACCTCCCAATGGACCTTGCGCCGGTCGTGTGTGGAACGTGCGGCACGCCCAACGAGGCGGGCCGCAAGTTCTGAGCGGAATGCGGCTCGAAGCTGGGCGTGATCTGCGCGGTGTGCGGCACCGCCAACCCGGCGCTGGCCAAGTTCTGCGGCGAATGCGGCTCACCGATGCAGACCGATGCCGCCGCCGCCGCGGCCACGGGCACCCCTCGCACCGATGCCGCGCCGCCGGCCGAGCCGGTGGCCGAGCGCAGGCTGGTATCGGTCCTGTTCGCGGACCTGGTGGGCTTCACCACCCTGTCCGAGGGGCGCGACGCGGAGGACACCCGCGAGCTGCTGACCCGCTACTTCGACGTTTCGCGGCGGGTCATCGAGCGCTACGGCGGGACGGTCGAGAAGTTCATCGGGGACGCGGTGATGGCGGTGTGGGGCGCGCCCACCGCTCACGAGGACGATGCCGAACGCGCGGTCCGGGCCGCGCTGGAGCTGATCGCCCAGGTGCCGTCGATCGGTGACGACGAGCACGCGATCCAGGCCAGGGCCGGGGTCCTGACCGGCGAGGCGGCGGTGACGATCGGTGCCACCGGGCAGGGGATGGTCGCCGGCGACCTGGTCAACACCGCCAGCCGGCTCCAGTCGGCTGCGGCACCGGGCACGGTCCTGGTCGGGGAGGCGACCATGCGCGCGGCCTCGACCGCCATCTCGTTCGAGCCGGCCGGCGAGCAGGCGCTGAAGGGCAAGGCCGCCCCGGTCCCGGCCTGGCGCGCGATCAACGTGGTGGCGCGGCGCGGCGGATCCGGCCGCTCGGCCATCCTGGAGCCGCCGTTCGTGGGCCGCGAGGACGACCTGCGCCTGCTCAAGGACCTGTTCGAGGCCACCGCCCGCGAGCGCAAGTCCCGGCTGGTGAACGTCATCGGCCAGGCGGGGATCGGCAAGAGCCGGCTGGCGTGGGAGTTCGAGAAGTACCTCGACGGCGTGGTCGAGACGGCTTTCTGGCACGAGGGCCGCTCCCCGTCGTACGGCGAGGGGATCAGCTACTGGGCCCTGGTCGAGATGGTGCGACGCCGCGCCGGCATCGGTGAGGGCGATGACCACGCCACCGTCCGGACCAGGCTCAACGAGGCGCTCGACACCTTCGTGCCCGACCCCGGCGAGCGGCGCTGGATCGCGCCCCGGCTGGCCGGGCTGCTGGCGATCGAGGAGCTCCCCACCGAGAGCCGCGAGGAGCTGTTCGCGGCCTGGCGCACCTTCTTCCAGCGCATGGCCGAGCAGGCGCCGGTGATCCTGGTCTTCACCGACCTGCAATGGGCCGACCAGGGGATGCTCGATTTCGTCGAGAACCTGCTGACCTCGGCCCGCACCGACCCGATCTTCGTCGTCGCGCTGGCCCGTCCCGAGCTGCTGGAGCGGCGCCCTGAGTGGGGCAACGCCGTCCGCAGCGTGACCCGGCTCAATCTCGAGCCACTCTCCGACGCCCAGGTCCGCGAGCTCCTGGAGGGCGTGGTCCCCGGCCTGCCGGCGGCCGCGCTGCGCTCGATCGTGGAGCGGGCCGAGGGGATCCCGCTGTACGCGGTCGAGACCGTGCGGATGCTCCTCGACCGCGAGCTGCTGGTTCCCGATGACGGCCGCTACCGGCTGACCGGGGAGATCGGCGGGCTCGGCGTGGCCGAGACGCTCCACGCGCTGATCGCCAGCCGGCTCGACGCCAACCGGCCCGAGGACCGCGCGCTGCTCCAGGACGCGTCGGTGCTGGGCCAGAGCTTCGCCCTCGAGGCGCTTGCCGCGGTGGCGGGCGAGGCCCCCACCTCCCTGAGCGACCGCTTGGACCGGCTGGTGCGCCGCCAACTCCTGACCGTGGACGCCGACCCCCGCTCGCCGGAGCGCGGCCAGTACCAGTTCGTGCAGGCCGTCGTGCGCGAGGTGGCGTACGCGTCGCTGGCCCGACCCGACCGCCGCACCCGCCACCTCGCGGCCGCCCGCTACCTGGAGGGCCTGGGCGAGGAGGAGGCAGCGGGCGTGCTGGCCAGCCACTACTTCGCCGCCTACCAGGCATCACGCAGCGGTCCGGAGGCGGATGCTCTGGCCGCCCAGGCGCGGCTGGCACTGGTCGCCGCTGCCGAGCGGGCGGCCGCGCTGCACTCGAACCGCCAGGCGGTTGGCTATCTCGAACAGGCGATATCGGTCACACCCGATGCCGCCGAGCGGGCGGAGCTCCTGCTGCGCGCCTCGCAGGTGGGGGAGGACACCGACCTCGACGGAGCCAGCGTCTTCGCGGGCAAGGCCCGCGAGCTGTATCGCTCATTGGCTGACACGCGCGGGGCGATCCGGGCTGCCACCTGGATGGGACGCCACCTCACGTCGGGCAAGCGCGAGCCACAGGCCGTCGCCGTCTTCGAGGAAGCGCTCGCCGAGGGCGAGGCGATCCAGGACTCGCCCGAGTACGCCGCCCTACTGGCAGAGCTGTCACGGGTCTACATGATGACCCGCCGCCCGGCTGAGGCGGTCGCCACCGCTGACCGGGCGCTGCTCCTGGCGGGGCCGCACCACCTGGTTCAGCCTGTGGTCGAGGCGCTCATCAACAAGGGTACCGCCCTGCTGAACCTGGGCCGGACCACCGAGGGGGCCGCGATCCTGCGCGGCGCGGCGGCGGAGGCGGACCGCCACGACCTGACCTTCGCCTCGCTGCGGTCTCGCAACAACCTGCTGGGCGCCGGCTGGGATGACGACCAGCGTGTCGCGGTCGCGCTGATGGAGGAGGGCTATCAGCTTGCGGTGCGCCTCGGCAATGGGCCGTTCGCGCACCAGTTCCTCTTGCTGCTGGCCGACGCGGCGCAGGCCTCCGGCGAGTGGGGTGCCTGGATGGACCGCATCGATGCGCTCGAGGAGGCGGAGTCGGTCCACCCGTTCTATGGGTCGGCCTATTCAGGCCTGCGCGCGAGCCTGGCCGCCATGCGCGGCGACCCCGAGGCGGCTGCGGCCCAACTGGCTCGGTCACAGGCGATTGCCTCCGAGTTGGACAGCAGCCTGGTCAGCGCTGCGCTCGCCTTCACCGATGGGTTCTGCGCGTATTACCGCGGCGACTGGCTGATCGCCGCGCAGCGAGCACTCGAGGCGGGGACCGATTCCAACTACGGCGTCCAGGGACCGGACCTGGCCGCCGAGGCGGCAGTCGCCGGCAATCTCGCCGAGGAACTTGAGAAAGCCCTCGACTTGCTTGGTGCCGCCCAGAGCCGCGGGCCTCTGACCGTGGCAGCCGTCCTCGCGGCCGAAGCCGGACAGGCGGCCAGGGCCGGCCGCTGGGACGAGGCGCGGCCTGGGTACCACCGCGCCCTCGAGTTGCGACGCCACGCTGGCGCACTGACCAGCGAGGCGCAGCTGGGCCTGATCGTGGGACTGCTCGCCGGGGATCGCGACCCCGAGGCCGCCGCGGCGGGCGCTGCCGCCGAGCAGTTCTTCACCGAACGGGGTGGCGCGGCCAGCGTGGCCGCCATCCGCGCGGCCTTTGTCCCTGTAACCGATGCCCCCTCGACCGCCGCGACCGGCGCACAGCCGGGCGCCGCGCGCTCGGGCGCTGCCAAGTCCGGCGCGCGCTCGGGGTGACGCGCGCGGCGGTCCGCCCCTCGACGTCCTTGCTGGTCAAGGCGGTCGAGCGCTGGGGAACGCCGCTGTACGTCACCGATGTCGACCTGGCCGCACATCACCTCCGCGGCTGGCAGGCCGCCTTCCCCGGAGCGCTGATCGCGTACGCCGTCAAGGCCAACCCCGATCCGCACCTCCTGCGCCGGCTGGTGACCGCCGGCGCCGGTTGCGAGGTGGTGACCGCGGTCGAGCTGGCCCTCGCCCGCCGCGCGGGCTGTCCGCCCGAGCGGCTGGTGATGAACGGGGTCGGCAAGCGCGACGAGGAGATCCACCTGGCCCTGGCCGCCGGCGCGACGGTCAACGCCGAGTCGCCCGACGAGCTGGCCACCCTCCTGCGCCTGGCCGCTGATCACCCCGACGCCAGGGTGGGCCTTCGCCTCAACCCCGCCCTGGAGGCCGATACCCATCCCCACCTGGCCACCGGTGCCGCCTCGTCCAAGTTCGGGATCGGCCTGGCTGACCTGCCCGATGCCCTGGCCATGGTCCACGGATCGGGCTTCGGCCTGACCAGCCTCAGCGCCCACATCGGGTCCGACATTGAGGACGTCGCGCCCTACCGTGCGCTGGCCTCGGTGCTTGCCCGGGCCGCGGCGCAAGCAACCGCCGCGGGCCTGCCGCCTGCTCGCGTCGACCTCGGCGGGGGAGTCGCGAGCGCGGACTCGTCGACCCTCGACGCCCTGGCCGAAGCCGTTCGCCCGTCGCTGCCCGACGCAACCAAGCTCACCTGGGAGCCCGGCCGGTCACTCGTCGCCGATGCCGGCTGGCTGGTCACCCGCGTCGTTCGCATCCAGCCCCGGCCCGATGCCGGCTGCATCTATCTGGTGGCCGATGCGGGCATGACCGAGCTGATCCGCCCGATGCTGTACGGCGCCGACCACCCCGTCTTCCTGCTGGCGCCCGGGGCGTCGCTCACCTCGGCGCCGGGTGCCGCGGTCCACCTCGCCGGACCGATCTGCGAGGCGGGCGATATCCTGGCGCGCGACCTCGGCCGCTGGCTCTCCGCGGAGGACCTGGCGAGGGCCGGCGCGGGCGCGCTGCTGGCGATCGGGGAGGCGGGTGCCTATGGCGCGGCCATGGCATCGGGCTACAACGGGCGGCTGCGTCCCGCCGAGGCGGTGATCGAGGGCGCCTCGCTGCTCCTCTCACGCCGCCGCGAAACCCTCGACGACCTCCTCGCCCGCGAGGTCTGATCCCCAGCTGCCACGCTCACGCGCCCCGCTCCCCGCTCCGAAGTACGCCCCCGGACCGGTACCACCGCCGCGCCGAAACCCGTAATCCAGGCCCCCACTCCCCGTTGTGTTGCTGTTCATCGGTGCGTGCCGCGTCGCGGCCCGCCATCGCCATCGGACTCATCAGGCCAGGGAGCAACGCAATCATGGACAGGCTCAGGACCACTCGGACCCTCACCAGCACGGCGGTCAGCGCGCTCGGCGCGCTGCTGATGGTGGGAGCCATCACCTTCGGCGCAACGGCCATCCGGCCGTGGAGCGCCAACCTCGGGTCAGACGGCAACGCCGCGTCCCAGGACGCCACCGCCTCCGACGGCGGCTCCGCCTCCCAGGACGGCAATGACGCCGATGGCAGCATCGCGGACCTGCCGCCAGACGAGGCCACAGACGAGGCCACGGACGAGGTCACGGACGCCACCGGCGCGGATGCCGCCGATAACCCCAACTCCGACTCAGAGGCCACCCCCAAGCCGGAGGCCACCGAGCAGCCGACCGACAAGCCGGACCAGCCGGAGGCCACCCCCAAGCCACAGCCCGAGCCGACCGACAAGCCACCGGCCGAACCGATGCAACTCGAGGCCTTCTTCAACTTCGACCTCGGCAAGATCGTGGTCAAGTGGTACCCGTACACGGGCGACTTCGAGGTCTACAAGCTGGTTCGCAGCATCGACGACAACCCCTCCTGGCCGCTCTCGGGTGAGGACGTCCTGGTGGCGGTCATCGGGCTGGACGGCCAGACCAAGTTCATCGATGCCGACGCCCCGTGCGGCGTGGAGCTGCACTACCGCGCCTTCGCGGTGGTCCACGGCGAGGACGGCTACATCGTCAAGGCCGCCAGCAACGTGGACGGCGTGTTCCACGAGTGCAGCGACGCCACGCCGACCCCTGCCCCCGAGCCGTATGCCCTCGGCTTCGAGGCGTTCCAGGGCGAGGCCGGGATCGTCCTGCACTGGGAGGCCTGCACCTCGGAGAGCTTCGCGGTCTACAAGGTCGTCCGTTCGGCGACCGACCCCGAGCCGATGTACCCGTTGCACGACGGGGACGAGCTGCTGGCCGCCATCGGTGACAAGGGCGTGACTGCCTTCACCGATACGCAGGTCGAGGCGGGCCAGACCTGGACCTACCGGGTCCTGGCGCTCGGCGAAGGGCCCGATGGCTGGGTGGTGCTGGGGCTGAGTGCGCCCATCAGCATCACGGTCCAGTAGCGGGATCTGCATGGAGCGGTGGGATGACGATCCGCGTCGGTGCCAGTACTGGCGTCGGGTTGCCCCATCCCACCGCACTGCCTAGCCTCAATCACCGATGGGAGGGCCCGATTCTGCCGGCCCCAGCCGGATGGACCACGACCGGGAGCGATCACTCGTGGATCGCGCCCGGTCCGACGCTGCCGCCTTCGGTGCGCTGTATGACTTCTACCTGCCCCGGATCTACGGCTTCGTCTACCGCCGGGTGGGGGATCGGGACGTGACCGAGGACCTGACCGCCACCGTCTTCCAGCGCGCGCTGGAGGCAGTGCGCCGCGCCGAGTTCCGCAACCAGGCCTTCGGGGCGTGGCTGTACCGGGTCGCCGCCAACCTGGCGACCGACCACTTCCGGCGTGGCCGGCGCCTGGTCAGCCTGGACTGGACCGATGCCGACGGCTCCTCACTGGCGCCCGGCCTGACCGCCCACGACCGGGCCTTCGACGCGCTCGGCGCGGCGGTCGAGCACGACGAGCTGCGCGCCGCGCTGGCGACCCTGCCCGGCACCCATCGCCGGGTGCTGACCCTGCGCTTCTTCGACGACCTCGATGCGGAGGAGGCGTCCGCGGTGCTGGGCTGCTCGCGTGCCACGTTCGCGGTCAAGCTCCACCGCGCGCTGGCCGCGCTGCGTTCCGCCATGGCGGTCATGCCCGTCCGGCTGACCCGGGAGACGATCGATGCAGCCTGACGACCCGATGCCCGACCTCGAGCGCCGCCTGTCCGCCGCCGGCTCGCGCGCCCGCGGCGCGGGCGACTCCGCTGACGCGGTGGATTCGGCCCGCCCCGATCCGGCCTTTGCGGCCACGCTCCGCGCGCAGCTGGTCGCCCAGCTGCCGGTGCCCGGCGCCCCGGACCCCGATCGGCGCCACGCGTCGTGGACCTTCCCGCTGCCGCGCCTGGTCCCGATGGTGGCCGCCGCCACGCTGGTGCTGGCCGCTGCGGTCGCCGGCCGGGAGCTGTACGTGTCGCTGGGAAACGGGCCGACGCCCACCCCGTCGCCATCGGTCGAGGCATCCCAACCCGAGGCCACCCCGTTGGTCGCCCCCGGCAGCGTCGCGCCCGGCAGCGTCGCCCCCGAGCCGACCACCGCCGAGCCGACCTCAGCCCCCACCCCGGAACCGACGTCGGTCGCGACGCCCAAGCCCACACCGGTACCGACGCCAGAGCCGACGCCGGTGCCCACGCCGGGCATCGGTTCACTGGGCCTGACCGCCACCGGCTGCAACGGCGGAGTGGTGCTGGACTGGACGATGTACACCGGCGAGGGGGCGTTCAACCACTACGTCACCCTGCGCAATAGCGTGGCCGTCATCCCCGCCGCCTACCCGCCGGCCGAGGGCGCGGTCGACCCGGGCACCACCTTCAGCCCGTTCCTCGAGAAGGTGAGCGCCTACGACGCCTCCATCGACGCGGGCGAGACCTTCTACTACCGGACCATGGCCTTCAACGCCGAGGACGGCGTGCTGGCCGCATCGGAGATCGTGTCCGCGGTGGCCAAGCCGGTCGCCTCGCTCGGGGAGCTGGCGGTCGGGCCCGGTGACGCGGGCGCCACGCAGCTGACCTGGTCGCCGTACGGCGGCCTGTCGGCTTGCTTCTCGTTCTACAAGATCGCGTTCTCTGAGACCAACCCGGAGCCGTCGTACCTGGGCGGCGACCCGTACCTGGCCGCCATCAGCGAGCAGGGGGCGGGGAGCTTCTCCTCAGCGGAGCTGCTCTCCGGGCACACCTACTACCTGCGCGTGCAGACGATCCGATCCACCCCGCTGGGTGGCTTCCTCGTCGCCCAGAGCAGCATCGCCACCTACACCGTGCCCTGAGCCCTGAACCCTGAGCCCCCTTTGCCCGGGCGCCTGCCGGGACGCCTGGCCGGGGCGCCTTGATGCACGGGCGTCATCAACATGCACCGATTGCCCCCCTGCCGCGCTGCCTGATGCGTGGGAGGCATCACCCGACACCGGAGCGCCTCGATCGGCGCGCATTCATGACCCCCATGCATCACCCTCCTCCGGTCAAGGTGAGCCCCTCCCGTCGGGCCGCCCTCCGCCGTTACACCACCGGGACCCAGGTGCTGCGCACGCTCACGTAGCGGAACGTGCCGGCCGCGGAGAAGTCCAGCCCGAGGTCGAGGGCGGTGGCCCCAACCGACTCGGCCAGCACGAACGCGGTCGCGACGCGGCACCCGGCGCCCGAGGTGACGTCAACGTCGGTGGGGTCGCTGACGACCCCTTCCTCGCCTGCGGTGGTCGCCTGCAGGACGTCGATGTTGAAGATGATCACGTTGGACGAGCCGCCGACCCAGCACACCTCCACCGAGCTCAGGCCGTAGGAGGTCGCCCCGACGACGGCCGGATGGGTCAGCTCCATGACGAGATTGATCGCCCCTGCCGATGCCGCGCTGACCTCGATCTCGCTGGCGTAGGTCGTGAAGGTGGGGATCGGGCTCGACCCGGACCGGACGGTCCACGGTCCGAACTGGCTCATGATCACCGGATCGGCCAGCAGGAATTCACCGCTGTCGAACCCATCGAGCCGGTCCGCGTTGACCACCGGGGTCTTGCCCGCGGCCAGGGCGCCCAGCCGGTTCATGAAGGCGGCCATCTGCTCGCGCGTCACGAAGGCGGATGGACAGAAGTTGCCTCCGCCGCAGCCGGTCGTCACGCCCGAGGCCGCCAGGGCGCTGATGTCAGCGTGGAACGCGTTCGAGTCCGGGACATCGGCGAAGTTGTGGCTGGCCAGCGCGCCGAGCGGAAAGGCAGCCAGCGCCACGGCGAGGGCAGCCACGGCGGCCAGACGAGGGGATCGACGGGCAGGACGCATCGGGAACTCCTTGTGCAATCCCGCGCTGGCAGCCGGTGCGGCCAAGGGGGCGCGAGACCTTGGTGCGCCATTCTGCTCCCCCCGTCAACGGCTCAGCCCTCGGGCGCCGTGCCCAGCAGCTCGTACGACAGGCGAGATACCCACGCGAAAGCGATCACGATCGAGATCCGCTGGAAGAGCCCGGTCACATCGGTCAGGCCAAACCCGGCCGCGAAAAAGATCAGCATCGCGACCGCGCTGACCCGGCAGTAGTTCGCCAGCTGACTGCCGTCCCCGCGAAAGCGGCGCGCCATCACGAACATGGCGATCGGCAGGCCCAGGAACACGAGGGTCGACCCCAGCTGATGGACCAGGCCGTGCCACGACGACGCCATCGGCAGGCCCGGCGGAGTGCCCGGGGGATAGCCCTGCGCCGGATCGGTCACGAACAGGCCGACCAGGATGAGGCCCACCCCCGCCAGCCCGATCAGCATCGGGCCCCAGCGCGACCCCGGCCCCTCCCGCAGGACCCGCCGCCAGCCGGCCGCGCCGGCGAGGATCAGCGTGCCACTCACCAGGAAGTTTGCGACCTGCTGCCAGCCGTCATCGGTCAGGCTCAGCAGGCTGACGAACTGGCGCATCGGGTCGTAGTCGGCCCGCAGCAGCCCGATCAGCATGAAGCCCACCACGAACACGACGGGCCCGATGACCCCGCCCCACAGCAGCCGCCTGGTCATCCGCGCATCACCCATGTCGCCTCCTTCGCCTTACAGCGCCAACCCGGATCCGATGGCCCGGGCTGCGACACCCGCGCTGGCACCGATTAGGATGGCCACGATTGTGCGCCAGATCCAGTCGTCGATCGGCCACTCCGGGATCGCCAGCACCTTGCGCTCGATCTCGGCCGCGGCCAGCAGGCTGGCCGAGCGCGCCGCGAGGCCGCCGGCATCGGCTCCTGACTCGAGCGGCACCAATGCCTCGCCGTACAGGCGCCGCGCCCAGGCCAACCGCTCCGCCTTGGCGGCCGCCGCCTGGGCGTGCAACGTGCTCAGCGACAGGAAGAACAGGCCCACGCCCCCGAAGACGGCGCCGTACATGAAGATGTCGGCGCGCAGGTCCCCCGCGGTGGCGACCATGACCGGCCCCAGGAACGCGATGAGGATGATGAATCCGGCGAATGCCAGCCGGCCCAGGGCCTTGAGCCCCAGGCCCGGGTC